>Ga0209517_10009077_pt1 | contig 11464 bp, 8 predicted proteins | sample PeaSoiMetSII2010_FD_187695 | JGI IMG/M metagenome (GOLD analysis project Ga0209517, IMG submission 187695) | Peat soil microbial communities from Weissenstadt, Germany - SII-2010 (SPAdes) (version 2) | ecosystem: Environmental > Terrestrial > Soil > Wetlands > Peat | place: Germany: Weissenstadt...
CTCCAGCTTGTTCTGCGGCAGGTGCCCGAACAGTTGCGGCAGCTTGGCGTACATCTGGTCGGTGTAGTGCTGATAGAGATCGAGCAACTGCTGGCCCGAAGTGGCGTAAAGCTTGCGGTCGGTGCGAATGTGCGCGTTGAAGCTCTTGAGGTCGCTGAAGCCCTGCTGGCGGGCGATCTTCAGCATCTCGGTTTCGATCTCGTCGACCTGCTTGAGGCCCAGGCGGTGGATCTCGTCCGGCCCCAGGTCGGTGGTGGTCATCTGCCGGACGTCGAAGCGATAAATGGCGTCGCCGTTGGGCAACGCCCACACCCCATACTCGGTGCGGCCCTTGGGGGCATATTCGGTGCGCACAAACTTGGCGAACTTCGCGTACGCGGGTCCGACTTCGTTCTTCACCGCCGCCAGCACCGCCTCGCGCAGACGCTTCTGATCGGCTTCGGAAATGCCGGAGGGGAACTTGAGCACTGGCCGGGCGAACGGGCTCGCTTCCGGCGGCTTGCCGACGATGTCCTCGGCCTGCGTGGCCACTTTCTCCAGCACATAACGCGGCGGCATCATGCGGTCCCTCATGCCCAGGCGCATCACGGTGATGGTCTGCTCGAAGGCGCGCGGCATCTGATGCAGCCGCGCCAGGTAGTCTTCGTAGTCCTTCACCGTGCGGAACGGAAGTTGCGACGGCATGGCGGCATATTCCAGGTGAATGCCGCCCATCTGGTTCACCGGCATCTCCCAGTTCTTGAGGGATGTGCCTTCGATTTGCTCGCGCAGTTCGCGCACCGCCAGTTGCTGGTTCAGCTTCTCCTGCTCGGGAAAGCCGCTGGTGTCGATGGCCTCGATGTGCTTCAGCGCTTCCTGCGCATGCTTGAGGTCGCGTTCGACCGCCTCGGGAGATTGATCGCTCAGCCTGTCGTTGTAGCGGCTGTCGCCCACATAGGTGGCCAACTCAGGATGGGTGCGCAGCGCGTATTCCCATTCCTCATCGAGAGCGGACTGCAGTTGCTTAAGGCGAGCTTCCACGCTGTCAGCAGCAAGAGCAGTCATCGTCGTCAGCATGATCGAAAGCATAATTGCCAGGAACCACCACCTCATCCGCCGCCTCCCGCTTTCCTTGTGTTCCCAGCGTTTCATCTGGATTATTCATCAGCCGCGCCGTCATGCGGGTGGGTATTGTACAGGAGGAGGCGGGGAAAGGGAGAGCGCCGGCGGAGCCGGCGTGGGCAGCGATTTTGGGCACAGCCGCGAGCCGAGTCGCGAGTACACTTTCTTGAGAGAAGCCATGCCGCCACGCAGCCGGGAAGCAAAGAAATCCGCCAACGCCTCGCCAGGCTACGCAGCCGAGCCCAGCGTGCTGCGCCAAGCGGTCGAGCGGCTGTGGCCGGAGCTGGAGTGGATCGAGGACCGCCGCCTGCGCGCGCGAGTGGCCGCCACCTGGGTGCGCGCCTTCGAACTGAGCCCCCTTGCGCCCGACGATCTCAACCGCATCCCGTTCACGCTGCTTGTACCCGACTGCCCGGCAACGTTCATGCAGCACAAGCGCTGCGTGGTGCACATCGCGCGACGGGCGGCGGAGTCGATGATCGAGTTTCTCGGCAAAGCTCTGAAGATCGATCTCGATACCGTGATCGCCGGCGCGATTCTGGCCGATGTCGGCAAACTGCTGGAGTACGAAGTGGTGGACGGCAAGGCGCGCCAGAGCCAGCGCGGCGAGTTCCTGCGCCATCCGTTCACCGGGGTGGCGCTGGCGATGGAGTGTGGCGTGCCCGAAGCGGTTTGCCACATCATCGCCGCCCACGCCGCCGAAGGTGACCTGGTCAAGCGCACGACGGAAGCCATCATCGTGCATCACGCCGACTTCATGAGCTATCTGCCGTTCAGAAAGTGAAATGAGCACCGTCACCGCCGCCATGGCCCAGTGGGCCGCCAATCTGACCTTCGACCGCCTCTCCCCCGATGCCGTCTATCAGGCCAAGCGCTTCCTGCTCGACTCGCTGGGCTGCGCTCTGGGCGGGTTCCAGCAGCACGACGTAAAGATCGCGCTGGCCGTGCTCGACGAAACTGCCGGCCGCGGACCCTGCACCGTGATCGGAACCGGCAAGCGGATCGATCCCGTCTCCGCCTCGCTCGCCAACGGGCTAATGATCCGCTGCATGGATTACAACGATATCTACTGGAAGCAGGACCCATCGCATCCTTCCGACATCTTTCCTGCGGCGCTGGCATGCGGTGAGCGCGCGAACGCCGACGGCCGCGAGCTGATCGTCGGACTGGTGCTCGGCCACGAGTTCGAGTGCCGCTTCTGCGAGGCCGCGTTCCCCGGCATCCGCGAGCGGGGCTGGCATCACGCCACGCTGACCGCCTTCGTGTCGCCCATCGTTGCCGGGCGCGTGCTCCACCTTTCCTGGGAGCAGATCCAGCACGCCATCGGCATCTCCGCCAGCCGACAGGCCACGCTCGGCGCCGTCACCGCCGGCAAACTCACCATGATGAAGAACACCGTGGACCCGATGGCGACCCAGAGCGGTGTGCTCGCGGCGCTGCTCGCCGAAAAGGGCTACACCGGCCCTGAGCACGTGGTGGACGGCAAGGAGGGCCTCACGCACTGCTTCGGTCCGGAGTGGAAGCTGAATGTGCTGACCGACGGGCTGGGCGAGTCCTGGCGCATCACTCAATGCGGCATGAAAGCCTTCCCCACCGAGGCGCTGACGCACACGCCCATCTCCGCCGTGCTCGACCTGCTGAAGGAAAACGAGCTGCGCGCGGAGAAGGTCGAGAAGGTCCACATCCGTTCGCTGGCCCGCGCCGCCGACATTCTCTCCGACCCATCGAAGTACGACCCGCGCAGCAAGGAAACCGCCGACCACTCGCTGCCCTACGTGATCGCCGCCGCCCTGGTGGACCGCCAGGTCACGCCCGCGCAGTTCACCATGGAGAAGATCATGGACGAGAAGATCCGGGCGCAGTTGCGGAAGGTCGAGGTGGTCGGCGATCCCGAGATCGAGAAGGTTTTCCCCGCGCTGCAGCGGGTGGTCGTCACCATCCGCACCGCCGACGGGCGCGAGTTCACCAAGCAACTGGATTATCCTAAGGGCGACCCGCGCAATCCGCTGAGCGACCGCGAGATCGAGGAGAAATTCGACGCGCTGGCTGCGCCGGTGATGTCGCGCGCCACGCGCAAGCGGGTGAAAGAAGCAGTGTGGAAGCTGGAAGAGCTGGGTTCGGTGACTGAGGTGATGAAATTGCTGAAGGCGAAGAGGGTCGTTTCTGCCGCGCAACTGGGAACTGGCAACTAACAACTGGCAACTGTTTATGCCCCAGACCGTCGTTGAAAAACTCGCGCAGGCCCACCTCGCCGAAGGGCCCGACCGTCCGCTGCGCGCGGGCGACTTCGTCTCCATACGTCCCACGCACGTCATGACCCACGACAACACCGCGGCCGTCATGAAGAAATTCCAGGCCATCGGCGCCAGGCGTGTCCGCGACTCCCGCCAACTGGTCTTCGCCCTCGACCACGACATCCAGAACCTCTCCGATGACAACCAGAAGAAGTACCGCGCAATCGAAGCCTTCGCCCGCGAGCACGGCGTGGACTTCTATCCCGCCGGCTCCGGCATCGGGCACCAGATCATGGTGGAGCGTGGATACGTCCTGCCCGGCAGCTTCGTCGTCGCCTCCGACTCACACTCCAACATGTATGGCGCGCTGGGCGCAGTGGGCACGCCGGTGGTCCGCACCGATGCCGCCGCCATCTGGGCGACGGGCGAGTTCTGGTGGCAGATCCCGCGAACAGTTCAAGTAATACTTGAAGGCAGGCTGGTGGCGGGCGCGAGCGGCAAGGACGTGATCATCGCCCTCTGCGGCCTCTACAACCAGGAAGAGGTGCTGAACGCCGCTGTCGAGTTCACCGGGCCGGGCGTGACGTCGCTCTCCATGGAAGCGCGCCTGACCATCTCCAACATGACCACCGAGTGGGGCACGCTGATGGGTTGGTTCCCCGCTGACGCTGCCACCTTCGCATGGCTGCGCGCACGACGGACGCAATTGGGCGCGGATGGCGAGAAGCGCCTGCCCGAAAGCGAATTGGCGCGGATTGAGAAGAACCCGCCGCAGCCCGATCCCGACGTCCACTACGCCGCCCGCATCGTGCTCGACCTGAGCGCGGTCACGCCACATATCTCCGGGCCGGATACGGTGCAGGTGATGTCTTCGCTGGCGGAACTGGAGAGCAAGCAAGTCAAGATCGATAAAGCCTACCTGGTCTCCTGCGTGAACTCGCGCATCGAGGACCTGGAGGCTGCGGCGGCGGTGCTGCGGGGCAGGAAGGTCGCATTAACAGTGAAGTTCTATCTTGCGCCGGCGAGCCGCTGGGTGCAGGACGACGCGGAGCGCCGCGGGATTTGGCAGACGATCCTCGACTCCGGCGCGATTCCGCTGCCGGCGGGCTGCGGCCCGTGCATCGGCCTGGGCACGGGATTGCTCGAGCCCGGCGAGGTTGGCATTTCAGCCACCAATCGCAATTTCAAAGGACGCATGGGTTCGCGCGAGGCGCAATGCTATCTTGCGAGTCCGGCGGTGGTCGCCGCGTCGGCAGTCGCGGGTTACATTTGCGGACCGGGGGCCACGCAATCGCGTGAACTGAAGCGGCAGTACACCGAGCTCGATGGCGGCAAGACCAGCGCCGAGACCGTCGAGATCCTTCCCGGCTTTCCCGCGCGCGTCCGCGGTCGGCTTGTGTTCATCCCCAAGGACAATCTCAACACCGACGCGATCTATCCCGGCACTTACACCTATCGCGAGGACATGACGCCCGGGATGATGGCGCGCGTGGTGATGGAGAACTACGATCCGCAATTCGCGGCCAACACCCGCGCCGGTGACGTGCTGGTGGGCGGCATTAATTTCGGCACCGGCTCCAGTCGCGAGCAGGCCGTGACGGCGCTCAAGGCCAAGGGCATTCCGCTAGTGATTGCTGGAAGCTTCTCGCAAACTTATCTGCGTAACGCCTTCAATAACGGGTTCTTATGCATCGAGGTGCCGGAGCTGGTGAAGCGCCTGCGCGAGCGGCTCGCGGCCGGAGAGAAGACCATCATCCCCGGCGACGAGATCGATATCGACTTCACCGCCAGCACCGTCACATGGCATGGTGACCTGTTCCACTTCCCTGCCCTGGGCAGCGTGCCACAATCATTGGTTATTGCAGGCGGGATCGAGAACCTCGTTGCAAGAAGGCTAGGGATTCATGGCTAAGCACACAGTCGTTATCATGCCCGGCGACGGAATCGGCAACCAGGTTCTGCCCGAGGCCATCCGGGCGCTTGATGCCGTCGGCTTCGAAGCCGACTACGTTCACGGTGACATCGGCTGGGAGTTCTGGAAGAACGCAGGCAATGCTCTACCCGAGCGCACAGTCGAGCTGCTGAATCGGTACAAGCTAGGTCTCTTCGGAGCCATCACCTCCAAGCCCAAGAAGGATGCGGACGCCGAACTGAGCCCGGCGCTGCGCGGCAAGGGATTCACCTACTACAGTCCCATCGTCACCATGCGCCAGCGCTTTAACCTCGATATCTGTATACGCCCGTGCGTCGGGTTCCCCGGCAATCCGCTGAACTTCGTCCGCAAGAAGCCGGACGGCGATTTCGAAGAGCCGCAAGTCAACGCGGTGGTCTTCCGGCAGAACACAGAAGGGCTTTACTGTGGGGTCGAGTGGACCAACCCGCCGCAAGCGGTGCGTGACGCGCTGGCCACGCATGCTAAATTCAAGCCGTTTGCCAATGTCACAGGTGAGGACCTTGCCATCTCTGTTCGCATCATCACGCGCCCTGCCGCCGAGCGCATCTGCCGCGCCGCTTTCCAGTGGGCACGCAAGTACGGCTACAAGAACGTGACCATCTGCGAAAAGCCGAACGTGCTGCGCGAGACTTCCGGCATGATGGAAGACGTCGCCAGGCAGGTCTCGAAGGAGTTCCCCGGGATTCCGCTGTGGTCCACCAACATCGACGCGCAGACCATGTGGCTGACCAAGAATCCGGAGGACTACGGCGTGATCATCGCCTCGAACCTGTTCGGCGACGTGATCTCAGACGCCTTTGCCGGATTAATTGGCGGCCTGGGATTCGCCGCTTCGGGCAACATCGGCGATGAGGTTGCGGTCTTCGAGCCGACGCACGGTTCGGCCCCTAAATATGCCGAGCTCCATCCACCCATCGTTAACCCAATAGCCATGATTCTTTCGGCGGCGATGCTGCTCGACCACGTGGGCGAAAACGAGAAGGCGGCGCGGGTTCGCGAGGCGATAGCCGCCGTTGTACGCGAAGGCAAGGTCCGGACCTACGACATGCTGAGGATTTCCGGTGGACCGAAGGCCATCGCGCAAGGAGCGGCAAGCACCACGCAGATGACGGAGGCAATCCTCGCGAAACTGCAAACGGTCGGCTCGCGCGACAAAGTCGGTGCTGCCCATTAAACAGCCGCGCAGCGGCGGCTGAGATTAGCCCGGCGCTTCAGCGCCGGGTATGCTGAAGAATGGGACATAAGTCCCGTAGGGACGGCTGAAATGGTGGCGAGTACTGCCAACCTTAGAACCCGCTTCGAATCGGGCCGCGCCGGCCCCGACGTCCGCTCCGATCTGCGCGTCATCCTCGAGCCGCGCCACACCGGCGGCGTCGAGATCGAACTGCAGTCTCGTGTCGCTCCCTACTATGGCGACAGCATCCGCGCTCAGGCGCAAGAGGTGCTGGCGGAACTCGGCATCGATCACGCGCACATCGCCATCCATGACGAAGGCGCGCTGCCTTTCGTGATCGCTGCCCGCATCGAGGCGGCGGTTCGGCGCGCCGGGCTTGGACAAGGACTCCGCGCGCTTCCGCAATCCGTTCCGCTGCCGCCACCTTCTGCTCGCGACCGCCTGCGCCGTTCGCGGCTCTACCTTCCCGGCAGCGAGCCGAAATATTTCATTAACGCCGGGCTGCACGCGCCCGACACCATCATCCTCGACCTCGAAGACGCGGTCCATCCCGCGGAAAAGGATGCAGCCCGCATCCTGGTGCGCAATGCCCTGCGCGCGGTGGACTTTGGCGCCGCCGAGCGCATGGTGCGCATCAACCAGCTCCCGCTCGGCTACGAGGATTTGGAGGAAGTGGTCCCGGAAGCGCCCGACCTGGTGCTCATTCCCAAGGTCGAGCATGCGGAGCAGGTGCTGGCGGTGGAAGAACGAGTCAAAGAGATCGCGGCGCGCTGCAAACTCGACCGGGCGATCTGGCTGATGGCCATCCTGGAATCGGCCTTGGGGATCGAGAACGCGCTTGCCATCGCCGGCGCCAGCGAGCGTATGGTCGCCATGAGCATTGGCCTGGAGGATTACACGGCCGACCTCGGGGTGGTGAAGACCGCGGACGGCCGCGAGTCGATCTATGCGCGCACGCGCCTGGTGAACGCCGCGCACGCCGCGCACATACAGGCCAGCGATTCCGTGTACGGAGATGTGGGCGACCTAGAAGGCCTCGGCCGCTGGGCCGAGTCGGCGCGCGCCCTGGGGTTCGAAGGCATGGGCTGCGTGCATCCGCTGCAAATACCGGTCATCCACCAGGCTTTCGCGCCCTCGCAGGCCGAGATCGAGAAGGCCCTGAAGATCGTGGTTGCGTTCGAGGAAGCGCAGCAGCGCGGCCTAGGCGTGGTCTCGCTCGGTTCGAAGATGATCGACCCGCCGGTGGTTCAGCGTGCGCTGAAGCTGGTGGAACGCGCGCGGCGGATGGGATTGCTGCGCGAGGCTCGCACAGCCCAGGGTCTCGACACGACGTAAAAGGCGCGGGCGGGACGCCCTCGCGACAGCCGGCGAGACGCCGGCGCTACTTTGCGGAGCGCATGAACAATACTCTCGAACTCGTCAAGAACGCTGCCGGGCGTGTGGTTCCCGCCGAGGTGAACGGCCGGAAGCAGGTCGCTTTCCCTGGCATCGGGAAGCACCAACCGCAGGGAGCGAAAGCGGCCCCGCCGATCCGCGCGGCGCGCGACTATCCGGCGGCGGGCGACAAGCGCGTCCCCGACCTCGAGACCGCGTTGCGTCAATGCGGACTGCGCGACGGCATGACCATCTCGAACCACCATCACTTGCGCGATGGCGACGCGGTCGCGCTCATGGCGCTCCAGACCGCGGCGCGCATGGGCGTCCGCGACCTGATGTGGTTTCCCAGCGCGTCGTTTCCGGCGCAAGCGGCGGTGATCGAGCTGATGGAAGCCGGCGTGGTCCACCACATCGAGGGCTCGATGAACGGGCCGCTGGGCGATTACTGCTCGCAGGGCAAGATGCGCGGCCTGGGGGTGCTGCGCTCGCACGGCGGACGCTGGCAGGCGATCCAGGACGGCGAGGTGCACATCGACATCGCCGTCATTGCCGCGCCCACGGCGGATGCCTTCGGCAACGCGACCGGCTCGTTGGGCAAGTCGGCGTGCGGATCGCTTGGCTTCGCGCTCGCCGATTCCATGTATGCCGACCGCGTCATCGTGGTCACCGACAACCTGGTTCCCTTCCCCTGCGTGCCCTGGCAGATCCAGGGCAACAACGTGGACTACGTGGTCGAAGTGCCCTCGATCGGCGATCCGGCGAAGATCGTATCCGGCACGACCGAAATCACCCGCAGTCCTGACCGACTGAAGATCGCGGAATACGTCGCACGCTTCATTCGCGATACCGGCATCATGCGCGACGGCTTCTCCTTCCAGGCAGGCGCCGGCGGGATCGCGCTGGCCTTCACGGATTATCTCCGCCGCATGATGAAAGACGCCGGCGTGAAGGCGCGCTTCGTGCGCGGCGGCTCAACCCGCTACCTCGTCGAGCTTCTCCGCGAAGGCCTCGCCGACTACATCCTCGACGGCCAGACCTTCGACCTTGCCGGAGTGGAATCCATGGCCCGCGATCCCCGCCACGTCGCCACCTCGCCGTTCACCTCTTATAACTACAACGGCAAAGGCTTCTTCAATCAACTGGTGGATGTGGTGGTGCTGGGCGCGACCGAGGTCGACACCCACTTCAACGCCAACGTGGTCACCCACTCGGATGGCCGGCTGCTGCACGGCATCGGCGGCTGGCAGAATTGCCTGTTCGCCGGATGCACCATCCTGGCGGTGCCATCGTTCCGCGACCGTATCCCGGTGATTGTCGACGAGGTCACTACGCTGACCGGCCCGGGCGAGATGATCGATGTAGTGGCCACCGAGCGCGGCATCGCCATCAACCCGCTGCGTCAGGACCTGCTCGATCGGGTAAAGGGCTCGCCGCTTCCTATCCGGCGCATCGAGGACATCCAGCGTGAAGTCGAGAGGATCTGTGGTGGAAAGCCCCAGCGTCCGCGCCTGGGCCAAAATCCCGTCGCCGTGGTTAAGTGGGTGGACGGGACCGTGCTGGATACCGTCTGGCAGGCGGTTTTCTAGGCTACGCTTCAATCCGGCCGGAGAGGGAGATGACCTGTTCCGCGCTCTCGCTGCGGATCACTACCAGCACTGCGCCGAGGACTACGACCATGGCGGCGATCATCAGCGGGGGAATCGATTCCCTCAGCAGCAGTGCCCCTTCGGTCGTCGCCACCAGCGGCACGACGAGATCGATGGTGCCTAACTGGTAGGCGGTAATGTCGCGCAACAGCCAGTAATAGAGCGAAAACGCTACCGCCGATCCGAATACCGCGAGCAGCACGAGCATAGAGAACGATACAGCCGTCCAGTGCGATTCCTGTCCACGTTCGAGCGTGAGGCTGGCGGCGGTGGTCAACACCGCGGCCACGGCCATCTGGATACCGGTGCTGACCAGCGGATTGGTGGTGGAAGCCTGGCGTTTGGCCGATACGGTCGCCCAAGCGGATGAAACCACGCCGACCAGCACAACGATGGCACTGAAACGCCCCACGCGCGAGTACGGCACGCCACGAAAAAAAAGGATAGCCATCCCCCCAAATCCAACGACGATGCTGAACAGGGCGCGGCGGGGCACGCTCTGGCCGGTCAAGATCGGACTCCAGATTGCCACCACCAGCGGGAACGAGGCGAACAGCAGCGCGGTCAGCGAGGCGTTGATGTGCTGCTCGGCCCAAAACACCGCGCCGTAAGGGATGCTCATCATGGTGACGCCGAGTATCACCTGATTGCGCCACTCGCGCGCGGAACGCGGAAACCGCAACCTCAATGCCGCGCCGCCGACCCCCAGGATTGCGGCCGCGAGCACGAAGCGGATCGCGGCGGCCCGAAACGGCGGCACATCCTGCACCAGCACCCGTACCGCGATCCAGGTGCTACCCCATAACAGGCAAAGAGCGCCATAGGCAAAGTAGTGCCTGGGTGAAGCAAAACCCGTCGGTGGGGCGGGAGAATTCATACTTTCCGAAGAAGTCGCACACCATGCAGTTGGAAAGCTTGGCTGCGAACGTGCCCTGTACTTGTCCCCCGCAGAGTGTTCCCGCCAGCGCCCAACATGCCCGCCCACCATTGAGTCCGCAATGGGCGCCGTTGATTCGCTCCGCACTGGCTGCCGGATAAACTCCCAGTTCCGCCACTCTTGCGCCACCCTCCTGGCGTCCGCACTTTTTCCATTCCCAGCAATTCACCTTAGGCATGAAGCGTCTCCTGCGTTGTCACGTTGGGCCATTACGGGTGAAAGAGTCCCCGCAGGTTTTATCGGCACGCAGCGGCCCGGACTTTATGGGGATGGATCAGACGAGGTCTTTCAGTACTGGCTCCACGTCGCGTTTCTGCTCTCCCGGTGGAATGGCGAGACGCAGCTTGGTGCCCGGCGGCTGCGACTTGAATTGCTGGCGGATCGCGGGCAGCCAGAACTGGCTCGCCGGACGGCCGTCGATCGCCCGAAGGGCCAGGTCCCCGCCGCGGGGGACGGCAGTCAGTGGGACAACTGGGGAACCGCGACCTGGCCGCCCGCCAGCAGCTCTTCGAAGGCGCGCGCATCCACGGGCCGGGAGAAGAAGTAGCCCTGGGCATAATCGCAGCCCAGGTCCTTGAGGTATCTCACCTGTTCGGCCTTCTCCGTGCCCTCGGCCACCACCTTCATGCCGAGCTGCTGTCCCAGCATGACGATGACGCGCACGATCTCGCGCTTGTCGGGGTCATCGTCCATGTCGGAGATGAAGCTGCGGTCGATCTTCAGAGTATCCAGGGGAAGCCCTTGCAGGCGGCTGAGCGAGGAGTATCCCGTGCCGAAATCGTCGATGCTCAGGCGGATGCCCAGCTCCTTAAGCCGGGCCAGGACGTGGGCGGCGTTTTCGGCGTCGGCCATGGCCACGGTCTCGCGGATCTCCAGTTGCAGGTGGCGGGGACTCATGGCGGTCTGCTGCAGAGTCTGGCGGATGCTGCTGACCAGATCCTCCTGCACCAGTTCCTTGGAGGTGATGTTGGCGGTGACGGTGAGCGCGGGTTCGGAGGGGTAGCGCGATTGCCAGATGCGGCCCTGCTGGCAGATCTCGCG
>Ga0209517_10009078_pt1 | contig 11463 bp, 7 predicted proteins | sample PeaSoiMetSII2010_FD_187695 | JGI IMG/M metagenome (GOLD analysis project Ga0209517, IMG submission 187695) | Peat soil microbial communities from Weissenstadt, Germany - SII-2010 (SPAdes) (version 2) | ecosystem: Environmental > Terrestrial > Soil > Wetlands > Peat | place: Germany: Weissenstadt...
AGATCGGCCGCAATCGTCTTGCCATCCGCGAGCGTAGCGAGACAGCCGTCGCCCTGCCGCTCGACGCTGCTAAGGGATTGCCCCATCACCATGCGAACGCCATTGCGGGCGAACGTACGCTCGATGATCGCCGAGGCTCGGGGCTCGAAATACCCCGACAGCACGTGCGGCTGCAGTTCGACGACCGTGACCGCAACCTTGGCCTTGGCCATGTTTTCGGCGGCGTGCATGCCGATAAGGCCGGCGCCCAACACGATCGCCGAGCGGGCTTGCCCGATTGCTTGCCGCAAATCGACGGCGTCATCCATCGACCGCAGCACGTGAAACGGCACATCGGTCAGGCCGCGGACCGGCGGCAGAGTGGGCGCGGCGCCGGTGGCGATCAGAAGTCGGTCGTACTGCCAGGTCTCGCCGGATGCGAGGCGCAAGCTCGACTGCGCCGGATCGACCGAGACAACGGTCGCGCCGGGCACGAGCGCGATCGCGTTATCGTGGAAATACGCCTGGTCGCGCAGAACCACGGTGTCGGGCTGCGACCGTCCGGACACCAGGTACGGCAGAATGGTCGGCGAATAGGGAAGATGCGCGTCGCGCGTCAAGAGCGTCAGCGCGCCGTCGGCGTCAATGAGGCGGATTGCCGTTGCCGCTTCGAGCGCCGCATGGCTGCTGCCAACGATGATGTACTTGCTGCGCATGGCGCTCTCAATCGTTCTCATTGAGCCAGATCGGATCATTCAGGGCGCCGCCGGATTTCGCCTCGCGCGTCAACGCGATGGCGCGAGCGAAATGCTCGACGGTAATGTCGGCGCCGGCGAGACCGCCGATAAAGCTGATGGCCGGAACGGATTTTCCGGTGTGGTAGAGCGCTCCCAATGTCTCCTGATAGACGGGGCCCGCGTTCCAGCCGAAGCTCACCGAGCGGTCAACGACGCCAACACGCTTCACCTTCGCGAGTGCGGCCGCCATCGCCTGCAGCGGGAACGGCCGGAAGGTCTTGATCTTGATGAGGCCAGCCGCTTCGCCCTCGCTGCGGGCGATGTCGATCGCATCCTTGGCGGCGCCCGTCATGCTACCGATGGTGACAAGCGCATAGTCGGCATCCTCGATCCGATATTCCTCGACCAGCGGCGCGTGATAGCGGCCGAACCGCTCGCCCCAGGCGGCGTGCACCTCGCGAATGACCTCGAGCGCGTTCTGCATGCCGCGGCATTGGCCCTTGCGATAACGCACGAAGTTGCGCGGGCCGGCACCGCCGGCGCCGCCGGTCAGCGGATCGACTCCCATCGGTCGCAATGGATCGAGCGCAATGTGCCAGTTGGTGGCCGGCGGACCGAGGAAGTCATCGACCTCTTGCTGATCCGGCACCTCGACTCGGGTGACGCCGAAAGAGAGGTAATTGCCGTCGTGACAGACGTTAACCGGCAACATGACGTCGCGGTGCTCGGCGATCTTGTAGGCCATAACGGTGGTGTCGAGTATCTCCTGCACCGTTTCGCAATACATCTGAATCCAGCCGGCTTCGCGAACGACCATTGCGTCCTGTTGCCCGCCCCAGACGCATTGCGGGCTCAGCAAATCCCGTGTGACCAGCGACGCCACCATCGGCAGCCGCAAGCCGGGCGTGCGGACATAAGGTTCGAACATGAAGGCAAGTCCCGGCCCGCACGTCGCGGTGAAGGTCCGGCCGCCGGCCAGCGCCACGCCTTGCAAGCCGCACATCACCGCATGTTCGCCCTCGAGATTCATGAGATCGGCCTGCAAGCGGCCATCGGCGATCATCTGCGAGAGGTGTTCCACCAAGGAGGATTGCGGGGTAATGGGATAAACGGCGACGACGTCCGGGCGCGCCAAGCCGACGCCGATTGCTGCCGCCTCATTTCCTTCGCATACGGCGTAATGCGGTTTATTGGAAATGACGTGAGGTTCGATGGTGGCGGTGGTCATCGCCCGGCCTCCTCAACCATGCCGATGGCGCGGTGCGGACACTCCTGCGCGCATACGCCGCATCCCTTGCACACGGCCAGATCGAACTCGAACCAACGCGGCTTCTCGACCACGCATTGCACGGGACAATAGAGCCAGCACAGCCCGCATTTGACGCATTTGAGCCGATTGATCAGCGGCCGCATGCTGCGCCAATCACCGGGCAGCATTCCGCTCAGCACGGTGGCGATCGGCGCCAGATCGTCAGGAATGGTCGACGCGTCGAAATGATCACGCGACTGGCGCTGCATGACCTACCTTCTTCAATTCGTGCACGTCAGTCTCGTTGTAGCCGCGCTCGGCCGCCGACAGGTTTTCGGTCAATCCGGCGTCGCGGAAATCCATTTGCTCGAGCGCTTCTTTGAGCGAGGCGAGTGTCAGCAGTCCGGTCGTGCGCGCGAACGCGCCGAGCATGACCGCATTCGTCATCGGTTTTCGATAGATCGAAAGCGCTATGCCAACCGCATCGCACAGGCCGACGCGGGAAACAGGATCGGGGAAGCTGAGCTCTTCCAGTCTTGCCTTCGTGGCGAGCACCACGGTGCCGCCCTGCTTCATACCGGCAAAGATATCGACCGTGCGCGAGACCGTGGGATCGATGCAGACGACGCAATCGGGATGGTAGACGTTCGTCATCGCCCGGATCGGCGCGGTATCGAAGCGCAGAAAGGCCGCAACCGGGGCGCCGCGGCGTTCGAATCCGAACGAAGGGATCGCGACCGCATGCTTGCCTTCGTCGATCAGCGCTTGCGCGAGGATCGAACATGCCAGGACGGCGCCTTGGCCGCCCCGTCCATGAATGCGCACCTCGTGCGTTTCGTGCACGAATTTGCTCCGAAATTCGCTGAAATTCGGTAGATTCTTAAGGTTCGTTTCCCGAATCAGACAAAAAAGCATAGCACCACCCGACCGGGCACATATTGATTTGGATCAATCCACGCCGGGTCATCGTCTTGCGAAACCTAGCAAATGTGTTGCCTGCCGTTGATTGGCAACGTCGAGCCTATGATGAATCCCGTCTCGCCGCCGACGGCGCCGGCCGCCACGTTAGCGCACCGACGAGCGCGGGTGCGCGCCGTATCGGCGTCGTAGTAATGCGATAGATCGGAACTGACGACGATCGCGGTCTCCTTGCCGCCCCAGCCGCCGAGCGTGAACTCGCCGGCCGGCCGCCAGCCCCTGAGCCGCGCGGTCAAGGCGCCGATGATGGTCATTTGGAACGCGGCGCAGATGCCGATGATGGCCGAACTGACGATGGTGGCGATCGCGTTCTCGAAGTACATACCGAGATAAATGATGAACCCGGCTAGAATGCCCGACAAAACGAGGGCATTGATCGGAACGTGGGTTGCTCGCGAGAGCCGCGAAAGAAACTCGCTCCCGATCCGCATCTCATCGCGCGCATAGGCGAAGACGAGCCGGCTTGCCGCCGCTTGCAGGCTCAGTATGCAGGACACAAACGAGACCATCACGACGATCACGACCAGCTTGGAGCCGATCGGGCCGAAGGCGTTGAGTAGCAGCTGTTCGACTGGGTCCGCTGTCTCGCCCGACACGATCTTGGGAATGTCGGGTTGCGCCAGGATCAAGGCCAAGCAAACGAAGGCGGCCGCCGCCATGCCCACATAGATCGTCATGCGCATCGCTTTGGGAATGTTGAGTCCTGGGTTCGGCGTCTCTTCGGCGACGTCGCCGCACGCCTCGAATCCGTAGCAGGTAAAGAGCCCGACGACGGCCGCGGCGAGGAAGGCCGGCCAGTACGAGCCGCCCTGCGAGACGCCAAAGCCGTCGAAGAAAACGCCGAAGGGCTGGTGGCGTTCGAAGACGAGCAGATAGAACCCGACCACCAGTGCGCCGACGATCTCGCAAATGAACCCAGCCATGGCTACGCGGGCGAGAAGGTTGGTTCCGGCTATGTTGACAAGGGTCGAGAGTGCCACAAGAGCAAGCGCGATCGAGGTCGTGATTCCAGGCATCGCATCGAACCCCAGAAGAGCGGCAAGGAATGGACCGGCGCCAACCGCAACCGCGGCGATCGTCGTGATCAGAGCCCAGCCATAGATCCATTCGGCCATCCGCGCCCAGCGCTTTCCGACCAGCCGTCGCGCCCAGGGGTAGAGCCCGCCGGAAATCGGGAACTTCGATACCATCTCGCAGAAAATCAAACAGACGAGGAACTGGCCAAACGCCGCCAGAAAATACGACCATATCATCGGCGGGCCGCCCGCCGTCATTCCAATATCGAATACGGAATAAACGCCGACGACCGGCGACAGATACGTGAATCCAAGAGCGAAATTTTCCCACAGACTCATCGACCGATCAAATTTGGCTGTATAGCCAAGGGCGCGGAGCTGCTGCGCATCCGCGCCGTCCGAAGCATTTGTGGAATCAGCGGTTTGCATTCCTGCTCCTGGATTTTCATGCCGCTTAACAAGTCGGCGAATTAAATATATTTTTCTGCAGAATCGCGCAAGTTCAGCGCGGTTCCACGCTATTCGGCGGCACTGTCAACCATAGAACAGGAAACTCGGATGAATGCCGAAATGATTGACCGGACCTTTCTTCGTTCGTGAGACGGTCCAACGAGCGACGAATAGAGGCCCTTGGTCATTTGAACCTGGCCCCAACGCCGCACCAACTGGAGTGAATTTCCGTCGTTTGGTTCGATGAATTCATCGGCATACGCGAGTTCACCGCGAAGGCTGACCTCGCTTGGCAAGTCGATACTTCTGATCGGGGCGCCCTTGCGCGATGCTCAAGGTATTGCCGGCGATGTTCACCAACGGAGCTAACGCGGAGCCGGCTGCCGACCCAGCTCCTCGAGCAGCGGTCGCAGCGCGTCCAGTTCGGCGCCAAAGCCGCCCCAGTCCCCGACCTTCAGGCGATCGATTGCCCGATCATAATGCCCGAGCGCCGCGCGGGCTCGCTCGTCCGCGGGGCCCGAGGACGAGGCTCCGGCGCTGACCGGCAGGGAGGCAGCCGGGACGGATTCCTTGAACAGCGCGGCCAGAGCCGCAGGCAGGGTCTCCTCCATCACCACTCGGTCGCCGTAAGCCGCGATCACCCGTTTGAGTTCCGGCAACTGGCCCGACTCCGCACGCAGATATAGCGGCGTCACATACAGGATCGAGTTCTCGATCGGCACGACCAGAAGGTTTCCGCGAATGACTCGCGAGCCCATCTGATTCCACAGCGAGAGCTGCTGCGAGATCTCGGTGTTCTGGTTGATGCGCGCCTCAATCTGGAACGGCCCGTAGACGAGTTTGTCCTTGGGGAACTCGTAGACGATGAGCTTGCCGTAGTCGGGCGGATCGCAGCGCGCGGCCAGCCAGGCGATCATGTTCTCCCGCTGGCTCGGCACCATCGGCAGCATGAGGAAGAATTCGGCGCGCGGATCTCCCGGCAGGCGCATCATGATGTAGTACGGAGCCATCCTGGCAACGTTGGCGCCGTTGACGCCGTCGGGGGCGGTCGGCTCGCGCGGAAACTGCCAGAGATCCTCGCGATTGTAGAAAACTTCAGGCGCATCCATGTGGTACGCGCGGTACTGCAGAGCCTGGATGTGAAACAAATCCTCGGGGTAGCGGATATGCTTTTGCAGGTCCGGCGGCATTGCATCGAAAGGCTTGAACAGCGCGGGGAAGATGCGGCGGTAGGTCGCGACGACCGGATCGGCGGGATCTACGACATAGAACGCGACCGTCCCGTTGTAGGCATCAATGACCACCTTGACCGAATTGCGGATGTAGTTGGTGTCTCCATCGGGTTGCGGCTGGGCATAGGGGAACCAGCGGCTCGTGGTGTAGGCGTCCTGCATCCAATAAAGCCGCCCATCGCTGATCACCATATAGGGATCGCGATCCAGTTGCAGGAACGGCGCTAGCGTCCGCACGCGATCCTGGATGTTGCGGTGGAGCAGGATCCTGCTCTCGCCGGTGATGTAGCGGCTGAGCAGGATGTTCACGTCGTCGAAATACCAGGCGAACAGCGACCTCCAGGCAGTCCCGCCGATCGGGACACCGTCCGCACCATCGTAATTTGCATACGCGTTGTCGTTTCCCTTGGGATAGTCGAATTCCGGTGTGCTGCCTTTGACGATCACGTAGGCACCGGCACCCTCTCCGAAGTAGATGCGCGGCTCGGTTATGCCGGGACCGCCGGAGGTGACCGGCGGGATGTCCTTCAGATAGAAAAACGGCAGGCCTTCCGCGGACTTCTGGGTGACCGGTGACATGACAACCCCGGCGCCGTGGGTGAACAACAGGTGCAGATTGACCCAAGTCTGGGCGTTGGCCGACAGCAGCGACGGCACGAGTTCGCGGGCCGCGAGCGTCACCTGCTGATACGAGCCGTCGATCTGGTAGCGATCGACGTCGACATCGAGGAACTTGTAGTAGGTGCGGATCTCCTGCAGTTGGGCGTAGGTGTCCATGAGCGGCTGCCAATCCCACAGCCGAATGTTGTCGATGGTCCCGCGGTTGTCCTGCAGCGATTGGAAACTCAGCCCCTGTTCCGCGGGGAATGGCTTCACCGTAATCTGCCCAAGGTTGTAGGCTTCCCGGGTGAGGGCGATGTTCCGCTGAATGTACGGGGCCTCCAACTGGAGCTCGCTCGGCTTCACGAAGAAGCGTTCGTACAATCCAGGGAACAGCTCGGCGAATACGAACGAGCCGCCGAAGACCAGCGCCGCCGCTGCGATGGCGAGCCTGTATGTGCGCAGCCGCAGGTTGGCCCATGCGATGACGGCAGCGGCAGCGGCGAGGCAGACGAGCAGCCAAAGAGCGGGCAGCTCAACATGAATATCGGTGTAACCTGCCCCGATCACGACGCCGTTGTCGTTGTAGAGCAGCAGGTAGCGGTCCAACGCATAGGACCACGCCTTCGCTGCGAAATAGAGTCCCAGCAGCGCGGAGCCATGTGCGATGGCGGCGGGCGAAATGCGCCAGGGCCGACGGTCCAGATCGATTTCGCCGTGCACGAAGTAGACCGCTCCGGCCATGAGGGTGCTCAGGACCAGAATCGACATTATCCAGTTCTTGAGTGCGACGTAGACCGGCAACGAGAAGAGGTAGAAGCCAATGTCCTTGTCAAACAGCGGATCGTTCTGGCCGTACGGCACCTGGTAGATGAACCGGAGGATCAGGTCCCATTGACCGGTCTCTCCCAGCGCGATCAGCAGTCCGATGACCAAAGCGGCAGCCAGGATGAGCAACCGCCAAGGCAACAGTGGGGACGCAAGTCCCAGCAACTCGTTCGGCGTCCTGGGCAATGCCCGGACTGTCGTGAAGCCTGGGTCGAGGACTGCCGGAAGCCGAATTCGTCGCTGCGAGGCAAACCGCAACGCCAGCGTTCCGTTCACCCAGAGAAGCAGGGTCGATACCGCGAAGACGGCGATGAAGAGGGCGGCTTTCGTGGCGAAAACCGTCCAGAAGACGCCGACATACCCAATCGTCGAAAACCACGCCCAATCGACCACGACGCCGCTGGCGGCCCCTAGCACGATGAGGGAGGCCACGATGCCGGCAATTGCCGCGGCGATACCTCTCCAGGGCATGTTCCCTCCGCCGTCGCGTTCTACGCGAAAGACTGACAAAAGACGACGCTTTGGCAAGCGTCCGGGTTTGCGTCCCAGCCTGAGTTGTCGTCGGCCGACCTTTCCCATTTGGTCGGCGTTCCATTGGTGATCTTCGCCACTTTGCAGCGCTCTTGCAATGCTTTGGCTGGATCTGAGGCAGACGAGCCGCGACATGCACGACCACCCCCTCCAGAGCAGGCCGGGAGCTCGCGATTGAAGGCAAAGGAATGCCAAATCGCCGCCGACCTAACGGAAGATGCAAGCGCCAGGGCATCCTTCCGGCCTATGGCGCAAACCTATGACAGCATGGTCGCCGGATTAGAGGAGATAGCGGCCTTATCACCCTCCAAAAAGCCGGCGACGAGCTAGGCGCCTCGCCTGCTTCGTGTTGTTGGGTCATATCATAGGCGGCCTGGTTCGTTGACCGCTATGTTCAGAGCCCCTAGAGCGTCGCATCTTGCGCTTGTAACGCGTGGCCAATGATTGTTACCGCTCGTTCGCCATCCATTCGTCCTGTCAAAGGCAACCGCTAACCAGTTTAAGCACAGCCCGCCACACTTCGGTCCGCGCCATCAGCTTCGCTGATTCTTTTGCGGCTCAATCGACGACCGCCTCTATCGCGTCCGTTTCGAGGCCCGCACACAGGCCTTTGCCGACGACCACAACGGCCGGTAGAAACGACCAATCATAGTAATCCTCAGGTCGGATGGTCGCCAATGCCTCTGCTTCTCGGCTGTGGGCGCAGTCAGCGTCTTGGCTTGTCCGTGACGCCGAATTGGTACACCATGCCGCGGAGGCCATGGTCATCGGGGAAATATCGGCTTAGGCCATGCGACCGCTCGAAGGGATCATGGTGCTGGATTTCAGCACCCTCCTGCCCGGGCCGCTCGCGACCCTGCTCCTCGCCGAGGCCGGCGCCGAGATCATCAAGATCGAGCGGCCCGGCAGCGGCGACGAGATGCGCCGCTACACGCCCAAGTTCGGCGGCGACAGCGTCAATTTCGCGCTCCTCAACCGCGGCAAGCGCAGCATCGCGATCGATCTCAAGGCGCCGGGCGCGGTCGGCCGCCTCGATGCGCTGCTGCGCCGCGCCGACGTGGTGGTCGAGCAATTCCGCCCCGGCGTCATGGAGCGCCTCGGCCTCGGCTATGCGCAGCTCAAGGCGATCAATCCGCGGCTGGTCTATTGCGCCATCACCGGCTATGGCAGCAGCGGGCCGCGGGCGCAGGATGCCGGCCACGATCTCAACTATCTCGCCGAGACCGGCATGCTGCTGCTGTCGGCCGGGGCGGACGGTACGCCGGTGCTGCCGCCGGCGCTCATCGCCGATATTGGCGGCGGCGCCTATCCGGCGGTGATCAACATCCTGCTGGCGCTGCAGCGCCGCGCCGCGACCGGCGAAGGCTGCCGGCTCGACGTGTCGATGTCGGACAATCTTTTCGCCCTCATGTACTGGGCGATGGGCGACGGGCAGGTCGCCGGCGCGTGGCCGCGCCCGGGCGGCGGCCTTTTCACCGGCGGCTCGCCGCGCTACCAGATCTACCGCACCGCCGACGATCGCTTCGTTGCGGCGGCGCCGCTCGAGGACCGGTTCTGGGCCAATTTTTGCGCCGAAATTGGGCTGGCGCCATCGTTGCGCGACGACGCGCGCGCCCCAAGCGCGACCCGGGACGCGGTGGCATCCCTCATCCGCGCCGCGCCCGCTGCGGAATGGCAGCGCCGTTTCGCCGGCAAGGATGTGTGCTGCGCCGTCGCCGCGACCCTCGAGGAGGCAATGCGCGATCCGCATTTCGCGGCGCACGGCCTGTTCGACTGGAGCCTCTCCAGCGCGATGGGCCGCATCGCGGCCATCCCCGTGCCGGTCGCGCCGGAGTTCCGCGCCACGCCGGGCGACGCGCAGGCGCCCGCGCTCGGCGAGGCGAACGCTCTCCTCGGCGACGAGACGACCTGAAGGCGCATGCCGCAGGAGTGACGGGGTCGCTCAGAGCGTGGGGTACGGTCCGGAACGCCGGCTACTGCGATTTGTAGCTTTGCAGAATCTTAATATAGTTGGCGCGCTCGAATGTGGTGGGATCGACGATATTCTTGTGACTGAGGCGGCCCCGGATGGCGTGCGGCGATCGGAGATCGCGCGCCTTGAGCCACTCCGTCAAATCATCCGTCAGAACTTTCATATGCTCGATGCCGTGTCTGAGAAGTGCCGAGGTCGTCATGACGACATCCGCTCCGGCAAGGAGATATTTGACCACCTCGTCGACGCTTTCGACGCCGGTGCTGGCCGCGAGCGACGCCTTGAGCCGACCCGCCAAGATGCCGATCCAAAGCAGCGGCAGGCGGATTTCGCTCGTCCTGCTCAATTCGAGATCGGAGATCACCGCGAGCCGCGCCAAGTCGATATCCGGTTGATAGAACCGGTTGAATAACACCAGACCATTGGCGCCGGCTTGGTCGAGCTGGCGCGCCAAGTGACCGATCGAGCTGAAATACGGACCAATCTTGACCGCGACGGGAATCGTCACCGCGCGCTTCACCGCTTTCAAGACGTCGACATAACGTTGCTCGACCTCCTGGCCGGCGATGTCGATGTCCGAGGGGATAAAGTAGACGTTCAGCTCGAGCGCGCTTGCCCCGGCTTGCTCGATCTGGCAAGCGTAATCGATCCAGCCATGGTCCGTGATGCCGTTGAGGCTCGCGATGACGGGAATATCGACGGCGTCGGCGGCGCGACGGACGGCTTCGGCATATTGGAATGAGCCGATGCGATATGACCTCATGGGCGGAAAATAGGTCAACGCCTCGGCGTAGCTGTCGGTCCCGACCGCGATCAGATTCTCCAGCAGCTGGGCCTCGTGCTCGATCTGCTCCTCGAAGATCGATGGCATGACCACGGCGCCCGCTCCGAGATCTTCCAGGCGCCGGATATTGTCGAGCTCGGCATTCAGGGGACCGGCGCCCGCGATCAGCGGATTTTTCAACGTCAGCCCCAGATAACGCGTCGTCAGATCCATGAGCTCGTCCCTCCTCGGCCCCGCCCTTTGCCCGCAACTCAGGTCTTCGGCGCGCGCGCCGTCGCTTCTTCGTCGCCCGGACCGGCGGGAAGGCTGGCGAATTCCTCGTAGCTGCGATATTTTTCGGTCACGCCGTCCTGCGCCCTGCGGAGCAGCACCGCGGCCTCCTCGGGCCGCGTCAAGGCCAACGCGCGATAGCGCAACTCGTTGTAGGCATAATCCTTGAATGGAATCGTCGGCCGTGGCGAGTCGAGCCGGAACGGATTCTGGCCGAGCTTGCGCAGGGCCGGATTGTAGCGCAAGAGCGGCCAATAGCCGCTGGCGACGGCCAGATCCTGCTGCTGCATGCCTTTCTGCATGTCGATGCCATGGGCGATGCATTGGCAGTAGGCCAGGATGATCGACGTCCCTTCATACGCTTCGGCCTCGCGGAAGGCGTCGAGTGTCTGCTGAGGATTGGCGCCCATTGCGACCTGCGCCACATAGACGTCGCCATAGGCTATGGCCTGCAGGGCCAAATCCTTGCGCGCGACGCGCTTGCCGGCGGCGGCGAACTTGGCGATGGCGCCCAGCGGCGTCGCTTTGGATGCCTGGCCGCCGGTATTCGAATAGACCTCGGTGTCGAGCACGAGGATGTTCACATCGCGCCTGGTGGCGAGGACATGGTCGAGCCCGCCATAGCCGATGTCATAGGCCCAGCCGTCGCCGCCTATGATCCAGATGCTGCGCCGGACCAGATGATCGACCACGGACAGGAGATCGCGCGCGGTCTCGTTGCGCGACGCGAGCTGCAGCAATTTGGTCTTGAGCTCCGCGACGCGTATCCGTTGAGCGCGGATCTCGGATTCCCGCACTTGCGGGGCGGTCACGATTGCCGTGACCAGCGCCTCGCCG
>Ga0209517_10009079_pt1 | contig 11463 bp, 8 predicted proteins | sample PeaSoiMetSII2010_FD_187695 | JGI IMG/M metagenome (GOLD analysis project Ga0209517, IMG submission 187695) | Peat soil microbial communities from Weissenstadt, Germany - SII-2010 (SPAdes) (version 2) | ecosystem: Environmental > Terrestrial > Soil > Wetlands > Peat | place: Germany: Weissenstadt...
TTTGCGGGTTTGTGAATGACAAGGTGGTGGACTCGCGGGAGAGCAAGGAGGCGGAATCGATCCGCCGCCGCCGCGAGTGCCTGAAGTGCGGCAAGCGCTTCACCACCTACGAGCGCATCGACGAAATTCCCTACATGGTGGTCAAAAAGGACGGGCGGCGGGAGAAGTTCGAGCGCCAGAAGGTGCTCTCGGGAGTGCTGCGCGCCTGCGAAAAGCGGCCCATCTCCATGGGCAAGCTGGAGCAGATCGTCAACGAAGCCGAGAGCCTGGTCATCGACTCTGCCGAACGCGAGGCCAAGACCAGCGAGATCGGCGAACTCATCATGGCCCGGCTGAAGAAGATCGACAAGGTGGCCTACGTCCGCTTCGCTTCCGTGTACCTGGACTTCAAGGATGTGGGGGAGTTCATGGCGGAACTGAAGGGGCTGCTGAAAACCAGGGAGCCGGCAACCGCGCAGCCGAAAGCGGGTGGAAAGAGCGCCGGCAATTAGCAGTTGGCACTTGGCCGGCAAAAATATACAGCTCCCTCGCTCCGCTCGGGATTTCGCCTGCGGGCTCGGGTTTCAGCCTGCCCTGAGGAGCTGAGCCAAGCGAAGCTGTCGAATGGGCCCGCAAAGCGGCTCAAGTTTGACGCCGCCTCTTTCCATTATTTAAACTGCTGCACATTCTCAGGGACTGTGGGGGGAATGAGCGCTAACCGTTTAGGCGTGGTGCTATTTCAACTCGGTGGTCCGGACACACTCGAGGCGATCGAGCCGTTTCTTTACAATCTATTCTGCGACCCGGATATCATCGATTTCCCGTTCGCTCGCCTCGGGCGCAAGCCGCTGGCCAAGCTGATCTCCAGCACCCGCGCCCACAAAGTGCGGCACCACTATTCGACCATCGGGGGAGGCTCGCCCATCCGCCGGAATACCGAGCGGCAGGCGCAAGCGCTCGCGGCTGAACTCGAAGCCCGCGGTTTCGATGCCCGCTGCTTCGTGGCCATGCGCTACTGGCATCCCTTCACGGCAGAGGCCGTCGCCGCCCTGGAAAGCGCGCAATGCGATGAGATCGTGCTGCTGCCGCTTTATCCCCAATACTCGAGCACGACCACGGGCAGCAGCCTGAACGAGTGGAACCGGCGGTTCCAGCGAAACGGCGCTCCCGTACACTTGGTCGCCGAGTTCTACCGCCACGAAGGCTACCTGGACGCGCTGGTTGAGACCATCGACCGCACGCTTGAAGGCTTCGAGGTCGCGTCGCGGCCCGAGCTTATCTTCAGCGCGCACAGCGTTCCGCTCGCGGTGGTCGAGCGCGGCGATCCGTATCAGCGGCAGATCGAGGAGACTGTGGCTTTGCTGATGGAGCGCGGCGGTTGGTCGAACCGTCACCGGCTCTGCTACCAGAGCAAGGTTGGCGCCAGCCGCTGGCTGCAACCGACGCTGCGCGGCACGCTGCGGCAGGTGGCGGAGGAAAGGATCGAAGAAGTTTGCGTGGTGCCCATCTCGTTCGTCTCCGACCACGTGGAGACGCTGGGCGAGATCGACCACGAGGCGCGGCAACTGGCAGCGCGACTGGGCATCCGCCGCTTCGAGATGACGCCAGGACTGAACGATTCGCCGGCGTTCATCCGCGCGCTGGCGGACTTGGTGCTCGCGGCTGCGGGCATGAGAGAAGAGCGAGTTCTGGCGGCCGATTAGCGGCCTCCAGGTGAGGACCAATGGCAGAACAGCAATCGAATACGGCAGCGGGCGCTCTCGGACGTCTGGGGCCGCCGCCGCGAAAGGCGCTGGGCAGCTCCGCCATCGCCGCGGAACAGGCCTATCGCCAGCGTTCCGGGCTGCCGCTGCTGACGGAAGAGGACATCACCGCCCTGAAAGCGGGTGAGCCCATGCCCTGGGAGCGTGGCGAAGGCGCCCCGGCGGTGAGCGCACCTCCGGCGGCCACGCCTGTTGCTCCAGCAGCGGCTCCTGCGGCGGCGCCAGCGGCTGCGGCACCCGCTGGAGCCGTAAGCGCCGAGGTCGCTGCCATGATGGCCGGCGGACGCAAGTGGAGCCGGTCCTCGATCGCGGCCGAGCAGGCGCGCCGCAACCGCACCAACCTTGCCCCGCTGACGGATGCGGAAGTCGCTACCCTTCTCGGTGAAGCCGCTCCTGCCGCCGCGCCGGCTGCACCGGTTGCTCCGGCTGCTACTGCGACCCCGGCGGCTGCTCCCGCAGTTGCTCCCGCAGCGCGTCCTGCGGCAGCCGCTATACCAACAGCGCCCGCGGTTGCGCGCGAAGGCGCTTCGACGCGCTACGTCGGCACGCCGGCAGTCGGCACGTCGAAAGCCGCCGCTGCCGGGGGAATCGCGGCCACTGGCCCCGAGAACACAGAAGCCGACCAGCGCCGTCGTCGCCTGGTGTGGGCCGGCGTTGCGGCATTCCTGGCAGCATGGTTCCTGGCCTTCTTCCGCTTTTTTCTGCCGCGCACGCTGTTCGAGCCCAGCACGGTGTTCAAGATCGGATATCCCACGGACTACGGCCTGGGCGTCACCGAGAAATGGCTGCAGGCCTATCGCATATGGGTTGACCGCACCCCCGACCGCCTGTTCGTGATCTACGCGCGCTGCACCCACCTGGGCTGCACCCCCGACTGGAAGGCGGCCGAGAACAAATTCAAGTGTCCGTGCCACGGCTCAGGCTACGACAGCGAAGGCATCAACTTTGAAGGCCCGGCGCCGCGGCCCATGGACCGCGCGGAGATCGTGTTGGCGCCCGACGGGCAGATTCTGGTGGACACTTCCAAGCTGTATCACTGGCCCAAGGGACAGCGCAGCGAGTTCGACGATGTGGGCGCGTTCTTGTCGGTGTAACCCGCGCTCGCAGCCGGGGCAGCAAGCTAAAGGAGTGGTGGGGTAATGGCAGACGAGAAGGACTTGAAAGATGTCAAACCGCCGGCCGGAGGCGGCGACGGCGGCAATGGCGCCGGCCTGAGGAAGGAGATCCGCGACATCAACGCGGAGCTCGTCACCAAGGCCAAAGAGCAGGTGGAAGGGCTCAAGGACCCGACCAAGACCCAGGTCTTCACTTCCATCTTCCGCCACAAGCACGACAACACCCCGCGCAACCGCGCCCTGGGCGTGCTCTCCAACGTTTTCCTGCACCTGCACCCGGCCAAGATCAATCGCGACGCGGTGCGCTACAGCTACACCTGGGGCATGGGCGGCATCACTTTCTACCTGTTCATCGTGCTGACTTTCACCGGCGTGCTGCTGATGTTCTACTACCATCCCAGCAAGGTGCAGGCTTTCCGCGACGTCTTGTACCTCGAAGCCGACGTGCCCTTCGGCAAGCTGCTGCGCAACATGCATCGCTGGGCCGCGCACCTGATGGTGATCGCCGTCTGGCTGCACATGTTCCGCGTGTTCCTCACCGGCTCCTACAAAAAACCGCGCGAGTTCAACTGGACCGTGGGCGTGATTCTGCTGGTGCTGACGCTGCTGCTCTCCTTCACCGGCTACCTGCTGCCCGACGACCAGCTCGGGTTCTGGGCGGTGACGGTGGGCACCAACATGGCGCGCGCCACGCCGCTGCTGGGGCATGAAGGCCCGCTGGGCGCGCAGCTTCATATGACGCCGTACAACGACATTCGCTTTGGATTGCTGGGCGGCTCGATCGTGGACGCCAATGCGCTGCTGCGCTCCTACATCTGGCACTGCATCGGCATCCCCATCGTGGCTTCGATCTTCATGATCGTGCATTTCTGGCGGGTGCGGAAGGACGGCGGCATCAGCGGTCCGGCGCCGGTGATGCTGGCGGCGGAAGCCGACAAACAGCGGAGAGGGTGACACATGGACTGGCATCAACTTTGGGAGATCGTCTCCACTCCAGACAACGTGCCCATCGTGGCGCTGATCCCGCTGCTGGCCTTCTACATCTATCTCGGGGTCAAGCAAGCGCGTGCCAACGACCAGCTCATCGAGCAACTGGAAACCGATCCCGCCCTCGCCAAGACGCACCATCGCAAGACCTGGCCCTTCCGCCCGGGATGGCAGAAGGAGATCCACGTCTGGCCGTTCCTGCTGCGCGTCGAGTTCCTGGCAGCCATCATCGTGACCATCATCCTGATGGTGTGGTCGATTACGCTGAACGCGCCGCTGGAGGAGCCGTCGAATCCCAACGTCACCATGAACCCGGCCAAGGCGCCGTGGTACTTCCTCGGGCTGCAGGAGATGCTGGTCTATTTCGATCCGTGGATCGCGGGCGTGGTGATGCCTACGCTGATCATCGTGGGGCTGATCATCATCCCTTATATCGACACCAACCCGCTGGGTGCGGGCTACTACACCATCAAGCAACGCAAGTTCGCGCTGGGCACCTTCGGCTTCGGCTTCCTGCTGCTGTGGGTGGCGATGATCATCATCGGGACGTTCATCCGCGGCCCCGGCTGGCAGTGGTTCTGGCCGGGACAGACCTGGGACCACAGCCGCTTGATCTACGAGGTGAACCGCGACTTGCCGGACATATTCGGCATCACCTCGAACTGGGGCAAAGGTATCTTCGGGGCGGTGGTGGTGGGCGGCTACTTCGCCGCTGGAGGGCTGGCGCTGACACTGCTCTTCCGCCGCTTCATGGCCAAAGACTTCCGGCGCATGAGCATTCTGCAGTACTCGATGGTGGCGGCCTTCATGCTGATGATGATCGCGCTGCCCCTCAAGATGCTGCTTCGCCTGATGTTTCACATCAAGTACGTGTGGATTACGCCCTATTTCAACATATGAGCACGCGAAAAAAACCAAGATCCTTCGACTCGGGTTTCCCCGCCTCTGCCCCAGCGCGCCAAAACCGGGCGCGCCGGGGACCCCGAAAACGGCAGGGCCCCTCCCTCGCTCAGGATGACAACGCGCGAAAGAAATTGGTAATTGAGGGACCGCGTGGCTGAACCACTGACGCCCGACCACGATCCGATCGTCACGCGATCCTACGCCTTGTACTACCTGGTCGCGATCCTGCTACTCGTGCTCTCGCTGTTCTGGGCGCTATGGGATGAAGCCTACGGCCAGCGGCCCTGGAAGGAGTACCAGGAGGTGTTTCGGCAGCGCTATGGCACCTTCCTGAAGAGCGCGCGCTCGCAATCCGCGCAGGCGGAGAAGGAAATTCAGAGCGACTCCGAGTATCGCAAGCTGGCGGAAGCCGCCGATGCCGCCGACAAGCAGGCCGCGCCAGCGATGAAGAAGATCAACGAGCAGTTAAGAGAGGTTTCCGCGCGGCTGCTGGCGGTGCAGAACGTCTTCACCGACAAACGCGCCTGGGTCAACGCCAAGGTGTACGAGATCGAGACCGACGACAGCGAATCGGGGAAAAAGTCCAAGCAGCGCGACCTCGACGACTACAAAAAGCAGCAGGTCACCGTGAAGTTCCCCGACGGCAGCAGGAAACAATTCAACTTCGAGCAACTGGAGGAGGAATATACCTCCCTGCGCGAAGAGAAGGCGCGCCTGAACGCCGAGCTCGGCGACCTGCTCAAGCCGGTCAACGAAGCGAAAACCAAGCGCGACGATTATCTGAAAGAACATCTGGTGAGCCTGACGCCGGAGCAGATTGCCGGCCTGCAGAAGAAGACCGCCGACTGGGACAACAAGATCGTGCAGATCAACGTGGCGTCGGCCAATATCGTGGACCGCTGCGAGTCCTGCCACATGGGCATCCGCGAGCCGGTCAAGCTGACCCCCGCCAGCATGGCGGTGAAGGGCGCGAAGCCCGACGAGTACGCGCAGGCTTTCGTCAGCCATCCCGATGAAGAGATCCTGAAGATCCACGATCCCGACAAATTCGGATGTTCGCCCTGCCACCAGGGCAACGGCCGCGCCACCACCAGCGTCACCAAGGGGCACGGCGATTACGAGCACTGGCTGTGGCCGCTGTTCGCCAGGCAGAACACCGAGTCCGGCTGCCAGACCTGCCACGCCGCCGACATGATGCTGTCACTCACCACCGGCAACGTGGGACAGGTGATCAGCCAAGGCAAATTCCTGTTCCGGCAGCGTGGCTGCAACGGCTGCCATCGTTACGAAGGCTACGACCGCGAGCCCGAGGACCTGCTCAACGTCCAGCAGCAGATCAAGCAGAAAGAAGAAGAGCAGCAGGGCAACGTGCGCCAGGCAGCGCTGCTGACCAAGCAGGCTGACAACGCTCCCGACAACGCCACCGCCAACCGGCTCTACGCCGAAGCCGAAGCGCTGAAGGTCGCCAACAGCAGGATCTCCGGACAGATCGAGCAGCTCGACTTCCGTTCCCGCGACCTGTTGCGCGACTTGAAGAAGATCGGCCCCGACCTGAAGGAGATCCGCGCCAAACTCAACCAGAATTGGATCCCGGTATGGCTGCACAAGCCTACCGACTTCCGCCCCACCACCAAGATGCCGAACTTCCGCCTGAATGACGAGCAGATCAAGGCGATCTCGGCCTATCTGTGGCAAACGGCGCTCACCGACAAGCTGCCCACAGCGCCGAAGGGCGACGCGACGCGCGGCAAGGAACTGTTCGAGACGCGCGGCTGCCTGGGCTGCCACTCCATCGGCGAGGGCTCGGAGATGCAGGGCGGAGACTTCGCCGCCAACCTCACCCGCGTCGGCGAGAAGGTCAACTACGATTACCTGTTCCGGTGGATCAAGAACCCGCGCGTGCGCACGCGTCCTTATTGTCCCTATGAGAAGAAGGACATTGGGCCGGAGGACTACGCCAAGCACAACCTGCCCTACCAGATCGACTTCGAGCACTCCACCTGTCCCAACGACGGTCACGAACTGCAAGTCGAGCAGATGACAGTAATGCCCAACCTGCGCCTCGCCGACGATGAAGTGGCCGACATCGCCACCTATCTGATGACCCAGCGGCAGAAGGACCCCGCGTCTTATCCCGAGGCGGCGTTCATGGATGACCCCAAACTGAAAGCTGAAGGCCAGAAGTGGGTGCGCCAATTCGGATGCGCCGGCTGCCATGAGATCTCGGGCTTCGAGGACGAAGGCCGCATCGGCACCGAGCTGACCGTGGAAGGCTCGAAGCCGCTCGAGCGCCTCGACTTCGCTCTCCACACCAAGAAGGCGGAGGAAGGCAAGGAAGTCATTACCGACAAGGCCATCCAGGCGCGTCTGCCCGAAGGCCCGGCCACCAGCGACTGGTACAACCACAAAGGCTTCTTCGAGCACAAGCTGGCCATGCCTAACGTCTACGATCAGGGCATGATGAAGCCGGAGACCGAGAAGCTGCGCATGCCTGACCCGCACTTGACCAAGGACCAGATTCAGGAGTTGGTCACGTTCCTGCTCGGCAGCCAGGAGACTTCCCTGCCCGCCGCGTACCAGTACAAGCCGGAAGACTGGCGGCGCGACGTGCAGGAAGGCTGGTGGATCGTGCGCAAGTACAACTGCGTCGGCTGCCACCAGTTCACGCCCGGCCAGCAAACCTCGTGGCAGAACGTCCGGCGCTTCCAGGATCCGGACTGGAAGGAGCAGTTCCCGCCCAAGCTCCTGACCGAGGGCGCGCGCGTCGATCCGGAGTGGCTGATGCGCTTCCTCGCCAACCCGGCGCTGAGCTCGACGGACACGCACCGCAATGGCGTGCGGCCTTATTTGAAGATCCGCATGCCCACGTTCTTCTTCTCGGACACGGAGCGGCGCAAGCTGGTGCGGTTCTTCCAGGCGCTTTCGCAGCAGCCTATGCCTTACACGCCGGAGAAGCTGCCAGCCCTGACCGCCAAGGAAACCGAAATGGCGCGCAGCCTGTTCACCAGCACCGCCGCGCCCTGCCTCAAGTGCCACGCCACCGGCGATGCCGGCCACGACAAGATCGCCACCGCTCCCAATTTCCTGCTGGCCAAAGACCGCCTGAAGCCGGGATGGACCGAGCGCTGGATGACCGATCCGCAAAGCATCAGCCCGGGGACGTCCATGCCTTCGGGCCTGTTCCGCAAGGACGGCGATCATTACGTGTTCGCCGGTCCCACGCCGCCTGCCTTCGAAGGCTACGACAAGGATCATCGCGAGTTGCTGGTGCGCTACATTTTTCAGCTCACGCCGGAGGAGCAGCGCCGCGTCTCCAGCCAGGTGGGGCGCGCGCCCGCCGGCAAGAAGGCCTCCAGCCGCCGACCAGCGGGCTCCGCGCCAGCGGGAGTACAATGAGGGGTTTGTCCGAGAGTTTTGAACACTACCATGCGAGGACTATATGAATAAAAGGATGTACTTTGCGTCGCTTCTCGTGCTGGGCTTGATGTTCGTCGCCGGTTGCGGCAAGAAAGAAGCTCCCCCGGAGCAGGCCTCCAAACCGGAGGCTCAGATGGCCGCCGCTCCCGCCGCCAAGATCGATCCCGCCACCGTGGCCACCATCTCGGGAATGGTGAAGTTCGACGGCGCCGCACCCAAAGCGCAGAAGATCGACATGAGCCAGGATCCCGCCTGCAAGGGCACGAACGAAACGGAGACCGTCGTGGTGGAAGGCGGCAACCTGGAGAACGTGTTCATCTATGTGAAGGACGGGCTGGGTAACTACGCTTTCGACGTTCCCAAGGACCCGGCCAAGCTCGACCAGATGGGCTGCCGCTATCATCCGCACGTGCTGGGCGTGATGGCCGGACAAACCGTGCAGATCGTCAACAGCGACAACACCACGCACAACATCCATCCCTCGCCCAAGGACAACCGCGAGTGGAACGAATCGCAGCCGCCCAAGGGCGCGCCCCTCGCCAAGGATTTCGCCCGCCAGGAAGTCTTGATCCCGGTGAAGTGCAACCAGCACCCGTGGATGAAGATGTACATCGGCGTGGTCAAGAACCCGTTCTTCGCGGTCACCGGCAAGGATGGCAAGTACGAGCTGAAGGGGCTGCCTCCGGGTACGTACACCATCGCCGCCGTGCATGAGAAGTTCGGCGAGGTGGATCAGACCGTGACCGTCGCCGCCAAAGACAGCAAGACCCAGGACTTCAGCTTCAAAGCGGGGATGGGCGGAGCCGGCGGCCAGTAAGTCTCGACGTAGCGCCGGCGTCTCGCCCTCCGCACACATGAGTCAGCGGTAGAGACGCGGCATGCTGCGCCTTTACGCACTTGTCATCCCGAACCGCGCGACCCCGAGGTTGTCGAGAGGAGCGCGAGCGAGGGATCTTGGTCTTTTTGATACACTGAATCGGATGTGGGAGGGGGCCGGCTTCGCGCCTGAAGCTCGGCACAAAAGTTTCATCGCAGTGCATAGCAGCAGAATCAGTTACATGAGCTTGATCCCAGGGAGAAACTTCTGAACTCGGCAGCACTGCCTTACAACCGGGCGCATCACCGGTTCGTCACCTTGCTGGCCTGCGGCACCCTACTGTTGATCGTGGTGGGCGCGCTGGTCACCAGCAACGACGCCGGGCTCTCCGTGCCCGACTGGCCCACCACCTTCGGCTCGCTCTATCGCATCCCGCCAATGGTCGGCGGGGTAAAGTTCGAGCATGGGCACCGCATGGTGGCGGAGTTCATCGGCTTGCTGACCATCGTTCTCGCCGTTTGGACCTGGCGCGCCGAGCGCCGCTCCTGGATGCGGAAGCTGGGCCTCATCGCGCTGGGAACGGTGATCGCGCAGGGCGTGGTGGGCGGGATCACGGTGCTGCTCTACCTGCCGCCGGCGGTCTCGACCGCCCACGCTACGCTGGGACAAAGCTTCTTCTGCCTGATCGTCATCATGATGATGGTTACAAGCCGTGAGTGGATGGAAGTGCCGCCGGTGGTCGTGGTTGAGCGGCATCGGCCGCGCCTGCGCACCCTCGCCACGCTGGCCGCCGCGTCGGTATACCTGCAGCTCATTTTGGGAGCAGCGTTCCGCCATTCCGGCATCAAGCTGCTGCCGCACCTCCTCAGCGCGGTGGTGGTGACCGTCCTGCTGCTGTGGACGATCACGCGTATCTTTGCCGAGCACTCCTCCGTGCCGCAGTTACGGCGGCCGGCGAATGCGCTGCTGATCCTACTGTTCGTCCAACTCGGACTTGGCTTCGGCGCTTACCTGACGCGGGTCACCTGGGGAGCAGCAGCACCGCAGCCCATGCTGAGCATGGTGGCCGCGACGGTCGCGCATGTCGCCGTGGGGGCGCTGTTGCTGGCGACCTCGGTAATCCTGGCGGTCCAGGCCTACCGGCACACCGCGCCGCAGACGGAAGCGGTGATGGCGCATCCAGCGCCGACCAGGGTGGTGGCATGAGCACGGCGACGCAGCCGCTCATGGTTCCGCGCACGGGCGTGCTGGCCCTGCTTCAGGATTATGCCGAACTCTTCAAGCTGCGCGTGACCTCGCTCATCGTGATGACCGCCTGGTGCGGTTATTACCTGGGCTCGCTCAAGAGCGGCACGTCTTCCCTGCAATGGGGACTGCTGCACGCCCTGCTGGGGATCGGACTGGTTTCCGGCGGGACGGCAGCGTTCAACGAGATCATCGAGCACCGCGAAGATGCGCTCATGCGGCGGACGCAGCATCGTCCCCTTCCGGCGAACCACATGGGGCTCGTTCATGCCGTGGCGGTGGCGCTGGTGGCGACCGTCGGCGGCGTCATTTATCTCTACTACCTGGCCAACCCCGGAACCGCGCTGCTGGCGCTGGCCACGGCGGTGGCCTATCTCGGGCTCTACACGCCGCTCAAGAAAGTCTCGCCGCTCTGCACCTTCGTGGGCGCGTTCCCGGGAGCGATGCCGGGCGTGCTGGGTTGGACGGCGGCGCGCGGCCGTCTGGAAGCCGAAGCCTTTATTCTGTTCGCCATCGTCTTCTTCTGGCAGTTTCCCCACTTCCATTCCATCGCCTGGCTCTATCGCGAGGACTACGAGAACGCCGAGATCCGCATGCTGCCGGTGGTGGACTCGGACGGCAAGTCCACCATCCGCGCCATCCTGTTCTACCTGGTGGCGCTCATCCCGGTAAGCCTGGCGCCGACGCTGTTGCACATGGCGGGCTGGCTGTACTTCGCGGGCGCGCTGGCGCTGGGGTTCGCGTTCCTGTGGACCGGCGTGCGCCTGGCGAAGCTCGAGATGCCGCCCGGCAAGCCGCGATCCAAGCAAAGAGCGCGGCAGGTGCTGATCGCCAGCGTCTTCTACCTCCCGCTGCTGTTCGCGCTGATGATGCTCAATGCCATTGCCTGACCTGGAATCCGTTCCCGCCGCGCAGGGCGAACGAACCGAATCCCCGGTGATCCGGATCGAGCGCATCGGCCACCGCTATGATGAGCGGCAGGCGCTCGACGACGTCTCCTTCGACGTGCGCGCGGCGGAGATCTTCGGCTTGCTCGGCCCCAATGGCAGCGGCAAGACCACGCTGTTCCGCATCCTTTCCACGCTGATGCTCCCCACTGATGGACGCGCAACGATCATGGGCCACGATGCCGCGCGCGAGCCCAACCAAGTACGGCGGGAGATCGGTGTGGTCTTCCAGGCCGCCAGCGTGGACGCCAAGCTTACCGCCGCCGAGAACCTGCGCCACCAGGGCCATC
>Ga0209517_10009080_pt1 | contig 11462 bp, 17 predicted proteins | sample PeaSoiMetSII2010_FD_187695 | JGI IMG/M metagenome (GOLD analysis project Ga0209517, IMG submission 187695) | Peat soil microbial communities from Weissenstadt, Germany - SII-2010 (SPAdes) (version 2) | ecosystem: Environmental > Terrestrial > Soil > Wetlands > Peat | place: Germany...
ACCGTGTCGAGCAGCATCTTGTGCAGGACGGCGAACTGCTGGCGCATCACCCGGCGGACATTGAGCAGCGGCTCGGTGATCGCCGCCAGCCGAGGAAACCCCGCGACGAGCTCGCGGACCCGTGCCTCGTATCGAGAGCCACTGACGATGCCGACTTTCAAACCGAAGTTGCGCAGCGTGCCGCGCAAATCGGACTCCAGGTCCAGTAGCTTGCGCTGAAGCAGCTTGCGGCTGGTCAGCAGCAGGCGCTGCTCCTGGGCAACCAGCGTCTTCACATGCACCGGCTTGAACAGCCCGACCCGCATCATCTGCGCGATCCCGCGCGCATCGTTGCGGTCCGTCTTGTTGATTTGCTGCGCCGTCAGCAGAGCCTTCATATGCCGCGTCTCCACGCAGATCACCGGCAGCCCGGCGGCTATCAGGGCACTGACCAGCCACTGCGACAGCGGACCGGCCTCGATCCCGATCCGGCCGTAGCTCACGCCGAGCGAGGTCAGAAGGGCGATGAGATCGGCCGGCTCGGTCGCTACTTTCTGCTCCAAGATCACCGTGCCGGCATCGTCGACAACACACACCGACGTTTCCTTCACAGACACATCAAGACCGACGAAATGCGCCATCTGATCGCTCCTTCCTCGATGCCCGAGGCCAAGCCGACCTCGATCCAATCATCGTCACAGAAGGGGTTGCACGCTCATTATTCATGCTGAGCCGCAGCCGCCGCGATACACCATCTGATTGCTAGGGAGCCGTTGACCCTGCCCGCTGGAATGCCCCGCTTAGAAGCTAGGATCCGTCGCGAGAAGGAGACGGACAATGCGCAAGGGACGGTTCAGCGAGGAGCAGATCATCGCCGTGCTGAAGGAGCATCAGGCCGGCATTCCGGTCGTGGAGTTGTGCCGCAAGCACGGGACCAGCGACGCGACGTTCTACACATGGCGTTCGAAGTATGGCGGAATGGAGGTATCCGACGCCCGTAAGCTGAAGGTGCTGGAGGACGAGAACCGCAAGCTGAAGAAGCTGCTGGCGGAGTCGGTGCTCGACATCTCGACACGAGGCACTCGGAAAAAACTTCTGACGCCCAGTTCCCGGGGGATGGTCGTGACCTGGGCAATCGACGAGAAGGGCTACTCGCAGCGGCGTGCCTGTGCGCTGATCGGCATGCCGCCGAAGACCTACCGCTATGTTGTTAGCGCCGCTGTAATTCTGACCCAGGTCGCCGCTTGAAATCTGACCCACCGGCTAGGTTGGTCCTCTCGCTGGGGAGGGGGCCGGATGGTGGGATCGGAGGCGGCTTTGGAGATCCGGGTTTTGCATCGGCACGGCAAAGGGATACGGGAGATTGCGCGCGAGGTAGGGGTGTCGCGCAACACGGTGCGGCGCTATCTGCGGGACGAAGCGGCACCGCGCTACAAAGCGCGACCACCTCGCGTGACGAAGCTGGCCCCGTTCAACCGCTATGTGATTGACCGGCTGCGCGCGGCGTCGCCGGAGCGGATACCGGGAAGCGTATTGCTGACGGAGTTGCGCGAGCGCGGTTATGGCGGCCGCTACACGATGCTGAAGCTGTTCCTCGCCACCCTGCGGCCGAAGGCGATGATCGAGCCGATCGTCCGGTTTGAGACTGAGCCCAGCGAACAGATGCAGGTCGACTGGGCGGTGATCCGGCGCGGTGAGAACCGGCTTTCGGTGTTTGTGGCGACGCTGGGCTGGAGCCGGGCCACCCATATCGAGTTCGTCACCGACGAGCGGGTCGAGACACTGATCGAGGCGCATGAGAACGCGTTCTTTGCCTTTGGCGGTGTGCCGCGCGAGGTGCTGTACGACAACATGCGCACCGTCGTGCTGGAGCGGCACGGCTAGGGCCACGGCCGGCATCGCTTTCATCCCGGCTTCCTCGACTTCGCCCGGCATTGCGGCTTCCGGCTGCGCCTGTGCGCTCCGTACCGGGCGCCGCGAGACGGCGAACCTCGCGGTGCGGCGTTGGCTGCGTGAGGTGGCGAATGTTCGTGTACACGGCACGACCGGGGAGGTTCCGGCCGAGCGGCTAGCGATCGAGAGAACGCAGTTGCAGCCGGTGCCGACACCTTATGGCGGTCGCAGCGTGCGCACGGTCCAGCGGCGGCCGGCGCCGGCGTCGATCGTCGGGCTGCAGCACCCGCTGTCATTCTACGATGCCTTTGCCGGTGGCGCGCCGTGAGCGACCTGCAGCATCAGCGCATCGCCGAGCTGTGCCAGGAACTGCGGCTGAGCGCGGTGCCTATCCTGTATCCCGGCGTCGCCCAGGCCGCGGCAGCCAAGGACGCCTCCTTCGCCGACTTCCTCGAAGAGACGCTGCGCGGCGAACGCGACGCGCGCAGCGCCCGAGCCCGCGAGATGTTCGCCCGCGTCGCCGGCTTCCCGGCAGTCAAGACGCTCGACGGCTTCGACTTCGGCTTTGCCACCGGTGTGCCGCGGCCGCAAATCCACGAACTCGCCGGCCTGGCCTTTATCGAGCGCGCCGAGAACGTCGTCTTCCTTGGTCCCAGCGGCGTCGGCAAGACGCATCTGGCGATCGCACTCGGCTACTGGCGACACAGCACGGCCACAAGGTGCGCTTCACCACCGCCGCCGATCTGGTCATGACGCTCGAGACGGCGCAGCGCCAGGGCCGTTGGAAAGAGGCGCTGCACCGCACCGTCAGCGTCTACAAGCTCTTGATCATCGATGAGATCGGATACCTGCCGCTGGGGCGCGAACAGGCCAACCTGTTCTTCCAGGTCATCGCCAAGCGCTACGAGAAGGGAGCGACGATCTTGACCTCCAACCTGACCTTCGGGTCCTGGGATCAAGCCTTCGCCGGCGACCCGGTGCTGACCGCGGCGATGCTCGACCGGCTGCTGCATCATTCGGTCGTGGTCAGCATCCAGGGTGAGAGCTACCAGCTCAAGGACAAACGTCGCGCCGGACTGCTGAAAGCACCGGCTGCGGCATGAACAGGGCTTGCCCCAATGGGCCAACAGGAACCTCCCGCGCTCCGCTGCGTCGGACTCGTGGCGGTCACGCCGCTGCGCGCGGGGTCCCTCCCCGGCCTGCGCCGGGGCAGGCTCCGGGGACCATGGGGACAAGCCCGCGAGCATCGAGCGTGGGTCAAGATTCAATCGGCGAAATCGAGCAAAGTGGGTCGGGATTCAACCGGCGTTGACAATGTCCCCAGGCACGGCGAGGACGCGGCCCTGCGAGAGCGACTGCGCGTCCTTGCTGGCGAGCGGCGGCGGTTCGGCTACCGTCGCCTGCACATTCTGCTGCGGCGAGAAGGCATCGAGCTCAACCATAAAAAATTGTTCCGGCTGTACCGGGAAGAGCGGTTGACCGTTCGTCGTCGCGGTGGCCGCAAGCGAGCCCCTGGTACGCGCGCGCCAATGGCGCTGCCGCAGGGTCCCAACCTGAAGCCTCGACTTCGTCTCCGGCGTGCTGGCCGATGGCCGTCGCTTCCGCGTGCTCGTGGTGGTCGACGACTTCACCCGCGAGTGCCTGTCGCTGGTCGTTGATACCTCGATCTCCGGCCCCCGGGTGGTACGCGAGCTCGATGCCATCGTTGCAAAGCGCAAGAAGCCGTTGCTCATCGTCTGCGACAACGGCAGCGAACTCACCTCGCACGCCATCCTGCGGTGGCAGGAGAAACGCGGTCTCGGTTGGCACTACATTGCGCCGGGCAAACCGGTGCAGAACGCCTTCGCCGAGAGCCTCAACGGCCGCTTCCGCGACGAATGCCTCAACGAGCATGTGTTCCGAGGCTTGCCGATGGCACGCCGGATCATCGAAGCGTGGCGCATCGATTACAATGCCCGCAGACCAGCCTCGGCGGTTTTACTCCGAACGAGTTTGCAGCCCGGTCCAAAAGGGACCACAACCAGAACGGACTCCGGTTATGAGTGAGGGCATAAATGGGACAAGGTCACAGTCGGCTTGATTTTGGTGCCTTTCGCCGGCCACCTTGTGGCGGCACAGCTGGCGTTTTAGCTGAGACGATCCAAACCCAGAATCACCAAATGCGAAGAAGTGTAGTCGAGAATTCCCAATCGCAAAGAGCGGGGCGCTGGAGGGCACCGACCGATGAACGGATGCGAGACAGAAGCGATATACGCCAACGTGTTTGCGGTGAGCGTCTGTATCCGGCCCCAGCGAGTCAGAACGTACCATCCGAGCCGGGGGCCTAACTTCCCACATTGCCGTGAAGAATTTCCCAGCTGGCCCGATTAAAATTCGCTGACCTCTCCTGAACAGATCCTTGATCCATTGCATCGGGAATTTGGACTGCCGCAAGCACGCCCAGGGCTGGCGGTCGTGGGATTTCCTGTCAAAATCGGAGCCGATAGTACACAAGCCCAATCAGCTCATGCACCGCATAAAACGTATCCTGCAGGGAGGCTAAGCTGGGCAGAAAGTCCCTGATGCGAATGGCCGGAGCCGGGGTTTGTCCGACGGCCCAAGGCAGAGCACGGAGTCCTTCGTGGTTGAAGCACCACAGCGCCCGCGGGAGATGCCAAGCCTGCGTCACGACGATCACGGTCGAGATATGATCGGCCTTGAGTAGCCTGGCGGTGAAGACGGCATTTTCGAATGTCGTGCGGGACTGTTCCTCGCTCCACCTCACTGGGATCTCGAAATCCTCTTCCAACACCTTTTTCATCAGACCGCCGAGGGTGGCTTGCGTTCGGGGCAGATGCCCGCCGGTCACGGCGATGGGAAGCTTCAAATCACGATAAAGCCGTGCTGCGGCTTCCAGGCGCTCCAGCGTTAACCCGTCTAGCGTATCCGGTATATCCCGACCATTCCCAACATGTGCTCCTGCACTAAGAACCACGATCGCCTCTGCACTCGTCAGATCGGCGTGTTCGGGAACCTGGACCTCCAACGCACGGAGAAGATAGTGGGCAACAAGCGGCGTTGCCGATAGATACAGGCAGGAACTCCCCAGAAGCATCAAAGCCAGGCTGGTTCGGTGCCAACGCAACCCCAAGACGGCTGCCAACAAGCAGACGGCGATAAAAACCGTTGGCGGCATCATGAACGAAAAAGACAGGCGCAACGGACCTCCAGCACAACGTGGTTTTCTTCCCACCCCCGACATTGCCGACCGGCGTCGCTCGGGGGCTTGCTTGGCGATCTACGCGAGCGAAAAAAACCCGGCTAGGGATCGAGCACCCTGTCCAGGATCCAACCAGCCGTGCGATGCACGAGATGCGGCCCTCCCCGGCGGAATGTCAATTGTGCTCGCCTGAGCGCTCAAGAGACGCCATTGGCCAGTCGTTTTTTCCCGCCCAACCTCACCCTGACGATCTCATCCAGCGTTATGGAGCGGCCCGCGCCCGATTGATTGCCTCGACCATTTTGGCGAGGTCGTCATAATTGATCGCTATGACAAGCAGCTGACGCCGCACGCTCTCATTTGAGACGAACATATCCGGCAACGCCTTAAATCTGTCCTGCGCAAGCTGCAGGAGGCCGAGGAATGACGCCTCTGCTCACCCGATCCGAAAATCCCACAGCGACGCCAGATCAAAACACTGCCTTCGCCGACCACCTTATTGATGAACCCTGCCCCACGAACTTTCCCCCTATCCCCCTGTAGACTTTCCTCTCCAAAAATCATATCTAGCGAGCTGTGGGGTGCCGCGGCCAAGCGATGTCCCCCCACTCTTGCGCAATGCGCGCGCGAATGCTGCATTGCACCCGCGGCCGAGAGAGAGCCCCCACCCTCGATAATGGAAGGCCGTACCCGTTGGCCGATCGCCGCAGCGCAGCGCGCCTAGCACGGTATGGCGGAGACTCTGTCCGCCTAACTAGGCTGCAAACGACAAGGCTTTCTGCGGCTAATCAGGTGGGCGCGCCTATTGCGTCCCATCAATCCATCCCACAATTCCGGCAACGTCACGCACCGCGGCCTAAGCCATGCCTAACCATGCCGCGCCCTAACCCATAGCGGCTCGCCAGGCGCGATAGGGTATCTCTAAACGGTAGGTGTCGCTCGATACGTCACGCCACCACGCCAGCGGTTGCACGCGCCGTAACGTTGCCGCTTGACGCGCCAGCAATCGGAACTCGCGCGCGACCCTGTATCCGTCGCGGGACCAAAAGAGGCAACATGCGCTAGGCAATCTGCGGGATTGTTGGCGGGTCGCGCGGGGAGATGACAAGGGATTGGGGATTTGCGGGGTTATTGGCGGGGAAAATTATTTTCGGAATTTTCATTTCGGGTCATCATTTTTTTGGATTCAGGATTTTGTCGCGGTGAGTTGATGGATTTGGGGGCGCGGATTTTGGCTTAAACTAGCGGAAATGCTGGAGGATTTGGTGGGCATAGAAAATAATTCGACGGGTTTGGTTTTGTCTATTTGCTTATAGCGTACTCGTCAGTTTTATTTCGCCGCAGCGTTAAGCCAGGGTCGCAACAGCGCGGCTCATTGCCGCAAGGCAACCCGGGGTTAGCCAGCCGCAACGTAGCTGGTGCCTCAAAGCTGGGTGCGGCCACGACATGCCGCAGCAAGCGGGAAAGCAGTGCGTTGCACTGGCGCTACAGTCTCGCGCACAACTGCGATTGAACGCGCGGGGGCTTTCTGGCGTCGTGGCTTGCTGCCATCTCACCTGCCCTGCCCCAAACACCAGTGTAGAGCCGGCAGCCTAGTGGCGATGGAGCGTGATCAGATTGGTTTAGGAGTCCACCGCAGCGCGCCCCATTTTCTGCTTGGACGCAGTAGTGGATTTGGATCTGCACGAATCTCACATGCCGGTGGATGCCGACGATGATGCGCTTTCTGCAGCCTCAGACTTGGTGGTTCTTGACCTGGCCGCGGACGAGTTACTCGTTGGTTCGAAAGCCACCAGGTTCGAGACGATTAGGGTCGTCGGATACGTTGAAAGTTTAGCCGCCCGCCTCAGAAAAAGGCGTATGTCAGAGGCTAGATAGCGCTAGCTCGATGAGCTTGGGCGCCGCCGCCACGACGGCTGCATCCCTCCTCGGTTAGGTCGGTGCGCGGCACTAGTGGTAATCGGTTGGCGGCGGCTTTTCGGTGCTCCCGCATTCCAACTTGTCGGCCATTTCGTCATAATTCCTCGCGGTATCCTCGAGCTGCGCCTGCACCAGAGGGTCGTTTGTTTTCCAAACAAGACGTCGAATGCGAGAGGCAAGTGCGCGATAACGTTCGGCCGGCGCCATGATCCGCACGATGCGCGGCATCTCTCACGGGCTCCGCACAGGCGGCTCATACCCGCTAACTCTAATGTTGGCCCGCGCATATGACCGACGGAGGAAATCGTCGAGCGCGTTGCCAAGCGTCATTGGGTGGTTCGGCGTTAGCGATCGACGAGGCATGTCGCGAATATGGTTGTGCGACGCGGTCTTGAAAAGTGATCGGGATCGTCCCTGGCCCCAGCAAAGTTTCCAGCAAGGGTCTTGACCCGTCCGTGCTGCTACCCCCGGCCGGCTACCCGTGCGCGACGACGGCGTAGGGACTCGCGTAGTAGCGCTACGGCATGGTGAGTGCTATGGCTGTGCCGGTGCACAAGTAACCCCCAACGCCTCGGGCACCCTCCCTACCGGAGTAAGCCCGTGCCCCTTAGCGCAGACCTTTCCGTTTCTGAGCCCCGCTGAGCCGCATAAACTGTGCCGACACTACCGCGGATCGGGTCGGACCGCCTCTCTGCAATCCGGCGTCCCGCGCTGCGACGCTTGACGCGCGCTGAGCAAGATCAGCCGAACCGGCAAAGCGTATCGTCCGTACGCCGCACAAGGCGCGGTAGACCGCATGCTTCGACCCGTACCGGTCACGGATGGGGATGCTACGTCAACCCTGCTTTCCCATTGCGGAGCCGAGATCGGGCTCGAATGAGGGCGGCTGCTAGAGAGCGCATGGTGCAGAGCGAGGCGGCTCGAAACATGGGCGATCCCGATGTCGCCGGCGTCTCCTCGGCCACGACTGCTTAAGCGGTAACGAAATCTCATTGATTTGGTGTGAGCCTTAGTCCCGGACAGGTCCCGAGGCGACACATGATTGACCTAAATGCTCGAGATCGCTCCCCGCAGAGCCAAGAGCCCGCAAACGATCCCGCAACTGATCGCACCCCCGATAGGTTTCTTGCCTTCATGGCCAATCTGTTTAGTGCCTTCACGACGGTCGATCCGCGAGTGATCACCCAGCAGGAACGTCGCGACGGCCGAACAGCCTTGGGGTTCTAAGTCGCCTCGACACCCCCAGTCGCGCCATCGGGGGGGTTGGCAATTAGAACTGGCGTCGCGGCCGGCATCTTCGGCACCTGCGGGTTGAGCCGTGTGCGCACGGCCATACCCGTCTTCAAGACGGGGAGATGCTTCTCCGGACCGTTGACGCTGGCGCCGCTAAGTGGGTTGCGCTCGACCCGAGCGCTTCGGCGCCTTATCGAAAACGCGCCGAAGCCGCGCAGCTTGACCCAATCACCGCTGGTCAGCGCTGCATCTGACGTTCTGTCCATCAGATAAGACAGGGCCATAGCGCGAGTTCCTGCGTGCGACCTCTCACCCCTTCGCGTCGTACTCGCAGCGGCGCTGCCGAGGCACTTCAGCCGCCATTGTCGCCGCGGCGGCACGCGCGGACATGGCATCTCCCGCGGATACAACACGCATGGCGAGCGCGACTACATGATCGTAAGGTATCGGTGGCGTGCCTGCTCACCGGCCTATTCTTCGCGTTCTTCAGATGAGCCGAGCGGGCGCAACGCGGCCCTGGAGCGGCACGGCGTTGGTATCACGGTGCGCCTGATCGGGCTACCAATCCCAAAACCTATGTCCGTACGAAACAAGAAGAATGCCGCTGCAGACAGCTAAGAAGCCAACCGGGATTGCGGCCACGATAGTGCCGTTGCCCAAACACGAGATCGAGACGACCCGCGTCGCAAAGTTACCGGCAATCCGCGGAATGCCGGCTAGATATAACCTCACGAACCTGTCGCCTACAGAGAGCGAGAAGTAACCAACTGTAAACGATCAAAAAGCCAACCGGGATTGCGGCCGCGATCGAGGCACCTACCCAGAATAGTTTGGCCGAACCGTTCGATATCAGCAGAGATTTGATGACCACGGCGTAAACTTGTTCAACGCTGACGGCGACCAAAACCAGCAGCGCAACGAGAAATAGGCTGGCAGCGATGAGCCACGATACCTTCCCTACCTGGTCGAAGATATGAATGCTCATTCCCCGATCGATCGCCTTTGACCGCATGTTGACTCTAGCGCCTGCAACTCGAACTGGACAGTGGAGCAAACCATCGCTTGGGTAGGTTTCATGAAATCGGCGTCTCGCACAGTGATTTGGATGGGGTCGGCATTTGGCGGAGCACTGGCCATTGCCATCGCAGTCATGTTGATCGAAGGGGCGGGAATAAGTGGAACAACCATGGGGCTGCGCCTCACGGCTCGGTTCTCGTATGCCTTTTTCTGGCTAGCCTATGTCGGCGGCGCCATCGCGATCCTGTTTGGCCCCAACTTTGGCATTGTCGCGCGAAGAGTGCGCGAGTTCGGCCTCGCCTTCGCTGCTGCCCAACTCGTCCATATTGGCCTTGTCATTTGGATTGCACTGATTTCACCACCGCAGTCGATCAAGAGCGCAGTGATGCCATTTTTCGCGATCGCTGTCGTGTGGACGTATCTTCTCGCCGCTCTGTCGATCGAGCAGGCGGGCAAGGTGTTCAGCTCTTCCATGCTGAGGATCATTCGAACGATCGGATCGGAATACATTGCGCTCACCTTCTTTACCGATTTCGTCCTGGTGCCGGAGTACCCAGTTCATTATCCGATCGTCTACATACCATTCTGGGGCATGCTCCTCGTTGGACCGCTGTTACGCTTAGCGGCCGCGGCGAAAGCGTTGAACGGCCGGCGGACCGCTCCACTGCGCACGACATAACCGGGGATTCGTGGAAGAACATCAGGCAAGTGCACTAGCCGCAACGCTTCGTCCATTCCTGGGTAATCGGGGCCCATGTCAGACTGACCCCGAAGCGCTACCAGTGCGGCGAGGTAGCACCGATAGTGGCCGTTGGGTTATCCCGGAGGTCTAAGCCTTTCGCGCTCTAGTTTATGGCCATTGACGCCCTGATACTGTACGCATCAGATAATCTGGGGTCTGCTAATGTTAGCTAGAGCTGAAATTGTTGCGGTGATCGAGGAAGTAGCCGCTGAGCAGGGCAGGAGTTTGGCGCTGTCGGACGAGCTCGGCCTGATCGATACCGGGCTCGATTCTCTGTGTCTGGCGATCATTGTCGCCCGACTTGAGGATCGGCTGGGCTTCGACCCGTTCACTACCGCCGACGATACTCGGTTTCCGACAAAGGTCGGCGAGTTCATCAAATTCTACGAAATCGAGGCCAAAAACGTTGCCAAGTAAGCCGCCGTCGCCTGGCGGGCGGCAATTCAGAGCGTTTTTTTGCCCCCGGCTTTGAATTGGCCGGCGGCTTGCCGGTAGCAAGAGCACGCTCCGGACCGCGTCACGGTTCGACCTATTCACACGGATAAGCTATCTCCGTGATTGACCACCGCCTCGCCGTCATCCTACGCCTCCATTAGCGCCATCGATTGCGACGGTGCCGGTGCCGCGACCTTCCCCTCCCGTTGAACAACAGTGCCAGGCCACCTACGAGCATGAGCACACCCAACACGATGAGGATCATGGCCACCCTCCCGCATTCGCGATCGATTTGTAACGTTGCACTGATCGACCCCCGATGAAGTGGTCCACCCTGAGCTATGGTTTTTGCTCTCGAGGAGGACTGCGATGCCGAGGAAGATCTATAAGCCGGAAGAGATTGTCGCCAAGCTGCGACAGGTTGATGTTTTGACCTCGCAAGGCCAGGGCGTGGCCGAAGCGATCCGTTCGATTGGGGTGAGCGAGGTAACGTATTACCCATGCTTATCCGGTTGTTACCCACGGCTACTATCCTTGGGATCGGGCAACGGCAGGCCATCAAGTAGCTGTCTTCGGCTTTCGTTTTGCGCAATTAACGCCCGCAACCTGTCGTCGCCGGTCAATCCGGCAACCGCGTCAATCAGCAAGACTTGCTCGAATTCCGTAGGAAAATGATCGCCATCATCACCACGGAACTCATATTCGGCGATATAGTCCTTGATTAGTTGGTTTTCGGCTTCCAATCCTTCGCGCAGGTCACGTTCAGCATTCTTGCGCGCTAATTCGATTTCAGGATGCATCTACTTAACTCCTAGATTTAGTGACTGTGTGCGACAACCGGATAGGCATGCTATTACCGGTGGCGCCAGGAGTTCGGCGGATTGAAGAGCGACCAGGTCAAACGCCTTAGGGAGCTGGAGACGGAGAACACCCGGCTCCGTCGCGCGGTGTCGGACCTGACGCTGGACAAGCTGATCCTGCAGGAGGCGGCCCGGGGAAACTACTGAGCCCCGCGCGTCGCCGCGCCTGCATCGAACATGTTCG
>Ga0209517_10009081_pt1 | contig 11461 bp, 10 predicted proteins | sample PeaSoiMetSII2010_FD_187695 | JGI IMG/M metagenome (GOLD analysis project Ga0209517, IMG submission 187695) | Peat soil microbial communities from Weissenstadt, Germany - SII-2010 (SPAdes) (version 2) | ecosystem: Environmental > Terrestrial > Soil > Wetlands > Peat | place: Germany...
CTTGACCTCCGTCGCCTCTCCCGCCGCGACCTTGACGCCCGCTGCCAGCAGCAGCGGCACGCCGCTCGTCTCGTACTCTTGCACCCAATAGACGTCGTAGCTCCCCGGCGGAAGGGCGAGAAGCGCGGCGTTCTGCGTGGCCCTCGTTGCCTTATCCGGCTTATCACCCGCCGCCGCCACCGCAGCCCACCAGCCGGAGCTGTCGCGCTGGGGCACCCAATCCGCTACGGCGAGCTTGATGCCGGACTCGTCAGCCAAAGCCGCGGGGCAGAACGATGCTGCAGCGGCATATGCACTAAGTACCGCGATGAAAAGAGCCAGAGCCGCACATACACCTTTAGGAAGGGCGCGCGTAATTCCATCCGGCGCCCCAGGGACAGTCGAGTGCATGGCCGCCTCCTGAAACCAGTCGGCTTCGGAAGATTTTCGCCTAAATGCGCGCCACAGCGCGTATGGGATGCCCATCAGCCTTCAGACTGGATGTACTTATTCTATATTGTCGCCATCCGACCGAGACGCCACGAACTTCTCTATTCGCAGCATTAAATAACTCTCGCTTGCATGACCTATCGAGTCAAGCCAATGTCCCAATAGGCATCGCTCGATCGCGTGCTATCCAAAGCTGGATTGAGCGCGCGAACGAAGAAGGGACTTGCATGAGGCGCCCTCTTCTTCGCTTGGTTGCGGGAACGGTCTTGGCGGCCGGGGCGGCACTGTCCGGAAGGGCGGAAACCCCGGCGCCCGTTCAGCTCGCGCTCGAGCGCGCTGCGGATTACTCGCCGATCTATCCCTTCACGGAGCTGCCGGCAAATCAGCCCGACTTCGTGGCACTGGCGAGCTTTGACAATCCTCCAAAGAAGATCCGCTTCGACCTCATCGCCATAGATACTAAAGGCGCAATACCGCCCAATCAGACAGTGTTCTCCCAGGAAGCTGAGCATAGCGGTGCCAAGGTTGGAATGTTCCGATTTGACTCCCACCATGATGAATGGAAACGCGGCCGCTACGCCGTCGAAGTATACGCGGACGGCGCGCTCCTAGGCCGCGCCGAATTTACCGTGGTCGCGGCAGTGTCAGTGCCTGTGATCAGCGACCCGAGTGCCCTCTTTGTCGTCGAGCCGGGAACCACATGGCATTACGTGCGGGCACTCGCAGCGAATCCGAACCCCGGCTTCCGCTACTCGATAGCTGGCGTCCAGCCCGATGCCGACGGCATGATTCGTACACGCTGGACTCGCGGCGTCGTTGGGCGCGAGGGCGATCTGGTGCACATGCACGATGCCCGTGACGACGCTCCTCAGGTTACGAGCGAGGAGTTCGTGCGCCTCGACCAAAGTGGCTACGCGTTCGTCCGCTTTGCGGCAGGACGAAAAACGACTGCCGAATTCGCGCCGCCGCAAATCTGGGTGCCTTTGCCCACGAAGCCGCAGACATGGAGCTGGCAAGCGGCCGATCGCTCCGGCGAGGGGCAGTTCCGCATGTGGGGGCCGCTGCCGCTCGCGGCTCCAGGGGGGAGCGAGCTGGGATACGTCATCCGCGAATTCCAGACCGACGGCCAGATCGAGGCCACGACCGAGCTCGATTTTGTCCCGCGCATAGGCGCCGTTCGCGAGGTCGATATCAGGGCCGTGAGCGACGGCCGCACTGCGATGTATATGGAGACCCTCATGTTGCCCGCGGCGGCAGCCAATCCGGCAAGCCCAGGGAAACCGGATTTCGCCGGCGGCAAGGCACAGTGATGACGCGCCGCCGATGAAATGGTGAATCTTCCCATGAGCTGCGGCCGGTTTCGCTTACGCGCCCCATGGCTCGCTCATGCAGCTCCCGGGAGGACCGGCGTCGCCCTTGCGGCGAGCGAGGCGCTTTCTTCTCCTGACATCGCAATCTTGCTGCGCCGGCGCGGCGATGAGCGCGCCGACTGAGCCGGGCCAAGGCCGTAATGTCGACGCGGAAATACTGGACGATCTTCGGCGGCAGTTTCTTTGCCCTCGGTCTCATCTTCCTGTTTGCAGGCCTCTATGCCACGTACCGCGCCCACGGCGACGCCGCACGGCTCGCCCACGAGGGACAGGTTGCCGAGGGCATCGTGATCGAGAGGAAGATCGAGACTTACCAAGCCAATGGCCGCTCGAGGGAGGACTACCATCTCGTCTATCGCTTCACCACCGCGGATGGTCAGACCCTCACCGATGAGGCCGGCGTCGACCGTGCCACCTGGGATCGCCTTGTCGAGCGCTCGCCCGTGCGCATCTCCTATGTTCCCGGCGCGCCGGACATCAATGCGCTTGTCGGTCACGAGCCGGAATGGGTCTTTGCGCTCATCGTGCCCGCAATTGGGTTTGTCCTCACCACCCTCGGCGGTTTCGTTCTCATGCGCCTGCGAGGGCAGGAAAGCGGCAGGCTCGCCTCGGACGTGGCAGCGGAGAGTGCACGCATGGGTCGCCGGAGCCCCGGCACCGCGTCCGATAGCGCGCAAGCCGTGCACCGACCCACGCTTCCGCCGGGCACCCGTCGACTCCTCCTCCTCTTCGGCGCGTTCTGTTTCCTCGTGCCTCTCCTTCTCCTCGGGTGGATCTGCCAAACCGCCTTTGAGGAATGGCGCTACGCTCATGAAGGAGCCGCGGCGAGTTGCGCAGTCACGGGGAAGTCGATCGAACAAGCCGATGCAAGCCACAACACCTCGACGCGCTATCAGGTCCACTGTCAATTCGCGACCGCTGCGGGAGAGATGGTCGAGGGCCACTACGCGCTCCCGGTCGCCGCGTGGGAGCTCCTGACGCCCGGAAGCGCACTCGCCATCACCTATTTGCCCGCCGACCCCAGACGGAGTCGCCTGGCCGGCGCTAACTTCGACCTGGGAACTGCCGGCGTCGCATTGATGATCCTGATCCCGCTTGCGGCCGTCTTTCTGCTGTTTGGCGGTCTCTGCCTTCAGCGCGCGCGGCGCGGCCCTTGGCGCGAACTCTGGTTGCGCCCGCCGGCGCCCGCCCCTGCGCTACGCTCCACCCACCGCACCGCCTTGCGTCCGCTCGCCGCCGCAACCCCGGCCCTGCGCCGCTTCCCTCGCCTGGACCAGCGCTGGATCTGGATTCCAGCCGTTGTCGTCGTGTCCGCTTTGCTCGCGGCTCCACTCGCGGACATCGCCGCGATGCGCGCGGTCAACAGCTTTTTGGATGCGCACCGGCTGTGGCTGCTGGTTCCCGCCATACCACTCGGCATGCTTGGATTCATCCTCTTCTTAGGCAGCGGTCTCGCTTTGCTCATGGACGGAAAACCGCTGAGCCGCGAGGAGCTCGATGCCTTCTATCGCGCACAGGGAACGGGTGATCGGAGGGATCCCGGGCTCAGTTGGCGCCGGCAGTTCGCGGCCGACGATGGTGCTGTCATCGCGGCGTACGATACCTTTACGCTTGCCGATCTGAAGCACGCTTGGCACGCCGGTCTTCTGCGCCGGCCGCCCTTTCCGCGCCGGCTTGCCAAGCTCGCAGGCGGAATCATGCTGCTGCTCAGCGTTGCGGGCACCGTCTTCGCCCTTGGCGACGGTGTGATGCGAATCTGGGCCGCCGTCTGGGCACTTCTGGCGCTTGGCTGGCTCGTGCGAGCTCTGGCCAAGCCGTGAGCGGAAGGCAGCGTGCTATCAGCGCGCCCGATCTGCCGAACCTTCATCACGACGCATCGCTCGTCGCTCACCCACAATCGCCGTGGATGCGAGGCCGGTTGTTCGTCTAGCCGCTGGACTTACCGCCCAGGAAGAAGCTAGGAGGGCTCTTAGAGGGATTCGGTGAGATCGGACAGATGCAATCCTTACGAGGCGGAGAGCTAATGGACCCGTCGAGTGGATTCACACTGGGGGGGCCCTGGAGATCGGCGTCCGGCGAGCAAAGTGCAGCGCAGTTTAGATATACATCACTACGCGTGGCGTTACTGTAGTTCGGACCACCAACGTCGCATTCTCCTTTGTTGCATGACCCGGCAGCGCGCGTCGGATTGAACGCGCATTTTTGCATGCAAGACGCACAATTCTGCGCCTGCTGACCTTTGCATGTCCCATGCCCCCCGCCGGGCGTCGGCGGTAGAGGCGGTGCCGGCGGTTTGGAGGAGGAGCCACAAAGCGGGCCTCCCGAGGATGGGTTGCGGCCGCAGCCCTCGCCATTTTGCGCATTGGCGGTGCCCAAGAGGAGGCAAGCGCTCATCGCTGCGCCAATCGCAATGGCCGCCCAGCGCCTCATGTTCGCCTCGCGTCGCATTCGCTCGGACTAGGCGTAACGACAAGATGCATTCTAACCATCATCGCCCTTGGCAACGGACTGATGTGGATCATTGCCGCCGCCACGGCAACTGGCAAGAGGTGACCATGCGGGCAATTGTTCGCATTGGTCCCGCCCGCAGTAACTGTGATGATGTTCTTCATTTGGTACGGGGCACTCAACGGCCATGCCGGTGCCGTGGGGGCATTTCCGCAGTTTTGGATAAAGCGGCCCTGCCTCTCGTGCATTCGCATGGCTCAGTTTGACCCAAAGCCGACCGAACCCACACCGAGGTCAGCTATCATGGCACTGAGATATGTTGCGTAGTGTCGCCTCTTTTCTGGCAACACACGGGCGAGGCATAGTGAGGACCGCGCGGGCAAGGGGAATGATGGAGCGTCTCGAAATCTGCGAAGCTGAACCGGCTGATGCACCGGATATCGCGGAAATTCATCTCACCGCGCGGCGCGAGGCGATGCCCTACCTCCATAGGCCGCATACGGACGAGGAAACACGTGACTATTTCGTTCGTGCCGTCGGTGACCGAACATCGGCTTGGTGGGTCGCTCGGCTCGAAGAAAAGGTTGTCGCCTACATGCTCATCGCCGGTGAGAGTGTCGATCACCTATACGTGCGACCGGGGTGGCAACGCCACGGCATCGGGTTGTCGCTGCTAAACAAGGCTAAGGCGCTCAGCCCTCATCGGCTCGAACTCTGGACTTTCCAACGCAACAACGGCGCCAGAGCCTTCTATGAAGCACAGTGTTTTCGTGCTGTGGCCTTCACCGACGGGCGCAACGAAGAGAACGAGCCCGACGTGAAGTACGAGTGGAGACGAAGTCGATGAATCCGTGCTGGCAAAGTCGGGTTCTGGCACCGAACGGCCTAGGCAAGCGGTCGCTTGGAACGTCCGTTATCTGGGGTTGACCCGACGAAGCGCGAGCACGGGCGCGACCGCCGAGTCTGACCCCATTCAGACATGAAGGTGCCAAGGGCGACCAATTGCTGCCCGGTCGGACGCTCGCGACGCCGAGCCGATGCAAGTCAAGTTCATCGAGGCGATGGCAGCGGCCGGCAAGCGGCCACAAATGGACGCGGCCTGCTCGTTTTTGCCAAGTATCCGTCGGTGCGCTTTACAACATTAATGAGGTGCGTCAGTTCTACTGACGAACATTGTGAAATAAATCCAACAGTTAGCATTATCGGCGTCGTTCTTGGGAGGCCGGCGATGAGACGAATCTCGTGCGCGGTGACCGCCCCCACGTTTTCAATCGAAATGCATCGGTATTGCGAATTGACCTGCGGGTGGGCGCGGATGGAATTGGGGCTGGGAGGTGGGACGTGAACAACATAAAGAGCAATTGTGCTCGCGTACATGGGAAAGGCCCGACAGGGATAACGAAAAAAGGACTGCTTGGCCTTTCGGGGCTGTGGGTTATTTTCCTTGTGCTGGGCGCGCCTATGGCGCGCGCAGACATCATTTCCGCGGCCGCGAGCGCGACGACGGCCGGCGGTTATTACAACCTATGCACCCAAGGCACCAAAACTAGTGGAGGGGCCGGGCTCGCCTCGGCCAGCACAGGTATAATTCCGTGTACAGACATTTTCGGCAACGCCACCTCTGACTCCGCATCCGGAAGCTGGCTTACCGGGGATCTCTCCGCGGCGGGCAGCGTCTCAACTGCCTTAGATTCAGGATTCGGGGCGAAGCCGACCGGGGACGTGACCCTGCAATACACCGGTACCATTACGCTGCCCGGTAGCATGTCTTCCGCCTCAGTGACGTTCGGCGCGACCGGCGTGTCCGCAAGCGTGTCCGCCAGCTTGGATATGAATTCCCAAGTCGGAATGACATTGGACATGTGGGACTCGTCTACCGCCAGCGGCCCTTCCTATAGCGGCTGTCTCGCCGCCCCCGCCTTGGTGGGGTGCTCCGGCGTGGACGCTTCACCGAGCGTTACCGGAACCGTTTACAACGGCGAATCGCTCGAATTGATGGCGGAGGTTAGCGCGCTTGCGTATGCGTTCAGTGGCGGCACTGCGAGCGCCAGCATCACAGTGGACCCCCTCTACCTCAACTTGCCAGCAGGCGTCACGTTCAGCTCCTACACAACTGTCCCGGGATTCCTCAGCGGGCCGACGCCAACGTCAATTCCAGAGCCTAGCTCCTTCCTACTCCTGGGGACCGGCTTGCTCGGCCTCGCGGGTTTGTTCAGACGAAGGCTGGCAGGCTTCCGTCACGTTTAGCGGTCGTTCGCGGCAAGGCGTTCGGACTGTGCTGCGCGTCTCAAAATCGCTCTGGCATTCGTGATGCGTCTCGCGGACCCCGCAGCGATGTGCCCGCAAGCCCTGAACAGGCTGCGCGATCTGGAAACGTATCCTCGAGGCCGTGGCTGAGCTCTCGCGAACGGTGCCCGCTCAGGGCGAGCGCGTGAACTGAACTTATGCCGAGACTGACCAATGCGGATCTCCGCATGATGGCTCCAAGTCGGGTATTGGCACTCAACGGCAGTTTTGGCGCCGTCCAGATATTTCCGCAGTTGGGGGTAAAGCGGCCACGCCTCTCACGCATTCACGTAGCGCAGTTTGACCCGACGCGGACTCACGGGCGCCTCCAGCTGGAAGCCCCCAGCAACGTGCTCTATTAGCCTGGCTACGGGCTTTCGGCGCAGGTGCTAGCGGTAGCGGCGAAGAGCGCCCACTCGCCCGGGACGCCCTTAAGCTGCTTGTTGCCGCGCGGCTCAAACGTGATACCTGAGCCCACGACCAAGTCCTTGGTTGTGCCTGAGGTTACCACTTCGCTTGCATGAGCTTCGGCGCTTATCCTCGCAGCGATGTGCACCGCGATGCCTCCGATGTTATCGCCCATCACTTCCACCTCGCCCGTGTGCAGGCCGGCACGCACTTCCAGCCCCAGCGGCTTCACCCCGGATACGATCGACAACGCACATCGAATCCCTCGACCTGGGCCGTCGAAGCTAGCCATGAAACCGTCCCCAGCGTTGTTGGCTTCGCGTCCACGATAGTGGGCAAGTTCGCGCCGCACGATTCGGTAATAGTCCTCCAGTCGGCTTTTCCAAGCGCTGTCGCCGAGCGCGCTCAAGGCTTGAGTCGAGTTGGCGACATCGATGAAGAGAACTGTCGCCAGCACCCGATCGTCCACCTCGACTGGGCGTACGCCGGTGACAAAGGCTTGGATCTCGGCGAAGACCTTTTCCGGCGCGAGCGCCATCAACTGATGGGTGTTGCCCGGGAACTCGACGAAGCGAGCCCCGGGGATCCGACTCGCCATATCGCGCGCCCCCTCGCACGCGGCGACCGGATCGCCGGTTCGATTCATGACCAGCGTCGGAACCTTGATGGCCCCCAGGATCGGACGGATGTCGATTTCGCCATTCATGCGCTCGTAGGCGGCGGCTGCCGCGGGGTTGGCGGCGGCGCGCCAGTAGCGTTTGGCATGCTGGATAAGCGCGTCAGGGGCATCTGGACCAATCCCCGACCCCGGCCCCCGGAGATACCATTCGGACGGCCAGTTGTCCTCGACGTCCTGGACTAGGGTCCGGACTCAATTGAGCCAACAGGCGAGGGATGCGGCAAGGTAGGCGCCGCTCATGTAGTTGCGGGCGAGCTTGTCGTATCGGGTTGCGATGCGGCGCCAATCCTTGAGCCGGCACCACATGCGCTCGATGCGGTTGCGTTCCTTGTAGGCGGTGGCGTCGTATGCGATGGCACGGGAGCGCGAGGCGGTCGAGGGGATGACGGCTTCGATCCTGCGCTTGGCGAGCAAGTGGCGCAGGTGGTTTGCATCGTAAGCTTTATCGGCAAGCAGCTGCCGGATCGGACCAGCCCGCTCGATCAGCTGCGTGGCAACTGTGATGTCGTGGGCATTGCCGGCGGTCAGGATGAGGACGCGCGGCCGGCCCTTTTCGTCCGTGAGGGCATGGAGCTTGCTCGTCCGCCCACCGCGGGATGTTCCGAGCGCTTGCTTGAAGGCCCCCCTTTTCCGCCTGCCGCCGAGCGGTGCGCCTTGATATGCGTGCTGTCGATCGCCGCCAGGCCATAGATGCCGCTGTGGCCGGTGAGCGCCTCGAAGATGGCGAACCACAGGCCCTGCCGGCTCCAGCGGTTGAACCGGTTATAGATCGTCGTGTAAGGCCCGTAGGCCGCCGGGCAATCACGCCAGCGCGCACCAGAGCGCAGCATGTGCACGATGCCGCTGATCACGCGCCGATCATCAACCCGGTGCGCACCGCGCCGCCCACGCGGCAGCAACGGCTCGATCCGCGCCCATTCCCCATCGCTAAGCCAACTGATCCCCTTCATCCCAAGCTCCCCCACAAGATGAGAGCTTGAATCACATCCCAATCGAAAAGAGAATCCCCAATTGAGTACGGACCCTAGCCGGTCGTGTTCGGCCCGCGACATGCCCCAAGGGTGATCCTCGCTCGCAACCCAGCGTGCCATGCCACCCCAGATCAGGAGGGCGCGGGCGCGCGAGGGATAGGTCGCAGCGAACATGGCGGCCATGGAAGCCCCTTCCGACCGGCCGAAGAGGATCGCGGAATCGATGCCGACCGCGTCCATCACCGCGCGGATGTCATCGGCGCGCTGCTCGAGCGTCGCCATGGCGGTCGGGCGGTCGGACAAGCCGTTGCCACGCTTGTCGAAACGAATGAGGCGGCACATCGCGCCGAGGCGCTGATTGAGCTCTGCGCGAAGCGGGTATTCCCAGTCGAGATCCAAGTGGGAGGTCGTGCCGGGGGCGAACACCATGTCCGGGCCCTGGCCGGTGACCTGATAGGCGATGCGGACATCCCCGCTCTTCGCATAACGAGTTTCGGGCGTCATCCCAATCCCTCGTTCCTTCTCAGTGAGGATGAGAAACCCAGGCCGTCAACAGCATAGCGGAAATATGGCGTTCTGTGCCAGTTCGCGCTTCGGGTCGACTCCAGTCGCGCAGTAATGAGTCCGCGAAGGACCGCTTTTGGCACTCAACGGCGGTGTCAACGCCGTCCAGATATTTCCGCAGTTGGGGGTGAAGCGGGCACGCCTCTCGTGCACTCGCATGGCTCAGCTTGACCCACGAGAGACATTCTCCCTCGCCCGGGTGGCTCGTTAGCCTTGTCGCCGATGTGTCGCTGGTGTAGACACCGAAGTCGCTGCGCGATGACCGCCGACCACATTGCCTTTCACGCCGACGAGCGCCCCGACGCCGTTGCGCTCGTCGATAACGGTCGCGCCCTTACCTATGCGGAATTCTCGCGGGACATCCGCAAATTCACTCGGGCGGTGCATGAGTTCGGACTACCGCGCGGAGCGACGCTAGCGATCGATTGCGATGACAATTATTTCAATTGGCTCCTGCGCCTCGCTTGCGAGGAACTCGGTATCGTCACGGCGACGTTTATCATACCGGAGGGTCGAGGTTCTCAGCTGCTTCTGCGGGATTTCGACCTGGTGCTGTCCGGAAAGGACAGCCAGGCCGACAGCTCAAAACGGCATCACCGGATAACGCCGCAGTGGTTGCAAGGGATTCTCGCACGCGCCGACGTGGGTCCAGTGCCGAAATCGGCCAAGGGGCCCGACGATCCCCTGCGCATCAAGCATACGTCGGGCACCACGGGTACCCCCAAGAAGGTTCTGTATTCGCGGCGGATCCACGAGGGCCTGATCACGAAAACGATGTGGATCGCCGGCTTCACGCGGCGGTCTCGATACCTGCTTGCCATTCCGCGCACCGTACCCGGCCCTGCGGGGTGCGTCCGCGCGGTCGGAACCGTGATTTTCGAGGATCGGATGAGCGTGGGCCAGGCCATCGCCGCTTGCGGGATCACGCATACCTCGTTGGCGGCGATCCAGCTGAAGAAGGTCTTGGACGAGCTGCCCGCGAACTTCGCGAAGCCGCCCGAGCTCACGATCCTTTCTTCCGGTGCGGCGATCCCGGGGGTCCTGCGTGATCGAGCCCTCGCGCGGCTGGCGATCGATGTCTGCGACATCTACGGCTGCAACGAAGCGGGCTATATCAGCTCGACCCAAGGCCACGCCGAATTCGGATCGGTGTGGCCGGGCGTCCAGATCGAAGTGGTCGACGAGCGCGACCAACCGGTACCGCAGGGCGAGATCGGCCGGATCAGGGTCAAATCCGACTGCATGGTGCAGGGTTATCTGGACGATCCCGAAACAACCGGACGCGTGTTCAGGGACGGCTGGTTCTACGCAGGAGACCTAGGAATTCTCCGTAGCGCTCACCAATTGCAGGTCATCGGCAGAAGCGATGATGTCTTGAACATCGGCGGCCTCAAGATCTCGCCAAGCGCGCTGGAAGACCTGATCCTCAAGGTCGCCGAGGTCGACGATGTCGGTGTCTGCTCGATCCGCAACGCGGACGGAGTCGAGGAGATCTGCGTCGTGGCGTCGAATGCGGGGGGCAGCGATCAGAAACTCCGGGAGCAGATTCTCCGTGTATTTCGTAACGCTCAGTTTGGTGGGTTCCATGTCATAACGATGGATCGCATTCCGCGAAATGCGAATGGCAAGATCCAGCGTGACGTTCTGAAGAGCGCCGCCGCTAAGTCGATACACGCCCGATACGTCGCCACAGGCAGGTGAAGTCAGCTTTTGGCACCGAACGGCCTAAGCAGGAGCCGCCTTAGAACGTCCGTTGCCGAGGGTTGACCCGACGAAGTGTGCGGGTCCGATCGTGACCTGTCGCTTCCGAAAATGTCATCCGGACTGGCGCCGGTTTATCGATCGGGTAATCTCTTGTCTGAATGCTTAGGGTCTTCGCGCTCTTCAGTGCGCTGCTGGTGTCGATGCGCGGGTCACGCGTTTCGCGTGACGCGGAAATCCTCTTTCTGCGGCAGCAGCTGCTCGTCCTGAAGCGCTCAGCACCGGCCAGGCTCAGACTGAGGAATACCGACAGGTTGATCTTCGTCTGGCTGTACCGGTTGTTCCCGTCCCTGCTCGATGCCGCAGTCATCTTCAAGCCGGAGACGCTGGTGCGCTGGCACCGCGGCGGCTTTGGCCTGTTCTGGCGCTGGAAGTCACGGCGGCGAGCTGGTCGCCCCGCCGTGCCAGCAGGCATCCGTGGCCTGGTCCGGCAGATGAGTCGCGAAAATCCTCTCTGGGGCGCGCCGCGCATTCATGGCGAGTTGTTGAAGCTCGGCATTGAGATCGCTCAGTCGACCGTCGCCAAATATATGGAGCGCCGACGC
>Ga0209517_10009084_pt1 | contig 11459 bp, 12 predicted proteins | sample PeaSoiMetSII2010_FD_187695 | JGI IMG/M metagenome (GOLD analysis project Ga0209517, IMG submission 187695) | Peat soil microbial communities from Weissenstadt, Germany - SII-2010 (SPAdes) (version 2) | ecosystem: Environmental > Terrestrial > Soil > Wetlands > Peat | place: Germany...
CGGGATCATGTGAGGACCGGGGACCATGCTCGCGGAAACCTCGATCCGTTCGCCTTCGTAGCGGATGTGATCTCCCACGTATGCCTTTTCGATCAGTTCGTACTCAGCCATCTTAGCCATGTTCAAAATCTCCTGTGGCGAGGAGCGAGGAAGTAGGAAGCTGTTATTCCCTCTCCCCGCTCCCGGCTTCCCGCTCCATTTAAATGTATTGGTTGCTGTATCCCGACTGATATCCCATCTGTGGACCGAGAGCCTGACGCTCGGCTGTAATGAGGGTCAGGATCTGCCCGGCGGTCATATTGTTCGTGCCGATCACATAATTGACCTGGATGAACTTGGGAACTACCGTCCCGCCGCTTGCAAGTGTGGTGGGGCTAAAGGGCGGCAGTGGGATGCGCAAAAGTTCGGCTCCCTGCGTGAGCGCGGTAAGCGCGTAAGCTATACTCTGCCCTACCGTATACCAGGTCCCAGGAGTGCCGGACCCGCCGTCCGGTGCATACTGAAGCTGGACCTGAAGCGTAGAGGACGATCCGGTAAAGGCGGTCATGACCAGACATATCAGCTCAAGTTTCCTGCCTATGCCGGGATCGTGGCCGTAACCCTTGGCCGATCCGGCGATATTGCTCAAATCGATTATGTTGGCGCTCGCCTGGCTGCCGGTGGTGAAAGTGCTGCCCGAGCTTACCGAGGTGCCGGCGAGAACTCCCGCACTCGAATAGCTGCCGTCCAGTAAAAGCAATGCATCCATTATCATGGCTGAAACTCCTAAAAACCGGTCAATGGGTTAGTAGATGAGCAGGTGAGCAGGGAAAGGGCGCGGATTTTTTCCACTCACCCATTACCCATTCACCCACTCACCGGCGCACGGCGCTTAAACGACGCGCGCTTCCGTATTAAGCAGCTGGTCACAGGTCCTGATCGGAATGCCCCGGAAAGTGGTAACCGGCTTGCCGTCGAACTCGTCCATCTTCAGCAGCACGTTTTGCTTGTTGAGCGCCTGGATATCGAGCCAGGTGGAAACGGCGCGGTTGCAGTAAAAAGCGGCCCGGCCCATCTCCAGCTGCCTCTCGCCGGACTGTCCGGACGTGTAGACGTTGCCCGCTCGCCTGGGCTGAATCGGAAGTCTGTGAATGGCCCGGATCATGAGGTTGATCAAGTTTGGAGGCGTGCCCCCGGAAAGCTGGGTGACATCGATGTTTGCGACCCTCACCGCAAAGCGCCAGTCTTTTACCACCAGCCCGGCGTCCCACTTGAATTGCTCGCGCCATACCAGCATGGGATTGGAGTTGCCATCCACGACGTTTACCTTGCCCAAGTCGATCTGCTGAAATCCCGCCTTGCTCGTCTTGGGGAAAAATCCGTGTACAGACATCGGCCCGAACATGATGAGCCAGATCGAGGTATTCGTTGAAGCCGTACCGCCCGCATCGATCACGTTGTTTGCGGTCTGAGCGGTGGTGGTGAGCACGCTCGGATACCTGGGAGATAAGCCCATGAACGCGGCAGGTCCCGCAGAAAGGGGCGCCGAAGTTTGGATCAGGCCCGTGTTATTATAGAAAAGGGTTTCCGCCATCTGCTGGTTCATCGCTTCCAGGAAGGAGAGCGCCTCCACCAACCGAACGGCCTTCGCATTTTCGCTAAAGTCCAGGAGCATCTCGTCAACGTCTGAAAACGTTTCCATGTGCCCGCAGGTTTCCGTGATCATCGCCCGGGTCGCCTTGCTTCTGGGCACGCCCTGGTTGATCATTCTCCAGTACGCTTGCGGAAGGCCGGTCGCCACGATGGTTTTATATCCCATCGTACCGTCGTTGCTGGCCGTCCACATCATGTCGTCCAATATTTCATTGGTCTGGGAAAGCAAGTTGATGACATCGGGGATCTTGCCATCCTTATCCTGCAAAAGAGCCCAGTCCGCCAAAGTCATAAAGGTAGGGCCGAGTGTAGCCATGTTTTATTCTCCTGTTTTATCCGGCATGTCCGGATACATCTTGTCTGCCAAAGTTTGTTTCATTCCAGAGGGTCTACCGCCCAGGTGCCCCGGTTCGGCTAGCATTCTACCCATTCTCACGAATAGTTTGGCAATCACCGGATTATTCCCGGCCCCTGTAATAACGAGTGCGTCACGAAGCGCTTTGGCTTCCACCGCGTCCGCTACGAAAGGGTTTGATTCTCCGGGAGCAAACACATGCGCCATTTCCCTTACCGACTGCTCCAACTTAGTGCCTCCGATATCCGGATCGGCCTTGATCTCCCCCTGCCATTTGGTCTGCAGTTCGCTAAATGCTTTGTACGGCGCACTGAGCTGCGCAGCTATTTTTGCGCCCCCAAAGTCCAGAAGCTTCTGCGCCTGCTCCTGAGTCAAATCAAGCTCTTTGGCTAACGATTTGAACTCGGTTGCAGATTCGGAATCCAGAGTGCTCCCTTCCGGTACGGTGAATTCCGCGTACTCGGCCGGGGCCTTGGGTTCCGGTTTATCTGGTTCCTTCGGCGGATCTTCGCCTTTGGAAGGATCTGCCGCTGGATCTGCATTCGGGTCCGCCACGAGCGGATCGCCCGTTGGTGGATCTGTTGCCATAGCTGGATCAGCGCCAACGATTGGAGCTGGCGCAGTGATTCCGGGATCAAAAATCGGTGCTTGATCTGGATCGGGCATACCATTCACCTTTCTCTGGATTTTGGTTTTCAATCACCATCTTCATATAAAGTTCCGGTGTGGTCCGGTTAATCTCCGCCAGGAGCTGGTTCCCAACCCCCCTCTTACCCTCGTTAAACGCCATAACCAGCGCATCACTCGAAAAGGAGAGATGGAACACTCCGCATTGTCCGAGAAGATCCCACATCCACATACGCCCTTCGGGAACACCCATAAGTGATCGCAGTGCGCTTTGCTTCTGCATCTGCCACAGCTTTTTCCGCTTTTGCCGTCGGCCGACCTGGTTGGCATCGCCAGCGTTATATTCGTGCGTTTCTTCGTTCATGCCATTTGCCTTAAAAGTATGGACGCCAGCTCGATCTCTTCGGTCTCGTCTTCACCCATCGAATCTGATCCCGCTCTTAATATCTCCCGGAAATGCCCGATATTCTCGGCCGGGATAGCCACGGTGTAATCGTAGATCTCGTCTCGCCTCTCCCACTGTGCCGGCGTCATCAGGATGGATTTGATCGGGCAGCCGTCAATCACGCAACCGAGCAGCTTAGGCTCGTTGCTGCTTCGCCGAGGATCGTTTCCACAAAATGGACAGGGGATATAAATCATTGTTGCTGCGCTCCCGGCATTCCGCCGATCATCTTCTGCAGTGCGTTCTGGCCCCCGCCAACATCGGTATCACTCAAAGTCTTGGCCCCCTGCGCCGCAGCCATGGATTGCTGCATGGCCATCTGTTGCTGCATCGCCCGGTTCCTCGTCTTACGGTCCGCATCCCGTTTCTTCTGAGCCACAATCATTTTCTGCGTCACCCCGATAAGATCCGCGTATTCTCTGACCGCTTCATCGAAATCCACATTGTCCATCACATCGGGTTTGGCCGCCGCCAGGCTCCCCACGAAAGCCACCAGCCGCTCTATTCCGGTGGTAGCGGTGGACTTCTGAGCATCGGCCAGGGTGGACACACACTCGATATCAAACGCTCTGCCCCTGATCTCGGGAGGCGCCGGAGGTATCAGGTTCGCCCGGTGCATGATCGCAAATACCCGCTCGATGAACGGGTTTATGAGCTCGAACTGGCTGCGCTCCAGAAACGGCCCGAGCATCAGCATCTTTTCCTGCTTCCGCTCCACTATCTCGGTTGCGGTCCGCACGTTGTCGAGCTGTGAAATCATCAGGAAAAGGTCTGCAAAAAAGGCCGAATTAATACGTGCCTCGCACTTGGATATCTTTTCCTCGGCACCCTGGATATTGGGCGGAACTTGGTACGCGGGCTTAAACCCGGCATTGGGCCCCATGTTGCTCACATAGGTTATCCCCCCCGGAAGCAGGCTGGCCGGTTCGTTTTTCATTTCCACACCGGCAACCATCGGAGGATTTAAAACCTTGTCGATCGCCTGGGCGGTGCGCCTTTCCAACTGCTGGAGCATCTTGGAACTGGCCAGAGCATCCATGCCGGGACTGCGACCGTACGAATCATTTGCAATTACACTCCACCTGGGTGCGCAAAAAGGCAGCTCGTGATAACCACGAAGATCGAGCATCAGAGACGGACTCTGGCCCCACTCCCAGATAATGGAGCGGTATTTACGCCCTTTGAGCCCCAGAATCTGTGGCGCCCGGTCGTCGTTTGGCTCGATGGCCTGCGCTATATTGACCTCGCGGTCCAGCTGCCCGCAGTCCCAAAATCCCTGCACCGTAGGGCTGCAAGCATCATAGCCGAAGCGCTCCACAATCTGCCCGGCAGCCAAAAGATACTCTCGGTACAACGTATCGATTTCGTTTCTGCCCGAACTCGCCAGGTAATATTCTCCAGCGGTCAAGGTCTGGGAGCGGACCACATCCTCGAAATCTTCTTCGATCAGCACGCATCCGGTTCCAAAGCAGCCCAGCTCCTCGTAAATGACATGCAGAGCGTTATAGCTGTTACTTTGCGAGAGTACCGCCTGTATCCGCTTGGTTACCTCGTCGAGCCATAGACGCACGGGCGTATTATCGGAAACATCCAGATCCCGAATAGAAAGCCGGAACCAGGGCCGGGCCGGCGAGGTAAGCCCGGCCATAAGACCGGCGGCAAGAGTCCTTAAAGCAAAGATCGGGGTTTCGTTTATTATCCGCGATCCAACCGGGTCGCCCTTCGTGGCCTGATTGGGAGTCATGAGATACCGGCCCCGCCTGGGCAGGATGAAATTGGAGAGTTGCTGCCAGTGTTTCCAGTAACTCATGCGGTCTTCGCGCATACCCACCAGCCGGCGGTCCACGTATTTGCGCAGGTCCTGAATTTTTAAATCCTGGCTTTTGTACGCGCGAGCGGAGTTCATAGGAATTACGTCAGCCAATTGATAGCTCCCTTATTTCTTCTGTTGCTGCCTTATTGACTCCACTAATTCCTGACGCTCTATGGGATCGAGCTTTTTGAGCGTAGCCAGGTCGAAAGCAAAACCGCATCCGATACAACGCCAAACCTTTTGCTCTGCTGGCTGGGCCAAACCCGTAGGACTTACCAGCGCCGATATCTCCCAGATCCGGTACGCCGGTTCAAAGACGTTGTTCATGCACTGCGGGCAATGATAGCTGCTAAGCGTGCTGACATCGGGCAACGCGATTTGCACTATTGCCGGCTGCTGTTCACTTTTCCGTTGCTTTCTTATAAAGTTTCTGCCATTTCCCATCATCCTCATCCTCCAAGAAGCGTTTTACCGCCGCCAACCGCGCCGGCCGTAGTGTTCGCCGGGGTTTTAAGTCCCTGCGGCCCGGTCAGAACGGTCTGAGAAGCCCCGTAAGCCATAGCCGCCAGATTCTGTTGATTCGCCCCGGCATTCTGTACGCCCGAGTCGGGCAGACTCGGAGGAGGAGCCGGAGGGGGGGGAGGAGCCGGAACACTGGGCATTGACGCGCCAAAACACATATCAGTCTCCAAAAATGTTGTTGTCGTCCGGCATTATGGCCATGGCCGGCTTGGATCTCCCGCGCCCCTTTGCGGCCACCGGATAGGCAAAACTAATCGCCAGACAATCCGCACGGTTCGGAGATTTTAATCCCCGCTCCTTCATGTGCGCCTTGGCTTCCATCTGGATCTTCCCATCTATTCGCGCAACCGTCTCCGGTCCTATGAGATCATTGTAGAGTCCCGAATCTTTCGGGATAGCTCCGCCAGCTTTGAGCCAATCCCGCATGAGCTTCCACATCTCAGCTCGTTTGTTGAGACATCCCGGATCGCTTGATTCACCGGCAAACCACACCAGCGTCCAGTTGCGTCCGAGCGTTCGGCCTGCGGACACAATGCCCGTGCCGTATCCTGCGTCAATAAAGACCGCATCGGCCTTCTCCGAGTCCTCCATGTTGGCGATGATGTTCGCCACTTGGATATCGTTGTCGTTTTTGGGGATCACCCGGAGGATCTTGAAAGCCAGGCCCTGGCGAAGCCCAATCACGAGCTCGTCATCACCTTCCCACGCAGGATCAACTGCGAGAATTTTGGGGGCAAAATCATATTGAGATACGTTAAGATGCCGGCCGAAGGCAGCATCAACATCCATCACGGAAATGAATTGCTTTGCGGACATCGACGGAAAGACCCCACGAACCCGGACCTTGAAAAAGTCGGAGTCCTCGCCGTAACTTTCCAGCCATTCCGCGATTTGCTTTTTATTCGTAAGAGCAGACGATCTCGAATCGATTTGTTTTGTGTTCCAGTGCTTGGCCTCAGGCCCGGTGAAGCAGTCCTTGAATTCTCCGCTGTTTCGTGTGGGATTTCCGAATGCGCACCAGATTATCTGTGTTCCCTCATCGGTTAGAGCCCCCCGCGAGACCTCCCAGATAGCCTTTGGTATCGCGCTTGCCTCATCGTAGATAAGCAGAATGCGCTTGCCCTGGTTGTGCAAGCCGGCGAATGCCTCCGTATTGTTGATCGACCAGGTTTCCTGCTTTATCCACCACAGCTCCCGGTGTTCCGGGTCAACCGAAATAAGAGCCGTTGCGGTGAGTTCGAACCAGTGCTTGCACGTACAAAGCCGGTACCATTTCGCCAGCTCCGACCACGTCTTGTCCTTTAGCTGGCTCTTCGTATTGGCCGTAACTACGCCCTTGGTATCCTCATAGGTGCAAACCGCCCATAAAATGAGCCATGCCACCAGGGTGGATTTGCCGATTCCGTGACCCGAAGCTATCGCCTCCCGGATCACTACGCTCACCTCGGTTCCGGCCTGTAACTGCTTACCAATTGATTGAAGCTGCTCTTTTTGCCACAGGTCCGGTCCTGAAAAATCCTTAAGATCGCCTTTACCCCACGAAAACGCGAAATAAACGAATCCCTCCGGATCGCTGCTGTAGCCGCTGATTGCCTTACGCAGCTCTATTTCATCTTTGGGCAGCTCGCTCACGGCCCTCCCTTATCGCATCCGCTAAACCGGTATAGATATTGAGATTGACGTTTTCCTTGGCAATACCCAAATGCCTGCACAGCTTTTCAAGCGCCGAATCCTTGCTCCATAGCCGGATCTCCTTGACTATCCCGGTTTCAAAAGATCCGCTTTCCTTCACACCCGACACAGCCGGAGCAAACTCATCATCCCAATCGCCAATAGCTTTGAGCTTCCCCGCCGCGTCGAAGGCCATGCGGATATCCGAAAACGCGATTCGGCCAATCTCCTGAAGCACCCGATCCGCCGTAATTTCAGTGCGCTTCGTGTTCTCGACCAGCATCTCCTCGATGTAGGCTTGAACCTTAGGGTTCTTTAGCAATTTGTGCCCCTGAACCGCTGCAACCGCATCGGACATAACTTTGCCGGACTTTTGATACGCGCTCTTATAGGCTTTTGTCGCATTCAGGGTGATCCGGTATTCCTCCGCAAACTTCCGCATCTTCGGCCGAAGCCGTGCGACCGTCCATTTGCCCCCGGTGATCTCCATCTGTTTTGCACCCATAAAAAAAAGCCCTCAATCTCTTGAGGGCCGATTATCGGGCAATCCAAAATCAATACGCAAATGATCACCAGATGTGATCACCAGATGTGATCACCAGATGTGATCACCAGATGTGATCAAAAGCAGAAAATTTCACTTTTTTAAAAATAATTTCAAATCCTCCGGCCACGCGCAAAAAACCGAGCACCCGCACTGCCTCCGCCGCTTAAACACAACGCCTTTCTTGAGCATCTCATCCTTCATCCGCCTGGCCTTGGGCACGCTGAATCCGCAAAATGCCGCTATACTCTTCCACGTGGTAATAGGTCCCCCAACCATATACCGCCCCCCCCCTTGCTTAATTGTTCCCCCCTCACCCCTCACGCCTCACACCTCACGTTCCCTTAAGCTTCTCCTTGATCATACCCCCCACAATGCCCCACGCCGCTTTATCCAGCCTCTTCCTCCAGTAAGGCACATACCGCCGGCACATCGCATCGAATTCATACTGCGCACATCCCCGCACCTTCCCCACCGCAAACAAAAACATAGCCCCCGCCAGGCACTCCACCTCAAGATCATCTATCCCCGAATCAATCAGGCGCTCATAGTCTGGTTTGCCAATCGGCCTACCACAAGCCTCTACGCACCATTGACCGCAGCTTCGAACTACTTTTTCGACCTCTTGCCCCTCCGGCAAAGGTAACAAGGTATCAGGTGAGGTAACAAGAATTCCAGAACAATCCCCATCACTTACCCCCTTTTTATACCTTGTTACCTCTTTTTGAACATTTTTTTTGATTTCCTCATAAAATCCCATGATGACCCCCGTTCGCGCGCGTGGGCAGATATGTGCATATATAAGGTACATAAGTAACATATATATGTATATATCTGATATACCTCATATTTTAACGTTACCTTTCTTGTTACTTCCGCGTTACCTTGTTACCTTTCTTAATCGGTTAGCCGCCCGTACATTTCCTCGTCAAGCTTTGCCCCATCAAACACCCAGCACTTTTTAAGTTCTTTCGTAGCGCCAGGCCCGGTCGTATAATCCCAAAACGCACGGTGCCCCACATTGCTGGCCAGAAAAGCCGGATGCTCCCGGAGCGGTTCCATAAGCTGCGCCCGGTAAAATCCATATCCCACTCCGCCAAGACGGCTAAGAGCCAACGGCAGCTGCACATAGACTTTCCCGTCCGCAATGTCCAGGAACTCGGCCCGCGTTTTCGGGCCGACCCCGTCGATCGCTTCAAAGAAAGATTCCGCCTCCGTACTTTCCCGGTGATTGCATTTCCGATGTTTCCACTCCGCAAGACGGATAAAAAACGCGGTGAGGTCATTTTTCGCGCCGAAAATTTTTTCGGCGTAGCGATGAAAAGCCAGCACCAGCCCGTGCGTTTCCGCAATTCTGTTGTCAGGCACTTTTTCCAGAATTTCGGTCCTCGCTTTTATATATTCGGCGTACCATCCGTCCTCGACCCATCGCCGCAGCTTCATTACCTCCACGTAGCACTGCGCCAGCTCGCGGGCCGGAACCGCCCAAAGCTCGCTAAAAGCGGAAGAACTGGAGGAGGTAATATCATTGGATCTAAATTTCCGGCTGCTCACTACCCGTTCCATTTGTGCTTTGGTTTCAAATGGTTCCCGGTTTTGCACGAAGCATATCGATGCCTGGAGCTCGATCACCTTGGTAGCCAGGTCGTTTGTTTTCTTCGCCCGAACCTGCAGCGGATTACCGGCATTAAACCAAGTGAGAATGTTGTTCATCTCCATCCGCATTTTCTCCGGGTTGTTCCCCTCCAGCAGTGGGATGCACATCCCGGATTTGCGGGCCAGCTCCCTGACCTCGCCCTTGCTGGTATTCACCTTGGTCATCGGCAAGCCCTCCGAATCCCAGCATTGCATGGCATTCAGACGCCGTGCCAACCCGGATTTCCCGGTCTGAGTATCTCCCCACAAACTCAAGAAGGGGAAAAACCCGAGCTCAGACTTCACGCACCACACAAACCAGGTCATCAGCCAAAAAGAGAGCGCCAGCGGCCCGTTGTCCGGCCACGCCTGGTTGACCAGATCGTATATCTGCTTTAATCCCACTCCTTTTTTGGGCTTTAATGTCCGGTCCCGGTCCGATTCCACCAGCGCCGGCCTCAGTATTTCCCTGCCCGACAACCGGAAAAATCCTTTTTGATCCGGGCTGTGAATCTTCCCCTCCCGGTCGATCGCGAATTCGTGAAAGACAAGCGCCCCGCTCTCCCGATCGTGGCCGATAACGTGGATCTGGCGCACCATCGGCGCCCGACTTTTAAGTATCTTCGACCCCAGGGCGAGGCTAGGCCCCTGATCTCCTTTCCACAAAACGCACGCGTTGGTCAGTAGCGCGCTCCGGATCGCGTTGGGACTCGAAAGATCCGCGCCGCCCATCGAGCACAGACGCGACCGGCCGTTCGCCGGAGAAACTTTGACAAAATACCGGTACACCGAATTGTCGGCCGAACTGGTGTCCTGTTCAAAATGATCCGTCTCCAGGATAAAATCCGAAACGCTTCGGACCTCCATCTGTTTTTTTCCAACCACACCCCAGTAATACCTCCGTCCGAAAGCAAAAAGCCCCGGAGGCCGCCCGTAATACTCAAACCATATCTCCGCATACTCCTCCGCTTTTTCCGCCAGCAGCAAATTTGCCCGGCAGGTCATTTCCGGAAGCGCCCTATCGAAAGCCTCCCTGGCCGCAATCCCCCCGCCGGCGTTCCTCAACAGATCGTTCCAGTCGCCTTTAACCGGCGCGATCGCTTTTGCGCCCGGATATCTTTTCTTCCATTTCCTCAAGCCCTTCCCGCCGGCGTTATCCGGATTAAGAGCGATCACCAGGTTATGTTCCAGCCCCGGAACAACCAGCCCCAGGTCGCATTTGTCCGGATCGGCGCCGGAGGTAAGAGGCGTCACCGCCTGCACGTCCATTTCATCCATCGAGAGCGCCTCGATTATCCCCTCCACCACATGCGTAGGCTTCTCTGGATCGTATTTCCTCCGGGGATGCCACCACAGCATGCCCTCCGTTTTGCCCTGGTTGTGGCTTTTGTCCACGTCGGGCGGAGGATTGAATATCCGTCCGTTCCAAACCTCCTGCCCGTCGGCATTCACACCTACAAAAAACAAAACACCGCCCGCGCCGCTCTTGCGGACGTTCGGGCGGTATACGAACCGCACCCCTTCCAGCGTCTTTGCGCTTATCCCCCGGCTATAGAGATATTCCCGCGCCGGCCTGTTCCGGTCCTCCCTGGTAGGCGGATACTCTTTTTCTATATTTTCTTTAAGGTCCGGGAAAAGATCAAGGGTGAGCACCCTTGCCTCGCATGAGTTTTTATGATTGCAGATTATTACAAACGGACCGTCCCGGTACGCCCAGGCATCTTTACCGCACTCCGGACATACAAGCCCCGAAAGTCTATCCCCGCTCTCCCGCGACCGAGGTCCCCACAACTCGGAAGCCTTGATCCTGGCCAGCGCTTTGGCGCACAATTCCCCCTTATGCACTACCCCTCCCCCCGAATGGAGCGCATCAAATAATTTTAGATCGCAGATTGATGATTGCAGATTTTCAAATCTAAAAATCTAAAATCTAAAATTCCCCAATCCCCGCCTCACCCCTCTGCCGCCTCTTCAGCGCCGATTTCTCTGATATCCAGACAATCAACCTCATAGCTCCGCGCCCACGGTTCATCGATCAAATTTTGGAGTCCGAGTTCCAGGTAATTCTTAACAATCGCTTAAACCGCGCAATCAACCATAACGCTATCGTCCCAATCAACTACTACGCTCATTTCTATACGCCTCACATCTCCCTCCTCCCAGCCCCTCACTCATTCACTCAGCATTCATCACTCATCATTCATCATTGTTTTAA
>Ga0209517_10009085_pt1 | contig 11459 bp, 8 predicted proteins | sample PeaSoiMetSII2010_FD_187695 | JGI IMG/M metagenome (GOLD analysis project Ga0209517, IMG submission 187695) | Peat soil microbial communities from Weissenstadt, Germany - SII-2010 (SPAdes) (version 2) | ecosystem: Environmental > Terrestrial > Soil > Wetlands > Peat | place: Germany: Weissenstadt...
TTCCGCGAGCCAGTCGTCGAAGGCGCGCGCCCAGGCGGGCACGGCGCCGCCCTCTCGCGAGAGGTCGCGCAGATTGTGCACGGCGCCGCCGCTGGCGAGGATCAGGACGTTCTCGCGCCGGAGCGGCGCCAGCGCCTCGCCGAGATGGAAGTGCCAGCGCGCGTCGCGCCGCGGCTGGATCGCGAGCTGCGTCACCGGTACGTCCGCCTTGGGATAGATCGAGCGCAACGGGCACCAGGCGCCGTGGTCGAGGCCGCGCGCGGGATCGATCGCCGGCGCGAGACCCGCCGCCTGCAGCAATTCCGCCGCGCGGTCCGCGAGCGCGGGCGCGCCCGGCGGATCATAGCGGAGCTGATAGAGCGGCTCGGGAAAGCCGTAGAAATCGTGGATGGTCTCGGGACGCTCGGCGTGGCTCAACGCCGGCACGGTCGTCATCCAGTGCGCGGAGACGCAGAGCACCGCCGCGGGCCGCGGCAGGCTCTTGCCGAGGTCCTCCCAGAAAGCGCCGGTGGCGCCGGGGTCGAGCGCCAGCATCGGCGAGCCGTGCGAGACGAAGAACGTCGGGAGCGCGGCGCTCACGACTTAACCTCCGCCCGCGCGCGATGGCGCTTCGGAGGCACCACCAGCACGCGGTCGACGCGGCGTCCGTCCATGTCCATCACCTCGAAGCGGAAGCCCTCGAGCATGATGTGGTCGGCGACGGAGGGGATGCGGTTCATCTGCGCCATCAGGAAGCCTCCAAGAGTATGAAAGTCGCCGGTCTCTTCGCCGGGGAGGCTGCTGAGGCCGGTCAGGTCTTTTATCTCGTCGATCGGCACCATGCCGTCCACCAGCCACGAGCCGTCCTCGCGCATCACCACCGGCGCATCGCCGGGCCCGCCGGGCCCGGCGATGTCGCCCACCAGGGCCTGCAGGATGTCGTGCAAGGTCACCACGCCCTCGAAGGCGCCGTACTCGTCGACCACCAGCGCCATGGGCTCGCCGGACTTCTTGAAGGTCTCGAGCGCGCGGAGCGCCGTCAGCGTGTTCGGGATATAGAGCGGCCGCCGCACCGCGGCGCGCAGGTCGAAGGGCTTGTCCGAAAGCACCTGCGCCAGCAGATCCTTCACCTGCGCGACGCCCACGACGTGGGCGGTACTGCCCTCGACGACCGGAAAGCGCGAATAGGCGCTGCCCGCCATCTTGCGCCGCTGGTCCTCGACGGGATCGGTAAGATCGAGCCACTCGACCTGCGTGCGCGGCGTCATCACGGCGGCGACGCGCCGGTCGCCGAGCCGGAACGCCATCTGCACGATCCCGGTCTCCACCGCGTGGAAGCGGCCGGCGGCGGTGCCCTCGCGCAGCATCACCGTGATCTCCTCCTCGGTGACGCCCTCGCGGTCGGGCTTCACCGGCACCAGGCGCAGCACGAGGTTGGTGGAGGCGCTCAAGAACCATTCCAGCGGCCCCGCTGCCGCCGCGAAGCCGCGCATGAAGCGCGCGAAGCCCGCGGCGATCGCCTCCGGCCGGCTGATCGCGATGCGCTTCGGCACCAGCTCGCCCACCACCAGCGAGACATAGGAGATCCCGACCACCACGGCGGCGATGCTGATGGCGTGCGCGTACTCGCCGATCAAGCCCGGGACGCCCTCGAGCTCGGTCGCGAGCCGGTCGCCCAAAGTAACGCTGCCCACCGCGCTCGCGAGCACGCTGATCACGGTCATGCCGATCTGCACGGTGGCGAGGAAGCGGCCGGGCTCGCGGGCAAGCTCGAGGGCGGCACGGGCGCCGGCACGGCCGCTGTCGGCGGCGTGTTGCAGCCGCGCCTGGCGCGAGGCCAGCATCGCCGCCTCCGCCATGGCGAAGAGCCCGTTGAGCAGGATCAGCAGGAGCACGACGGAGAGTTGGAGAGACAGCATGGCAATCCCATCTCAAGCTCGAATCGTCAATCCGGGATTATAGGCCCGAAAGCGCGAAAGGCCGCTCTCGAGGGAGCGGCCTTCCAATCGCGCCTGGGCGACTGTGCCTCAGCGTGAATAGAACTCGACCACCAGGTTCGGCTCCATCGGCACGGGATAGGGCACGTCCGCGAGCTTGGGCGCGCGGATGAAGCGGCCCTTCATCCGGTCGTGGTCGACCTCGACGTAATCGGGCACGTCGCGCTCGGCCGACTTCACGGACTCCATCACCAGCGCCATCTGCTTGCTCTTCTCCGTGAGCTCGATGGCGTCGTTGTCGCTGACCTGGAATGAGGGGATGTTGACGCGCTTGCCGTTGACGCGAACGTGGCCGTGATTGACCAGCTGGCGCGCCGAGAACACGGTCGGCGCGAACTTCATGCGGTAGATCACGGCATCGAGGCGGCGCTCCAGGAGCTCGACCAGCGCCTCGCCGGTCTCGTACTTGCGCCGGAGCGCTTCCTCGTAGATGCGGCGGAACTGGCGCTCGCCGATGTTGCCGTAATAGCCCTTGAGCTTCTGCTTGGCCATCAGCTGCACGCCGTAGTCGGAAGGCTTCTTGCGGCGCTGGCCGTGCTGGCCGGGACCGTAGTCCCGGTTGCGGTTGAGGGGGCTCTTCTGCCGGCCCCAGAGATTGACGCCGAGGCGCCGGTTGATCTTGTACTTCGAGGAGTCGCGTCTGCTCATGATCTCTTTGTAGTTCCTGGGTTTAGTGGTTGTTGTCCCGATAGTCCCCCAGGCCTCGCGGCCGGCGGCGGGGTGTCTCCACCCACATTCTCGGGAATAAGGCCGCGGACTATAGCGGGGGACGCGGGGAAGTCAAACCTGTGGCTTGGGTAGGGAATCTCGCTCCGGAGTCGAAAGCGCGCCCCCGATCGGAGAGTTGCGCAGCCACCGTTGCTGGAATGCCGTCACCTCACGCTCATAATACCGAATAACCTCTGTGATCGCCTTCTTCCTCCGTTCGTCGTTCGGATCGACGCTGTGTAGATCCGATCGACATTGCTCGAGAGAACGTGAAAGACGCGTCGATATATGGTGAAGGACGTTGTGACGGACGACGCGCAGCCGCTGAGGATAGACGCCCGTCATGACATACGGCCGCCGCACGTCGTCTTCGTAGACTTGGCGCTGTGCGAGCCATAGGGCTTCTGGAAGAGGCTTCCAGAAATGCTCACCCAGCAGTTTGACGACGACATCGTGGGCCTCGGTAGTGCCAATAGGGAACAATGTCCCGACGTATGCTCGCGCATTGCAGAAGGTGAATGTTCCCGCGAGGCGGTGCCATGAAGAACAGGCGTTGTTTATGAGGATCGGTGTCCCTGAATTGGCAATAGGCCTCGGTAGCGCAATATAGTTCTGATCGTGCATATTTAGAACGGCAGACCCTATTACTCTCTCGACCGTCTCCTTCGTTACCGGTTTCAGCTCGTCGGCCGATCCCGGCCTCGTCCTTGTGACAAAATCATTCATAGCGGTCCCGACGTAGAGCTTGTCCGACTTCTTTGGGTCGTGCCAATCGACGCCATCGAGCGAGATAAACCGTAAAAACTGGGTCACCTTCAGCATCTCGGCCTCATCGGTCCGTTCGACGCCGATCGCAATGTCAACAACGAGCTTTCGGTGAATACCCTCAGAGTCGGTGAACTCGTATGTCCATCGGTACCCCGGAGCGTCTCCGCAATGCGTCGCTATGATCAGGAGGTCGTACGGGAACAACTCAACCATTTCGGCTACGGCCCGAACGTTCGCTGTCGGACCCTGATAGCGACGCACAAATACGTGATGCGCCCTTAGCAATTTTTCGGCGGCCTCTATCTCAGGTGCGTCGGTCGTTTCTGGGTCAACCAGCACTGAAACGCCGACCCCGCGCGTACTTGGTTGCTCAGCCGCGAATCCGTTAATTACCGCAATGCCCAAATCTGGATACTTGAAGAGATGAGTCGACGGGACCTCGGGAAAGGCGAAGCCGTAAGGCAGGCGGCGTGTAACGAAGGTGAGCGATTCGCCTCTCCGGATTGGTAGGTTGCCCGACAGCTTTTGTAGCTCGCTTCGCAGAAGCTCTAGGGTCTCGGATGCCGACATTTGACGGGAGTCATAGAGGCTGTAGAAGCGCTCAAGCAGGTCCTCCGAGAACTCATCCGTGATCTCAGGGATGAGGCAAAGGTCCGCTCGAAGCGAAAACGCGTAGTTTGCGGCGATCACCTGCGCAAGGTCGTCGCCGTCCTCACAAACCACCAGATGCGCGGATTTCCGGTTTGCATGGTCGCCCGGCGATGGGTTGTCGGTAAATACGATGTTCCTGCTCGCCCGCAATGCCTTCAGCAATCCGACACCAATGCGGTCGCAGCCCCATACAAGAGGAGGACAACTTAGAGGGTAGCGCGCGGGCTGGAGGTCCGCGACCTCGGCCACTGCTGTGACGCACTTGACCTTGGAAAGAAGATTAGGGGTGAAGCCGGCGCTAAGTGCCTCACGCGAAGCTTGAGACAAATTGGCGAAAAAGATGGTAGTTGGCTTGACCCTCGCGGCAGCATTGTTTCGGCGAATTGTCTCTTCACGCAGGTCGGTTCTCCCGAGTCGCGGCCCATCGATGACCGGCACGTAAGCGCCAGGACGAGCTAGGACGCAGGAGATTTGGGCAGCCAACCGGGGATCATCTGCGATGACAAGTGACTGCAAAAGAACGGGGCAATTCATTCAGAGTTTTGAGCAATCCATTTGCGGAGTGGTTGGCGTCGGCATTCGGGCACGGTTTGATTGAGACGCTTGGCCGGCGACCGGCAGAAGTTAAACTGAGAGATGAAATTGCGCCGACAGCGGTGATCCCCACGCCTTGGATTTTATTGAAGCCGCTAAAAGCCGCCGAGGTACTTGTGCAGAAGGAAAAGTGCGCTTACTGCCGCTGCCCCGATAACGCCGCCTGCGGCCTTATCAGCGATAAACTTTAGGGGCCTCGTCAGCAGGAGATCGATCAACTTACGATCTGCGCGCGGAGCCATTAATAGTTCTTCACCTGCTCTGATCTCATGCCGGAGTTGGGCCTTCGCCTCGGGCGAAACGTCATTCCTTTCATCCAAGCGTGCGAGGACTTTGTCGATGCTCTCCTGTAGTTTGCGAACATGGGCAGAAGGAGCGGCACTAACCGTGGCGTTTTGCGCAGCCACGATCTGTGCCTCGGGACCCCAGGCATAAACCGTCGGCATGATCGTAACGGGCGAAACTGCTGGACCCAAACCGTCGATATCTTGCGCACTCACGGGTACATCCGGTTGCCAGCCGATTTCAGTTTCGATCTCTTTTCGGAGAGCTCGAAGGAATTGTTCTGGATCGCCGATCTCGTGTCGGTCAAATCCATAGCGGTTGATGACACGTGACTGCGCTTCCTCGATACCCTCAGCGGGACCGAACCAAACATCGGCCAGCAACTCAAATTCCCTGTGAGTGACGGGAAGCAATGACAGATGCCGGGCTAGTTGGTGCAAGGCCGCTGCAGATTGTTCGTTCCGAGTGTCGTGCGGATATTCGACCGCTTTTTGGCGACGCCAATGGGCAGATGCCTCAACTGCAAACAAGATCTGTTCTTTAAGGAGATTCAGGTCGGGGTCTTTGGGCACGGCGGACACTCTCAGCTCGGACGGCGGCAACTCATTATAGCATTTGGCGTCTTCCCGCTCTCAGGAAATTGGGCGGATGGCGATGACGAAAACGAATACGGCAAAGTCCCTGCGATCTTGCCCCCGAGCAAAATTCCGCTGAGGACCTCGGCTTTGACGGCATGAGCACCTCCCGCCTCGATAGAACTCCACAAAATGCGGCTGGTTCTCCATAGGGGTGGAGCGCAGTCTCTCGCCTTAAACTGTTGGGGCTGCAGGATTTCTCGTGGGTCCTCGCAGAGGATTCGCCGGCTCGCTTGTCGCGATCTATGGGTCAACTTAGAGTCCCATTGGCCGCCGCTCGCGGCCGACACTTGCACTCGAACGGTAGCCTAGGGGACTAGCATGGCAGCCGACCTCGCCCAGGAGTCCGCGACCCCGCGCCTCGCCGCGGGTGCCAAGCGCATCCTGCTCGTCGATGACGATCGCGATCTCACGGAGATGATCCGCGAGTATCTGGAGCCCGAGGGGTTCGCCGTCGACGTCGCGTATGCCGGCGACGGGCTCACCGCCGGCGACTTCGAGGCGCACGATCTGATCCTGCTCGACGTCATGCTGCCGGGCGTCTCCGGGCTCGAGCTCTTGAAGCAGCTGCGCCAGCGCTCGGGCGTGCCGGTGATCCTGCTGACCGCGCGCGACGGCGACACCGAGCGGGTGGTGGGCCTCGAGCTCGGCGCCGACGATTTCGTGCCGAAGCCTTTCAATCCCCGCGAGCTCGTGGCGCGCATCCGCGCGGTGCTGCGCCGCGGCGCCGGCGGCCGGGCGGGATTCGATCTCGTGGTGGGCGATCTCAACCTGAATGCCGCCGCGCGCAGCGTCCGCTGCGCAGGCCACGCGCTCGACCTCACCACCGCCGAGTTCAACCTGCTGGAGCATCTGCTGCGAAATGCCGGCCAGATCGTGACGCGCGACGAGCTCTCGGCCGCGGCCTTCGCGCGCCAGCAAAGCTCGCGCATCGACCGCAACGTCGACACGCTCGTAAGCAAGGTGCGCCGCAAGCTCGATCCCCAAGGCGATCTCGAGCGCCGCATCAAGACCGTGCGCAACGTGGGCTACCTGTTGGCGTTGCCCCTGGAGTGACGCCGAGCAGGGCCCCATGCGACTGATGCCGCGCACTCTCTTCAGCAAGATCTTCATCTGGTCGGCCTTCGCCCAGGTGCTGACGCTCGGCAGCATCCTGGCACTCGTGACCTTCTACATTCCGGACTCCGAGGGCGCCATCAACAACGCCTGGTCGGTCTATGCCCACACGGCGGTGGTCCTGCTGGAGAAATTCGGGCCGGAGGCGCTGGACGAGTTCCTGACCAAGACCGGCGAGGACACGCTGCTGCAGCTCCGGCTGCAGGCGACGCCGTCCGGCAACTCGTGCACGCCGGAAGCGATACCCGCCGAGGGCACGCAAGCCACGGCCCCCCATGCCGTCGACGACAACACCACCACCATCGCGGCGCGCGGGCTCGAGGGCGACTACTGCCTCACCGTCCACGCCACATCCGGCGGCTTGCCGGAAACGCCGGAGGACCGCCGCTCCCGGCTGCGGATCTTGATCCTGCTGGAGCTCCTGAGCTGCGCCGGCTTGAGCTACGGCGTGGCGCGCTACCTCTCGCGGCCGATCTCGGAGCTCCGGAGCGCCGCGAGTCGGCTCGCGCAAGGCGATTTGACCGCGCGCGTCGGTGGCAAGCTCGCCGACCGCAGCGACGAGGCGGCGGGGCTGGTGCGCGAGTTCGATCAGATGGCGGAGCGGGTCGCCGATCTCATCGACGCGCAACGGCGGCTCATCGGCGATATCTCCCACGAGATCAAGTCGCCGCTCGCCCGGCTCAGCGTGGCGCTCGGCCTCGCCCGCCGCACCGCCGAAACTTACGCGCCCCGGCAATTCGACCGCATGGAGCGCGAGCTCGAGCGGCTCTCGATGCTCGCGGGCGAGCTCCTCACTCTGGCGAAGCTCGAGCAAACGCCGGCGCTGACGCCGGTCGCCACCGTCGATCTCGGCGCCGTCATCGAGCGGGTTCTCTCGGACGCGACCTACGAATCCGCGACCCGCATGGGCGACATCGTCTTCCACAAGCACGATCGGCCGCTGCTCGTTTCCGGCGACGAGGACCTGCTGCGCCGCGCGATCGAGAACGTCGTCCGCAACGCGATCTTCTACACCTCGCCGGGTACCAAGGTGGAGATCGCGCTCTCGAGCCCCGACGAGCGCTCGGCCCAGCTCGAGATCCGCGACCACGGCCCGGGCGTGCCCGAGGCCGCGCTGCAGCATCTGTTCGAGCCGTTCTATCGCGTCGACCAGGCGCGTGCGCGCAAGACCGGCGGCGCCGGAGTCGGGCTCTCGATCTGCGAGCGGGCGGTACGGTTGCACGGCGGCCGCATCGTCGCGCGGAACGCGAGTCCGCGCGGTCTCATCGTCGATATTTCGTTGCCGCTGGCCGACGCCGAGGCGCCCGATACCGCCACGCTCGCGGAAGCGACCACTCCGCCGGAGCCGGCTACCGCTCCGCGGGCTGCACTGCTAGGCTGGATCAAGCGCTTCGCCATCAGGGGATGGCCGAGGCTTGGTCGAGGCTCGGATGCCGGGCAAGAGACGCCCCGGGGGGTTCTGTCGCCATGAACCGGTCGTGCGTCTGGCTCTGCACGCTCACCGCCGCGACCGCCGCGACCGCCGCGACCGCCGCGACCGCCGCGACGATATCCGAGGCGCGCGCCTTCACGCTGCACGGACCGGGCACGCCGGGGCTCGCGCATTTCATCGCCGGTCCGGAGCTGCACGCGCCCGGCTCTGGCGGGTCGGCTCCCGGCGCGATCATCAAACCGCCGGCACCGCCCTCCGGCAACTACAGTTTCTCCGGCAGCTCCTTCAACCTCTCGGTGACCAAGAACGGCCGAACCCCGTCGCCCCCGCCGCCCGTGACCGCGCCCAACGGCTCCGAAAGTCCCGGGTTCTTCCAGCGGCTGTTCAATTGGTGGTGACCCTCGGCTGAGCCATCGCACTCGCCGCTACAACTCTAAAGCTTTCTCCAAACAACACGACACGGACTGCCGCCAAGATGGCGAATGTGAGGCTGCGGCCTCTTTTCGCCTCCAGAAGGAGCGCTCAGTCATGGCACGCTCTCGTTCGCGCGGCTCCCGGCTCCACTCTCTGACGGCCTATCGCGTGACGTCCTGGGCGGGACGCGCGGGCGTCGCGGCGGCCTTCCTGCTGCACGCGCTGACGCTCGTCGACAGCAGCTGGGCGCAGCCGAGCCATGTCTGGCAGTCGCCGGGCGTCCCACCGTCCTTCGTCTTTGGGCTGCTCGAGGGCCTGCGCTACCTCACCGTCGTCGTGGATGTGGTGGGCGCGGCGTTGCTCTTCGTACCCGGCTGCACCGCGGTGGGCGCGCTCGTGCTGAGTGGGACCGCCTTCGTGACGCTCTTTGCCCGCGTGTTCATCCTCGGCGGCGACCCCATCGGCTCACTGCTGCTGTTCCTCGCCAGCGCCGCCCTCGTGGGCCAACGCCGCCGCGAGCTCGTCGCCATCTGGCGCTTCCACACCCGCACCCACCGCCCCACGCTGGCGGCGGTACGGCAGCGGTAACGTGCTTTGCTCTAGAAGCGCCCCCTCACCCTCGCCTCTCCCCGACGGGGAGAGGGTTGCGTAGGCTTAGCGAGCGCAGCGAGCCTAGCCGGAGCTGGGTGAGGGGGATGCTTCCGCTCGGGACCTCTTCTGCTCACCGCCCCGGCTTCTTCTTCTCCACGCGCCGTCTTGGGCCCGCGAAGGCCGTCACCACGCCGTGGAGCGTGCGGAGCTCCTGCTCGGTGCATTGCGCGCGCAGAAAAAGCGAGCGGAGGTTGCGGACCATGCTCGGGCGCTTCTCGCGGTCGCGCAGGAAGCCGTTGAGGATCAGCTCCTCCTCGAGGTGATCGAAGAAGCGCTCGAACTCCGCCTGGGTCGCGGGCCGGCTGTGGCCGACGTGCAGTGCCTCGGCTGGCGTCGCGTCGGCGATCCTGAACCACTCGTAGCCCAGCAGCAGCACCGCCTGGGCGAGGTTGAGCGAGGAGAAAGCGGGATTGAGCGGCACCGTGATGACGGTCTCCGCCAATGATGTCTGGTCGCTGGTGAGGCCGGTGCGCTCCGGTCCGAACAGGATGCCGCAGCTTTCGCCCGCCGACATGTAGCCGCGAATCTCTCGCGCGGCGACGTCGGGCGTGAGGATCCGCTTCACCATGTGCCGGTTGCGGGCGGTGGCGGCGTAGACGTGGCGGAGATCCGCCATGGCATCCTCGATCGAGGGGAAGAGCGTGGCACCGTTCACCACGATATCGGCGCCGCTCGCCGAGGTGATCGCCTTGTCGTTGGGCCAACCGTCCCGCGGCTTCACCAGACGCAGCTCGCCGAGGCCGCAGTTCAGCATGGCGCGCGCGGCGGTGCCGATGTTCTCGCCGAGCTGCGGCTCGACCAGGATCACCGCCGGCCCCTCCGCGATCCTGAGCCGCCGCCGATTGGTACCGGCCATCGCTAGCTTTCGACGCTCAAGAGTCGGGACGCGCCCTCACACCTCACCCTCCCGCTGCTGCGCAGCGGGCCCCACCCTCTCCCCTCTCCCGATGGGAGAGCGGAGAGGGATCTTGAAGGGCTGAGCCCTATCAATCCCTCTCCTCTCGCCCCTCGGGGAGAGAGGAGAGGCAAGGTGAGGAGTGAGGGGGCGGCCGGCAACACCGTTACCGCCGTCCCGCCCGCCAGAGCTTGTAGGTGAGGCTGTCGTGGAGCGCCAAGTAAGACGCGTCGATCACGTTGGCGGAGACGCCGACGGTGGACCAGGTCTCGCCGCCGCCGCCGGTAGACTCGATCATCACACGCGTCACCGCCTTGGTGCCGTCCTGGGGCGTCAAAATGCGCACCTTGTAGTCCGTGAGGCGGACCTCGCCAAGCTCGGGAAACACGGGGATCAGCGCCTGGCGGAGCGCGGTGTCGAGGGCGTTCACGGGGCCGTTGCCCTCGGCGACGGTCATGGTGCGCTGTCCGCCCACCTCGACTTTGATGGTGGCCTCCGAGAGCGTCACCAGCTCGCCGCGCGCGTTCCAGCGCCGCTCGTCGAGGACACGGAAGCTCTGCAGCTTGAAATATTCCGGCACGCTCTCGATGAGGCGCCGCGCCATCAGCTCGAAGCTCGCCTCGGCGCCGTCGTAGGAATAGCCGTCGAACTCCCGCGCCTTCACCTGCTCGAGCAGGAGCCCGAGCTTCGGGTGCGTGGGCTCGACCTCGATGCCGATCTCGCGCAGCCGTGCCAGCAGGTTCGAGCGCCCCGCCTGGTCGGAGACCACGACGTGCCGGCGATTGCCGACCGCGGCGGGATCGATGTGCTCGTAGGAGCGCGGGTCCTTCTCCACCGCGGAGACGTGAAGCCCGCCCTTGTGCGCGAAGGCAGCCTCGCCGACGTAAGCCGCGTGGCGGTCGGGTGAGCGGTTCAAGCGCTCGTCGAGGAGGCGCGAGACGTGCGTCAGCCGCTTCAAGCCGGCCTCGCCGAGGCTCGTGGTGTAGCCCATCTTCAGCATGAGCGACGGGATCACCGAGATCAGGTTCGCATTGCCGCAGCGCTCGCCGAGGCCGTTCAGCGTGCCCTGCACCTGCCGCGCGCCCGCGCGCACGGCGGCGAGCGAGTTCGCGACCGCATTCTCGGTGTCGTTGTGGCAGTGGATGCCGAGCCGGTCGCCGGGCACGAGGCGCGCGACCTCGCCCACGATGCGCTCGACCTCGTCCGGCAGCACGCCGCCGTTGGTGTCGCAGAGCACGATCCAGCGCGCACCCGCGGCGTGCGCCGCCTTCACGCAATCGAGCGCGTAGGCGCGGTTCGCCTTGTAACCGTCGAAGAAATGCTCGGCATCGAAG
>Ga0209517_10009086_pt1 | contig 11457 bp, 8 predicted proteins | sample PeaSoiMetSII2010_FD_187695 | JGI IMG/M metagenome (GOLD analysis project Ga0209517, IMG submission 187695) | Peat soil microbial communities from Weissenstadt, Germany - SII-2010 (SPAdes) (version 2) | ecosystem: Environmental > Terrestrial > Soil > Wetlands > Peat | place: Germany: Weissenstadt...
CGCCTTCATCCTGGGCACGCAGGGCCTCCTGGAGGTTGTGCGAGGATGCTCCGATAAGCAGATCGGGGGCGATCTTTCTTGCTGCCGGAACCGGGAAATCCTCCTGCCCGAGATGCACTCCGTCCGCGCCGACGGCAAGGGCCACATCAACCCGGTCATTGATGATGAGGAGCATGCCGGCCTTTCTTGTGCGTTCTCTGAATATTTCGGCCAACCGGAAGAAATCCCTCTCGCAGATATCTTTTTCCCTGAGTTGAACAATCAGCGCCCCGCCTTCGATGAGGCCATCGAGGACTTCGAGGTCGGACCGGCCGAGGGAAAGCCTCTCACAGGTGACCGGATAAATGTCAACCTTTTCAAAATAGGATTTTATTTTTTCTCTTCCCATAAAAACACCTGATAGTATATAGGATTGGGGGATAATTGCCGGCATGTTTCATCATGCATGCGGCCAAAATTCCTCTTATGGAATCTTTAACAAAAACCCTTGGCGGCAGGCTAAAGAAAAATGCCGCCCCTGTAAAGATAGTTGTTTGTCCGGTCCCTCAAAAATGTTTTCGCGCACAATGGTGCGAAGTCATACGGCAACCATGGAGGGGTAAAATGGATTGGTTCTTAAGAACTCAAGACACGTGGCAGAACCTTATCGTTCGAGTCACCCTCGGGGCGGTCATGTTCCCGCACGGGGCAATGAAGCTTTTCGGGTGGTTCGGAGGCAGCGGCGTCTTGGGTACCATCGAAGCTTTCTCTAAGGGCTATCACTTTCCTACGTTTTTGACGCTGCTGGTCATCGCGGCCGAATCACTCGGCGCGTTGGGTCTGATTTTCGGTTTTGCGACCAGGTTGTGCGCGTTTGGGATTTTTTGCGACATGATCGGGGCTATTTGCCTTGTTCACTGGCCCAACGGTTTTTTCATGAACTGGCTTGGCGGACAGAGTGGAGAGGGATTCGAATATCATCTGCTGGTCATAGGCATGGCGCTCGCACTTATGATTACCGGAGGAGGCCGCCTGTCCATGGACAGTCTGATGGTCAGGAAGCCCTATCACCAACGAATATCTTTATGATAGTAACGCGGACGGGCGGCGCGTCTCGACAGGCCGGCCCATCTACTGCAGCATAAAAGGTGAATTTTTCACTATTCACTATCCGAAACTATCTCGCCCGCAGCGCTGAAACTATGTTCATGCGGGCGGCCCTGATAGACGGCAGCGCCCCTCCGACTATTCCCATCACAACGGCAAATATGACCGAGCTGGCAATTATGCGGCGGTCCAGAACAAAGCGGAAGCTCAATTCGGAGAAGGTGGTCCAGTTCATCGTGGAGATCGTTAGCTTGTTCATGAAGGAGGCGCCCGCAAGGCCGATCACGGCGCCGAGCAGGCTTAAGAACAGAGCCTCGGCAAGAAAGGCAAGCAGGATGAAGACCCTGCGAAACCCCAGCGCCCTAAGGGTCCCTATCTCCGATGTGCGCGCTGCGACCGCCGCGTACATGGTGATCATAGACCCCGTAATCGCCCCCAAGCTGAAAATGAGCGTCAGGCTTATTCCCAGGATTCGGATAAATCTGGCCATCAGTTCGGATTGAGCCTCGTAGTATTGGTCCTCGCGCCTGGCCTCCTCGACGAGGCGCGGGTCTTTGAGCACGATTTCCTTCAGTTCCGGCAGGGCCGAAGGGTCTCTCATCCGAATGATCACGGAGGAATAAACCGACCGTTTAAAGGCGCCCATCAGGGTATCGACGTCTCCCCAGATTTCCGAGTCGAAAGAGGTGCCGCTTGCTTCCATAATGCCTGCAATCGTCCAGGCCCGCCCCACGAAATTGATGGTCCCGCCCAGACCGGAGACCCTGAACTTTTTGGCGATACTTCGGCCGATCAGAATTTCAGAGGAACCGGCAGTGAACTCGCGCCCGGCGACTATTTTGATCTGGGGCCGCAGTTCGAGAGATATCCCATGCGTTACCCCCCGCACCTCGACATTTGACAGCGAGCCGGTCTCCTTTTTGGGAAGGCTTATCAGCAAGACCGCTTCGCGAGCCGCAAGCAGCCGCCAGTCTTTGTCTACGGCAACCTGGGACAACGACTCGATGATTGCGGCGTCTTTGCGCTCGATGATGCTCTGGACCTCTGTTTCGGCAGACCTGCGAATGAAAACGGCGTTTTCGGGGCTACCCGAAGTGATAAGAGTTTGCTGAAAACCTTCGGCAAGCATCAGAACGGTTGCGAAAACAAAAATGACCAGCCCCATGCCACCAGCCGTTAAAAGGGTGGTGAGCCGCCGAACCAGTAGATTGCGATAGCTGTAATAAAAAAGAAGCATGGGTTGTTTGCCCTAAATGGCCGGATCAATCGTAAAAAGAGCTGATCCTGCCTGCCGTGTCCCCGTCAATGGTTTCGACCAGCTTCAGGATGAGTTTCAGGGCGCTCAAGTAGTCCGAGATGTCGATTATAGTATTGTGGGTATGGACGTAGCGCGACGGGACAGCGACAACCACGGTGGGCACCCCGGAAGCATGCAGGTGGATAGGTGCGGCATCGGTCCCGCCTCTTCTCCTGACAGCGAGTTGGTAGGGAATGGAGTTCTTTTCCGCCGTCTCGATCACGAATTCGGTGAATTCGCGATTCATAATCGCAGATGAGTCCATAAACCGGATCTGAGGGCCCGAGCCGATGGCTGCCTGCCGCTCCTGTTTGCTGGTGCCGGGCAGATCGTCTGCTGGAGCACCTTCAGCCACAATGGCCAGGTCGGGATTGGCCGATGACGCGGCAGCCTTGGCCCCCCGTGTTCCCACTTCCTCCTGGACGGTGCCCGCAAAGATTATCGTATTCGGATGGGACATATTAGCGGTCTCCAAGGCCGCGTGGACTATCATCGAAAGTCCGGCGCGGTCATCGAAAGCCTTGGAGAGCAGCAGGTCCGGGTTGCGCATCCGCACAAAAGGGCTGTCCGGCACGATGGGGTCCCCAAGCCGGATGCCGAAGGCCAGAACCTCTTCGGCATTACGGGCGCCCACATCAATGAACATGTTTTCTATCTGCATCACCTTTTCGCGCTCGGCCTCCGAGAGGAAATGAGGAGGCTTTGCGCCGATCACGCCCGGGATTTCGACCCCTTCCCTGGTGCGGATTCGCACTCGTTGGGCAAGAAGCGTATGCGCCCACCAGCCGCCCAGCACATGAAACCTGATGAGGCCGTCATCCATTATGGTCTGCACGATGAGGCCGACCTCATCCATGTGTGCGGGAATAAGTATCCGAGGATAGTCCGAACTGCCTTTGCGCTCGCAAAAGATGTTTCCGGCCCTGTCTGTGAAAACACCTTCCCCAAGTTCACTCCGAAAAATTCGGCGCACCTCGTTTTCCTGCCCAGGTGCGCCGTGTGCTTGGCTCAACTTTCGCAAAAGCTCAACGCCTTTTTCTTTCATCGCATCGTCCATTTTTATGTCTCCACGCCTGAGTGCTTTCTAAATCAGAAGTTATTGTTTAAAGGTAATCGCAGGCGGGCACAATAAAAATCGGCCGCATCGCCAAAAGTTGCCGGCAATGGGCCAGGCAGGGGCAGTTATCCGGGCGGGCGCATCGAGGGCCGGGCGGCCTGCCGAGGTCCCCGGATCAGGTCCGAGGCAGGATTGTCAGGGCAGTATATTGGAGTAGACCGATTTTCGTCAAAAAGATTAGACGCTTTAGGATATGCACGGACTCATGGTGGGGTAATCACAGCCATACAGTCCTGCCCGAAACGAGACAGGTTTCCAACCGCGCCTATTACCACCAGGGTGTCTCCGTCGTGGAATAGCTCATGGGGAGGCGGATTGAATACCATGGTTCCTTCAGCTCGCTTTATCGCCATGACGATCAAATCGTAATTACTTCGAATGCCTGAAGCCATAAGCTCCATTCCGACCAGCTTAGAATTCTCCGGAATGCGGATTTCCTCCATCCCGAGTTCCATTCCCTCCCCGCTCAAGGCAAGCTCGATGAAATCGGTAACGGTGGGTCTCAATATATTGTGCGCGATCCGGGCCGCCCCGATGGCGTATGGCGCAACAACCCGGTTTGCGCCGGCCTTCAGAAGCCTTTTCCCTGTGCCGGCAGACCCCGCGCGTGCGAATATGAGCAGTTCTTTGTTGAGGTCGCGCGCGGTGAGGACGATAAATACGTTTTCCGAATCCCTCGTGACTACCGATACCAAACCTTTGGCACGTTGTATCCCCGCAGCAAAGAGATTGCCCTCATCTGTGGCATCTCCCGAAAGATGCAATAAATTCTTTTCCCTAAGTTTTGTAAGCGCCGATTCATCAGGCTCGATAATTACGACCGGAACCTTATGTTTGAGGAGTTCCCCTACGATTATCTGCCCCATCTCCCCATAGCCGCATACTATGTAATGATTTTCCATTTGATCGAGCTTTTTTTTCAATCTACGACTCCGGTATGTTGCCAGAAGGTTTCCGTCGAGCAAAATTTGACTGAAGTAGGCCAGCGAAAAAGCAACGAAGCTGACGCCCATCAGGATCAAAATTATAGTGAAAATACGGCCATTGGTGTCCAGCGGGTGGACCTCGGTAAACCCTACGGTCGAAAGGGTTAAGACCGTCATATAGAGAGCTTCGATAAATGAGTAATTCTGGAGGAGCATGTATCCGGAAGTACCGAAGCCCGTCAAAAGAATTGAAAGGACCACAAGGACGGTGATCCTGCGGCCTGTTGCAGAATTCCAGAATTCTCTCATGACACAAGGTTATCCTTACAGAGCATCAACCTGACGACCAACGAATCTCGAATGGCATTTGGGGTTCGTCTAACACCCTAAAAACCTCCCAGGACACCTTCAAAGCTATACAACTTTCCCACATATGAATATAAAACTCAAGTCGTGTGATAAGCGAAAACCGGTCGCATGGACCCTGCCGGAGATCCCCACTCTAAACTGAAACATCTACCCGGTATAATTGAGGTCCTTAAGGTTTCGAGGCAACATCCCGCCTCAAATAGCCGATTTCAAAGTTAAACTGAGGGAATTTCCTGGGAAGGGTCATCAGATTGAACACCATAACCCCAATGGCGAGCCGGTCGAGCCACGAGGACAACGGCCAGCCGAAGTGGATGGTAATTTTTCTGTCCGGCAATTCATATTCGACAATCCTGAGCACGAGTACAATACGCTGGTACAGGCCGCTTCGGATCATGGGGAAACGAAAATGATTCTTCGCCATTTTAGGCGGGATGCCCTGGCGCGGCGTATAGAAGGTTACATAAGCTTCGTTGTCTTTCGGTTCTCCAAGGGATTCCTCGCGTGGGCGGCGAAAGATTATGTGTATGTCGGACGAGGATGACTCCGCCAGATAGAGTATCATCTCCATCTCATTTTCGGCCTGCCCGATCTGAACGATTTCCGGCGCTCTTTTCTTTGCCAGCAGGGTTCCCGCCACAAGCACAAAAGCCGTTATGCCTGCCCAGAGGGCTGTGCCGTGAGGTTTGTCTATCGCTAGAAAAATGAAGCAGCTAACCAGAATGATCCAGAGAATGAGCGTACCGACGCGGCTTGTGTAATACGGGATTACTTCCTTGGTGCCGGTAAAATAGCGGTAGATCAAAAGCGAGCCCATGTTGATACAAAAGCTCGCTACAAGGCCTATTGCGTACATGTCGGCCAGAATTTTCTGAGAGCCGCTGGTAATAATGATAATCGTTGAAAAGAAGAGCGCATTGAGGATGTGGATCCGATAGAGCGAGTGGCGCTGATTTGTCACGATCAACCAGTGGAATCCATAGCGGTGTGCTACGCGCTCCAGCAGTTCGCTGGAGGCCACAAAAGCGGTATTCACAGCCATCGTCAGGGTGATGCTGGCCAGTCCGGCAACCAGGATGCCGAAGAAGGTCCCGTTGATCTGCGTAGCATAATAGGTGATCAGATCGCCCTCGTGCTCGCTGAAATTAATAGGAGTGCAAAGAACCAGGCCTGCCACCAGGGGTGTCGCGATACCCACCGTAACGGCCAGGAAAAGATAGGCCTTGTGGATCTCACGCCAGCTTCGCACGAAACCGGCGGTTTGAATGACTGATTCGATTCCCGAATAGGCCAGAATACAAAATGCGATGTGAGATATAAAATTACCATAATTATGAAGCCAGGAGCCGGTCTCAAGCGGCCTTAACGCGTCTCCGCCCGACTCTTTCAGACGCGCCAGTGCAGTGCCGTCAAATTCGACTATCCCCGAAACAATCAGGTTCAGGATAATGAATGCGGCCAGAAGGAATACGAAAAAGGTGAACCTCGCATTCTCCTTGATGCCGATAATATTCAGCCCTGCAATTGCCCAGAGTATTCCGAGCACGAGAAAAACAACCAGCGAAGAGGATTCGGAAACCTGTGGGAAAAAAGAAGCCGCATTGAGAATGGCGCTCACAGCCGAGATACAGGCAGTAAGCGTGTAATCGACCATAATAGAGGAAACGGCGACAAACGACATCATCGGACCGAGCACGAGATAGGAGAAAGAATAGACTCCTCCCCCTATGAGACCATTATATTCCAAGATTTCAGCGATTTCGGTAAACCGGGTGCTCATGAACCGAACAAGAATGCTGGTCAGCGCGATAAAGAATATGGCGCTCGCACCGATGAATCTGTATGCCTCGGCCGGGGCGTAGAAGATGGACGTAAATTCGTCCATCAGGGTGATTATGGCGACGGCCAGCCAGGTCAGCCAGAGTCGTCCGGTCTGGGAGTAGGTGAGAAGGTTCGGCCTTCGCATGAGATACGCAAAAACACCGATCAGACCCAGATTAAGGAACGACAATATGAGGATTTTCATCTCTTGAATTCTTTAAGCTACTTTGGATCGGGCGCTTACATTGACAATTCGCTCGGATTCCGAGTCGCGGACAGGCATTATATACGCTTTCTGCTTGTCTGCCGAAAGCCTATGGAGGGGGCTTGCCATAGCGGATTAACGCCGAAAGTGGAACCAACGCAATAAACGTGCGGGATCCAGGTGGCTTAATCCCCCTCGACGCCTGCGAGGTTAGCTGACGGGCTAGGGCCGAAGAGGTTGCACTACACCGGTTTCCCGGCGTCTTGCCCCTTGTTCATGGGGCCCCCGCTCCAAATTATTGGACTCGGCGATTTGGCGGAATGCACAATAATATTTTCCTATAGCGGCGTCAATCGGCGATAACAAATACCATTTCCATGCCAGGTTACCCAAGGACATATTCTTATGGCCATTCGCCTGAATGCGATAAGCATGCAGAGGGGCACGCGATCATTATTAGGCAGACAAATTGGGCACAAGATTGTTGCAATTGCACTCCATCGTACAAATTAGTGCCAAATTATTCGTCCATTCTTTAGCGCACACCGACCCAATATCTCATCGAACCGTCATTGCCGTCCGAACGATGACATTTGGCAGGGTCCTTGCTCTATGCCGAAAGTCACACTATGCATTAGAGGCGTAAAAGTGATTACCGGCGGCGCAACGGGTTGCAATGAAAATGAGCTGATAGATTCCTCCCTTACGAAAGGTCATCGTCATGTCAGCCCTTACGGGGGACTCACCTTTGCCCGGACTGTCCAAGTATGCCCTAAGCTGGTATTCCCGTATTTATTACTGGATATATCCGGGGATAACGGCGGTGACGATAATGTATGGATTGATCAAACTCATTACACAGGAGTGATTTTAAAACTCAGAGGAGAGTAAGAAAAACATCGTATCATTTTTGTCCGAACCTGATAAGGGAGTCCGCCCCGGTCCTCCTCGATCATGCTGGCTCATAATTCGGTAAAGTCTGTCGCCTGTTCAAGTCGACCTGTCTTGGTTCGGCTTTGGAGTCGACCACCACCACAGTCAGGCCATGGCCTTCAAAATTAGCCGCTCAACGGCAGTTTTTCTTCCGAGCATGCATTTCCACCAGACCGACAACGACATCGATCCCTTCCTATGTCAGACGATGACCTTCTAAGAGCCCTGTCCTCGACGGACATTGGCCTCCCACTTCAGCTCTCCACTGCGGCATCGGAACCGCTCCGGAGTCTTTTCCAACCGGCGAAATCACCTTGCAACGGGATACCGCTTTCGGCCAGATATTCCACTTCAAGCGAAAGAGCCACTTGCTTGATAAGCGATTCCAAAAGATAGGGTTGGTCCGGCAACAGGAAGCGTTCCGGGTCGCCGGGCCGGAGGGCCAGAACTCCCAGAACCAGGTCCGCCACCCGGAGCGGCACATAAAGGACTTCGTTCTCACGCGAGTATTTTGTTCCCCACCCCATAGTCTCACCTGTTTCGAATGCCTTCCGTGCAATCTCCAGTTGCCTGGTCACATCCTTGAGAAAGACCATGGAGGGGTCACCGCAGGCCGTCTTCAATCTTTTTTCCTCCTTGGGCAGCAGCACGACCACGCAGGAATCGAAGATTTCGGAGATGTATTCCACGGCGATCCGCAGTGTCTTGTCAACGCTCCTGGCGGCGGCGAGTTGCCTGCTAAGACCATGCATGGCCATTGCTTGCCTCTCCTGCAGGCGCGCTGTTTGGGTCTGTTTGCGCATGAGCCCCGTCACGTGGCTGATAGCCAGAGCAACGGCAAACATGACGATGAAGGTTACGATATACTGGGCATCATCCACTGTGAACGAAAAACGGGGGGGGACAAAGAAGAAATCAAACGCAAGTACGCTTAAGAGAGAAACAGCAATGGCCGGTCCGCGTCCGCATTCTATCGCTGTGACCAAAACCGCCAGTAGATAAAGCATTATGAGATTACTCAGATCGAAATACTGATACATTAAAAAACAAAGCCCTGTGGCCATGGCCAGAAAAAGAAGGCCTGTCCCGTAATCCGACCATGGAAATTCCTGGGTTCGAACCCGATACGGCGTCTGGGCCGGTTCGCCGGAATCACCTGAAACAATTTCGATGTCGATTTCTCCGCCGATTCTAACCAGACGGTCCACAGGACAGCTAAGGAGAATGCTCTTCAGCCGTGAACGCCCCGGTTTTCCCGCGACTATTCTTGTTATGTTCCTCTGGCGCGCAAACCTCATTATTTCCTCGGCGATGTTGCGGCCCGTAAGGGTAGCGGTCTCCGCCCCCAACTGCTCTGCCAGCCGCAGATTATCAATGGCGTGGTTGCGCTCCGCTTCCGGGAGCAGTAAGGCGCGGGGAGCTTCGACATACACTGCAAACAGCTTGGCACGCGTGCTCTCGGCCTTTCTCGCGGCGTACCTTATCACACCCGCAGAGGATGGACCGGGGCTCACGCAGACTAAAATCTTGCCCACAGGTGCCTTTAAATCAGACATCGCTTATCTCCAGTATCCCCCGGCGCACCGATGTTTCAGTCGGAAGCAAGCTCACAAGCCTACAAAGTTTCTGCCGCTCAAGCCCCGCCACCTGATACCTCTACAACTATTTTTATATGATGGCGCAGGTCTAAGAGTTTGCCTGAGAAAAAGCAAGGATGGGAGCAGCAGCATTTGTTTTCGGTCGCAGGATTTGAAGGCCTTTCCATAGTGGGGCCATATTACCATAAACTGGTCCACAATGTTAATTCTTGAGAAGAGCTATTTGGTACGTTTTGCCCCGGTGGAGACATATTTTTTGGACGGGTCCTAAGAGGCCGTATGGCGGGTCCTGGTCTTATTCTCCCTTATAAGCTCCTCCAGGCCGAATTTTTTAACTCGATAGTTCATTTGCCGGAATGTAAGGCCCAGGTCATCGGCGGCCCTTCTCCTGATCCACCTGTTGCGCTCGAGGGCCGCCGAAACTTCCTTGCGCTCGATTTCATCCAGGCGAGACCACTCAGAAATTACCTCCAGTCTTGCTGCACCGGGAGCTGCAGCGGGCTTCGGCTCGAGTATCGACGCAAGACCCTCTGCCTCGATCTCCCCACCCTCAGCCATACTTACCATGCGAATTACAGTATTTTTTATCTCGGCTATGTTCCCGGGCCAGTCGTATTCGCACAGCTTTTTCAATACCTGAGCGCTTAATTGAGCCTTCCTGCCCTGTTCTCTGCATGCATGTTCGAGAAAATGTCCGATCAAAAAGGGTATATCGTCTTTTCTCTGCCTTACGGAAGGTACATGAATCAGCAAAGTACTGAGCCTGTTCAAAAGGTCTTTTCTGAACGACCCGGTTGCAGCGGCCTCCAAAAGGTTAACGCTCGAAATGGCGACAAGCCTGACATCGGCCCCCCTGGGCCTTGAGATTCCAAAACTCCCGGCCTGCAACCTGTCTAGAATGTCCAACATCTTCACCTGGTGGGCCGTCGAAAGGTCCCCCACCTCATCGAGCAGCAGTGTGCCGCCGGCCGCCTTGTCGAAAGCACTCGGCGGGGCGTGGAGTTCGTCCATGCCGCCATTGAGCGAATCTCTCCCACTTCCGAACAATTCCTTGTCCAGTAGATCCTCCGGAAGAGAACAGTGAACTTTTACAAAAGGAAAGGGCGCTCTGCCGCTCAACTCGCGAATGATCTGCGCTACGGAACTCTTTCCTGTCCCAGGTTCACCCCAGATCAGAACGGACGCTTCGGTGGGCGCTATCTTCCTGATTTCTGCCTCGAGCTTTCGGCCTGCCTCGCTTTTGCCCAGACATACCAATCCAAGATGCTCTTCGGAAATCTTCGCCCTAAGAGCCAGGTTCTCTCTGACCAGCGCCTCCTCGCGCCGTTTCACCTGAGATTCCAGGCTCAATATCTGCGCGATAAAAGAAGCCAATACCGAAATGAACTGCATGTCCTCGACCAGCGGGACCCGATCTCCGAAAAAGCGGTCCACCATGATCGCTCCCACTACCTCATCAACGAGCATAACGGGGGCGCCCAACAGGCGGACCTGTTCCTTTTGTATGCAATGAAGAGCTTTTCGGCCCAGAAACAGGGGCCTTGGACTATCTTGCAAAACGACAAAGGGCTGGGGAATGCGCGAAACCAGGTCGAACCCCGATTTATAAAGACTTCTAATCCTTTGTTCCGTCTCGCTGCCCGAATCATCCATGGACGGGGTAAAGAAAAAACGGACTTCGGCGCTGCTGCTGATTATGATAGCCGCCGTCGATTGGGGAACAGCCTGCGAAAGGACCCTGAGCAGACCATCAATCGCCTGTTCGGGGTGGAGCGCCAGATCGATCATCCGGTGGATCATCGTAAAGATACTCAACTTCAGTTCGCAGAGATTGTCCATGCGCGCCGCCTTCTTGTTAGTTAGAAACTCAATATCCGGTGCCGCTCCCCCGAAACAGGCCTTGCTCCCATAACTCTGTTCCAGATTCCGTGCCAAACTGGAATAAGTCCGATTTTGAAAGCGATACGCGACAATTCAGACGAATTCTCCGTAGGAAATGGCACAATTTGGTTCATTTGCCTCCGATAGCGATACAATTTTGTGCCAATTAGATTGCATATTTTGAACTCTTCCCGGCAGTAAACACCTTCCGAACTGCACCCCAA
>Ga0209517_10009087_pt1 | contig 11456 bp, 11 predicted proteins | sample PeaSoiMetSII2010_FD_187695 | JGI IMG/M metagenome (GOLD analysis project Ga0209517, IMG submission 187695) | Peat soil microbial communities from Weissenstadt, Germany - SII-2010 (SPAdes) (version 2) | ecosystem: Environmental > Terrestrial > Soil > Wetlands > Peat | place: Germany...
ATCAGCGCCATGCACCTGTTCGACCAGGGCTGGAACAAGCTGCGCGAGCAGATCTTCGAGAACCAGAAGAAGCTCGGCGTGGTTCCCGCCAATGCCCAGCTCACGCCGTGGCCGAAGGACCTCCTCAAGGAGTGGGACCAGCTTTCGGCCGACGAGAAGAAGCTTTTCATCCGCCAGGTGGAAATCTTCGCGGCCTACGCCGCCTACACCGATCATGAAATTGGCCGCGTGATCCAGGCGGTCGAGGACATGGGCAAGCTCGACAACACGCTGATCATCTACATCGAGGGCGACAACGGGACCAGCGCCGAAGGGACGATGATTGGCACGCCCAACGAAATAGCGATGTTCAACGGCGTCAATCCGACCGTCGAGGAGCAGCTCAAGTACTTCTACGACGTCTGGGGCACTGACAAAACCTACAACCACATGGCGGTGCCCTGGGCCTGGGCGTTCGACACCCCGTTCTCGTGGACCAAGCAGATTGCCTCTCACTTCGGCGGCGTACGGCAGGGCACGTGCATTTCCTGGCCCAAGGTGATCCAGGACCAGGGCGGCATCCGCAACCAGTTCCATCACATGATCGACATTATGCCAACAATCCTGGAGGCGGCCGGCATCCGCCGGCCCGAGGTAGTGGACGGCATCAAGCAGAGCCCTATCGAAGGCGTGAGCATGATGTACACCTTCGACAAGAAGAACGCCAACGCACCCTCGAGGCGCAAGACGCAGTATTTCGAGATGATGGCCGACCGCGCCCTCTACCACGACGGCTGGATCGCCAGCACGAAAGTCATGCGTGCGCCTTGGGAAAACGTTTCGCCGAAGATGAGCCCGACCGAGTATCCATGGGAGCTGTACGACCTCAAGAACGACTGGACCCAAGCGGAGGACGTCGCCGCCAAGTATCCGGCGAAGCTCAAAGAGCTGCAGAAAATCTTCGAAGCCGAGGCGAAGAAGTACCAGGTGCTGCCGCTGGATAATTCCTTTGTGGCACGAGCCATCACGCCGCGGCCGAGCATCACCGCCGGCAGGAATGTCTTCACCTGGACCTGTCCGCTCACCGGCACGCCGAACGGCGACGCGCCGAGCATCCTCAACGCCTCTTACAACTTCAAGGCCGAGGTGGAGATCCCGGCGGGTAACGCCGAAGGCATGTTGATCACGCAGGGCGGCCGCTTCGGCGGCTATGGCTTCTATCTGCTCAAGAGCAAGCCGGTCTTCCTCTGGAACCTGGTGGACCTGAAGCGGGTCCGCTGGGAAGGCCCCGAGCTCGCGCCCGGCAATCACGTGCTTGAGTTCGACTTCAAGTACGAGGGGCTCGGTGCCGGAACGCTGGCGTTCAACAACTACAGCGGGATAGGCCGGGGCGGCACCGGCGTCTTGAAGGTAGATGGTACCGCAGTCGCCACGCAGAAAATGGAGCAGACGATTCCGTTCATCCTGCAGTTTGACGAGTCGCTCGACGTCGGATCGGACACGCTGACCGGGGTAAATGACGCGGATTATCAACCGCCATTCAAGTTCACCGGCAAGATCAACAAGATCACGTTGACCATTGACCGGCCCAAGCTAAGCCCCGCCGATGAATTGCTGCTCATGGAGAAGTCTCAGCGGAATAACAAAGTTACGGAGTAATAAAAACCCCAACGGGCGCCCCGGCCAGGGGCGCCCCCAACCACGCCACCCAAATAAGCCGGGGCGTGTGAAAAGAAACGGTGTTTGGGGTAAACTTTTTATCCTCAACATCATCGGGCCTTGGGTTATCGGCCGCGGTTAGCCGTGGGCCTCTTCCGGGGCAGAAGATTGATGAGCAGGTTGATAGCCGCGACCAGGAGGGCCGCGGCAAAGGCCATCTGGTAGGGCCCCAGTCCCGGGTGAACTTCCTGCCCCAGGCGAGTCCCGTGCAGCTCCAGCCAAGCAAAGACCGTCACCATCAGGGTGATGCCGGTCAAGGACCCCAGATTCTTTGAGACCGCATTGGTGCTAGCCGCCAGACCCACCAGGGACGGCTTCACCCCGCGGAGGATCTCGTTGAGATTCGGGGCCTGGAACAGACCCAAGCCCAGCCCCAGGAGAACGAACCGGGCCGCCAGGCCCAGGGCGGTGTCGCCGGGCCCGGTGAACACCAGGGAGGCCAGGCCGCCCAGCATCAGCAGGCAGCCGCTCCTAAGCACCAGCAGATTCCCCCAGCGGTCCGCCAGGTACCCCCCCACCCCGGCCACCGCGGCGTTGGTCAGGGCCAGGACGCCCAGCAGCAGGCCCGCCTGCCGCGGGGAGTAGCGGTAAACCTGCTCCAGGAAGAAAGGCAGCAGGAAAAAGGTCCCCATCACCGCGGCGAAGGTCAGAACCGCCGCCAGCGACCCGGCCACGAAGGGCCAACTTCCCCACAACTCGCCGTTGATCAAGGGGAAGGGCTGGCGGCGCTCCAGGAAGATCAGGACCAGGAAGAGCCCGAGCCCCAGGGCCAGGGAACCCTCCGTCAGACCGTCACCCCAACCCGATTCCCGCAGCCGGGTCAGGGCCAGGACCAGCGATCCCAGGGCGAGGGGTAAGACCAGAGAGCCCCAGATGTCCAGGGCCCCCCGCTTCCAGGCCATCTGGGACCGGAGCCTTCCCAGGGAAGTCCCGCCCACCAGCAGGGCCAGGACGCAGATGGGAATATTGATGAAAAAGATATAGGGCCAGCCCAGGTAGGAGGTGATGATCCCGCCCGCCGGGGCGCCCACGCTGATGCCCGCGGCAAAGGCGGTGGAAAAGAGGCCCAGGGGCAGACCCCGCTCTCCTTCGCCAAAGGTCACCGCGATGAGCTTGGGCGCCAGGCCCAGCATCAGGGCGGACCCCAGCGCCTGGCAAGAGCGGGCCGCCACCAGCCGGGGAAGGTCGGAGGCCAGGCCGCAGAGAGCCGAAGAGCCGGTGAAAACCAGCAGCCCCAGGAGATAGAGGCGCCCGGGAGCCCACAGATCCCCTAAACGGCCGCTGATCAGGAGCAGGGAGACCTGGACCAGCAGATAGGCGACCATGACCCAGGAGATTTGCGCCAGGGAGCTGCCGAATCCCCGGGCTATCTGGGGCAAGGCGATGTTGACGATGCTGGTGTCCAGGGTGGCCATGAAGGCCCCCAGGCAGACGGTGAAAAGGAGCAAACCCCGCCGGGGCAGCGGGTTAGCGGGGTTGGCCGCCGTTGCCGATACCCGCCGAGGTTTATGCTGCTGGCTTATCCAAGGATTTATCAATTTCCCTTTTTAGAATAAAATTCTAAACATTCTTTAAAATTTGGAAGCCTTCCTAATACATATCTTTCCCCGTATATTTCAGGCATTAAGGACCGATAATTACCCCTATTCACTATGAGATAATCCTGTAACTCAACATCTTGGAGCCACCACTTAATGCCACTCGTATTCGTTGCTGGTTTATGGGCAATAATAAGAAGCTGTTCGGCTATATTGATTTCATTTTGCCATTTCTCATCGTTTTCAGGTTTATTACCTACTAGCCTTCCTATATAAATTCTAATATCCTGTGTATCGCAAACGGAGCATTCATAATAATCCAAATGATTATTATTGAGTCTATTGTAAAATGTATCAAATGTCTTTCCTATATATAATAGGGCATCAGAACCATATAGAGGGTGATGGCCATAGATTTGATAAACTCCCTTGTCGTTAAAAGTATCATCATTGTTTGATAAACCATTATATAAATTGGAGCACGAAAATGGGCCTTTCCATTGAATATAGATTTTATGACCAGTAAGAGGTTCCATTAATATCTCCTTTTCAGTTTTTTATTTAAATAAATTTGTTTATTATACAATCGCATTAAAATAACCCCATTTTTACATAGTCCGCCTCATCCACTGGGAAATGATCTTTCTCCATCCAGCCCTCCTCTTTCAAGTCAGAGATGATATGCTGTCTGGCCACCTTTCCGGCAGTTTCCCCAAAAAGTTCTATCGCCTGCTTTATGCCCGCTTCATGATGACGCTTTTTCCGATGCCGCATGCCATAAGGCGGTTTCCCGGCAAATTCATCCAGCCAGAGATGGATTTCCTCATAGGGCTGCCCGAAAAGATTGAAAGATTCTTGGCAATGGTTTTCAAAACTGGACATTTTAAACTTTAAAGTTTTCTGCGTATGGCGCGTCTTACGCGCCACTAATGGTGCGTGAGACGCACCCTACGGGGCGGCGGCCATGGGCCGCTATGATGCGGAGTGCTTACCTACTTGCTCAAATTTGCCTTTTTACTTTTTACTTTTGCCTTCCTCAATACCCCGCCGGGGCCTCTTCCCGCTCATATGAGGCAAAGGTGGTATATTTAGCCCGGAAGTTGAGCTTGATCTTGCCGGTGGGGCCGTTCCGCTGCTTGCCGACGATGATCTCCGCGGTGCCCTGATCCGGGGAATCTTCCCGGTAGACTTCGTCCCGGTAGATAAAGATGACCACGTCGGCATCCTGCTCGATGGCCCCGGATTCGCGCAAGTCCGCCAATTGCGGCCGTTTATTGGGGCGTTCTTCCACCTTACGGTTTAACTGGGAGAGCACCATCACCGGCACCTTCAGCTCCTTGGCCAGGGCCTTGAGGGACCGGGAAATCTCCGAGATCTCCTGTTCCCGGCTGTGCACGTCGGCCCGGCCACGCATAAGCTGCAGGTAGTCGATGATCAGCATCTGCAGTTTGCCGTCCGCCTTGAGGCGCCGGGCCTTGGCCCGGATGTCCAGAACGGTGGCCGCCGGGGTGTCGTCGATGTAGATGGGGCAATCCAGGAGATAACCCGCGGCGGTCTGCAGGCTGGCCCATTCCGCGGTGCTCAGGAAGGCCCGGCGCAGGTTGGAGGCGTCCACCTCGCCGGCGCTGGAGAGGAGCCGCCGCACCAACTGCTCCCTGGACATCTCCAGGGAGAAAAAGGCCACGTGCTTTTGGGGCTTGAAGGCGGCGTTGAAGGCGATGTTCAGGGCCAGGGCGGTCTTGCCCATGCTGGGGCGGGCGGCGATGATAATCAGGTCGCTGTCCTGGAAGCCCGCGGTGAGGTTGTCCAGGTCATTGAAGCCGCTGGCCACCCCGGTAATCCGGCCTTTATCCCGGTGCCAGATGGCCTCCAGGGTGGCGATCTCCGTTTCCACCAGGGCCGACAAGGGCTGGAAGCCCAGGCGCACCTTGGACTCGGCCACCTCGAAGACCTTCTGCTCGGCGGCGTCCAGAAATTCGGCAACATCCTCCACCGGGCCAAAACAGGACCCGGCGATCTCCTGGGTGGCGTCCAGCAGGCGGCGCAGGATCGCCTTGTCGTGCACCAGGCCGGCATAATAGTCGGCGTTGGTGGCGAATCCCACCTGCTCGCTCAGACCCGCCAGGAAGACCGGCCCCCCCACTCCCTCCAACTGGCCCCGCTCATTCAAAAGGGCGGTGACCGTCACCAGGTCCACCGGATCGCCCCGGCCGTAAAGGTCCAGCATGGCCTGAAAGATTCTTCCGTGGGCCTCCCGGTAAAAGTCGCCGGACTCGATGACATCGGCCACCCGGTCCAGCACCTCGGGGCGCACCAGGATGGCCCCCAGGACCGATTGCTCCGCCTCGGGCGAGGCGGGCGGGGTAAAACCGCCGGGGTGGGCGGCTTCCGCCGGGGCCGTGGCCATCCGCTGGGCGTTGCGCCGAATGCTTCCAGGCATGGTGACTCTCCCCGGGTGGCAGAACGGTTCTCTGTTAGTAACTATTTGAATTTAAAAGATGATTAATTATACGGGGTCACTTGGTCTATCATATCGAAAACCCGGCGGGATTGCAAATGGGGGCTGGGCGCTCCTTTGAGGCGGGGCAGGAATGAAAGTTAAAGATTTAGAACCAACTTAAGGTTTTTACAGAAGATTAAGCGATCTTCCCCAGGGGGTTAGCTGGATTTTTCACCTAATGGCTCTAAATCCTGCCTCCATTCCGAGAAAAAGCAGCCAATTTTTGCATCAGGGCGCACCGGCGAGACGCCTGGGCCACCATAAAATGTTCTTTATCTGGTTCCCAAGTGCAACTTGGGAACCAGGACAAAACTGGGGAACCAAGACAACGAGGACAAACCATACCGGGAAGGTTAATCAGCCTCGGCCACTACTGCCACGGTGATGTCGGTCTTGACTTCCGGGGCCAGACGGACGGGGACCTGGTAGCTGCCCAGCTTTTTGATAGGCTCCGGCAGCTCCAATTGCTTGCGGTCGATATTGAAGCCCTTGGCCTCCAGCGCCTCGATGATCATGGCCGCGGTTACCGACCCGTAAAGCCGCTCTCCCTCTCCCACCCGCTGGACAATGGTGACGCTCACCCCTTCCAGTTGGGCGACATTGGCCAAGGCGGTTTCCTGCTCCTTGGCCCGGATCTCGGCATATTTGGCTGTAACCTGTTCCACCTGGGCCAGGTTACCCCGGGTGGCTTCCATGGCCAGGCCCTGGGGAATCAGGTAATTTCTGGCATAACCCCGGGCCACCTCCACCACGGAGCCGAGGGCGCCCAGGGCGGTAACGTCTTTCGTCAGAATGATCTTCAACTCTCTATTCCTCCTCCGGCGTCCCCGGGTTGCCGGTGCAAGCGGCGAAAATCGAACCAGAGGTCCAGCACCCCCAGGATGATGATCAAAAAAAACAGCGGATTTAAAAACACCACCACGTAGCCGATGATCCGCAGAACCTGGGGCAGCTTCAGACGCTGGAACCAGCCGGCCACCACCCCCAAACCCTGACAGAAATAGAGGACCGCCAGGATCAGCAACAGGTTGAGGCTGAGGGAACGCAACGCGGCCACCGGAACCAACAGCAAAAAGCCGGCGCCCAGAGCCACAAAGATGAGCCATTCGGGCAGGGCCCAATAATAAAGGGGCGGCTCGGGCTTCTGGCCGCTCAACAGCCCGGCTAATTGCCGGGCCAGCACCACATTGAGCCAGGCCACCATGCCGGTATTGGTGACCACCAGAGCCGGCAGCAGCCGTTTAAGCAAGGCTTCCAGTTCGCCCGGGGAAATCCCCGGCGTTATCGGGGCCCCGGAGGCGCCACCACCTTCCCCCAGCACCTGGTGCACCGACTTCATGATTTCCGCGCCCCTCTGGGCCAGGAGAACCTGGGGGCTCACCCCCTGATAAGCAGCCTGTCCCAGCAATATCATTAGGGCCAGGCCGCTCAGGATCAACACCGTGAGCATGATGGCCCCGGGGGCGGACAGACCCCGGTGTTGCAGGGCGCTCAACAAGAAGCCCATGAGCAGCAGACTCAGGAAGCTGAGATGCGTCCAGAGGGTTTCCAGCCCGGGCTTCAAGGCCAGGACAGCCACGACGCCGGCCAGGACCAGCAGCAGGGCTTCCCGGTCTCCCAGGCGCCGGCCTGCCAGCAGCACCGGCAAGGGGGCCAGGATGCCCGCCAGCAGAAAACCCATGGGGTGCAGGTGCGCCCCGATGAAGAGCAGCAGCAGGATGCTTAAACAGGCGAACCAGATGGAGAGGCGGCCTCCGGGTAACAAGGCTCTGCTCCCGCCATCATGCTGGCGGCGCCGTGGGAGTGTATGGAATCAGGGCCAGCAGCCGGGCTTGCTTGATGGCCCTGGTGAGCCGGCGCTGGTGGCGGGCGCAATTTCCCGAAATTCGCCGGGGGATGATCTTGCCCCTCTCCGTGACAAACTGCCTCATGGTGTTGTAGTCTTTATAGTCGATGGGCAGGTTGGCGTCCACGCAAAAGCGGCAAACCTTGCGCCTGACGTAGAACTGTTTCCGTTTGCGGCGAGGCATTACCGGCATGGCTTAGTCCTCCTGTCCCTGAGGCGCGGCTTCCACCTCCGCAACGGGCGCCTCCACGGCTTCAACCGCCGCTGCGGGCTCAACTGCCGCTGCGGGCTCAACCGCCGCCACGGCCTCCGGGACCCTCTCCGCGGCTTCCACTTCCGGGGCCTGGGCCGCCGCAGCCGCCTGGACCCCGGCGGCGATTTCCGCCTGCAGGGCCTCCAGGTTCACTTTATCGGATTTCTTGGCGGTGTGAGAGCGGATGAGGCGGTCGTCGATGCGGTAATTCCGCTCCAGTTCCTTGACGGTGGCCGGCGTGCCGGCATAGTCCACCACGACGTAGTAACCCCGGGTAACCGCCTGGATCCGGTAGGCCAGCTTCCTGCGGCCCCATTCCTCCAGGCGTACCAGGGTGCCTCCCTGGGTGGAGATGATTCGGCTGAACTTGTCGATGGTAACCTTAATCTCTTCGTCCGGGAGGTCGCCGTTCACCACCCAGACCGACTCATAGCGGCGCATTCTTCCTCCTTATGGCCTGTTGGCCCTGGCGCCTTCCGGCCCAGAGCAAGGAGAGTAAAGATAGAATTTAACAAAAGGATGGAGTCTTGTCAACCGGGAGGGAACCTAAAAGTACTTCAATAATGGACCTCCGGGACGCGCCCCGGGAATCGGCGGGCAGGAGGCGGCCGGTGACGCTTCTCACCTGCTGACCTGGCCAGGATCTTACTGGACGCTGAAATAGGCATCCTGCTGGTCGCTGCCGTAACTGCTGATCACCCGGCTGGTGACGGTATAACTCCCGGAGGCCGCGCCGTTGGGCAGGGCATAGTCCACGGAATCGCTGAAGGCGCCGTTGTAATTGTTGACCGTATTCTGGTAGGGCTGCCCGAGCAACTGGCCGCCGTAGCGGACTTCCCGCACCAAGGTGACCGAGGTGGGAGTATCGCCAGGGGTCAAGATAGTGTAATTCATCCCCAGGTTAACCTGCTGGCCGGGCCGGACCACCGAAGGGTCGGCGGATACCCGGTCGATTTTCACCAGGTTGCCCTGAGAGGGGTTGTAATTATTGGACTGGGCCGCGGCCTGACTGGAGCTGATCTCACTATTACGGTGTTCGGCATAGAGATAACCGCCCACTCCTCCCAGGAGTCCGCCGGCGGCGGCGCCCACCCAGGCGCCGGTGGCGGGCGCGCCGGTGGCCGCACCAATGATGGCGCCGATAGCCGCCCCGGTGGCCGCGCCTCCCAAGGCCCCGGCGCCCGCGGACTGTCCCGGCGAATAATACCCGCTCTCGGTCATGCAACCCGCCAGCGCCAGGGGAAAAATGACGATCATTGCCAATGCCAGGAGTCTCCGGAACATCTCAACTTCCTCCTTTTGCAGCGCCGGTGGGAGCCGGTTCAGATTTCTTTCTGTAAAGAACGGCAATTACCAAGGATAATGATAAATCTTTTTTTCCGGCGTGCAAGTTTGCCAGCCAAGAGCAAAGGCGGGGATCAGCAGGGGCGGAGCCAATCAGGCTAAAAGCTTGGGCCACCGTGCGCCCCCGGTATATTACCAGTTCTTTGACTGCCCCTGGTATCATTAACCGGCGACCACTCTTTGCTCACTGCTCACCGCTCAAGGCCAACTTCTCCCGGTCCGCCAGGATCTGGTCCAGGATGCCGTTGACAAAGGCCCCCGAGTCCTCGGTCCCGTAGCGTTTGGCTAGCTCGATGGCTTCGTTGATCACCACTTTGGGGGGAATTTTGTGCTGGTAGAGGAGTTCATAGACTGCCAGACGCAGGAGGTTGCGGTCCACCGCACCCATGCGCTCCAGGCGCCAATGTTCGGAAAAGCGGCGGAGGAGGGCGTCAAATTCTCCCTGATGGGAGGCCACCCCGGCCGTCAATTCGCGCAGATAGGCAGGGACGCCGGGGCCTTCCGGATGAAAATGGCTCCAGAAGCGCTCCAAATCCTCCGGGCCGCCGCTCCGGGCGAATTCACTGTGATAGAGAAACTGCAGGGCCCATTCCCGGCAGCGGCTGCGGGAATAAGCCGGCAAGAAATCAGGCTCCCAGGGCCTTCAGAAGATTGGCCATCTCGATGGCGGCCTCCGCCGCGGCAAAGCCTTTGTTGCCCGCCTTGCTGCCGGCCCGTTCGATGGCCTGCTCCAGGGTGTCGGTGGTGAGAATGCCGAAGGAGACGGGCACCCCGCTCTCCAGGGCCACCTGCGCGATCCCCTTGCTCACTTCCCCGGCCACGTAATCGAAGTGGGGAGTGGAGCCCCTGATCACCGCGGCCAGGCAGACCACCGCGTCGTGGGCCTTGGAGGTTGCCAGACGTTTGGCCGTTAGCGGGATTTCCCAGGCCCCGGGTACCCGCACCACCATTAAATCGTCTTCCGCCACCCCCTGGCGCCGCAGGCAATCCACGGCCCCTTCCAGCAGGCGCTCGGTAATAAAGGAATTGAAGCGGCTGACCACCAGGGCAAATTTCAGGCCGACGCCGATGAGCTTGCCTTCTACCGTACGCATCCTTCCTCCTTCTCAGTTTCTCCGTTTGAGTTTTTGGTGTTTTTCTGGTCCGCCAGCCCTTGGTCAGGAGAGAGGTATCGTAACTGCTTCCTGGTACTAATTTTCCACCAGCTTCAACAGGTGCCCCATCTTCTGGCACTTGGTCTTGAGATAGTTGCGATTACTGCGGTTGGGAGGAATCTCCAGGGGCACCCGCTCCACCATCTTGAGGCCGTAGCCCTCCAGGCCGATGATTTTCTTGGGATTGTTAGTCATCAGGCGCATCTGGCGGACTCCCAGGTCCCGCAAGATCTGGGCCCCGATGCCGTATTCCCGCAGGTCCGCCTTAAAACCCAGGGCCTCGTTGGCTTCCACCGTATCGGCGCCCTGGTCCTGCAGCTCATAGGCCCGCAGCTTGTTGACCAGGCCGATGCCCCTGCCCTCCTGGTGCATGTACAGGATGATTCCTCTACCTTCGCACTCCACCAGTTGCATGGCGGCTTCCAGCTGGTCGCCGCAGTCGCAGCGCAGGGAATGGAAGACGTCACCGGTGACGCATTCGGAATGGACCCGCACCAGCACCGGCTCCTCCGGAGCAATCTCCCCCTTCACCAGGGCCACGTGCTGGTTGTCGTCCACGTCGTTGTCATAGGCAATGGCAGTGAATTCCCCAAAATAGGTGGGCAGCTTGACGCTGGCCCGGCGGTGGACAAAGGATTCGTGCCGCAGCCGGTATTCCACCAGGTCGGCGATGGTGGCGATCTTCAGGCGATGCTCTTCGGCAAACTTCTCCAGATCCGGCATCCGGGCCATGGTGCCGTCGTCTTTCATAACCTCGCAGATTACCGCGGCGCCCTTCAGTCCCGACAGACGGGTCAGGTCCACGGAGCCCTCGGTTTGGCCGGTGCGCACCAGGACCCCGCCCCTCCGGGCCCGGATGGGAAATACATGCCCGGGGCTCACCAGGTCATCGGGCCGGGTGTGGTCCGCCACCGCAGTGAGGATGGTGGTGGCCCGATCCGCGGCCGAGATGCCGGTGGTCACCCCTCGCCGGGCTTCCACCGAGATACAGAACGCGGTCTTGAAGCCCGACTGGTTGTCCCGCACCATTTGGGGCAATTTCAGGCGCTCCACCAGGTCCGGCTCCAGGGCCAGGCAGACGAGTCCCCGTCCGAAACGGGCCATGAAATTGATGGCCTCCGGG
>Ga0209517_10009089_pt1 | contig 11455 bp, 11 predicted proteins | sample PeaSoiMetSII2010_FD_187695 | JGI IMG/M metagenome (GOLD analysis project Ga0209517, IMG submission 187695) | Peat soil microbial communities from Weissenstadt, Germany - SII-2010 (SPAdes) (version 2) | ecosystem: Environmental > Terrestrial > Soil > Wetlands > Peat | place: Germany...
CCCGACTCCCGCTGGAGTGACGACGATCTTCACAACCTGACCACGCTGACTGGCGCGGATTTCGAGGTGGTGGACGTTTCCGCAATGATGGTGAACCCGAACACCGCGCAAGGCGCCACCTGCGATCTCAACGACGACGGCGTAGTGGACAGCACGGACATCCAGATTGCAGCAAACTCGGTGGTCGGCCTGGCGCCGTGCACCGTCGGGGATCTGGATGGCGATGGTGTCTGCACCGTAGTCGACCTGCAACGCGTGATTATCGCCGCAAACGGCGGCGTCTGTCGCAGGGGACCTTAGTCGTCCCTTCATGAGATAATTCGAGGTCGATGGCGAAAGCCGCCTTCAAATCGGTGGACGAGTACATCGCTTCGCAACCTGAAATCACGCAGCCAATACTCAAGCGGGTCCGCAATGCCATCAGAAAAGCCGTGCCCGCGGCAGAAGAAGTCATTTCCTACCACATGCCGACCTACAAGTTGCGCGGAGACAGAATGCTTTATTTCGCGGCGTGGAAGCAGCACTACTCGCTCTACCCGGCCACCGAGCGCCTCGTCACCCAGTTCAAAGACGCGCTTGCCTCGTACGAGATCGGCAAAGGCACAGTCCGTTTCCCGCTTTCCCAACCCGTTCCGGTGAACTTGATCGAACGCATCGCGAAGTTCCGCGCAAAAGAAGTCGCCGAGAGCCAAGAAGCGAAGAAGCGCTAACCCCAGCCGTCCGGAATATCATAGAACGCATGGTTCCGCAAACTGGAGACGAAATCCGCTACCTGCTCGACCGGGTCCGCGCCGGCGACCAGGAGGCTCGTAATCAGCTCACCGCCCGTGTCTATCCCGAGCTGAAGCGCATCGCACAGATCCTCATGGCCGGCGAGCGAAAAAATCACACGCTCGGCGCGACCGGATCCGCGCTCGTGAATCTCCTGTGGCTGCGTTTGCTCGCCCCGCCCGAAGGCGATGAGAAAGACGACCTTGCGTCCATCCAGGACCTTCAGCATCTCCTCAGAGTCTCCGCCCGCAACATGCGCCAGATCCTGATCGACTACGCCCGCAGCCGCAAAGCGCAGAAGCGTCCGAATCCCAAAGATCAGGCGGATATAGAAGAGGGTTTGCTTAAAGGCTCGGACGAAAACCATCTCAACGCCGATGTTCTGACGGTCCATGAACTGCTCGCCAAGCTCGAAAAAAGCCATCCCGAACAAGCCGGCTACATGGAAGTGAAGTATTTTCTCGGCCTGACCAACGATGAAGGTGCGGCCGCGTTTGGAGTCCCGCTGATCAAATATCGCCGCAATTGCCAGTTCGCCGAAGCGTGGATGCAGAAAGAGCTGAAAAAGGAAAGCTGACTACTTCCGCAGAACCAGGCATCCGGCGAGCAGGTCGTGCAGCGCCTGTTTTTTCTCGGTGAAGATTGGCATCAGGAACCCGATGCAGCTGGGCAATCCCGACAGCCATCGCCCGAAGTAACGTCCATTCGCGCGGCCCCAGCGGATGCGTCGGCCATCCACATCCGTCACCTTCATGCCGCAGATCATTTTTCCGAGCGTGCCCTGCATCGGCGACGCTTCGAGCAGCGTGAAATACGGCCACCCGACCAGAAATGTGATCAGCATCAACCCTCCGATGCGCTGCTGGAGCCGGAACTGCATCCAGTCCGCCTGCGCGTCGGAATGAATCTCCTGAGCCTTCATGCGCCGCGCCAGTTGCATCTCCTCGTCCGTGGGCGGCTTCATGAATAAGCTCACCATCAGCATGATCACTGGAATCATCAGCGCCAGATCGATGAATGTCGCGCCCACGCGTCTCAGAAAGCTCGCGTACCGCACCGGATCCGTGGCGCGCCGCACCGAAAAGCCGCAGCGCGAGCAGAAAATCACTTCCGAGTCCACAGGATTGGCGCAGCCTGGGCAGAACATGGATTCGATTATCTCTTGTCTCCCGGGCAACCTGCCGCACGTTCCAATTGAGCCAGCCGCAGCCCCAGATTCTGCAAAACCACTTCTAGGCCGGACAGCTCCGGCATAACATTCGCCCGAATCTCCGCGTCGCTTTCGCACACAAACGTGCCGAGCGCGGTCTGCTCGCGCCGCGTCGCGTCCACCGTTTCTCCGATCGCGCGGGGCAGCGCGATGCTCGCGAAGATCGCGCACAAAAGAAGCACCACGGCGACCACCACCATCGGGCTGCGACGGGCGACGCGCACCGCGCTATACGCCGGACTCGAAGCCTTCGCGTGGACTCGTTTGCCGCGCAGGTGCCTCTCGATATCGTGAACCAATTCCTCCACCGATGGATACCGCCGCCGCTCCTCCTTGCGAAGCGACACCAGAACGACGTTATCCAGATCCCCATGCAGCTTGCGCCGCAGTTCCCCGGGCGTCGAAGCTCTCATTTCAGCCAGCTTTTGCGCCGAAAAAATGAACTGCTTGCCCATCGGTCCCGGTACCGATCGCGGATTCTGCACTGCGATACTTGGCTTGACCGGCTCCTCTTCGCGAATGGTGTGAATCACCGCTTCTTCCGCCAGCCCATCCAGCTTCAGTGGAGTATGCCCGGTGAGCAGTTCGTACAACAACGCGCCCAACGAATAAACATCCGATAGGGTCGAAACCGGACTCCCCGGCGTCACCTGTTCCGGGCTCGCGTAAGGACGCGAAAAAGCATCCATTGCATGCGCGACGGGCCGCGCGCCGGATTCGGAAACACGGCGCGCCAGGCCGAAATCGAGCAGCTTCGGGTTCCCGTCGCGGGTCACGAGAATATTCGCCGGTTTCAGATCCAGATGGATGATCAAGTGGCGATGCGCATACGCCACGGCTTCGCAAACTTTGTTGAACAGCAGCAGCCGCTGGTCAATCGAAAGTCCGCGTTCATTGGCGTAAGCGTCGATAGGCCTCCCGTCGACATATTCCATCGCGCAGTACGCGCGGCCATCGGCGGTGGTCCCAATTCCCAACAGGCTCGCGATGAATGGATGATTCAGCGCCGCCAGGCTCTCCATTTCCTCTTCAAAGCGGCGCGCCGCTGCGGTGGAAATCGTGCGTGGATCCAGAACTTTGATCGCAACGGTCTGGTCGAATCCGCCTTCCACGCGCCGCGCCCGATACACCGAGCCTTGCCCACCCGCGCCGAGCAGTTCTTCCACCCGCCACACCCCGAGCTGTTGACCGATTAGTTCTGTCGAGGGTCCCATCGAGTTCCTTTTTCATTCGCGTCCATCTGTTCCAGATTCAGCAGCCGCTCCCGATCGGCTTGCGCGTCGCTCGCGCGCCCCAAAGCGATGCGGTAGTTGTAGCGATGCTCCAGACAGTAGCGCTCCAGCTTCTTCAGATAAGAATCGTGCGGATTGTCATGCAGCAGCGCGTCGACGCTCTGAAGCGCCGCCGACACCAGCTTTTCGGCATCTTCGCGATGCCCCAGTTCCCATGCATGCGTCGAGAGCTCCGCATATGCAGCCGCGCGCTCGGTTTCGATTTCGGTCCGCACGTCGGCCGGCAGCTTTTCCTCCCGCGCCAGAATCCGCAATTCCTCCTGGTATAGCGCTTCCTTCTGCTGCTGCGTCAGATTTCCGTCGTCGTGGAACGACTGCAACACCGCTGCCCCGGCCATTCGCTGCGCCGCTTGTACCGCCCGCCGATCCTCATCGCCAAGCCGGTTCGCCTCGAACCCTCGCGCCTCTGCAATCACCAGCCCGCGGGCCAGAAAGAAGAATGCGACCGCGAAAATCGCAGCCGCAACCGGATTCCGTCCCATCCACTTCCGCGCCCGATCTCCAAATCCGGGCCGGGTCGCTTCCACCGGCCATCCGCCCAGGAACCGGTCGACGTCCAGATGCAGCGCGTCCACCGACGGATATCGTTCCACCGGCTTCTTTCGCAGCGCCGTCAGCACGATCGCGTCCAGGTCCCCGGCGAGCAGACGCAGCAATGTCCGTGGCCGGCTCCCGCGCGTCGCGCTGATCGATTCGGGCAGCACCTCATCGCGAAGAAGAACCGCCTCGCTCGGCCGCGTCGGCTCTCGTTTCAGGATCGCGTAAGCTGCCGCCACGGCTCCCAGATCCTTCGGCGAAAACGGTAGCCGCCCGCACAAGAGCTGATACAGAACCACCCCAAGCGAATAAACGTCGGTAGCGACGGTCAGCGGCTCCCCGTTGATCTGCTCCGGACTCGCATGCGTAATCGTGAACAGATTCTGCCCCGGCAAGCTCAGCGAAATCGCGCCCGGAGCCAGTAGCTTGGTAATTCCGAAATCCAGCAGCTTCGGCACGCCGTCTTCGGTGATGAATATGTTGTCGGGTTTGATGTCGCGATGCAGAAACTGATGCCGGTGCGCGTATTCCACGGCTTCGCAAGCGCGCCCGAACAATGCGAGCCGCTGCGAGATCCCCAGCCGGTGCCGGTCGCAATACGCCGTAATCGGCTCGCCCTGAACGTATTCCATCACTAAATAAGGAACGCCGCCCTCGGTGCTTCCGCCATCCAGTAACCGCGCGATCGCCGGATGGTCCAGTTTTGCCAAAACCTGCCGCTCCAGTTCGAATCGTTCGAAGGCGCTCTGGCCGGCGAAGGCGACTTTTAGAAATTTGATCGCAACCGGTGTCCGTGTCTCGCCCACCTGCCGCGTCGCCCGAAAAACTACGCCGAATCCACCCTCGCCGATCTTTTCTTCCAATCGATAAGCGCCGAACACGTCCCCGGCAGCGGGTGCGGACGGCAGCCTCACCGGACCGATCGCAGGCTCGATCTTCAGCGGATCATCGAGACCCGCTAACAACGCCCGAACTTCCTGCGCGATCTCAGCCTCCGCCGCGGCCAGCAGGATCTCGCGGGCCGACGGCTCGAGATCGACGGCCTCGTCGAATAGCGCCTCAATCTGGCGGTTCTGTTCAGGTGTCATGTCGGGAAGTCGTCCGGCATTGTAGGCGAAAAAAAACGACCCTGTTGCTCATTCTTACTAATTGAGCAGCTCCCCGCACCGCCTGCGCCTATTTGACTGAAAGGAACAAACACAATGGAAACCTTCTTCTCGGCACAAGGACGGATCGGCCGGCGGACGTTTTTCTTCCGCCGCATGGGCATCATGGTAGGCTACTTTGCAACCTGCGCGGCCGTCTCCATGGCCGTCAACTTCTTTTCTGCCGATAGCGGTAAGGCGACCGCCCTGGTGGGCTTGCTGCTCATCCCCTTTGCAATCATCGACATTCTGCAGGCCATCAAGCGCAGCCACGATATCAATCGCTCCGGCTGGTACGTACTCCTCACCTGCATCCCTTTGGCTGGAATCGTCGCCGGAATCCCGCTATTATTCGTGAAAGGCACCGCCGGAACCAACCGGTTCGGTAGCGATCCGCTCGGCTATAGTGGTCTGAGCTTGACTGATAGTTATGTTGCGTAAATCATTGATCGCACTTTGGTTCTCGATCTTCTTGACCGCGCCCGCCTGGTCGCAGGCTGTCATCCGGCAGCTCCAGACGCCGCGCGATGGGGGAGAAGACGGCGCCGTCCAGGTCGGCGGCACCATCAAGGACAAGCAGGTTGTCTTTGGCACCCAGGCCGGATTACAGGTGCTGCGATGCCAGGGCGGGGAAGCGCTGGTCGGCATGCGGATTCGTCGCGGCAGCGCGATCAACATGATGCAGATCGCCTGCGCCCCAATCACCTGCGATGCCAACAACCGGTGTCGCTGGACCCAGGCGAACTTTGAGGCGTCCGCTGGAAGCTACAGCGGCGGGACCGTCACCATCGATCAGACGTGCAGTGCGGACGCGATCGTCACCGGCTTCCGCGCCACCACCAACTTCGGTGGAATCTACGCTTACGACGTACAGATCGAATGTTCCCAAGTGGGAAATATCCCGCCGACTGCATTCATCAGCGGCAGAACCATCACGCCCATCCAGCCCAACACGCAGCTTTACCGGCAGCGTCTGGACAGCACCACGCAGCGCGACCTCGGCGACCTCATGCGCAGCCAGCTCTGGTCGTCCTGCAACACCAACGGAGCCACCGCCGTGCCCTATTTCCTGGGCACTTACGGCGTCGTGAATCCCGTTCCCGTGGTGCAGGAATTCTCGATGTACTGCGTCGGCGGATACCAGGGCGGCAAGGGCAATATCGAGCTGTCCCGCCTGGCAACCCAGATCCAAAACGGCGCACAGCAGCTTCAGGACATGGTGCAGGTCGCCGGCGACCACTTCTTCTTCGGCGTCGAACAAACCGTCGTCGGGATGTTGCAGTTCTTGGCCCAGCCGCGCTCGCAAGGCGACGAGCTGGGCGTTCCGGCGCAGCAGTTGTGCTCGTTCCTTTCGGCCGACAACTCGACTTTCAATCAAAACCTGCTCGAAATGGCCAGTCAGGCAATCAACACCTTTCTAACTGACCCGGCCCAGTTCTTCGGACAGCAGGCTCCCGCGCTAGTCGGATCCAAGGCCTACACAGCCGCCCGAGATGCCGCCGTAAATCTGCGCTGGATGAACAAGTTCGCAGGCGAGTTCGGCAACTTCACCTTCCCCACCGCCGGCGGGCCATTTAATCCCACTGGCAGCACCACCAACTGTTTCCGCACCGCTATCGCGTTTGACCGTTCGCTGGCCAACGGGCGTTTGTTCGCTGCGCCGGCCGCGCCGACAATGAAGACGGACGAGATCATTCAGATCTTGCGCAGCACTTACGGCAAGAAGGGACTTGCCCAGTACAATAGCCAGCTCGAAAAATTGGCCACGCGCCAAGGTATTCCCATAACCAGCGATCAGGCGCGTATCACGCAGATTCTCAAAGCCTCGGGCGAAGGCAGCCGCGGGCTTGTGTTCATTAGAGACACGGCCGGCCAAGGACACATATTCAACGCGTTCATCAAGAATGGTCAAGTCTATTTCTACGATCCGCAGTTCGCGCGCGCCGCGGCTTGGGGCACCCCGCGGCAGATCTTCTTCTATCGGACCAATTGACGATCCCGGTCCGAGTAAAATAGAACGGCAGTTAGAACCATGCTGACGCTCGACGTTCTCGATCGCGCCACCGGAGAAATTCGCCGTGTCCCGCTTCCTCTGGCCGAGCAAAACGAACCGCGTGCGGCCACGCTCAAGCCCGCCCCAGGCGCCGATCGTCTTCAAGTCTTGGTCCGGGACGACGGCAAAGTCGCGAGTTGGATCGAAATTCCCGCGCAGCCAGGCGAGCACCTCACCGTACAGTTCGAAATCGCACCAACCACCGTACGCGCCTTCTGTCCGAATCGCGATTTTCTCTTGCTGCCGCCCGAGGAACCTCCGCAGCCGCTCTTGCTGCATCCCTCGAAAGGCGAGGAGCTCGATCTATTGATCTTGATCGACGGCACCTGCCTGCATCCGGCAGGCCCCCAAGGACTCGAATATCTTCTGGGCCCTCGGCTCGCCGACGTCTGGCGCGATTTCGCGAAGCGTCTCGTTGAGTCCGCCGCTGTAGCCTGCGCGCGCTACCCAAAACTCTGGGCGATGGCCGCCGCGTTCGGCGATCAACCCATGCCGGCGCTGGCGAACCCGTTTCTCAAGCCCGTCTATCTGATCCACCCGCCGATTCCGGATGTCCGGCGCCTGGAACCGATCGGCATCGAGCAACTTGAACAGCAGCTCCTCGTCCTTCCGCCCAGCCCCGGCGGCGATTTTCTCGACGCCCTGGCCGACGGCCTGCACGCCGCTCGCCAGGCGAGGTGGCGGCAAAGCTCACGCAAGTTACTCATCGTCTTCGGCAACTCGCCCGGCTATTCGCTGATCGACCCGCCGGACCCAATGACGAATCTCGCCGTTCGCGAAGCCTCGATCGAAGAAGAGATCGACGCTCTGCACCAATCCGGGGTCGAAATAATGACCATTTTTCACGATCCCCCCGGCGCGGAGGATCTCTACTCCGCGGATATGCCGGACTTGCTGGCTCGCGCCCGCGACCAGTACGCGCGCCTGGCGACTCTGCCGGAATGGGCGCAAACATCGGACGCGGATTTCTCGGCGGCCATCAAGAAATGGCTGGACCCGCCGCTAATATTGGCGCGAGGCGCCGCGCCCGGGCTACGTGTAAAGGACGCGACATGAAACTCACCCTGATCTTCTCCTTCGCTTCGATCTGTTTGCTTGCCCAACAGATGGCGGACAATCCACGGCCGGGTGAGACGGAAACGCCGCAGGTTGGCGGCGCGGGTTTCAGTAGCTATTCCTTCGTCGGCTCCCTGCGGTGCAATTCCCCATCGGACGCGATCGTCGGCGCGCGCTCGCGCAAGGGCGCGGTAGTCGACTTTATTCAGATCGTCTGCGCGCCGGTGACCAACGCTTCGTGGACTACGTCCTATTGGGGCAAGAGCGCTGGAAATAACCAGGGCGGCGGCTCGATCAGAACCGCGATGTGCCCAGCCGGTTTCGCCATTGCGGGCTACGCGGCTTCGACCACTCCCGGCAACATTTACATGCAGGATATTCGCTTCGACTGCGCCAAGATTGTCGGCGCCGGCCCGAACGCGATCAACGTCAGCAATCAGCGCCAGTTCGTTGCCTGGACCGGAGGATCGGGCGACGCAGCGCTCGGCAGCGGCAGTCAATCGGAGTGCCAGGCCGGAGCCGCCAGCGCTTTCTCAGTCGCGGTAGGAAGGTTCGTCGGTCCGTCGAGCATCCTCGGCGGAGGCAGCCAGGTAGTCCAGGCGTTCTCACTGATGTGCCGCGGCACTTCGACGACAACTCCGATGCAGGGCATGCCGGCCCAACAACCGGCAACCTCCAAGCAGCAACCCGGAACCGGAAAAGTTCTCCCCGGAATCGCGAAATAATACAATTCCAAAATCGCGCGTTCACGCGTGCGGCTCGGGTCCGTCCCGCTGTCAGACCAGTCACGTGGCCGAGCCGCCCGCAAGAGTCTTCGTGAAAACGCTCCCTTTGGTCACGGCTCGCATAAGTTGCTGATCTGTGGAGGTGCCGCCCCCGAGCCGCGACTGCAAGGAGCGGTTAATCGTCGGTTTTCACCCAGACTCGCAAAGCATCATCGGCATTCGCTGGACCGCGCCGGCGGTCCTTCTTTCAACAGACCAGCGAGATGGATTCCTCGAGAAGTCCTGCCGATCGTCCCGCCTTCTCCCCACGCGATTCCGCTCCAATGGGATAGCTTCGGCCGATCCAGAACGCGTGAAGGAAACCCGCCCGCGATAGCCATGTTTTCCGTTAAGCCCCGCTCGATCGGCAACAGAAGCGCGGCCAATGCCAGGGGCGGCAATGGTTTTTCGACCGCAAGAATCGCCGGAGGAGCCGCTTCGGTCGCGGAAAAAAACTGCTCCAGCGCCCGATCCGAAGCCGACTCCCGCAACTCCGCGCGGCCCCGTTCGATCAACTCCTTCAACCCGTCCACCCGAACCCGAACCTCCGGGACCGGTAGAAAAAAATCCATCTTCTGCCATCGCGGATCGCGCCACGCCTCCCACCAGACGGAATCCTCAAAGCCGATAATTTCAGACAGCATCAGAACAGCCAGCGCCGCTGGCGGCAGATCCGAGGTCGAAGGGACGTACAGAATCTGCTTTTCAAGCCCTGCCGGGCGCCCCGCTGCGTCCACCGCGCGGCTGGGATAGCATTTGATCGCGTATGCGCCCAAAGCATCGTATCTCCACGCGAACAGCGTTGCAGGAGCATCTTCGCTCCCCAGCGCCAGGTCTCGCTCCAGCTTCATTTTCCCCGGCGCGATTCCCGAGCTGTGTGCGATCCAGCGATAATCCGTCGGCGCGCGATGGACCTTCCCATACACTGCGCGCTGGCAGACGATTTCTTTCGCCGCTCGCGGCCGCCAATCTTCGAAACAAGGCCACGCGTCGATTTTCACGGCTGTTTTTGCAGACGGTTGAAGAGCCAGGTGAACGGCTCTACGATGTTGATCGGCGTGCCCTGCGAGGTCACGCGCGTCGCCAGGCGTTCGTCCAAAAATACCGATTTTTCGACGATCCCATAACTCAGCCTCACGCCCGCCGCCGAAACCGGAAAATAGCGCGCGGCCGAGTGGTATTGCTCGATCCACCGCTGCAACTCTTTGCTGATATAGCCGCGCACGAAATCCTCCGGCGTTTCCTCGATACGCCTCAGATCCGCCGGCGTCTCGATCAGCCGGTCCACTTTCGACAGGCACACCGCCAGCGGACGTGGATCGCGCGCCGCCACCGACTTGTTGGTCTTAGTCCGCTCCACGTAAATCGAGCTGAGCGCGTTGATCACTTCGGTCTCGCGATGCCCGCGCGCGTGGTCGATCATCAGCACGATCCCGTCCGCCTTCACCAGGCTCGCGAGAAGATCCCCGTCCATCCTCTCCGCGCGCACGCCCGCGCGATCCTTGGTCTGAAGCCGGAACACTTCCTGCGTCGCCACCGATTTAAAGTCGTAGGAAATGTCCCGCTCGTCGGTTTCCTTGGTTCCGAGCGGAAACTGATTGTCTTTACTGATCTGATTGCTTTGCTGAATAATCTCCGGAAGCGATTCCGCCGTCGGAAAAATCTGCCAGCCTGAATCGATCGCGTTCGAACGCAGATACAGTAGCGACAAGAGCGCCGTCTTTCCCGATGACGACGGTCCCCACAGGGTGATGGTCTTCATCGCACATTCCCCGCGCTTCGCCCCGCCAGCATGTTAAGCCGCCGCACCAGTTGCGACGACGGCGGCTCCAAGCTTCCCTCCTGCGTCAGTTGATCGAGCGCGACCTGGATCTGCCGCGCATACCCCGGATCGCGCGCGTCCTGCATGGTTTCCTTCAGGGTCGCAGCCAGATCTTCCACGTCCGCGCTCAATCGAGCCTGCGCATCGGACTCCAGCGCGCCGAGCAATTCCCGCGTACGCGCGATTTGAAACCCGAGCGGCTCCCACTCCTGCCGCTCGATGCCCAGCTTCACCCCCTGCAACAGCAGATTCAACCGGCGGCACAGATCCGGCCGGTAAATGGTTCCATTCCGGTCGCGCAAAAGCCGGAAGCGGCTCGCGAGATCCTCATATCCTTCCAGCACCATGCGGCGCGCGTGCTCGATGCGAAAGAAAAACGCATCGCACTGCCGCAACGCGCCCAGCACGGTTTCAAATTCCTCGCGCTGCGGCGGCGACCCGAGCTCACTCAGCGCGGCCAGTTCTTTTGAAAGCATTTCCGCCACCGGCCGGTCTGGATGGCTGTGAAACGCCGATTCGTCCAGCAATTCCCTCAGCTTTTCGAGCGATTTCTCGCGCCGCAAATGTATCTGTCTTGCCGCCGATGCCGCCAATTCATTCAGCCGCTCGCAATTGTGGACTTCGCGATCCAGGAACACCCGCAGCGGCGCTAATTCTTCCGGAGGCGGATCGTTCGCGATCAGCGATGCCGCTTCCGGCGCAAACTCCGCTACCAGATTCACCCACGCCAGATTTTCTCTTCGCAGGCGCGCCAGCCGCGCCGTGCTCTCTTCCCGGACCTTCGCGCGCCGCTGTTCGATGTCCT
>Ga0209517_10009091_pt1 | contig 11451 bp, 8 predicted proteins | sample PeaSoiMetSII2010_FD_187695 | JGI IMG/M metagenome (GOLD analysis project Ga0209517, IMG submission 187695) | Peat soil microbial communities from Weissenstadt, Germany - SII-2010 (SPAdes) (version 2) | ecosystem: Environmental > Terrestrial > Soil > Wetlands > Peat | place: Germany: Weissenstadt...
TCCGTTTACCAGTCGCCGCGGCTGACCTCGCGTTGCTGCCGTATCTCCTCCATCACCGACTGGATCAGCGCCTTCGCCCCCTCCATCCCTGCAAGCACTGCCTGCAGATCGAGCGCCGGCTTGGAAGGGTTGCGCGTGGAGGCGCAATACACCCCGTGCTGCCCAACCATGATCAGGGAGTCGGTCAGAAGGTCCAGGGCCACGGCCAGTCGGCCCCGCTCCACGCCCATCATGAACTCGTGGCGCTCCAGCTCGGCGCGCTTTTCGTCGAAGATGCTCATGGTTCAAGGGTAACCGAGGCAGCGGTTGGTCTGTCTGCGGGTCTCCGGCGACGAGCGCCGCCTGACCGCCATCGCCGCGGGCATTTCCCCCTGGCTCAACACAGGCGCCAGCGGTAAAGATCCGCAGCGATGCGAATTGGGTTCACAGCAGCCTGTACAGGGAGTAGACTTCCTCAATCACGCGCAGGACCCGTCATGAATCTCTCTGATTCACACGGTCCTGTGGATGACAGAAGACCGGGCCGCGTCCCTCAAATTCTCCCCAATGAGAGGTTCCCACAATGCCAGCAACTCAATGCAGCAAATCTGTCCCTGTTTCCGAAATGGCTCATCTGCGCGCGCCTCTGACTCCCTCCGGATCAGGGGCCTCTCCGGCACTCCGGACGCACGCCGTCCTCTGCCTCGTCTCCGCGTTCCTGTTCACGTTCAGCGCGGTTGTGGGCCATGCGCAACACTCCGTCCATGGCCCGGATTACACCTCCATCGTCGTTTTCGGCGACTCCCTCTCCGACACCGGCAATGTAGCGCATCTGTCGGAAGCCAAGTATGGGGTGCGGATTCCAGGCCCCGTTGCCGACTACACCGATGGCCGCTTCACCGACGGCGCCGACACGCTGCCCGCTGCCGAAAAGTACTTCGGTGTGTGGATTGAGCAGTTCGCGGCTGAACTCCCCACCAAGCCCAGCGTCACGGACTCGCTCGACGGCGGCACCGATTACGCGTATGGCTTCGCCACCACCGGCGCCGGCACCAGCACATTAACCTTTGGCCCTTCAGATTCGCTCTCTGTGAATGTGGACAACATTGGCCAGCAGATTACCGACTACCTCGCTACCCACCCCAAGATCACACACAAGACCCTCTTCGTCGTTTGGGGCGGCGCCAACGACATCCTCACCGCCACCTCACAGGACGATGTGATCGACGCGGGCATCAATCAGGCCCTCAATATTCAGCGTCTCATCGATGCAGGAGCCACCCAATTCATCGTCCCCAACCTGCCCCCGCTGGGATCAATTCCCCGGCTCAACGGCTCCCCCGCCACGTCTGTTCCCGCGACCGAGGCGAGCGTCCTGTACAACGAAGTCCTCAGCCTGGCCCTTCCGCTCCTGCGCGACTTCAATCGCGGCAAGCACCTCAAGCTTTCGGAGCTCGACGTTTTTTCCCTCTTCAATCAGATCATCGCCTCGCCGTCAAAATACGCGCTCGTCAATGTGACCGCCAGCTCCCAGGGCGTCGCGGTCGATCCGGACACGTATCTGTTCTGGGATGATCTGCACCCCACCACACGCGGCCACAACATTCTTGCCGCCACAGTTGCCAAAATACTCGACCGGCCGGCGAGTGCTGCAAGCATTCCCTGCCCAACGGAACAAGCCTGCCTGGTTGCAAAGTAGATGGCGCCGGTGAATCTGCCACCAAACCCGTAGGGGCAAGCCGCCGGACGCGAAACAGAGACGCGTTCCGCTGGTCCGGCTGTCGCTATTCAACCTGGTGTAGTTCCATCGGGCTCCCGATTCAGAACGAATCGAAGCTCCAGCAATTCGTGTGCCTCCAGCGCGGTTTCACAATCCATGTACCCTTTGTGGGGCCCAGGGGGCTGTGCCGGGCGCAGATTCTGCGCCCGGCTTGTGGAGTGAAACACCTGCCTTACAGGTCCAGCTTCCGCATATACTCCGCATCCAGCCGCAGCGCCTCCATCGGGTCGATGTCGAACTCTTCCTGCTCGATGAAGGAATGCTTCAGGCCGGTGGCGGCGCGCAGAATGGGCCGGTAATCCATGGCGCCGCGGCCCAGAACCGTGGACTCGTACTCGCCCTTGGCATTACGCGCCATGTCCTTGACGTGCAGCAGCGGAAAGCGCTGCGGCGTCTTGCTCAGGTAGTCGAGCGGGTTGCGTCCCGCGGCGAACACCCAGCCGCAATCCATCTCGAAGACCACCAGTTTGGGATCGGTGAGACGCAGAAGTTCGTCGTAGAAGACCACGCCGCCCTCGCTGCCGAACTCCGGGCCATGGTTGTGGTAGCCGAAGGTCATGCCCGCGGCCTTCACCTTCTGGCCAATCAGGTTCAGCTCGCCGGCAACCCAGCGCCAATCGTCCAGGTTCAACGGTCCTTTGGCCGTCTGGTCGCGGCGCGTGGGCGCGGGGCACACGATGTATTCAAGGCCCAGGTTGTGGGCGTACTCGATGTACTCGTCGAGGTGCGGCCGCAACTGGGCCATTGCGTGATGAGTGCTCACGCAGCGCAGTCCGGCTTGGTCCATGGCGTGGCGGAACTGGGCCGCGGTGCGGTCGTAGTAGCCCGCCGCTTCCACTTCCTTGTAGCCCGCCGCGGCCAGCTTGCTCAGGGTGCCGTCAAAGTCCTTGGGCAGCAGCTCCCGGACGCTGTAGAGTTGCAGCCCGATGGGCACGCCGAGCGGTGAGGCGCCCAGCCGGCCGGCGCCGATTGATGCAGCGGCTACCGCCGCCGCCGAGGCTTTCAGAAAACTCCTGCGCGATGTAGATCTCATAAGTCAATTCTCCCCCTTGAAGTCCGTGCTAACCCCTAACCCCTAGCCTTTAATCGTCTTCGTCTCCGCATCCCACGTGGCCACCGTGCGGTGAAAGTAAGAGTAGTTGGCCATGTGGCAGCCGATGGCGGCGTTATGCCCGAAGACCTCATCCTCCACCACATGCTGGCGGGTGTTGATGGCGCGGAAAAAGTTGGCAATGTGGTCGGCCGTGTCGTTGTAGCCCTGCGGCAGCGTGTAGCTCTCCACCTGGTTCGCCACCACCGACGGCGGCTGCGCGGGATGCGCTGCGCGCCACTCATCCATGCCCTTCCTGCGCTGTTCGTTGGTCATGCCGTTCCAGCCGTAGCCTTCGAAGCGCGGCGTCACGTCCTGCGGCGTGAAGGTGACCGAGTTGCCCGTGACCACGAGAGTCCCATTTGCCCCGAAGAAGCTGATACGCTCGTCGGCGTCGTTGTTGTTCTGGTTGCAGTGCACGTGCGCCTGGATGTTGCTGTTGGTCCCGGGGAAGTCGTAGATGGTCTCGAGCAAGTCGGGGAACTCGCGGCCGTCCTTATAGTGGTAAAGGCCGCCGCTCGAGTAGGCGCGGATGGGCGCGGTGTTCATGCCGCTGATGGCAAAGATGCCAGAGAGCATGTGGACGAAGAGATCCCCTCCCAGCCCGGAGCTATAGTCCGCGAACAGCCTCCACCGGAAGAAGCGCACCGGGTCGAACGCATGCGGCGGAGCGTCCTGGATAAAGCGGTCCCAATCCACGGTTTGCGGGCTCGCGTCGTCGGGCACGGGATAAACCCATGCACCGCCCGGCGAGTTGCGGTTCCACTGCGCGTCGATCGAATGCACCTCGCCCAGCCGTCCCGAGGCGTAAATCTCGCGCGCCTTCGCGTAAAGGATGGAGCTCACCCTCTGGCTGCCGGCCTGGAAGATGCGGTTGCCTTTCTGGACCGCCTCGACCATCGCCTGCCCGTCGGCCACCGAGTGCGACATGGGCTTCTCGCAGTAAACGTCCTTGCCGGCGGCCACGGCGTCCAGCGTAACGCGCCGGTGCAGATGGTCTGACGTCGCGATCAGCACCGCGTCCACATCCTTGCTGTCCAGGAAGACGCGGTAGTCGCGCGTGGTGGGCATGTCGGCTCCCCAGGCCTCCTTGGCCGCCTGGTGCCGTGTCGTATAAAGGTCGGCCGCGCCCACGCATACCCCGCTTGGAACCATGCGCGCGGCCTTCAGCAGGTCGGTGCCGCGAATGCCCGTGCCCACAATGGCAAACCGAATCCTGCGGCTGCCGGGGTCGATCTGGGCGGCCAGCGGCGCCGGTTCCAGCAGAGTTGCTCTCACAGCTGCGCCCGCCGCAACCGCGCCCGCGCCCATGCGCACAAAATCACGCCGTGTCAATGCAAATCGATTCACCTGAGCCTCCCCCCGCCGTTCGGCTTCGTCGGCCATTCTCTCTCCCGGGAGCGCGTCGTGTCCACCAGCGATCAATTGGCGGACGGCGCTTCGCATTCGGGGCTCCCGCATCTTCACGCCCGCGCCGCGGAGCGCCGGCGCGAACCCCTCAAGCCGCATTCCGCTCCGGATCTTCGAGAAAGCGCAGTCGAAGGGTGCGCAAGTGCCGCAAAATCAGCGTGAGCTTCAACCCTGCGGCACGCCATTCGGAATGTTGCCTGGGAACCGGCCTTTCTTTGCAGCCCCTAACCCCCAGTTCTCCTTCGCAGCCGGAATTGAGCTCAGTCGGCCCGAGGGACCCCGCCGCCTGGTTTGACGCTCCGGTTGCGCACTCCTATAATCCATAGTGTTCCCGCTGACGTGTCCGTCCGTGTCTTTTCCTCATCTTCGCTCCCTCCGGTGTTGTCGCTGGGTTGGTAAAGGACCGTGAGGTTGCTCAGGAGGCACCGGCCTGGTCTCGCCTGAGCGCGTGGCCGCCGCAAAGGAAAATTCGCCCAGGAACCCTAAGGAGTTCTCCATTCACATGAAGCGTTCGCTTGTAATCGCCACTTTGCTGGCCTCGGGCTTGGTCCTGGGCGCAGCCGCACAAACCCAGCCAGCCTCTGCAGCCGCCGCAGCACCTGCCCCAGCCGCCAAGATTGCCGTCATCGCATTCCAGGTGGCCGTGGCGCAGACCAACGAGGGCCAGCGCAACTTCGCCGACCTGAAAAAGAAGTTCGAACCAAAGGAAAACCAGCTCAAGGCGCAGAACGACGAGATCGAGAGCCTGACCAAGCAGTTGCAGGCCCAAGGCGCCACCCTCAGCGAAGCCGCCCGGGCCAGCCAGGCCAAGACCATCGATGAGAAGAAGAAGAGGCTGGAGCGCGATGCCGAGGATCTCCGCAACGAAGGTGGCCAGGAGGCTCAGGAGATGTACAACACACTGGCCTCCAAGGTCTACGACGTGCTGGCCAGCTACGCCCAGCAGCAGGGATACACGCTGGTTCTCGACGTGTCGCAGCAGCAGAATCCCATTCTCTTCGCCCTGCCCTCCACCGACATCAGCAAGGCCATTGTCGATGCCTACAACCTCAAGTCGGGCGTCCCGGCTCCGCCGGCGCAGCCGGCAGCCTCGGCTGCCCCATCGGCCGCCAAGCCTGCCGCCAAGTCAGCCGCAGCTCACTAAACCCTGGCCTTTCAGCACGAGCAAAGGCCCCGGTCACCGGGGCCTTTGCCATCTCATTTTTGATCATCTGAGGGCCCGGCAAGAGCCCCGGCCAGGGGGCAAAAATAATTTTCCGCGGAAGCGCGCCGATCTGTGGAAAAAACTGTGGATTATTTCCCGCAAATTCTGCCGAAAATTCCCTTTTCTTCGCTTGCCAAGCTTGGCCGGCTTCTGCTATGCGGAATAAGCCCTTATATATCAGTGGAAAATCAGGGCGCAGCACTGCCCTTTGAAAACCGGCCGATCGCTCCGGCTGCGCTTCGCGCCCCGAAAGCTTTCCACAATCGTCTGTGAACGCCACGTAACTGAAGTATCTGCTTAGTTAATGCGCAGCGCCTACTTCTGCTGGTCTTCGCCTACCCGCAACACGGCCAGAAACGCTTCCTGCGGGATATCGACTTTCCCGATCCGCTTCATCCGCTTCTTGCCTTCCTTTTGCTTCTCCAGCAGCTTGCGCTTGCGCGAGATATCGCCGCCATAGCACTTTGCCAACACATTTTTGCGCAGCGCCGCCACCGTCTCCCGGGCAATGATCTTTGACCCGATGGCCGCCTGAATGGCCACCTCGAACTGCTGGCGGGGAATCAGTTCCCGCATCTTCGAGACCAGCAGTTTGCCCCGCTCGTAGGCAAAGTCCCGGTGCACGATGATCGACAGCGCGTCGACGGGTTCACCCGAGACCAGGATGTCCATCTTCACCATCGGCGACTCCCACTCGCCGGCGAGTTGATAATCCAGCGACGCATAGCCGCGCGAGATCGACTTCAGCCGGTCGTAGAAGTCCAGCACAATCTCGTTCAACGGAAGCTCGTAGGTCAGCATCACCCGCGTCGCCGTCACATATTCAAAGTTCAACTGCTTGCCGCGCTTCTCTTCCACCAGCTTGAAAATCCCGCCGACATACTCTTCGTTGGTTAGGATCTTGGCCGTGATCACTGGCTCGCGAATCTCGTCAATGTTGGTCGGCTCCGGCCAGCGCGAAGGATTGTCCACTTCAACCACGCTGCCGTCGGTCAGCGTGATGTGGTAGCGTACGCCCGGCGCGGTGGTAATCAGGTCCAGCTCGTACTCGCGCTCCAGCCGCTCCTGGATGATCTCCATGTGCAGCAGCCCCAGGAACCCGCACCGGAACCCGAAGCCCAGCGCCACCGAGCTCTCCGGCTCGAAGAAGAACGACGAATCGTTCAGCCGCAGTTTTTCCAGAGCATCCCTCAGCAGCGTGTGCTCGTGCGAGTCCACCGTATAGAGCCCTGCAAACACCATCGGCTTGATGTCTTCAAAGCCCGCCAACTGTGCCGCCGCGGGCCGCGTGTCGTCGGTCACCGTGTCGCCGATCTTGGTGTCGCCCACGTTCTTGATCGTCGCCGCGAAAAATCCCACCTCGCCCGCTGTAAGCAGTCCGATCTCGACAGGCTTGGGCATCAGCACGCCCATGGACTCCACTTCGAACGACTTCCCATTCGACATGAGCCGGATCCGCTGCCCCTTGCGCATGGTGCCCTGCATCACTCGCACCAGCACGATCACCCCGCGATAGGCATCGAACCACGAGTCGAAGATGAGCGCCTGCAGCGGCGCATCGGGATCGCCCGTGGGCGCCGGCAGCCTGTGCACAATGGCTTCCAGCACCTCGGCCACACCCTGTCCTGTCTTTGCGCTGCAGGGAATCGCATCCGTCGCGTCCAGCCCCACCGCCTGCTCAATCGCCTCCTGCGTCCGCAGAATGTCCGCCGAAGGCAGATCGATCTTGTTGATGACAGGGATGATTTCCAGGCCATGGTTGATGGCCAGGTAGGCATTGGCCAGCGTCTGCGCCTCCACGCCCTGGCTGGCGTCCACCACCAGCAGCGCGCCCTCGCACGAGGCCAGCGACCGCGAAACCTCGTAGCTGAAGTCGACGTGCCCCGGCGTGTCAATAAGATTTAGCTGGTAGGTGACCCCGTCCTTGGCCTTGTACATCATGCGCACCGCGTGCGCCTTGATGGTGATCCCCCGCTCCCGCTCCAGATCCATGTCGTCCAGGATCTGCGCCTGCATCTCACGCCCGGTCACCGAGCCAGTCAGCTCCAGAAGACGGTCGCTCAAAGTCGACTTTCCGTGGTCGATGTGGGCGATGATAGCGAAGTTGCGAAGGAGTTTTACGTCCATGCGGGGGTTGGCAAATGAGGGCTCGTCGCGCCATTCAAGCGCGGTTCCTCCAGGTCATAGCTTATCATCGGCATAGTGTCCTTCGCGGCCTGGTCCTGGTTGGGGAGGCGCCTGGGCGGCGCTCTCACTCATGCATAATCGTTGCTCTCGCACTCGCGTTCTCGGCTTCTCGCTGCTGGCTCTTCTGCTGGCCGGATGCACCCCTACGGAATCCGCCCGCACAAGCACCGCGCCGCCGCCCCAGGCCACCGCGCCGCCGATTGCACTCCAGCCCCAGCCGGCGCTGGCCGCCGCGCCGCCGCCTCAGGCTACATTGCAGCAGCAACGCGTGCGCGTGCTCATCCAGCAGGTGGAGCAGGCCTACGCCCAGGGTCAGGCTGCCTATCGCAAGGGAAAGCTGGCCGAAGCCAAGGCCGATTTCGATCGCGCCGTCGATCTGATGCTCCTGAGCGGCATCGACATCAAGGCCGACTCCCAGCTCCAGGACGAGTTCGACCGCATTGTCGACGGCGTCAATGCCCTCGAGATGGAAGCCCTCAAGCAAGGCAACGGCTTTGCGCCCACTGAAGAGCCCACCCCCGCCGATGTGGCCAGCGACGTCACCTTCGCAGTCGATCCCAACATCGTGGCCAAGGCCACGGCCGAGTTGGCCACTACCAAGTCCGATCTGCCCCTCATGGTCAACAATTATGTTGCCGCCTACATCAACTTCTTCGCCTACACCCAGCGCGGCCACAACACCCTGCTCCACTCCTTCCAGCGCTCCGGCCGCTACCGCGCCATGATTCAGCGCGTCATGGCCGAGGAAGGGGTCCCGCAGGACCTCATCTACCTGGCCGTGGCCGAGTCCGGCTTCAACCCCCGCGCCATGAATGCCAAGTCGCGCGCCGGCGGCATGTGGCAGTTCATGCCCTACGGCACTTACGGCCTCACCCGCAACGCCTACGTCGACGAGCGCTTCGATCCGGAGAAGTCCACCCGCGCCTACGCCCGCTACATGAAGTTCATCTACGACCAGCTGGGCGACTGGTACCTCTCCATGGCCGGCTACGACTGGGGCGCGGGCAACGTGCAGCGCGCCGTGCAAAAGACCGGATACGCCGACTTCTGGGAACTCTACAAGCGCCACAACCTGCCCGGAGAAACCCAGAACTACGTCCCTGAAATCCTGGCCGCCATCATCATCGCCAACAACCCAACGCAGTACGGCTTCGACGACGTCACTCTCGATCCGCCCGTACTCACCGACACGGTCACCATCAACTACTCCGTCGATCTGCGCCTGGTCTCCGACATCGTCGACGCCCCGGTCGATGAAGTCGCCGCCCTGAACCCGAGCCTGCTGCGCATGGTCACGCCCCCCGAAGCGTCTTTCGATCTTCATCTGCCCGCCGGCACGGCCACGCTCTTTAAGCAGCGCATCGCCGCCATCCCTGAAGCCAAGCGCAACGCCTGGCGCTACCATCGCGTCGCCGCCGACGATACGCTGGCCTCCGTGGCTCACCAATTCCACGTCTCCGAGTCCGAGCTCGCCAATGCCAATCAATTGCGGGCCAGCGACAGCCTGAAGGGCGTCGAGGCCCTCGCCATTCCGCTGGCCCCCGTCGCGGCGCCCTCCTCGCGCATGTTGCTCTACGTCGTGCGCAGGGGCGATACGCTGGTCACCATCGCCGACCGCTTCGGCGTCTCGCTCACGCAGTTGCGGAGCTGGAACAAGATCACCGGCATCAAGGTAGAGCCGGGCCGCCGGCTTCATGTGGCCGAGCCTTCCCCTGCAGCGCACGCCACGCGCTCGCATCGCCGCGGTGGGGCGGCTTCCGCACGTGAGAAAGCTCCGCAAGCCGCGCCGGCAAAGGGTTCCGCGCACAAGCCCGCTGCGACGGCAACCAAAAAGCAAGCTGCCCCATCGTCCGTCGCCAAACACTCTGCCGGGACTCGCAACAGCGCAGCCGCAACAAAGAGCGCGCCGGCCAGTGCAAAGAAAAAACGCGCGAGCAGGCAATCCGCGCAGTGAAAACCCTCCGCAAGGCGGCAAAAACTTCTCCTGCGCCTCATTAAGTACTTGTGTTTTGATAGCCTTTGCGTGCAAGCTATAGCTACAGCCGCTTGCGCGAGCGGACTGTAAGCGTGCGTTTCGCGAAGAGGCAAACCAATTCAACGTCAGCGGCCAGCCGCTGGAGGCAATGGGATGGAAGAAGTGTTCAGGATGTACGCGATGAGTGACGGCAACCTCGAAGGGGAGCCTCAGGAACTGGACCCCGATCACGATGAAGACTTTGACGACGAAGACGAAGAAGTCGAAACCTCCAGCGTGCTCACTTCCTCAGACGACGACGAGGGAGTTGTGGAAGAGGCAATCGTTGTAATTGTCGAAGAACCAGCCGCAACGCCGGCCGCGAAGAGGGTCCCAAGGAAGCATCCGGCCAAGAAAGCTGCCAAAAAGGCTCCGGCAAAGAAAGCTGCCAAAAAGGCTCCGGCCAAGAAGGCAGCCCCGAAAAAAGTTGTGGCTAAAAAGGCCGCGAAGAAGTCCGCCGCAAAACCCGCTGTCGCAAAGGGCGGAAAAGCCAAAGCCAGGAAGGCTGTGGTGAAAAAGAGCGTCAGCAAAACCACCAAAAGAGGTAAACCGTTGGCAGTTAAGAAAGCAGCAAAGAAGGCGCCCGCCAAGAAGGCAGCAGCAAAGAAGGTAGTTGCCAAGAAGGCATCGGCGAAGAAGGCAGTAGCCAAGAAGGCCCCCGCCAAGAAGGCAGTGGCCAAGAAGGCTCCGGCCAAGAAGGCAGTCGCCAAAAAGGCTCCTGCGAAAAAGGCAACCAAGTAATAACGGCAACAAGTAAATCAAGGCAAGCAAAAGAGCCCGCCACGGCGGGCTTTTCTGCGTCTGCAAACAAATCTCTGTCTGCGTGAAGGGCGTGGTGTTTTGAAAGGGCACGACTTCAGTCGTGCCGCAAGCGCCGCAAAACAGACGTGGGCGTTAGCCCCTGCGGGATGCCTTCCGCGATGTCCGTCGCCGAAGCCCCGAGCCACGAAAAGGAACTTTGTCACAAGCCGACATCTCGGTACTAATCGCCGGTCAACGAGTGCATCGACGATTTACCGCTTATCGAGAACCATTAGGGCGACGATTAAGAGATTTACCCGGCCGGTGGATTGAAGCTGCCGTTACCTCGTCCCAACTCAAAGTCGGATTCGCCGAACCCAGAGGTTTGCAACGTTTTCCTTTTGCATAAGTCAACAGAGGGAAGGGCTGATTGACCTTCCCCCCGATCGTCCAGGAATAGAGGACTATTTTGACCCGTTTACCTTGAAATTCGCAGGCGGTTCAAACAACGATCGCGGCGGCTCACTCAATTGCAAGTTGGTGAGCCGATAGGTCGTTTTTCCGTAGCGAGGATCGTCGGAAATGGACTCTACGACAGCGCCGATGGCCTCCGAGAACCACGTCTCGGTGACGATCGAGATGGGCTTGTCATTGCCGATCGCCCCCGCGGGGATGGTGCTGGTCTGGCGCGTGCCAGTGCAGTCGACCCCTTCGATGTTGCGAGTTCCCAGGTCTTCTTTCACGATATTGCGATTTTCGTCCGAGACCACCAACGCGAGGTCGTCGGGATTGCTCGAGTGATCCTTGTTGAAGAACACATCCTTGTTGAAGAACACCTTCCCCGGCGCCGCCTGCCCATTGGCCTCACTGTCCTTCACCACCTTGAACATGATCTGCGCTCCATCGACGTCACTATGTGGCACGTCGAGGAGGTTGCGGGTACGCTGCAACTTTTCCAGCGTCTTCGAGCCGGGGTCCAGCACAAGGGCCGTTCCGCTCACGGGGTCATCGATGAACACCTTCACCTCGTGCGGTGAAGGATGTTC
>Ga0209517_10009094_pt1 | contig 11447 bp, 7 predicted proteins | sample PeaSoiMetSII2010_FD_187695 | JGI IMG/M metagenome (GOLD analysis project Ga0209517, IMG submission 187695) | Peat soil microbial communities from Weissenstadt, Germany - SII-2010 (SPAdes) (version 2) | ecosystem: Environmental > Terrestrial > Soil > Wetlands > Peat | place: Germany: Weissenstadt...
CGAGCGCCCGGAGAACCTGAGCGATCTCCATGATCGCGTAGTCGCGCGGGTCGCGGCCGTACTCGCGGAAGACCGTGTGGTCTCCGTTGACATACACCTCAAGGTTCATTCCGGCGATCACCCGGGAGACCGCGGGTACTTCCTGACCGGCCGGGCTCCTGAGCGCCATGGTCGTCTCGAACACCCGGACGTCGCGCTTTCCCACGTTAGCGACGCTGACTTCGCCGGCCAAGTCAAGGATCTCCCGCGCGTGTTCCCTATAGCGGACGTAGCGCTCTTCCTCGGTCTCTCCGGCGGGCGATCCACCGGCAGGGGATCCGGGCGGTGCCGGCTGCGCTGGTCCGGGAGGAGGCAACGGGCCGATGCCGGTCCTGCCGGTCAGGTCGCCACCCGTACCGGTATCGCCGCCGCGCGTCTGCGCCTCGTTCTTGATCCGGTCATGGTCGGCTGCGTACTGATACCACTTCTCGTCTGCCTGATACGCCGGCAGCCCGTCATGGAACCTTCGGCCCCACTCGCGCGCGAGGTCATGGGTGGCGTGCCGCCCGTCGCCGGGTATCAGGCACCGCAATCCCGGATCGTTCTCCTGGAAGCCCTTGAACAAGATCCCCAGCGGTGACGCGTTCTCGCCGAACCCCTGTTCCCGGGCCTTGTTCCTCCGCATCGGCCCCTCGCCCCGCAGGTACAGGGTGACGTCACGCCACTCGCGCGACGCCCGCTCGAAGTCAGTCTTCTGGTAGAGCACCGGAACGTGGTCGACGTGAACCTCGCCCACGAGACGGCCCTGGCCGGCCGGAGGCTCGATCGGATACTCGTAGAACGTCTCGCCGGTGTCGAAGTTCTCCCAGGTGAAGAGCGACTTCTCGTCGACGAGGATCTTCCGTCCGTGCCGGAGGAAGTCGATGCCGAACTCGGCGGGGTCCAGGTAGCGCTGGACGCCGAGCCAGCCAAGGACCCGCCGCGGGCGCAGCTCGAGCTGCTCAGACCCGCATTCCACGCATTTGTCGACGTCGTACTGCCGCTGCCAGTGGCCGCAGTGCGCGCACGCGTAGGCGTCGCTGAGCTTATGGTCCAGTACCTGGACGGCGTTGATCTCGGTGCCGCCGCGGCTGACGGCGCGCTCCGCAGACCACACGCACGGTATCCACGGCCTGAGCCGCTTGCCGTTGAGGTACAAGGCGATGCCCTTGCCCGCCAGCGTCGTATCGGGCACCTCCGGGATCGGGCTAGCCTCGCGAAGCAGGTACGAGTAGATACGGCCCAGCCGCTGCCGCACGTTGCTGACCGTCGGCGGCCTTTTCAGCGAGTCGAGCATCTTGGGGTTGAGATCGCCAACCACGATCTCGGTACCGTGCACCCCGGCATCGTCCTTAGGCTCACGGCGCAGCGGCACGTGGAAGCTCTCGTGCCGCTGCATCTCCCTGAAGTCGATCTCGGTCACGACCCAATGCGCATCCCCGGCTCGGGTGGTCCTGACCTCGGTCCGGTTCCCAAGGCGGGCCGTCGCGATATTGAACCCCATGCCGAACAGGCCAAGGCTGCCGAACCGCACCCGACCGCTGTACCCAGCCCGCAATCCCCTCTCTAGCTCCGATTGCGTCATGCCGCGCCCGTTATCGACGACGCTGACGATCGCGTCTGGGCCGGAGCTCGCCTTGGGCAGCGTCATGTGGATCGACGGAGGGTCAGCGGGATCACGATCGGGATCAGAGATGAACTCGTCGAAGGAGTTGTCCGCCAGCTCGGCAAGGCACTGCCACGGCTGATAAGGGATCTCGCCCAGGACCTCCAGGATCCGCGGATCCGGCGTGAGATCCAGCTGCTCCGCAGCCTCGACGGCTCGCTCGCTAGCCACCCGCAAACCTCTCCTCCCCAGCTGCTCTCCGCGCACATCCGGGCACGCTGGAAATGCCTCATTGGCAAGTCTGGCACCCGATGCCCACATCCGACGTGGTTCGATCGTGAGCCGAGGTAACTCGGAGCCTGGACGGCACGGACCTGCGGAGCTCCTGACAGCTGACGCTCGCCTGTGGCGACTTGCCGCGCGCTGCTAGCTAGGGCCCCGGACGGCGGCGCTGATCTTGCTGGCCGCGGTCCTGGGCGGCTCGTGTTCCCAGACCCGAACGACAGTCCAGCCGGCGGCGCGCAGACGCTCATCGGTATCGGCGTCACGCGCCATATTGCCCTCGATCTTGGCGGTCCAGAACTCGGCGTTCCGCCGCGCGGGCCGGTGGTGCTCGGGGCACCCATGCCAGAAGCAGCCGTCCACGAACACCGCGACCTTGGCCCTGGGGAAGACGAGGTCGGCGGTCCGACGGACGCCTGGGAGCGGGCTGACGCCGACCCTGTAACGCAAGCCGAGCCCGTGCGCGGCAGACCTGACGGCCAGCTCCGGTTGGGTGTCGCGGCCTTTGTTGCCGCGCATCACCGCGCGCACCGCGGGCGAGGATGCCCACGAGCCGTCCGGCATCGGAGTCGGTTCATCGGCCGGTTGCGACGCCTGGACCGGCGAACCGGGCACGGCCGCCAGCCGCCACGCCTGCGCGAGGTTGGTGGCCCTTGTCACCTGGGTAACCTCGCCAAGGTACCGCTCGGCGGTCCGGCCGTGATCGGACCAGCGCAAGTAGGCGTACAGGCGGCGGCCATCCCGCTTGCGGCGCAGCGCGACCGACGCGAGGACTGCGTGGTCGCCGAGCGTAATGAGCCGGTTCTCACGGCCACCGGCGGCCAGATCCTGCTCGGCGGCCCGCTCCGCCCTGCTGAGGCCGGGAGGGCATCGCCACGCCGAGTCGTCCGGCCAGGCCGCGCGCCATCTCGCCACCGCAGCTCATCCTCAGCCAGCAGCGACCTTGACAGCGGGCCGGAGCGCGTCGGCGACCGCATCGGCCATGACCTGGCCGAGCAGCACCGGCACGGCGTTGCCGAGCTGGCGCATCTGTTCACCGCGTGGCCCTGCCAGCCGCCAGGAGTCCGGGAACGTCATCACCCTGGCGACTTCGCGGACGGTCATGTACCGGATCGACCCGTCGTCGCGGCGCAGCACCGTCTCACCGCCGGGTACGCCGTGCACCCCGGCCTTGACGGTCTTGGTCGGCCGGTCCAGGTCATTGGGCGTATGCCCCGGATACTCGCGCGCGCTTGGCCAACCCATGTGGTGGAACCACTCGGGGTGCTCCAGCTTGGCTTCCAACGGCTCCAGCGGCTCGGGCAAGTCGCCGATCGCGTCACGGAGGGTCCGCCACGGCAGTGTCCCGTCCGGGATCGGCGGTTGGAACTGCTCCTCGGCCGGATGGCGCGGCAGTCCGTGGCGCATCCAATACCGCCCGCTCGCCTGGTCCCGCCACAACGCCGCCTCGGAGTGGGTCGGCGCCGGGAACCGCCAGTTAACCAAGCCCAGATCGCGGCGGAACGCCACGACGAACACCCGGAACCGGATCTGCGGTACCCCGTAGTCCGCCGCGTTGACCAGCATGAACCTCACGTCATACCGGTGCTCCGGATCAGCGTGGCGATCGCCGAGAGCCTTGGCCAGCCGCCGGTCATGGTCCGGCCAGTCCTCGCCGACCACCTGTTCCTCGAACGGCGCGGCCAATTCCCGCAAGATGTATTCGTAGTATGCGCGGAACGAAGGCCGGAGCAGGCCCTTGACGTTCTCGGCGACGATCGCCCGCGGCCTTATTTCCCGCACGCACCGGAACAGCTCGGGCCACAGGTTCCGCCGGTCGTCGTAGCCTCTGTGGACGCCGCCTAGGCTCCATGGCTGGCACGGCACCCCGCCAGCCACCACGTCGGCTTCGCCTGCCCATGGGGTGAAGTCCACCGCGCGGATGTCGCCCTCGACCAGCGGCCAGCCCTCTCCCTGGCGCGCCTCGTGCTCGTCGTGATTTCTTGCGCCGTTCATTCGCAGCGTGGCGCACGCCCGCCGGTCGATCTCCACCGCCAGCAGGTGCCCGAATCCCGCCCGATGCATCGCCAGGGCCAGCCCGCCCCCGCCGGTGAACAGCTCGATGCTCGTCCCCGCCTCGCGGCGCGGTCCGGCTCCGACAACCGCTTCGATCGTCACGGGCAAAACCGTACCGCGGACTGCTGACAACCACCTGGCGCAACGCCGGAATGCCAAAGCCGACTGGTGACCGGACACGCCCGGCGGTAGCCTCTCGGCCGTGACGGACTACGCCCCCGCGTACTACGACCCGATGGACACCGAGCACGTCACCGGCGCGATCTGTCAGGAACTCGAGCGCCAGCCGCTCATCCCGCTCGACCCATTGATGGCCAGGTTCGACGGTTCCGGACTGTACGCGATCTACTACGACGGCCAGACCGTGCCGCTGTACCGGCCGCTCGCCGGGCTCAAGATTCCCGTCTACGTCGGACAGGCGCTCTCCCACAACAGCGCCACCGGCGTGGCCGTCAGGGAACCCCGGCCGCTATGGGGGCGAGTCCGCGACCACCACGCCTCCGTCGACGGCTCCGACCTCCCAGCCGCCGAGTTCGGCGTGCGCCTGCTGCGGCTCCCCGACGTGCACGCCGACCTCGGCGAGAACGGCCTGCGCGTCTTCTACAAGCCCGTCTGGAACGCGATCCTCACAGGCTTTGGCAGCCACGAGCAAGGCTCCACCACCCGCCAAGGCGCCCGCTCCAAATGGGACACCGTCCACCCCGGACGCAGCAGAACCTTCGGCGCCGACCGACAGGACCAGGACAGGCTGATCCAGGCTGTCCGCGAGCACGTTGCCGCCCAGCTGGCTAACTACAGTGCCGCACCCTGGCACCAGGTTTGACCGCACTGGGCGGTCAAGTCGGCTGCCGTCGGACTTGGCCGCCGTCAGATATGCTTGCCTCACATATGCCAGACCAAACCTGGGCGCTCGCTGCCGCGACACTCGGCGCAGTCGTTATCAAGTTCGTCGGCAAGGAGGGATCACAGGACGGGGCGATGTCCAGGGTTGTGCGTCACGTGGATCGACGGCAGGTCAGCGGGCAAAGGCCGCAGTGGTGGCCGATCTAGCATGAATATCGCTGCTAGCCGCATCTCTCTTGAATAGCGGACAAACCGGGCGCGAGGCCGCCGCATTGTCCTTATCGCCGAACTACGCTGTCACCAGCCACTGAAGGAGGGGACATGTCAACGTGGCGCGATGAGGTTCCTACCACCGGTGCGGTTTTACTGCCCCCTGACCCTAACGCACTCGATGCTCTGGGACGCAACCACTCTCTGCCGACAGCGTTGGCGGACTTGGTGGATAACTCCATTGACGCGCACGCCACGCACGTGCTAATTCGCACTATTCGGCAAAATGGACAGCTGCGTGCTCTCTACGTCGTGGACAACGGCGATGGCATCAGCCCCGACTCCATCGATGCGGCGATGACAGTCGGCAGGCGCCGCGAGTACGACCCATCTGACCTTGGAAGTTTTGGCCTGGGCATGAAAGCGGCCTCGTTCAGTCAGGCTCGGATCATGACTGTGATGTCCCAGGCGGCGGATGCCCTGCCGGTCGGGCGACGCTGGCGGCTCACAGGCGATAAACGAGACTTCCGGTGCGATGTCGTTCCGGCTGCGTTCGCGCAGGCCGAACTTAACCGCGACTGGGCCATCCCATGGTCGGGACATGGCACCGTGGTGCGCTGGGACGACGTCACGGCCTTCCCCGCGACCGATGACCAAGTCCGTGTCGAGCCGTTCATCAGCCGTACCACGACCGCCGTCACCGGTCACCTGGGCCTGGTGTTCCATCGTCTTCTCGACAAGGACGGCGTTAATATCGAACTCGATGTCGAAGACGCCGACTCCGGCAGTCTGGGCCTTAGGTCGGCAGTCCGACCTTTTGATCCTTTCGGATACCTCAAATCAGGAAAGTCGGGATACCCCAAGGACCTCTCGGCAGCATGGGATCATTGCACGATCTGTTTTCGCTGCCACATCTGGCCCGGACGGTCGAATCTCCCACAATTCCGGCTTCCTGGTGGTCATCCCGAGCAGCATCAGGGACTTTATTTCTACCGGCGTGACCGCCTGCTACAAGCAGGCGGCGACTGGCACGGCATCGCGGCCCGTGATCGGAGGCTCCAACTGGCTCGCGTGGAGATTGACATCGACGGTGACATCGCCCGGCTCTTCAAGATGAACCCTGAGAAGTCCCGTGTGCTGGCAGGGCCAGAATTCGCTCACCTCGCGGAGGCGGCTCGGTCGGAAGACGGTGTTATCTTCAAGACCTATCTCCAAGATGCCGAGGACAAATTCCGCGAGTCCCGCCAACGCAACCGTGTCCGTACGAGCGTCCTGCCGCCGGGGAAGGGCTTCACACCACAGCTGCGACGCACCATAGAGGACGAGTTGCCACAGCTCGCGGGTGAGGCGCCGATAGATGTGCGTTGGAGGCGACTGTCTGGCGATGACTTCTTTGAGATTGACCGCGATAACCGGACTCTATGGCTCAACCTCAAATACCGCGGCGAAGCCGCTGGAGAGCGCCACAGTGTCAACGATGCGCCGCTCTTGAAGGCCTTGTTGTATCTCCTGGTTGAGGATGTGTTCAAGGGCGAGTTCCTCGGCGCTCGGGACAAGGACAACATCGAATTGTGGCAGGAGATCTTGACCGCGGCGGCTAGGAGCGAGCAGACATGACTGAAGCTGCCGCAGCTGACAGCCGACACCTGACAGCTGAGAGCTTTGACCGCTGTCTCCAGTCTGGCGTACCTGTCGACCATCCAATCAAGGGGCAACCTCCCGTTACCTTGTTCATCGATCCCGACCGCGCGGAAATCGGGCTGCGAGTTCCCGCAGGAACCAGTGATCGGCCATTCGAGACGGAACGGGAGAACGTCCGTGTGCGCGCTGCTCAACGGGCGGACGGACGTTTTCTGGAGGTCGTCATTGACGATCCACAGCTGTTCACCGGGGCCTACCCCGTGTTGTGCGGGGTCGCGGACCGGGTGCAGATCGACGGCCTTGGCCTCGCGAGCGCGCTGGCCTCTACCATCCGGCTGCTCGATCAGCTTCTCCGACGTGACACCAGTTTGACGCTCGAACGCGAGGTGGGCCTGCTCGGTGAATTGCTCATACTTCGAGGTCTGTGTGACCAGCTGGACGTCGCGGACGCAATAGCCGCCTGGCGAAGCGGAGAGGCCGAGGAACACGATTTCTCCGCTTACGGCATCGATATCGAAGTCAAGACCACGAGTTCCGAGCGCCGGGCACATTGGATCGCTTCCTTGACCCAAATGGTTCCTACTGGTGTCCGTCCCCTCTGGCTGGTCTCGCACCAGTTGACCAGAGCCGGGGCAGGCGAGGGGCGAAGCTTGCCTGACGTTGTCGCCGATGTCCGTGCGGTCGTGGGCGAGGGCGAGCCTCGTGACAGCTTCGAGCGACGGTTGACCATAGCCGGCTGGGCGGATGCCTACGGGAGGACCATCCGCGATCGATGGCTCCGCCGCGCACCGTCACTCGCCTTCCTGGTTGGGGCAGGCTTCCCTCGGCTGACTCCTGCGCTGCTGAGTGACGTCGGTCTTTCTCTGGTTCGCATCTCCGACGTCAGATATCGGATCGATCTGACCGGACTACCCCCGGCCACCCAGCTTCCGGACATCCTGGCTTCCGTGCTGACTAGTGGAGATACGTCATGACCGAAACGATCGCTGACGCCTATCAGGCGGCTCTTGCCATGATGCAGGTCACAGGTCCGGACGACCTGCACGCCACGGCCAGTTTCGTTGCCAGGGGAACGGACCAGCGGCTGGATGACTCCACATTCCGTGACTACCTCAGCCAAGTTGGACCGAATGATCCGCTCCAGATGGATCTACGCCTGAGGCTAGCTGGATGGGATCACATGGGAGATGACATTGCCTGGGCCGACGGTACCGCGCCGAATACGGACGACCGGCGCGAAGTCATCATGCGCCGACTTGGCGTCGACGATAGTACCGCTCAGCTGCTGATCACGCTCTTCCCGATAGCTGACAGGGAAGATCCTATCGTGATCGCTCCGGACTGGCAGCCCTGGTACAACGAATCGGTGAAGGCACAACGGTCCTTCTACTGGGCGCACTACAGCGGCTACCTCGCCGAGGAGCACGGCTGGGACCCGAATCCCGTCGCCGCTCTTGACGTCGCCACTGATCGAGTGGTCGAGCGTCTGTCGGATCCCGCCCGTGGCGAGGCCTACCAGGCTAAGGGCCTTGTGGTCGGATATGTGCAGAGCGGCAAGACGGCAAATTTCACAGGTGTAATCGCCAAGGCGATCGACGTCGGCTACCGCCTGATAATCGTGCTCACCGGCACGACGGATCTTCTGCGCACCCAGACCCAGCGGCGCCTTGACATGGAGCTTGTTGGGCAAGAGAACATCCTCCGCGGCATCAACCCGGATGACCACGAGGCCCTTGAGACGGTGGATTACTACAGCGATGATCCAGACTGGATACGCTTCCTCAGCCACGGCTTCCGGCCGCTGGACGCAGGCCGCCCCGACATCCATCGCCTGACGACACGGAACTTCGACTACAAGAGCCTCCAGCAAGGCATCGCCGCTCTTGACTTCGAACGCCGTGACCGGGGCAGGCCGTTCTTCCATCCTGAAAACCTCTTCAGCAGCGATGCTCGGCTGATCGTGGTCAAGAAGAACTCCCCAGTAATGAAGAGGCTCGTAAGAGATCTTAATAAGATCACGGCCAGACTTGGTGAGATACCCGCGCTTATCATCGACGATGAGTCCGACCAAGCATCGGTCAATACCAGTAATCCAAAGAGGTGGACAGACGAACAGGTCGAACGCACCGCGATCAATAGGCTGATCTCACAGCTGCTAAGAATGTTGCCACGGGCACAGTACGTCGGCTATACCGCGACACCATTCGCCAACGTCTTCATCGATCCCAGCGACGCCGAGGATATCTTCCCGAGAGACTTCCTCATTTCCTTGCATAGGCCTCCGGGTTACATGGGCGCGTCGGATTTCCATGACCTGGACTCAGACATACCGCCAGCCGAGCGGAGCTATAAGAACTCTGCGCAGATGGCCCACGCACGGATGCTCCCTGACGACGATCCTGTCAAGAGCGAGGAGAAGCTCCTTGAGGCGATGGACAGCTTCGTGCTCGGCGGAGCGGTGAAGCTGTACAGGGCGAATCAGGGTCCTAGCCGTTTCCGGCATCACACAATGCTCGTTCATCAGGCGATGAAACGAACCTACCACCGAGAGCAGGCCGAGCAGATCAGGAACCTGTGGAGCAGCGCGGGTTACCACTCCTCCACCTGCCTCGGCAGACTCCGCACGCTGTACGAGACAGATATCCTCCCGGTAAGCCGGGCTATCGGTGAACTGCCCACGCCGGAGTTCAGCGAACTGCTGCCTTACGTGTCCGGCGCGGTTGAGCGCATCGGTCAGAGTGGCAACCCGGTTCTAATAGTCAACAGTGACAGGATCGAGGGCGAGGAACTCGATTTCGATCGTAACGACGTTTGGCGCATCCTCGTTGGCGGCAACAAGTTCGCCCGAGGCTTCACAATCGAGGGCTTGACTACATCCTACTACAGCCGCACCACAAAACATTCTGACACTCTGATGCAGATGGGTCGCTGGTTCGGCTTCCGTGACGGTTACCAAGACCTCGTCCGGCTCTACACAACACCAGACCTCTATGAAGCCTTCGAGGCCGTGTGCCTTGACGAAGAATACTTCAGACGAGAAATACAGCAGTATGCCACGCTCATCGACGGGAAACCACAAGTAATACCAGCTCAGATTCCCCCGCTGGTCGCATCACATCTGCCGTCGATCCGACCAACTGCCCCGAATAAGATGTACAACGCGATCCTTTTCCAGCGACGAACTTCCAACAAAGAGCCGACCGGCTATCCGAGACTCAGTGACCGGCAAACACTAGCTCGTAACACACGAGCTTTCATTCCTCTTCTGAGAGCCGCTACTGATAAGCCCGCGATATCGCTAACTCACGACGGTCGAACATTCGAGGCATTTCAATGCGAGGTTACACACGCCGACGTACTTCAAGTACTGCGTGCTCTGACATGGGACAACGAAGAATGCTTCAAAGCCGATCTGGCATGGCTAGAGACACTAACTGAGAAGCAGGTCGATCGGTGGCTGGTCCTACTCCCGCAATTGAAGAACCCTCGCCGGGCTATCGTCGAAGGCTTCGGGCCGCTAAGTCTCCATGCACGCGCAGCGAGCGACCATCTGGGGGTGAAAACGACAGCTGACGATCGGTGGGCTATCGAGGCACTCGTGCGCACGCCTGGCTCTAATCGCGGCGGCATGCTGGTATATCCGATGATTCCATCGAGGCTTGAGCACACTCCCGACACGGCTATCGATCCGGGGCTGGTAGTCATGGTCTTCCAGCTCACGCTGCCTCCGTCGGCTGCTCCATCAGACGGCCGTTTGGTGACTTTCGTCACTATGGATAAGTTTCGACCGAACGATGCGATTGTCGACGCACATGACTGACGCTAGGTAATTTGCTCTATCGGCCGCTTCTTCTCACGCCCGGTGAATTCTCATGCTCCACGGCGATGATCCGGCCTCAGCCTGGCACAGGAGCAGGGCGTCTCCCACCGCACGGCCGCGCACGCCCTGACGACGCTGCGCGACGAGGGGCTCATCGTCAGCGTTCGCGGCAAGGGCTACTACGTCGCCACCAGGTCCGCAGGCCACTAAGCCGCTGCGCACTACAATTGCGGATGCCGCCCCGCGAGCGTGCGCCGCAGCCGCGTTTTGGCCCGTGGGCTCAAATCTGGTCTCATTCACCCCCCGTTCAGAACCGTTCACCAGCGGTCGGCTTGATGGTGTTTGCGCAGGTGGCGGACAGTGCCGGACCCTGGTGAACGCCGGTCAGCATGGTTGGAAAGCGTGTTGGGGACGCGGACACTCGCAGGATCAGGGGATGGGGTCGGCTTGGCCTGGCGTGCGCTATCAAGGTGGTCCAGCGCTCTTGGCGTGGCGTAGGCGAGCTGTGCGAAAAGGTTGGAGGATGCTCATGGCCTCTCCCGCTGCGCGGGTCGGTGAGATCGTCGTCCAGAGATACGTAACATAGGCGAGTTCCGCTGGGAGGTCGAGTCGGCAAGGCTCGTCGCGGAGGAGCTGCCGCCTGATATAGAGCGCCTTCAACACCCACTCTCGCGTTTCCTCGTACTGCCCGGCTCCGTGGCCAGGTCCGCCAGGCGCTCGAACGAGACGGACAGGTCGGAGCGGTAGGTCGTGTTCCCCGGCTCGTCGTGGGCCAGCGCCTGCGCGATCGCTAGTGACCGCTCGCAAGTGAGGGTCGGGAGCACGAGCCGTGGCCGCCAGCTCACGCCGCGCGGTCGTTGCTGCGCTCAGATCCAGTTCGCCGACCCGTCAGGGCAAGCTGACACCCGTGAGCCGGGTCAGCTCCTCAAGCAGCGCGTTCTGGAACCGCTCATCGAGAGCGGCCGGGGCGGG
>Ga0209517_10009095_pt1 | contig 11447 bp, 12 predicted proteins | sample PeaSoiMetSII2010_FD_187695 | JGI IMG/M metagenome (GOLD analysis project Ga0209517, IMG submission 187695) | Peat soil microbial communities from Weissenstadt, Germany - SII-2010 (SPAdes) (version 2) | ecosystem: Environmental > Terrestrial > Soil > Wetlands > Peat | place: Germany...
GGGTTGCAATCACGGACCATTACGAACCGCTGGGGATGAGAGGGTCGGTTGAAACCGCGCGCGGGAGTGTGGCGAAATGGTGTGACAAGTGGCCGCGTATTGCCGAGGATGGTCCGCACGATGCGGCTGGCCAGCGCCCGCAATACAGCTTCTTCTACCCGCAGGAAGAGTACCGGCACGATCTGCTTGAGGGCATCGCGGAGATGGTGCGGCTGGGCGTGGGCGACGTGGAAGTGCATCTTCATCACGACAACGAACAGCGCACCTCGTTCATCGAGAAGGTGATTGAGTTTTGCCGCCGTCTGACGGACGACCACGGGCTGTTGCGCCAGCAGGATGGACGCACTGTGTTCGGGTTTATCCATGGGAACTGGGCGCTCGATAACTCGCGACCGGATGGGAAATGGTGCGGGTTGAGTGGCGAGATAGCCTTGCTGCGCGAACTGGGCTGCTATGCGGACTTCACGATGCCGTCCATTCCCTCAGCTACCCAGGGTCGTGTAGTCAACCAAATCTACTGGTGCACAAACAATGCCGACGGACAGCCGAAATCTTTCGATCGCGGCATAGAGGCGAAGGTAGATGGTGGGAGGCGAGGAGACGTTTTGATGATCACGGGGCCGGTCGGCCTTCGACTCAGTGGGAGGCGGATATTTCGCGTGGAGACCGGCGAGATTGCGGGCTACGATATGCCAACGTCTGCGCGGGTACGCCATTGGTTCGATCTGGCTCCCGCGATTGGTGACGATCTCTTCCTGAAGCTCTACACACACGGCGCTCAAGAGAGAAATCTCGAACCGTTGCTCGGCGGCGGACTCAGCAGACTATTTGACGGGATCGCGGAAGAAGCAGATCGAAGAGGCATCGAGGTTCATTGGGCAACAGCGTGGCAAATGTACCAGGCTGCCGCGGCGCTCATTTTTCGCGGCAAAGAAACGGATGGTGCGACGGCCAGTATTGAGGGCGCCAGCCAATGAATCCAATGAATGTCCTTCTGGTAACCTATTCATTCCCGCCCATTGGGGGCGTGGGAGTACTGCGGGCTGCCAGTCTGGCTCGCTATCTTCCCGCTGAGGGAATACGGCTCGATGTGGTGACAGCGCGCAACGCATCGGCAGTGGGCACCGACTCGGGTCTGCTGAAGGAGATTCCGGCCGAGGTCATGATTCACCGGACAACCACACTCGATCTTCCCTTTGGCATCAAGAAGTGGATCAAGACGCTGATCAGCGGAGGGAAGCAAGCGAAAGCCATGGACGCCGGTCCGGTCGCGGACGCCAAGCCTAGCTTGCTCAAGAGTTGTCTCCAGGACATTCTGCTACCCGACCCGCAGGTGACCTGGCTCCCAGTACTTACGCGCGCTGTCCGGCGGATTGTAGAGAAGCGGAAGATCGACCTGGTTCTCATTACCGTACCGCCTTTCTCCAGCGTCCTGTTGGTGAAGAGACTGCGGAACGAGTTTCCGCACCTGGCGATAGTCGTGGACTTCCGTGACGAGTGGCTTTCAACTTCCTTTGGCGGCGTCAGCTTCCAATTCAGCAGCAGCGAGCGCGCACGCAGGTTTGCGATTGCAGCTGAAGCCGGCGCAGTGACAAGTGCGACCGCTGTTGTTGTCGTCACCGAGGCCGCTCGCCGCGAGATTCGTGGCCGGTATCCGCACGAATCTGAAGGTAAGTTTCACCACATTCCAAACGGATTCGACGCCACCCGATTGCGTCCCACCGCAGTCTTGCGAGGCTCCGGACCCGAGAGCAGGATCATCGTCACCTACATCGGAACGGTCTACACCTCGACCGATCCAACCGCTCTGGTTCAAGCATTGCAGTCGCTGTCGCCGGATGTAAAATCCCGATTCACTCTCCGCTTCATTGGTCACATCGAGGAGCCGCGCTACCGCGAAGCCCTTCTGCAACTGGGAGAAATGGTCGAGTTGAAGGGGTACATGCCGCACCACGAGGCCCTGACTGCGATGAACGTAACCGATTACGTCCTGCTCGTGACGCATGACCGCCTGAATACCTCGGCTAAGTTCTACGACTACATTGGGGCAGGCAAACCAATCCTCGCCTGCGTCCATCCCGATGGCGATGTGCGACGCTTGATTGAGGAGCTTCGGGCAGGGTGGTGGGCGGACAGCCGCGATCCAGGAAGCATTAGCCAACTCTTCCTGGATGCAGCGGCGCGCGGCGATTCACTGTTGACAGTCTTTAGACCGGATCGCGACAGGATTGCGCAATACGAACGCAAGGTTGTAGCTCAACGTTATGCAGCGCTTCTGCACTCCATAGCCGGCAGCCGGCGCAAGAGGGACTCGCAAGCAACGGCCCCACAGCCAGCCGGAGTGGAACAATAGCCATGCTCAGAATTGCAGTGGTGACGGCGCATTTTCCGAGTTCTGCGCAGCCCACACATGGGAGGCCCGCCTATGAGACGCTGCGCATCCTCTCACGCACCTGCGACGTCGAGGTTTTTTATCCACACGCGGTTTACCCGTCGCTATTGAAGCCGCGCACCCGAACTTACGATGATCGCGACGTTTCGGTCCGTCTCCCGGATGTGAAGGCAAGCTTCCACGAATATCCCGTGCTGCCATTGGTTTCACGGCCGTTCAACGGCTGGACGGCTGCGCGCGTTCTGCTGCCTCATGTCCGCAGCTTTGCGCCGGATATAATCTTCAGCTACTTTCTGTACCCCGACGGATATGCCGCGCTGAAGATCGGCAAAGCGATCTCCGTTCCTGTCGTAGTCATGGGCGTTGGGTCCGACGTGCACAGCATTGGCGATCGGTTTTCAGCGATGCACACGCGGACGCTCGTGCGCGAGGCCGACTATGTGCTCGCGATCAGCGAGGACCTGCGCGAGAGAACTGTGGCGATGGGCGCCCCGCCTGCCAGGACGCGGGCAGTCGTGAGCGGCTGCGATCTTTCCGTGTTTCACGTCAGGGACCGGGGAGAGGCGAGGCGGAAGTTGGGCATCGACCCGGCCGCGGGGGCCGTGGTTTACATTGGGCGAATGGATGTGAAGAAAGGCCTTCGTGAACTCGTTGAAGCAGCGGCCCTACTGCATCCTGAGCGCTCCAACCTGCGCGTTTACCTGGTTGGCGAGGGGCCGGACAGGCCCGTGATCGAGAGCGCCATTCAGGCGAAACACGCCGGGGGTTATGTTTACCTGCGTCCGAGGTGCAGCTTCGACGATGTGGCGGAATGGATGGCGGCAGCGGACCTAGTGACGCTGCCGAGTTACATGGAAGGCTGCCCCAACGTAGTGCTCGAGGCGCTGGCTTGCGGCCGGCCAATGGTGGCCACGCAGGTGGGCGGCATTCCGGAGATCATGAGCGAGGAATGCGGACGGCTGGTGCCGCCGCGGGATTCGGGCGCGCTGGCGGAGGCCCTTGGATCGGTGCTGGGCAGGAAGTGGGATGCAGCGGCGATCTCCGCATTCAGAGGCAGGGGCTGGGACACGGTGGCAGCCGAGTTGTTGGAGATCTTCAAGTCGATTGTTTCCAAGCGCCGGTCAGCCCAGAATGTCCGCTAGCAGGTGCCAAATTCGTCCTGGAGCAAGCACATTACGGGGGTGCGCAAGGCCGGCCGATGGCTGAGGAACCTGCTTGCGGCCTTCGCGCCGCTGACCCTGGTTGTGATTTCGACTCCGATGGTTGCGTGGTGGGCGCGGATTTACGCAGGCCCCATCGAGCAGCCGAAAGGCGATGTTCTCATCCTTCTCAGCGCGGCAGACGACGACGATGGTGGGATATCGTACTCCTCCTCCTGGCGTGCCCGGCAGGCTTTGGTTGCGTGGCAAAGCGGCGGGTTCAAGAACATAGTGGTCAGTGGCAGGGGCGGTCCCGGCATTGTCAACTTCCTCATGGGCCAGGGCATTCCGCGCGAAGCCATCGTGGCGGAGTGGGGATCGAAGAGCACGCGAGAAAATGGGATCAATACGGCACGGCTGATTGAGGGGTTACCGGGCAAGAAGGTTCTACTGACGAGCGACTTTCACATGTTCAGAGCGTTGAGCTAGGGGTCAACCGCAAGTTGGTGGCCGATCAGTTCGGCCACAGCCTCGATGTCAGCCAAAACGTGCACACGCAGTCGCCGGTCGAAAGCAGACTTCCGGCGGTGAACCAGCTAGAAAAAAGCCTCTTTGTGATGTAATCGGAGCACAAACGGAGCACAGATTAAAGCCGGTATATGTAAACTGCTGATTTTTATGGAGCGGGAGACCGGGATCGAACCGGCGACATTCAGCTTGGGAAAGTGTCTATCGCATGTATTATCAATAACTTACAGAAACTACAAAGTGCCAAAATAGGCGCAAGTGGACTCAAAGGAATTCTTACAGCGGGGGCAAAAGAGGGGTTTCACCCAATGAATACGCGGGTTTCAGCTTGTTCCTTCGCCACCCCGTTTTCAACCCCATTGGAACATAGAGAGACCGTGAGGACAGCTCGAGGCCGCATTCCAGTGCCGCTATGGCTGGCGTTGCCAGTTCCTGGAACTCGATCTCAAGACCCCATTGCCCAGGAAGCTGCGCTTCATCTTCCCTGATATCTTGGTGTCAATCAAGCCGCATCCTCTCGTCTCTTGCGCCCGTCGAGAGTCAATCCTGACGCGCGTGGCGTGATCGTCACCGTGGCCGACCCAGTGAATCCCCACACGTCGAACATCTCTTCCTCAAGAGCTGCAAGCAGTACGGACAGCTTCCGATCAGCCTCAATGTTGGTGAGCGCCGTCCTGATCTTCATTCGAACCACGAAATGTTGTTTCTCCTCGCGGGTCAACGGGACGAATCGTTCATCCTGAATGTGTTCTCGTTGAGCTGGTGGCATCACCAAGACATTCGAAACAATCCGGTTGGCTTCGTCCGCGTCAATCTCATCTTGCCGGTGGCCGTCAACGCCGATTGCTGATTCAATAGCCGCGATTGCTGGACGGTACTTGCGCTGAGACAGGTCTATGCCCTTCGTGTGAGCCGCATGGATCACAGCGTCTGGCAGGCTTGCTGCACGCTCGTAGTCGGCGATGATGTTTCTGACGGTTCGTTCGTCGCAGCCCATAGCTACGGCAATGGATTCTGCCGCGGCCATCCAGCCGCGGCTGGCCATGAAAAGCGCACGATACGCGCACAGCGCCTTGCCAAGGTTGAATCGAGTGAGACGAAACTGTTCGATGGCTCGCACGACCGCAAGGCGCGCCTCTGCAATGGCCTCATTGCCCAACGGTCCGGCTTCGATGTGCTTGGCTTCAATCCCCTTGAGTGTCTCGGTCAAATTGGAAAATCTTTCCAATTGTGGCGGGTTCTTGCTGAGATCCTTGCCATGATCTTCCGGCTCGTCGGTGCGGATATTTGGGGTCTTCGGCTGTGAGGGGAGTTCCGGCCCGATCTCCCAGAAGTTCGCAAAGCCGGATTGGTTCACGCCATCTTCAGTCACGACCGGTTCCGCGCCTTTGCCATTTGGGAACTGCTCGATAAAAGACACTCGATCTTGCTGATGTGAGTCGTCGGAATCGAATTCCCACCACGGAACCTCCGTCACTGGGCGGTCCAATTCTGCCACCTGCTCATTGAGTGCTTCGAGTGTTTCTGGTTCAACTTGGGTGATGTTCATCTTTGCGTCGTCTCACTATGGGCTGACAGCCCGCCTTCCTGAGAACAGCATAGGTCTTCCAGGCTTGCGAGCAAATAAGGCGAGAGCCCTAATAGGTTCACCGTATATATAACGCGATTCCCCGATGTATGATGTGTTCAATCAGCTCAGCGAGAGAGCGGGCAAGAGAAAACCACGTAAGAGCCCGGAGACGGGCCGCCAAGTCGCCAGACGGGCGCATGGAACACCGGACGGTTCAGAAGAACCCTATGAGTCTGCAAGTGGGCAGGACATGGCCGGATGGGGCAATAGCGTTCGACCCGCGCCCCAAGCGGCAACTGCCAAATCTAGGCGACCGCAAGAGCAATTTACGTGAAATGTCGCGTCATCTCAACCCTTCCATCGGAAAATGGCCTCACTTGTTGCGAGTCGGAAATCCTCTCTTTGCTTGGCCATAGAAAAGATATTCCCTCCATTGTCATCATTCTCAACAGCACCCGGAGGGTCACCCGGAAGACCGTTGAAGTTCACGTTTCCAATGTGAGGCGGAAACTTGATCTTCACGGCATGGGCGTGATCGTCCTTGCGGCCATTGAACTTGGCTTGGCGCCGTGTCCTTGTGCCGATTGCCGTCTCCAGGAGGCCGCATGAGCGTTCTGCGAGAGAAGATTGATTTGGCCGTGGCAACAATTGGCCCTCAGGATACGATCCGGGCACTGCGGACAGAACTGGTGGTCATACAGGCCCAGCTTGCCGGGTTCCAGGATCACGAAAGAGAACTCTGCGGCCTGATCCGGCGTGTAGAGGCGTCGATATGAATCCGGCGCCGTACAACATTCTCATCGCACTCCAAGCAGTCCGCGGCTTGCTTTCGGTTGACCAAGTGGCCGAATTGTTTGGGAAGTCATCGGCGACCATTTATCGAATGGCTCAGAAGCGTCAGATTCCCAGCATCATGCTAGGCGGTTCGCGCATGTTCGACCCCTCAACGCTCGCATTGTGGCTTACAAGAAAGGAGCCCCTACTCGCAGTGGCCGCACGGCAATTTGAACAGGCCGCTTAATCGTCAGCAACGGGAGACTAATGGCAAGGGCCGGAATGAATCGGGCCCGTGCGCTATGCTGATGCACTATGACGTTAAAGGAGCGCAGCCAAGGATGACTGTTCCACCTTGTCGCGCAGGTCCGCCAGTCGGAGTCCCTTCAAATACTTCTCAGTGGTAGCGATGTTCTTGTGTCCGAGCAAAATCTGTAGGCTACGTATGTCCAGGGTGGATCGCAGCATGTTTGTGGCGAATGTGTGCCTCCACTTGTGCAGGTACCACTTCTTGCAGTGCGGGCCAGTGGTGCACTTATTTACTTTGGTCTTGACTCCCTGGGTCTGGCTCTCTTTCGCCTTCCGCGCGATGGACTGGCATTTTCCGCAGTTCAGTCCGGCACGGTGAGCAATTTCCTTGCAGGCTTCGAGCGCGTGGGCATCCGGCTTTTCTCCACCGTAATTAGGGCGTTTCGGGTGTGGTGGTGTAGGAAACACGAGAGCCGACTCTGGATTTGCCTTGCGATGTTCCTTCAGTGAAAGGATCAGAGCTCGTGGTACGGGGACGGATCGCTTTTCGTAGTTCTTTGGCGTGAAACCTAGTTCCGGTTTAGCCCGTACTGCCAAAGTCCCAGCCTTCCAATTCACATCGTCCCATGTGAGGGTGGCAACTTCCTGTGAGCGAAAGCCTGTGCATAAAAATACCTGGAACAGCAAACGCTCGTCAGGTTCACATGCGGCAAAGAACCGTCTTAGTTCTTCTTGTTCATAGGCCTCGACGGGCACCTCTGCTACCTTTGGCCAGTCACCCTTCTTGAGTTCCAGCCTCGCACCGGCTCCGCGCATAGCCATCAGCGTGGAAAGTACCCTTCGGTTGATTGTCTTCTGGTTCAATCCCTCATCGCGGCCGGTACCGAATAGCGCGATGATGTCGTCCCTCGTCAGCCGGGTGACGTAATGCTTGCTACAGTGCTTCCGAAACCAGCAGAGATCGCGAGAGTACGCGCTCAGGGTCGCCTTGCCCTTTGTTGCCTTGACCTCCCGCAGGTACTTCTCAATGGCCGCATTGATCGTGACGACAGTGTCATCCGTTTCCTCGGCTGGCTCTTCAGTGGCCTCCGTCTTCCCCGACAGAATGCCGGTCTGGAGCTGCCAAGCGTCCAGCGCTTCGCGCGGGGATGAGCCGGCAATCTTCGTCTTCCGCCTGCCGTCCTCGTACCACTCCAGGTAGAACTTGCCGCCCCCTTTCCAGGTCTCAGGCTTTCCGTCTATGAGGACGAGCTGGGGCTTGGGTTTGCCGTCGATCTTGACCACCGGGACAAATTGCCATTTGCCATTCACTGCGCGATACTGTTTTAGGTTGGCCTTACGGCCAGCCGATTTACTATCCATTACTATCCATGCCTTCTGGACTTGCAAAGTCCTGGATGTTGGCGGCGACGGTCCTGGCAGACAATATCCGCATTTTGAATCGGTTTTTCTGTGGGTATTTTAGCTAAATGGATAGTAAGTTGGATAGTAAGCCCGAATCAATCACGTAAGTGATTGATTCTAAAGGGCGGGAGTAGTTCAGTGGCAGAACGTCAGCTTCCCAAGCTGAATGTCGCCGGTTCGATCCCGGTCTCCCGCTCCATAAAATCAATGAGTTACAGACAATAGTTAAAGTACAGAAAACCTCAAAACCCCGCTGATACAATTGACCAACAGTGGAACAGCACGGAGTGTCCATTATGAAGTTCAAAAGGCAGCGTTATCAAAAGGGCAGTGTGCGCAAAGTGGCACGTTCTCAAGGGTTTGCCTGGGAGTTCAGGTTTTATTACACCGATGAGGACGGGAAGAGAAGAGAGAAGGTCCAGACTCTCGACTCCTCGGACTACGCGACGGAGTTCGAGGTTCGCAAGGCGATGGAGAGCCAGATGTCGGCGCTCAACGCCGGCACGCTCCGAGAACGGATGGATTTGACGTTCGGGGACCTGGTCACCAAGTACCTGAATGAGGAACTGCCTAAACTCAAGCCGTCGACGCAGGGCACCAATGCGAGCATGGCCAAACTGCACATCCTTCCACAGTGGGAGGACCACCGGATCGCCGACGTAGATGCCTATGCGGTTGACGAGTGGCTGACTGCCCTCACGTTTGGACAGGCCTCGAAGGTGAGAGCGCGAAACATGATGAAGCGCCTCTTCGACCTGGCGATGCTGTGGAAGTGGATCCCCCTCGGGCGCAATCCGATGGACCTTGTCAAAGTGAAGAAGGGTTCAAAGCGCCTCAAACGAATCGTGATTATCAGCCCGGAACAGTTCCGGGCGATCGTCCGGGCACTTCCCGAACCATACAATCTGATGGTGCTGGTATGTGGCTGCCTTGGCCTCCGGGTGAGCGAGGCTCTGGCGCTGAGGTGGGCAGATATCAACTGGGAAGCTGCGACGCTTGGGATCGCGCAGGTCTACACACACAGCCAGCTGCAAGACAGCCCAAAGACCGACGCATCGGAATCTGAGTTGCCGATCTTCCCGGCCTTACTGTCAGCGTTGCGGGAATGGCAGGGACGACAGAAGCAAAAAGACTCTTACGTGTTCGCCAGCCCACGTACGGGGAGGCCTTATAGCGCCGACACCATCCGTACCCGCTACCTCGGGCCGGCAGCCCTAAAGGCCGGAATCAAAGGGTTCGGCTGGCACTCAATCAGGCACAGCTACAAGTCGTGGATGGCCGCGGCAAAGATCAATCCGGCGCACATGAAAGATCTGATGAGGCATAGCGACATTGCCACAACGATGGACGTGTATGGTCACACCCTTACGCCGGAACTCCGGGAGAGCAATAGCCTTGTAGCCCGCCAGTTGTTCTGACGGGCTTGCGAGGGGTGATTACCCGAGAGCCTGCTGCCCAAGAAGTGAAGCATTATGCTCATTGAAAAGGCGATGGGGTGTCCCATCGCCTTTGTCGTGCCGGCTCCGATTCAGGCAGCGTCCTGCCTCATCCAAGCTTCCAGGTCTGGCTTGTAGAAGCGCCAAAGTGAGCCCAGCCGCTTGTGCGGGATGTGAAGAATCTTGGCCCTGCGCTTGATCGTGGTTGGGCAGCATTTCAGGAACGCCGCGGCATCCTCCAAGGTCAGGACATCAGATTCATTCGAAATATCGGTTGTCGGTGTTGTAATTGAACCGCTCGAAACGCAGCGGCGACGGTTTGAGTGTTTTGTTTCCAATTGCAACCTCTTTATTGCGAGATTGCCGGAAGACCCTGACTGCTCGAGTGCAGTGCAGCCGCCCAGACCGGCGGTCCAGGTCGGCGCTCTCCACAGCGGGTCGATGACATGGTAAACAAACCAAGCCGGCGCACAATGTGACAACTGTCGCACCAGTGCGCTACCGGTCCAATACTGTGAAGCCCTTAATCCGGAACCACCAGGTAAGAGGGATTTCGCACACGAATGAGTTGGGGGAATCCACGCCGTCACTCTACGGTCGCATCAGTGATCCTAAACCAACGCAACATCATTCCAATCCAAGGAAGAAACATGCGTAAGAACCAAGGGATCAGTGCGCCTTTTGAGATCGGCGACCTGGCGACAAGAATTGAGCGGTGGCCCCACGCCTTGACTGCACCTGAGCTTGCAGACCTGCTGGGCTTGGGCAAAAGGACGATTTACGACCTCGCGAAGCGGGGCGAGATTCCACACTACAGAGTGGCGAGCTCAATCCGCCTCGACCCCGCAACGACTGCTGCGTGGCTGCGCAATCGGGAAGTGGCCTTTCCGGAACGGAAGGGCGCATGAGCGAACCACGCGAGGCAGTGAACATAGTTGCCGAGTTGAGGGGCAAGGGCGCCGTTCTGATCGAGCTGCAGGTACAGCGAATTATTGCTCAATCCGAGAGCGAAGCGCTGCAGGAGCACGTGGCCAAGCTTGACCAGCTGATAGCCGAACTGGAGGCTGCTGACGCGATGACCCTATCCGTCGACACCGGTGCCTGGATGGGTTACCAGGGCTTGCCAACGGACCGCACGATCATCTCCGGCGGTAGGGCATGTGGCACCAATGCCCTGAGAAAGGCTGTCTTGTGTAGGGTGAAGTGGCGGCCCGGACCAGAAGATCGCAAGCCGGATGCTGAGAAGCCCTGTGGAAATCATGTGCAATTCGCGCAACCAAATGCGCTGAAACCCGCATGAAACACGGCTACTGATCAGTTTAGCTTTGTCGGGACATACTAGGTAGGTACAGAGCTACCTCACCGAAGAGTGGCTGATTCGCCTTTTTCGCTGGCGGTAAGGGTAAGGCCGGATGGGGCTTCTGTACGGCGGGACCACATCTGATTCTCAAAGCAGCCGCGAATATGGCCGCCTGCTGGCAATGGGTCAGTAGCAACCAAACAATACCAGCGCCGGGGTTTCAGCGCGACGTTGTAGTTGTAGTTTTCTTAAAGAATCTACGCGGGACGGCCCTTTGGGGCCGACCCGCTACCGGAAAAGCAAGTGCGGTCCAGCCGAGGTGGGGCTGATTGGATCGTTCTACTCCTGCAAGGAAGTTGACTATGAACAGAAACTTCAACATCAACGGACTCCATCCAGCAGGGACTGACGCGGGCTTGGAGCCCGCTCGCGCCCAGGCATTCGTGCCTTTGGTGGACGGCGGTGGCCGTATAGAGTCCGTTACAGAGGAACAATCTATGCAGAACGGGGCAGCAGCAGCCACCGCCGGCCGGACCAGCAAGGGCGGACGGCCGCGTAAGTGCTATGACTATCTTATCGGGACAGTCCACTACTTTCTGGTGATCGATCGCATCTTCCGCCGTGCCCAGAACGAGCCCTATGCGGCTACGACATG
>Ga0209517_10009097_pt1 | contig 11446 bp, 8 predicted proteins | sample PeaSoiMetSII2010_FD_187695 | JGI IMG/M metagenome (GOLD analysis project Ga0209517, IMG submission 187695) | Peat soil microbial communities from Weissenstadt, Germany - SII-2010 (SPAdes) (version 2) | ecosystem: Environmental > Terrestrial > Soil > Wetlands > Peat | place: Germany: Weissenstadt...
CGAGAGGCAAGGTGATCGGCAAGGCGCCGACCAGCGTGTCGTTGTTCGACCAAGGGCTTACGCAGGTGCTCCAGGCATCGGTTACCGGTCTGCTGCCGAAGTCGCCTTATGTGCTCGCCCTGGCTGCCAGATCGGATGGGAGCGGCTCGCTCGAGCCCCTGGCGGGGTTCACGACCAATCCTGCAGGATCGGCCATCGTCAATGCAGTCGGACCGATCCGGCAGATCGTGCAGAGCAACGTGGAGACCGAGCGGCGCTATCTAGTGATAGCTTCCGGCACCGCAGCTAAGCGCGGCACGCCGGCGCAGGTTCAAGTCCAATGAGTCGAGACCGACGGTTTATCCCGCTCGACGGATTGGAAAGCATACCGGCCTCCCCGTGCAATTCATGCCGAAAGTCCCGGATTCAGTTCGGCGACGCAGCATGATTTCACCCGATCTTGCTCCGAGCGTTGCTTGCCGTCTGAACGCGACTGAGTCTCCAAGCGTTCTTTCATCCAGCCATCCATCAACTGCCCAGGCTCGTGTTGGGATCAGTTTGTGGATATAAACCCTGAATCACGCCTGAGGGTTCTCCCTCCTCATGTAAACATCGGCACATGCATGAGATCATGGCTATAAGTGGCCAAGATGTTGATCACATTGAGGTATCAGAGGTGCATCATCCGCTATAGGACGGACAGATGTTGAGCGAGCCCGTGTCCAACAGCGGGACGGGCCCAACCCAGTTAAACACACGGATTCTAAGGCGTACCTGGCCGCTCGTGGCGAGCAATCTTCTCGTGCTCTTCATCGCGATTCTATGCATGACGGCGCTATCCGCCATGCGTGCCTTCGTGGGCGGCGAGAGCCTGTGGTCGAAGGCACAGAAGGATGCCGGCACGCATCTGCGGCAGTTTGCGCGCAGCGGCGATCCTGCCGAATTCACACAGTTTCAGAATCAAATCGCGATCCCGCTGGGTGACCGTGCAGCACGGCTCGAGCTGCAAAAGGCGCATCCAGATCTGAAAATCGCTTATGCCGGATTGCGCGCCGGCGGTAATGAGGCCGATGACATCCCGGGAATGGTCTGGTTGGTACGCGTGGGCGACCGGGTCCCCGTCATGCAGCGAGTTTTGGCTATCTGGGCGCGAGGTGACTCATTGATCGATCAGCTTAATGCAACAGCCGATCAACTGCGTAATCAGGCGACAACGAGTCACGACCACCCAGCAGACCGCTTGGCCTTGCTGGCGCAAATCGATCGAATCGATCTTGCGTTGCGCCCCCTCGAGGATGAGTTCAGCCGCACGCTGGGCGTCGCCTCACGAACTACGGCCCTGATTTTAGAGTGGTCCGCCGTGCTCTCGTCCGGACTCTTTCTGGTGATCGGATTGGTTCTTTCGTATTCCATCATGCGTCGCTCCGACATGGTCGAATCAGCCCTTCATACCAGCGAGAAGCAGGTACGGGCGGAGCAACAGCGCGCCCAGATGACGCTCGCATCCCTTTACGACGGAGTCTTGACCACGGACGCCGAAGGCCGGATCGACTTCTTGAACACCGTCGCCTCGAAGATGTCCGGTTGGAGCCTCGAGGAGGCCCGTGGGCGAGCGCTCAGCGAGGTATTTCATCTCGCAGAGGACAGCGGCGCGGAATGGATAGCCGCCGCCCTGAACAAGCTGCGAGCTGGCGGGGACATTCCGGAGCGACTGGTGGGCGCGGTGCTTATCGACCGTCGCGGACGACCGATGGCCGTCGATTGCTCGTTGGCCCCAATCCGCAACGCGGACAATATTGCATCTGGAATCGTCGTCGTTGCGCGTGACGTCACGGAGCATCAGCAGCTAGGGAAGGAGCTGGAACGAAAAAACACCATACTTTCGACTCAGCAGGAAACATCGCTCGATGCCATTCTATTGGTCGATGAGCATGCACGCATCCTCTCCTATAACCGCAACTTCGTGGACATGTGGAGCATCCCTCAGGAGATGATCGAGGCCAACCAGGACGAGCCCGTCCTTCAGACTGTAGTGACCCAAATTGAAGATCCGGAGGCGTTCATCGCCAGAGTCAAATATCTATACGATCATCCGCAGGCAAGGAGTCAAGACATTCTCCGGACCAAGAACGGAAGGACCATCGATCGGTTTACGGCCCCGGTGGTTGGCCCCACGGGCGAATCCTATGGCCGCGTCTGGTACTTCCGCGACATCACCGAACGGGAGCGTGTCGATAGCTCGCTACGCAGAGCCAACCGCGCGCTGCGCGTTCTCAGCACCGTCAACCAAGCGCTCGTCCTTGGGGAGAGCGAACCCACATTGCTGAATCTCGTGTGCATAGCGCTGGTGGATCTGGGCGGCTATCAATTGGCCTGGGTCGGTTTCGCCGAGGACGACGAAACGAAATCAGTTCGGCCTGTGGCGCATCACGGAGTCATGGACGGCTACTTCGAGCACACTGCGGTTACTTGGGCGGACACCGAGCGCGGCCGCGGCCCGACCGGAACTGCGGCGCGAACGGGCACCATACAAGTCTGCCGGGACATCAATTCGGATCCTCGGATGCTTGCCTGGCGCGCTGAGGCGCTAAGGCGTGGCTATGCCTCCTCCATTGCTTTGCCCTTGATCGGAAGTACCGAAACATTCGGTGTGTTGACGGTCTATTCGAAGGAGACGGATGCCTTCGACGATGACGAAGTCGCATTGCTGCGAGAGCTTGCTGCGGATCTTTCATTCGGTATCCTCACACACCGCTCGAATCTGCAGCGCCGTCAAGCTGAGGCGAGGGCGGAGCACCTGGCCAACTTCGACTCTCTGACCGAGCTACCCAACCGCGTTCAACTGATTTCTCAACTTCAAGAAGCCATTGAGCGGGAGCGGTCCGGCACAAATAGCGTCGCGCTAATGACGCTCAGCGTGGACCGATTCAGCGGGATTCAAGAGGGCGTTGGCATCGCGGGAGCCGACGATCTTCTGAAGAAAGTGGCGTCGCGCCTGGGTAATGTGGCCGAAGCTGGTACCTTCATGGCGCGTACCGCGGATGATTCATTCGCTATTATTATTCCGGGGGCGGATTCGGAGCGTGCCCATGAACTCGCCATAAGCATCCAGCGGGCAATGACCGATCCGTTCGATCTCGCTGGAGTTCCTCTGGATGTTCGGATCACGAGCGGCATCGCTTTGTTTCCAGCCCACGGCACCAGTGCAGACGCCCTGATGCGCCGTAGCGATATCGCGGTCCGACGGGCCAGAGCCGCGGGCTTAGAGTACGCGCTCTATAGCGGCAAAGGCGAGACCGAGACCCCACGGCGCTTGATCCTTCTAGCAGAGCTACGAAAGGCGATCAGGGACGACGGGCTCCTGCTCAATTATCAGCCGAAGATCGATGTGCGGGCCCGCGCAGTCTCCGCTGTTGAGGCCTTGGTGCGCTGGCCGCATCCCGAACGCGGCATGGTGCCGCCGACAGACTTCATTCCCCTGGCCGAACAGACCGGCCTAATCAAGCCGCTCACCGGTTGGGTTTTGGATGCGGCTTGGAAGCAAATCAACCGTTGGCAGTCCCTGGGTATTGAAATACCGGTCGCAGTGAACGTTTCTCCGAACAATCTTCGCGATGAGGATTTCCTAAAACAGCTTATCGCGCTTCATGCACAGGCAGGCAAAAGACTGGGCCTCCTGCAAGTGGAGGTGACCGAATCGGCGCTGATGGAGGATCCGGAGCAATCGCACAACGTCCTCTCCCGGATCCGCGACCTTGGGATTCAGATCTTCCTCGACGATTTTGGAACGGGCTATTCGTCTCTGAGTTATATCGCAGCTCTCCCCATACACGCGCTCAAAATAGACAAGTCATTCGTCGTTCGGATGATGCAGAAGGAGCGCCATCGAGCCGTGGTCACCGCCGCAATCTCCCTTGCACACTCGCTGGACATGAGAGTCATTGCCGAGGGCGTGGAGACTGCTGATCAGGCGAGAGCAGTGATGGACCTAGGATGCGATGAGATCCAGGGCTACTTCTTCTGCAAACCTTTGCCGGCGGACGATTTCCTGCGCTGGAATGCCGGCTTTCGCTGGGAGCGGTTTGAACTGCTGTCTGATCCGCGGCAACTAGATCTGCCGGTGGCGTAGAGACTCATCGCGGGGGTTGGACCGGTGTCTGTCGACGTCCTCAGCTACCTTGTCCATCCGTAGCGGTAGGGCGGGACGTGTCTTGACGGCCGTTGATGCCGTATAAATACCCGGCCAGCGCATCGACCTGATCCGCGGGCAAGGGTGCGCCGAAGACATTGCGCATCTTGTTGATTTCCCCCGCCCATTCTTCCCGTGTGAGCGGGGGCTGGCGCAACACCATGCCCGCCGAGTGACAGATCAGACATTGAGGCGTGATCTCCACGCCGCGACCTGAGGGAAAAGCCGTCTCGCTGACCGGCAGCTCCACACGGACTGGGGTCCAAGTCTGCCCTGGGTGGATTGCGAGGCGCGCCGAGAGCGCGATCAGCAGCAGGACGGGAACCGTAGAGATCAGGGCAACCTTGCGTAATTTCACTTCCATGATGGCGCCCCACAAAACCTAGGCCGCCCGTACGCTGATCGATTCAATCACGTTGCGCATGAAGCCGGCGCCATTCCAATTGGCGCGATCGGGCTGGACAGTGCCGGCGGTGTTCTGCGCCTTGACCTTAAATAGGTATGGGCCCGGCGATGTCAGGCGTAAGGGTACTTCCCAGCGTCGGAAGCTGTATTTACCGTGGTCCGGACCCAGCCGCGCTTCCTCCCAACGGCCTCCCGCGTCGGCGGAGAAGAACACCTTCGCAACTCCGGCATCGCCGCCGAAAGCGATGCCTCGCACGGTCGTCGTTTGACCAATCTTCAGCACGGCCTCGTCCTTGATATTGGTAAAGAAGGAGCGGGGCAGCATCCGGTTGATGGGGATCATCTTCACGTCGCGCTGTCCCGGTTCGATGCTGGCGAACGGCGTGTCCGGAATCAGGTAAGCCTTGCGCGTCCAGAAATTGTCGTCGGGTGTGTCAAGCACCTCGATGTCGTTGAGCATCTTCACCCAGTAGGTTGCGTACCATCCCGGCACGACCAATCGCACCGGGAAGCCATTCAAGAGCGGCAACGGCGCTCCGTTCATTGCGTAAGCGATCATGACCTCGCCGTTGCGCGCATGATCGATGCCAAGGGACTTCATGAAATCCGGCGTTTGCGGAATCACGCCGGTATCGAGTCCATTGAAGCGCACCTGCAGCGCCCCGGCCTTGACGCCCGCACGATCGAGCACGTCCTTCAAGCTCACCCCCTTCCAAAGCGCGTTGCCCATGGCACCGTTGGCCCATTCCCCTCCCACGACGCGAGGCTTGAAGAAACCGCGGGAATTTCCCGAGCATTGGTTGACGGCGGCAATTTCCAGCGACTTGAATTCGCGGGCCAGATCGTGGAGCGTCAACGACACCGGCCGACGGACGTGGCCGTGAATATTGATCCGGAACGCCGCCGGATCGACGAAGACCGGGATGTTGGCGAGGTGCCAGCGCACGTAAAACCGATCATTGGGTGTGAACACTCCTTGATCGAAAACGTCGAAAGGTGTTTCAAGCAACGGTGGGCGTGTCCGCTGAAGAATCATCGCTCCTTTTTGCGGAAAATTCGTGGCCAGTTCCCGGTGACCAATCGCAAAGGGTAAGTCAACGAAGGTACTTGCCATTGCGTCCCAGGTTGATGTACCGAAGAGTCCCGCCATTCCCATCCCGCCCGCACGTACGATAAAGCGCCGCCGCGACAGCGCAGCCGGCAAGAGAGTGGATCGGTGCATGGATCTTCTCCAGTCTTAGGAGAGGCGATCGCCAAGACCCATGGGGGTCGATGCTCGGCGCGCTCGCAATCGCATGACATAGAGACCACGCGATTGACCGTTCACTAGGTCGTTACCGACCGCGGCCGCGGCAAATAGGCGCCACCGTTCGGCCGCATCAGGCAGCGCAACGCTGACGAGCTCCAGTCGAGTTTGCGCGGGTGTGTGCAGGGTGCCCGTAGTTCTGTCTCTCATGTCGTCATCTCCCGGTGTCGATGAATGACATCAGATTCAAGGTTTACCGTGTCTGCATGATTGCAGCGTTTGGATTGCGTGTTACGGATGACACATTGACCGGTGCGCACTGCAATGCGCGAGAAATGCTCGGCGCGCAACTTGGCTCCAACAAGGCGCCGCGGTGAGTATCGTGCAACAGAAATTGAGATCATGCGTTCAGACTGGAATCGCCTTCCAGATAGGAATGGCTCCGAGGTGTTCCACGATAAATCTCCATTGAGCATCCACCCGCACCGCAGTCGCTGGGCCCATCGTTTCCGCAAACACCCCCTGTTAGCTGAGTGCCAATCGCATTTTTGAGTGAGGTTCCAGCGCATCCAGGAGCTGTTCCGCCGTTACCGGACGGCTAAAGAGGTAGCCCTGGGCGTAGTGACAACCGAGGGACTGCAGCACCGCGACCTGAGAGGGCTCCTCAACGCCTTCGGCCACACTGCCCATACCGAGATTCCCGACCAAGCTGATCGTCGCGTGAATCACCGCCAGAACGTCGCGGTTAGTGGTCAAGTCTTTCAGGAAGGAGCGATCGATCTTGATGGTATCGAATGGGTACTCGCGCAGGCATGACAGGGAGGAGGTGCCGGTACCAAAATCATCCATGGCAAGCTTGAAGCCGAAACGCCGCAACGCGTGCAGCGTCTCAAGAGACGCCGCGGGATTGCGCATGACCTCACGCTCGGTGACCTCGAGCTGCAGGCGTTCCGCCGGCAGACCGACCTCGCTCAGAGTATCACGTAGTTGCTGGATCAGGCGGGGGCCCAGCGCCAGCTCCGCTCTCGAGACATTGATACTCATGGTCTTTGGTGCACGCAGCGGGTCCTGTCTGAGCCAGGTGAGCATTGCCTGGCAGGCCTGCCTCAGGACCCACTCACCGACGGTCACGATGAGCCCGGACTCCTCGGCAATCGGGATGAACTCGGACGGCGAAATCGCTCCGAGCGCCGGGTGGTTCCAGCGCGCCAAGGCTTCTACCGAAACCATTTGGCCTGAGTGGAGTTCAACAATGGGTTGATAGACCAGAAACAGCTCAGGGGTGCCGATCGCCCGGCGCAGACTCGTCTCAATCATTGCGTGCCGAGTCAGGCGCACATGCATGGCTTCATTGAAGACCACGGAGCAGGCGCGGCCAGCGCGCTTTGCCTCGTACATCGCCACATCGGCGTTGCGCACGATTTCCTCGACGTTCGCCTGGCATTGTTCACTGGTGACAATGCCGATGCTGGCTGTCGACTGCACTTCGCTGCCGAATATGTCGTAGACCGGCGCCAGAGTGTTGAGCAGCCGCTCGGCGATCCGAGAGGCATCGTCAGGGGCTTGAAGGTTATTGATTAGGATTAAAAACTCATCGCCACCGAACCGGGCAACGAGATTGCTGGTTATTTCCTCGCAGATGATGTCGGCAGTGCGCAAGGCGCCTTGCAGGCGCCCGGCGATTTGTCGTAACAGCTCATCGCCCGCCTTGTGTCCCAATGTGTCGTTGATCAGTTTGAAACGGTCGAAATCCAGGAACAAGACCGCAAACAGGGGCTGATCGCCGCAGCGCACGCGGTCAAGAGCCTTTTGGAGGCTCTCCATGAACAGCGCGCGATTGGCCAGTCCCGTCAAATTATCCTCCCACGCAACCTTCGCGAGTTCCGACTGCATCGCCTTGCGCTGGGTCTCGGCGAGCTTTTGTTCGCTCACGTCTCGCACGATGCAAAGCACCACACCTTCGCAGTCCATCTCGATGCGGCTTAGACTGATTTCCACCGGCAGTTCGGCGCCGTCTTTGCGCCGCGCAAACAGCGCCGTGTCGCTGCCCATCGGGCGCATCCGCGGCCGTTCGATGAACTTGCTGCGCGCGGCCGTGTGGCCGGCATGAAAGCGTTGCGGTATCAGCAGCTCGATCTGTGCACCGTCGAGCTCAGCGGCGGTGTAGCCGAACAGTTCCGGGACCCGTGCATTGGTGAATCGTATCGCGCCATCATCACTGACCCCGATAATGGCTTCTGGCGCGGCGTCCAGCAGCGTCGCGAACTTTCGTTCCTCCGCGCGAGCCGCCTCGCGCCTGCGCACCGCGGCGGTCACGTCCGCCTGCACACACACCCATCCCTGGAGCGTGCCGCGCTCGTTGAACAACGGCTGTGCGTCGGTATCGAGCCACCATTCCCGGGAGTGCTTGCCGCGCACGAGAAGCTCAAAGCGGATGCCACGCGTGCTGGCGAACGCTTCACGCGCGCGATTGATGGTTTGGATGCTGCTACCCTCAAAGTACAGCAAATCGCTGGTCTTCTTATCGAGCACCTCGGCGAGGTTGTATCCGGTCATGCGTGTGAAGCTGTCATTCACCCAAACGAGGCGGCGTTCGGCATTGCTGATCGTCACGCCGTACCCCGTGACACTTGCCACCATGGAAATCCACCTGCTCGCGGTGTCTGGGGTAATTCCAGCGACAGGCCGGATGGCCTTGTGCTGCATGAGCTTCCGGCCCCACGACAGCGTACGGTGAGAGCGAAAAATTTCCCCAAGGATGCCACGAAACCTGCATAACCAATTGGCGGCGGCCGTTTGTGCGGGACCAGGCAGTACCGGACTATTTTCGCGTCTCATGATGGGTTCCGTGTTTTCAACCCGCTGTTCTGCCAGCCGATGCTCGCTCCGGGCCGCTTAGCCGCACCGATCAGAGGCGCTAGGCGTTCGCGCAGGTGGCGAACGCGTCCTAAGTCGGGCATTTCCACTTTTGGGTACGCGGCGAATATCTTGGCGAGCGTTTCGAGACTCTCCGCCGATGTGGCGACGGACTCGTGGTAAATGAAATCCACCGATACGGGACCGCCGCTGCGGCCGGCGCATGCAAGCCGCGAGCACCGAGTCGCGACGATCCGATTATCCGTGGTTGCCTCACCCATATTCTCCAAGCCTCGGTCGGGGTCGTATTCTGCCGAGCGGTGCAACGCGCCGCCGCGATGACAGGTCGATGGTTACGAGGCAAGGAATGGGCCTCAGGATATGCCGTCGGCAGCAGGAATGGGGCCGGCGGTGTATTTGCCTGCAACTGCGGGGTCATTGGCGACCGAGCATCGCGCATACGCTTTCGCATCAGTGTATTAAGGTCGGCACGCCGCGAGGGAACTTTAGCGGCGGCAGATTGCGATTGTTGATTTCCACCGCGTGCGAGGCGGCGATCCTTTCAAGGATTCAACGCCGGCGATGCGATCTTCCGTCGACTGAGGAATGGCGTTGAGTCGCACACCTCCAAGGAAATAGAGGGTTCTCCTCAACAGCTCCCCCGGGGCTGCGCCATTTATCTGCTATTCCGGCTGTGAACATTGGCAGACTACGACGGTGCCGCCCGGATGCCCTGGTCCGATTGACAGCTGCGCGCCGATCATCGCGGCTCGGTAGCGCATGATCTTCAGGCCCAAGCCGGTTGACGGGGCAGCTGCAGGGACGAGCCCAACGCCATTGTCCAGAACCTCGAGCCGAACCAGAGCGGGCTGGATATCCAACGTGACATTGATCAATCCTGCGTGGCCATGCTTTTGCGCATTCGTCACCGCTTCCTGAGCAATCCGGTACAGATGATCCTGCACATCTGCCCGTAGATGAATCGGCGCGGCAGCTATCGCCGCGAATCGTACCTCGACCCGGTGGGAGTCGCGCTGCTGGGTGACCATGTCGCTCAGCGCCTGGACCAGGCCCCCGTTTCCGTCGCTGACCGGCGTTAATCCTCTGGCAATGGCTCGGCACGTGGCGATGGCGTGCCCTGTCATTGTGGCAAGCTGCAAGAGTTCATCCGCACTCGGACCCTTGCCCTGGGACGCAGAGGACCCGAGCGCCGCGGCCAGCAATGCGATACCCGTGAGATCCTGACCGAGACCGTCGTGCAACTCGTGCCCAAGCCGTTGTTGTTCCCGATTGCTCGCCGTGAGCAGGGCGCTCTCCAGCTGTTTCCGCTCGGTGATGTCGCGCACGATGGCCAATCGCGCGACCACCGCGCCCGTCGTATCCCGCATCGGCGCCGAATGGCACTGCAGCCAGCGGCGGGTCCTTTTGAGTCCGACGATAGCGAACTCCAATTCGCCTCTGGCGCCGCCCATTACCCCTTGGTGCATATCACAGATAGCAGTCCGGTATTCCGGACAGACAAAGTTCAGGGGCCCGTGTTCATTCGCCTGTTCGATTGAATCGACTTCGAACATCGCGAGACCTGCAGCATTCAGCTCCAATAGTTGGCCATCGGGACTGACGACCTGCACGCAGTCAGGCTCCGTCTCGACGATCGTACGCAGGTGCGCTTCACTCGCGCGCAGCGCCGCCTCGGCCCGCTTGCGCTCCGTGAGGTCACGAATGGCCGCAATGATCAGCACTCCCGTCTCGTCAGCGATCGGGCTCAAACTGACTTCGACCGGAAATTCCGTGCCGTCCTTGCGCAAGGCGAACAATTTGAGGCCGATGCCCATCGGCCGACGTCGCCCGTTCGCGACGAAGCCCCGGCAATGCTGGACGTGCAGGCCGCGGAAGCGTTCGGGTAGGAGCATCTCAATGCGCTGGCCTTTGACCTCGCTCGCTTCGAAACCGAAAAGCGTCGACACTTGGCGGTTCAGAAACACGATCGAGCCGGACGCATCGACGACCATCATCGCGTCCGGAGCCGAATCGAGCACATTGCTCAGAATCTCAGAGGGTAACACTGTAATCGTCATCGCGGAAACACTCTCGTACTTCAAGAATTATTTGCAGCCTCGGTGCGTGCGCCCCTACGCACGTATTACCGCGACTGCGGCAAACCGGCTCTGGTGCATCTGGGGATTTTGAGCCAGAGAAGACTCGCTGGCGGACATAAGACCGACAGGCCGCGAAGCACAAATGCCTTATTTCAAGCCGTATTCCGTCACTGACGAGAGTGACCGGAGATGCGTCGGCGGCCGCCCACGGATTGCTGTCCGCAGATGCGCCAGAACCGTCCAAGTCATAAACAGCAAAAGATCGGCAAGCTTGGATCACTGGACGTGGGTCCGCGTTGCCGGCCGAGCAGACCGCCGTCTGGGAGCGCACCTGCCATGGCAGCCAAGATCGAATCGCGCTGTCAACTGGGTCGGATACGCACGCGAGTCGTGGGAAATCAAAGATCTGATGTTGAACAGCTTTTCCTCATGAGATTTTGTCAACGTTCATTCGCATTAGTCGATAAGTTTACCCGAGAGTCAATAGTTCATTCCCGCCGATCACCGTCTTTCGAGGTAAGCGCATCATGTTCTTCAATAAAAAGACTCCGTCTCCTGCCGAAAGGCGAACCGGAGTCGCGCCTCTGGGTCGCCGTGGCCGGGCGAGTGCACGACGCCCGAACAGCCCGTCCAGTCGGAGAACACCCGATCGATGCTCGAGACGGCGGAAGG
>Ga0209517_10009098_pt1 | contig 11445 bp, 5 predicted proteins | sample PeaSoiMetSII2010_FD_187695 | JGI IMG/M metagenome (GOLD analysis project Ga0209517, IMG submission 187695) | Peat soil microbial communities from Weissenstadt, Germany - SII-2010 (SPAdes) (version 2) | ecosystem: Environmental > Terrestrial > Soil > Wetlands > Peat | place: Germany: Weissenstadt...
AAGTTACAGGGATCTTACAACGAGGGAGTGAAACCAGGCCGGAATCCAACGGGCGGGGTGGCAATGATCAACGTCAAGAGGCCGGCTCAGATGCCAACTCTGGGCTCAATCAGTGCATAATTTGGGTTACACCATCCACGGTGGTCTGGTTGGCGGAGAACTGATCGAATAGCGCTGTGCCCATAGACAGGAGCGAGGGGTTCAGCGCGTTCAGGGGACTGAGTTGCGACAGCAGCCGTGAACCGTGGTTGCCAAGATAAGCGCCTGTCACGTGAAGGTTTTGCATGATCTGGTGTTCCACGGTCAAGTTCCACTGGTAGGCGCGCGGCACTTGATTGGCGTCCAACGGCCGGTAATTGGGGCCACTCTCGCCGTTATCAAAGCTCTGGTTGATAAACGGCGGTGGCGTAAAGGTTTGGGGGACGCCATTCTGGAGCAGAAAGGCAGGCTGAATACCACCCAACCCACTGCTGAATCCCACCGTCTCATTAAACCCGTCGGTGGCAATTCCTGCGCCCCATCCGGGATAGAAGTTCTGCATCATGAAGATCCCAAACCCGCCGCGTATAACAGTCTTGTCCGTCAATCCATACGCCACGCCGATCCGGGGTCCGAAAGCCCTGTGGTATAAGTTCTCAGGGTAGGGATGCCCAAAGCTGGCGGCTCCCCACTTTGAGCCCGCAAACACCAATGCTCCAGGAAGGTTTCCAGCCCCGGGATTTGGCCTCGTCGGATCCAAGAAAGAAGTTTGGTCCTTAGCTTCCTCCGAAGGTTGATACAGATCCCATCGGATCCCATAATCGATGCTGACTTTGCGGGTTGCCTTCCAGGTGTCGCCGGCAAACAGGCCCATGGACTTCGCCTGCGGCCGGAATGCACCGAGCGAATAATAGGTGACGTTACCCGAACTCACCTCACCCAGCAGGAAGCTGGCATAGGAGTTGCCCGTGAGAGTCGGATAGTCGAGGAGACCCGTGCTCCCGGCATAAAAATCAAAGGTTCCCGAACCGTTCGCTATAGTTTGAGTGGGGTAGGCAAGATTACGGTATTCACCACCAAACTCAATGCTGTGCTTTCCCTTGATCCATGTGGCCGTGTCGTTCGCGATCCAGGTCGGCCGGGTGCTTATCAAGTCGGAGTTCCCTCCGTAGGAGGAATAGCCATCCCCGAAGTTAATGGACGGCTCGTGCTTGTGGCTGTAGACCCCGTGTATTTCCGGAACATCCTTAACATAGGGGTCCGACGCATTGTACTCCTCGGTGAGCAGATCGAGGTATCCAATGGCAAAATGGTTCAAGAGCGTCGGCCTGAAGGTATGGTCGTAATTGAGCCGCACCACCTCGCTATAGTTGGGAACGCGGGTGTTGTTGGTATCGATCTGCGGGGGCAAAGCATACTGGGTAAACGGGAGGGTGCCGCGATAATGCCACGTCACGAACACGTGATCCTTGTCGCCGAAATATTGGTCACCGCGCACGTCCCACTGGTCGGTGTGTGCGTTCAAGGAACTCGCCAAGGCGTAGGGAGATTCGTAGTTGTTTAAGATGCCGGGGCGGTTTGGCGTAGGAACATACTTCAGCCAGCCTGCGGCGAGCGAGCTTTGTAATTTCGGGTCGGTGCTGGGAATTACGTTACCCGGAAACTGTGTGCGCAGGTAGGGGATGTTCGTGGTCGAAGATGGCTGACTCGGTTTGTAGTTGGGGTTGGGCGCCGTGGTGTCAGGGTCGAAGATGGGATACGGCCATTCGCTGAAATTGCCCTGCCGCATCAGACTTGTGGGGACAGTCAGGATGGGCTTGTTCGCCGCGCCTTCCGACCGGTAGGCCTCAAAATTCACAAAGAAATAACTCTTCTTACGGCCGGACCAAAATCCCGGCACGTGCAAGGGCCCGCCGATGAACCCGCCGAGATCATTCTCAATGTCCTTGGGACGCTGGGTCACGCCAAACTGCCGGGCATTGAAATCGGTGTTGCGATTGAACCCGTAACCGCCGCCATGAAACTGGTCCGTACCTGACTTCGTGCTGGCCACAGTTACCGCTGAGTATGTATTTCCGTACTGGGGGTCATAGTTCGACTGAGCAGGCTGATTTCGCCCACCGCGTCAGGGGATATGGGGAAGTCAGCTTGAATCGCTACTGTGCCGCTTTGGCTCAGCAGCCCTTCAATCATGCTGACACCATCCAGCACCGCTTCGTCGGAGTCCTCTTCACCGCCGTTGAACTCCGCGTAAGCGGAAGTCGAGTTGCCACCCGCGACGGTATTGACCCCCGGCATAATGATCAAGAAATTCGCCGCCGACCGCTGGGAACCGGAAACCTCCAGCGGCAGGGCCGAGATTTCTTGCGTGGCGACTCCTTGCTGCACCACGGCGTTCTGGAAATTCAGCGGTGAGGCGTTCTCCGAAACCTCTACAGTTTGAGTGGTCGCCCCCAGTTTGAGGGAAATGGGAACATTGGCCACATCATTCAGATGCACGGTAATTCCGTGCTGAACGAAGGTCTCAAACCCCGGCGCCGTGCACTCCAGTTGGTAGGTCCCGACCGGAATGTTGGGGAAAGTGTAGTTGCCGTCCTGGCCTGCCGCGATAGTGCGCACCGTTCCCGATGTTGTCAAGGTAAGCGTCAATTGTGCGTTGGGAATGACCGCGCCACTTTGGTCGGTCACCGTACCGGAAATGACGGCGTTAGAGTTCTGTGCGTGCAAGGGAACAAGCGGCCAGGCCGCAACTACTAGCGCGAGACTAAGAACGCGTATTGCGAGCTTTTGCATTGGGTCCTCCTCAAAAGGTCAATCTGCCGCCTCATTCTGCTGACCAGCAGTGTGACCACTGCGTTTTACCGGTGTCGCCCCTATCGTGCGCTAGATAAACATGGATATACTAGGAAGTCAAGTTTTTTGTAGTCATCAGCTTAACACCTCGACTCTATTTACACGGTTCGGGCGTCACGGCGACCCGACGCCTCGTTTCGTAGTCTTGCGCGCGGCCGAGAAACCGACCCGAATTCCTCCACCGCATCGAGATCTCGCGGCTGGCCTTGCTTAAGATGGGCAGGAATTAGCAGCGGGAGGATTCGAAAAAAGCATCAGATTTGCCATACCCACCCCCTCCGACTTTGAAGAGCTGGGACTGTGGCGGCCGGCGATCGGTGTTGCAGTTATGCCGGTGGTGTCAAACATACCCCAGAATTGCATTTCGATGACGGATTGGGTGTTCGGAGTGCCGCTCGGGTCAGCATGATAGAAAGTCGCGATATCCACGGCACCGGTGCCCGATGAAGAACTGGCGGAGTCTCGCGTACCCGGAACCCTATCCGAAGCTGTAAAACTGGAAATTCCATACGTGCCATTGGGGCCTTCGTTAAGTCCGAAGCCGGGATTTCCGGTGGCAAAAGTGCTGTCCGTGATCTTGAACTGCAGCCGACCGTTGCAATACGCTGTGAATGTGTGCCCGACGATCATTCCTTTTACCACGTCACCTGTAGTTACGCCGTACTCCGGTCCTTTGAGTGATTTAATAATAGTGTAGTGAGGAGGCTTGCTTCCCGGACCGTTCCACGTGGCGATCGATAGGTAAGCTGTCTTCTTCTTGCCTAAAGCACTCCACATGATTTCGTACCCGGTTGCATCCTTCGGCGAGGTCCGCAGACGAATTTCCACTTCAGGATATCGGACGGGGTCTTCCAGGCGAACAGTCGCCTCTGCCATTTGGTCTGGCTTCCAGTTTCCCGTGAGCAGCGCCAGAGCATCGCCAAACCGTTCCGGCCCTGTGGGACCAAACGCATAACCTGGAGTTGTGGAGACACTGGAAACATGCAGGTCACCATGGTCGCCACATAGCGTGTCATGCCAGTTAACGCCGGGGGTCCCGGCCGTTATCCAGTGGCCGCCCTCGGAAATGAGCGCTTCAGCTTTGGGGAACTTGGTGGAGTAGTCGGTTGCTGGAGCTCGAGTGGGAAGCGCCGCCAGGTACAAAATCAGCACTGAAACGGCGGCAGGCACAATCTTCTTCAACCCACGAACGGGTTGTCTTTTTGTTTCTTGCAGGAATTGAGAATTGGTTTTGCTGCACATTAGTTTATCCTCGAACAGAGTATTGTGGTGTGGCGTCGCCTTTTTCAAAACAGGCTGTCCACATGCTATTGCCGATGACGGAGCAGGCCATTGTCACAGGCTCGAAAAATACACGAAGGACGCTTCAACCTGAATTCCGAAGTGGCGAGGCTCTTTGGGAAGAAACCCCTCACCCGGCTCGCTGCTCTCGCCACCCTCTCCCCAAGGTAGAGGGCTTATCGTTGACGGCCCTCTCCCTTGGGGAGAGGGTGTCCCGAAGCCGGCGGAGTCAGCAGCCGGTACGGGACGAGTGAGGGGTTACTTCCGAAGAATCCAAACTCCCATTCCGTTCTCGAGGTTTTCAAGGCAGGCAATTCAGATTCAACGAGTCGGCCCGGGAGCGCCAAAATCAACTCCGGAATTCGAGTTCAAGAACTGCCGAGAACTGCGGTTATTATCGACTTTAGTATAACTTCGCCCCTCGGACAGATTCGCCAATTGTCTTCAGCATGAGCGCCGGCAAGGGCGCGACTGCAATCCAAAACTCAAAAGTCGTGCCTCGCATCGTCGACCTCCGCGGAGGAGATGGCCATCGCTGCAGGATCCGGAACCTCTTCCCCCTCCAGGGCCTTTGTCAATTTGAATTGCTCAAAGGCTTTCTTGGACTCATCGGGAAGTCCCAGGTGAAGATAAACACCTCCAAGGTGGTAGTAAGCAGTTGAAAGCCGTGGGTTCAGATCAACTGCTGTTTCGAGTTGCTTCCTCGCTTGGGGATAATCCTCCAACTTCTCGTAAAGGCTGCCCAGCTCAAAATGGGTTAGTGCATACGAAGGATACAACTTCTCGGCCAGGCGCATTTCGTCGAGCGCGCCACGGTTATCTTCCATCCGCTTAAGCAAGATACCATACTGAAGATGATAGTACGGGTTTGACGGTTTCATTTGAACCGTGTTGTGGAGGTAAGTTTGTGCTTCATTCAAGCGCGATTGCATTGCCGCAACGACGCCGAGCATGAATTCAGCCCGATCATAATCCGGAGACAGTTCGAGCGCTGATTTGAAGTTCTGCTCCGCACGATTAAAGTACTCGGGCGAGTGGACGCGCTCAGCCATGAGAAAGAAGCTCATTCCCGTAAAGTACAGCGGTTCCGGAGATTCCGGCTCGAGCTGGGCGGCTCGAAGGAAAGACTCGATAGCGGCCAAATAATCGCCGAATTTCTCATAGATTCGCCCCTGGGCGATCAAGTAGTGAGGTTGGGCCGGGTGCGCCTGAATTGCGCTCTGAACAGGCGCCAAGGCCTTGGCTTCTTGTTGCTCGAGAGCCAGTGTCTGAGCCTTGAGTTGCGGGTATTCCGGTCCTTGTTCGATTCGAGGATCGTGTATGACGGCCAATGCGGCAGTTGCACATGCGGCATTCTCCCGCGCCAGGCACAGGCGGAGGTCGGCCAGCAGGGCTTTGGACTCATTACCCGCCTGGTGGGTTTGCCCTCCCTGGGCGGCGGGGGGCGCTTCATTCGGATCTGCCTCGACCGTGGGCAGTGCAGCGTGATTCTCTCGCGCCTCGCCCTGTACAGGAGCCAACGCAGCGATTGGACGCGACTCGTCTTGATCTGCGGGCTTAGCGCTCGAAATCAGGCGGGATGGATTATTCTTCCTGCCGAGCGATTCGGCCAACGCAACTTCCTTTTCAGCCTCGTCGGGGAGGCCCATCTGCTTCAGCAGAGTCGCCAGTTGTGCGGAAAACGCGGGCTCCGAGGGGAAATGTTTCTTCGCAGCCTTAAGAGTTTCTAAGGCTCCATTGGCGTCATGGGTGCTGATCTGCACTACGGCCAGAGCACGAGCAGGAAGGGGCGAATCGGGATCCAGGGCAACTGCTTTCTTCAGCACTGGCAGCGCTTCGTCATTCTTCCCAAGCCTTCGTAAGGACAGGCCGAGGTAGAGGTAAGGCTCGCCGAAAGCAGGGTCCAAATCGATCTCCTTACGAAACTCGTCAGCAGCGCGCGCATAATCAGCGCGGCCAAAAACGAGATAACCCAGCCGGAAATGGGCGCCCGCAATTTCAGGACTCTTTCCCAGGGCTTTCTTGTACTCCGACTCGGCGCTCGAGTCCTCATACCGGGTCATGTAGGCATCGCCTAAGAGCATATGGAGCCAGGGAGAGTCGGGGAAACGTTGGTCGAAGGTCTCGAAATCTCTTATTCCCGCCTCTTTGTCGTGCAATGCATGGTCTTGCTCGATGAGGGCGTAGAAAACGTACGAGTCTTCGTACCCCAAATCAACGGCTCGCGAAAACGCCTCCTGTGCGGCCTTGTGGTTCTGCAAGGCATCGTACGCCACACCCAAATAGAATTCGACGGTTGCAGATCTGGGTAACCTTGTGAGAACACTCACTGAGTCGGCTACGCGACCGGTTAATACTAAGGCAATCGCGTGGTCCAGCTTAAGCTCAGGATCCTCTGGAGCAAGACGCAACCCTTTTTGACTCCATCGTTCGGAACCATTGAAATCACGCTGTTGCCGCAAAAATGCTGATAGAGAATGGTAGAGATCACTGCGGTCGGGGCATAGCTGGATAGCACGTTCGTACGCGCGCTCCCGACTAAGGGGGGCCAAATTGGGATCGTTTCCCTGACGGAGAATTTCCTGAAAATCCGGACTGTTGCCGCAAGGAACAGTAGCCCATGTCGGGGCGGGACACCACCCGCAAGCACAAGCAAATGCCAGCAAAGCTAATCTACCCTTCAGGCGATCTTTCATTATGTACTTCCACGTGTCGGACTTCCGACTGGGCGCAGTTAATGCTTGTGGCGCCTTGGAATTAGATAGACCTCCAAGCTCTTCTCTATGAACGGACGCACTTCAAACAACCGAGCGCTCCACACGTAGTGTCGTGTCCCCGAAGTTCGTTGAATATGTCAGCCCGCGGAGCGGGCGTAAGCGAGTAGCCCACGGCGTAAGCCGTGGGTGCGTGAGGCCCTCCCTCACCCCCGTCCCCTCTCCCGCTCGGGCGGGAGAGGGGTGCCGCAGGCGGGGTGAGGGCTGTCAAACCCAGGGCTCACGCCCTGGGCTACTTTATGGCGCCCCTGACGGAGCTGCTGACGCGTGGCCGAATCGTCTCGACTTATATTGCGAACTATTGGAACACGACACTACGTGAGCATGGCATTTTGGCCGGTGCCGTTGCCATTTAGAACTGATATCGCAACGCAAACTCAGCAATTCGAGGGTCGAGCGCACTGGTAATCTGACCGTAATTCCCGGCCCCATACGCGGTCTGCACGCCGGAAAAATTGGTGTGGTTAAAAATGTTGAACAACTCGGCCCGAAACTGGAGTGCGTGACGCTCCTTGATGTGGAAATCCTTGTAGAACGCCACGTCAAAGTTGACCACCCCTGGGCCGGTGATCACGTTCTGGCCCGAGTCTCCAAAATAGCCCGCCGCGGGATTCGAAAAAGCGCTAGTGTTAAACCACTCCGCTGCCGACTTGGGGCCCTTAATCGTACTCCCGGAGACCCGATCCGGCAGGGTGGCAAGGCCCGGATTAGAAGTCGCCAGACCGGGATTGAGCGCAAACCCAGCTTGAATGGTGGTGATGTCCGCAAATTGCCAGCCTTTCAGGGCCAGGCCTGCAAGACCGTGCGCGCCTTGGTACCAGGGCAGACTCCATACCACGCTGCTCGTCCAGATGTCGAAGACATTGTAGCTGCAAGTACCGTATTGGCGATCCGGGTGGTAGGAGTCCTGGGCAGGTGAGCCTCCGGTAATGCCGCCGGTCCCGTAGAACGACCCTGACACATTCGTCAGGCAGTGCTGCCAGGTATAGGCAGAAGTAATGACCAGGTTGTGCCCAACGGGGTGGCGGAGGTTTACTTCCAAGGCATTCCATCGCTGCCGGTTGGGATTCGTGTATTGGCTGATATTTGCGTATCCCAAGTACGGCGAATAGACGTAGGGAAACACTGTCCCTGTGTTGATGATCGGATTGAAGTCATAGGGGGCATCAGGAAGCGGCTGATTAATGTTGAGGATTCCTTGCGTATGTCGAGTGGCGTTTGCCGCCCCGGCAACCGAGAGAAGCCAATTTCTTGAGAACTGATGTTCCACGGTTAAACTGTAGGTGAGGTCTCCAGTGGTGGGATAGAAATTGGGCGACATAGCAACCAGCGATGCCGCTCCCGCGGGGGCCGCCGCCGCCCCGATCGGATTGGGAAAGTGCGGTGTCACCAGTGTTAACCCTTGAATGATCGGAGGATTGCCGGTGCAACTCTCACCGCAGTCCGTACCTGTCTGGATGCTGGTATAGGTGACTCCAATTCCCCCACGAATTGACGTCTTGCCGTTTCCAAAAAGGTCGTAAGCGAAGCCGGCAGTCGGGCCCCAGTTGTTCTGATGCTTCGAGACGAAATTCAGCGGGACACCGTTGACGCCATTAAAGACCAACCCATTGATCGGGTTGTAATTGGCTGTGGGCGTGATTGTTCCGTCGGGATTGACAATCGGTGCGTCCGCGGGGTTGTAGGCCGAAGCGAGAAAATTCGTAGCATATTGCTTCTGAATGGTCGGCGAGTTCGTCCACAGGTAGCGAATTCCTCCGGTCAGGGTAAGGCGGCTGTTCACCTTCCATCGGTCCTCAAAATAGGGTGAATATTCCCTCCAGTGGTTGTAGGTGCGGAATACGTTGCTCGCCTGGTAGAAACTCGAGGCGTCGCCCAAAAGATAATCGGCGATGGGGTTGCCCGTGAACTGGCCGCTGAAGAACCACTGTCCATTGCTGGCGCTGAAGGTGTTCTGGCGTGCCGTGCCTAGCTGGACGGACACGCCGGCGGTCAAAAAGTGTTTGCCCCGCAGCCAACTCCAATCGTCGCTCAACGTGTTGACCAGATTGCTAGCGTGAGGGGTGGGGGTATTCGACGACTGTCCAATAGGCGACCAGCCACCACCGAAAGTTACCTGGGGCAAGCGGTCGGAAAGGAAACCCTTATAGGGTAGTGTCTCCTGAAAGCTGGGCAACTGGTTTTGCAGATAGATTCCATCGGCGAGTAAACTCGGATTGTAGATGAGAATGTTCAGGCTCGTGGTGTTGACCATTGACGGCGAAAGGGTGGCCGTAAGCTGCAGTTGCCCCAGCAGGTTGGAGGTAGTTACATAACTCCGATTGACGCTGTAGGGCGAGCCCAGGTAGTAATCATTGGGATTTTGACTATTCTGGTGGTCGTCCAAAAATTCACCCATCAAGCGAAGGCGTTCTGAGAAATTGTGGTCCACTTTGATTTCATCGTCTCGCGTGTTGGTAATAATGGGATTCAGATTGATGTAATTCAAGAATCCGCCGCCGGGGTTGTTCGGTAAAGGCGCCATGGCATTGAGGAAAATTTGAGCATTGCTGTTGATGGATCCCGAAGGCAGCATATTGTATGCAAGCGGCGTGCCGGTAGTGGGGTTGGTCAATTGCTGGTCGTTTGGGTTGGTGCCATTGCAAACGCCATTGGCGTTAAATCCGGAGATGCACAGGGCTGAGAAGTCGCCGTTGCGCATGGCTTGCGTGGGATCTGCGCCTTGCACGCTCCCCGCGGTTGCCCCCAGCCCCATATGTTGATCAGACCACTGTTGGCTCCAAAAGAAGAACGTTTTCTTCTTGCCGGACGCATGCCCAGGAATATAGATGGGGCCGCTCAAGTTGTACCCGAAAATATTCTGCTTCAAGGGAGGCACGGAGGGACTGAAAAAGTTGCGGGCATCCAGTGCGTCGTTGCGAAGATATTCGAAGGCGGTGCCGTGAAAGTGATCGGTCCCGCTCTTGGTCTCAAGAACGACCGCGGTCGAGCCGTACATCGTGTACTGAGCGCTATAGTTATTTTGCAGAACGCGGACCTCTTGGATACTGTCGGGATTGGGAGTAATACCCAGGCTATCCATATTGCCGGGGGCAATGTTCCAGATTCCGTCCAGGTAGTATCCCGTGCCGGTTATTCCCATGCCGTTGATCGACATCGTGTTGACCTGGATGAACCCACCTTGGACTTGGGCGGTATCGGGCGCGGTGTTGGTTACACCGGGCATGAGAGCGGAAAGGCTCTGAAAATTCCTCCCGTTCAGGGGAAGGGTGCCCACTTCTTTACTCGATACTTCGTTCGAGACCTCGGGAGTAATGGTCTGCACTTGCACAGCACTTGCCGAGACCTCCACTTGTTGGGTGACGGTCCCGATCGCAATTTGCGGATTGACCGAGGAGACTTGCGCGGGGTGGACCTCTACACCCTTTTCGGTGTAAGGCCTGAAACCTTGCTTCGTCACCGTGACCGTATACATTCCGACGGGCAGCGCCGCACTGGCAAATGTGCCGTCGGAGTTGCTGGAGACGGTGATCGTGGCGTTCGTGCCGTCATTGACGATAGTTATGGTGGCCTCTGGCACAACGGCTCCGCTCTTATCGGTCACCGTACCGGCAATCGTGCCGTTGCCCACCTGTGACCAGGCCAACTGCGGGGCAAGAACTAATAACAATACTTCGCCTAAGATAGCCCACAAAGCCTTTGACTCAAATCGATTTGGCATTTCCCGCCCTCCTCTTGGTAATTCAACCCCGTTGTGTAAAGCCCCCGCGAGGCGCTGTCCTAATTTGAACGTAGCGCCGACCTCTAGAGCCTGCCCTGAGCGAAGCGAAGGGTCGGCAAATGCTGGCCTGAAGGCTAGCGCTACGCCGAAATTAGGACACTACCCCATGCGAAACGAACTACACGGCTCATCCAAGTCCGAAGACGTGAGCCCACCGCAAATGAGTATCTATTTTTAGCAGGTACCAATGCCCAACAAACATAAACCCGCGACACCTGCAACACGTATTCAGACTAACCCTATACAGTGTCAAGTTCCATAGAAAAATCTGCCCTTTAGATGGATCTCTCACGGGACCTCGCTTGGCGCGTGATTCTGTCCGTCTGATTGACGAGCGACGTTGCTTTCAGTCACCAAATGATGATCTTTTTTCGCAAAAGTTTGCCCAGTTCCTATACTAATTCCTACCGCCTACGTCTATCTTTTTCGGGCGATAATGGGGTGACACGGTTGATGTGCCTTCAGCCCTAATTATTTGCGCCCCGGCGCGTGTGAAAAGGGATTCTGATCAAATTGGGCAGCGCAATTTGAATCTAGCCGAACTTTCGCAGTTGAGGGCATATTGAAGTCGTAAGTGTTTTCTTTTCATCAAAGCGATCTTGCAGGTCGGCACTACATTTTCAGCCTCGGCGACTGGGGCTGGGCAGCCTTCTGGGGGGCCTTGATCCGGGGTGGGGGCTGGGAAGGCAAGGTGAGGTTAAGCTGGTGCAGCATCAACGACTGATCCGGTTCTGGCTGGGTGTAGCGGGGCATGATCAGCCAACGACCGTCGGTGGT
>Ga0209517_10009099_pt1 | contig 11444 bp, 12 predicted proteins | sample PeaSoiMetSII2010_FD_187695 | JGI IMG/M metagenome (GOLD analysis project Ga0209517, IMG submission 187695) | Peat soil microbial communities from Weissenstadt, Germany - SII-2010 (SPAdes) (version 2) | ecosystem: Environmental > Terrestrial > Soil > Wetlands > Peat | place: Germany...
GATCTAGGAATAATTGTTAATAATTATGACGAAAAGGGAGGAACCGCAGAAAAAAATTCTCCGTCAACAATATACGAAATCACAAATGTTCCCATTTTAGGAATATTACCGTTTGTAAGAGATTATCAGAATCTTGAGATGATGATTTCTCACGTTGAAAAAAATATTGATTTGAAATCTCTTATATCTTGAAAATTTTTAATTTGGACTGTTTCTTGGTAGATAAAAAACTAATCAAGTCATTTACTATGTTTGCAAATGTTATGGTATCTTTCAGAGTATAGACTCTGGTCTCCACTGGTATGTCTTTTTCAAGAACTACCCAAATATTATTTGAATTTGGTTGTATTTTTTTGATTTTTTCAATTTGAGATTTTATGCTCTCAACATTATCTGTTTTTGGAAAAGACACTATGATAACATCTTGTGGTGAGGCAGTTAATGTCCTAGTGTCTGGAACTGCAATATCTATCTCAACAGACTGGAACAAAGTCTTTCGCTGACTTGGAATCATGGATACTGTTAGTAGATAATGTAACAATCCTTCTGCAACTGCACCACAAGTATCAGATTCCACCGTCTCATTTTTTTCAAGGTTTAATATGCAATGCTCAAAAATGACTTTGATGACATCTGGACTTTCACCTTGAACGATATCTGAAAGTATTCGTTGCTCTCCATAATCTGATATTGCAGAATATATGATTTCACTTAATTCCAAGACATTTTCCATATGGAATGTCATAAATTAATGTTAAGTTATTTTTTGAATTTCTTACTTGCAAATCTTGCCAGACCAAGTTTTTTCATTTCATCTGATTCTTTTAAAACTAATTTGTGTTGAACTTCTGTGTGTTTTTTTAGCTTGTTTTTCAATTCTAGAAATTCATTTGCCAAGATCTTTACTGCATATAATCCTGCATTTGCAGCCTTGTTAACACCCACTGCTACAACTGGGGAGCCTGTTGGCATCTCAGATATTGATAGTAGGGCATCTAGTCCACCAAATGCGGAAAACTTGAACTTGTCAGAATTTTCTTTGTCGTTGTAAACCATTATTGGGACTCCTATTACGGGAATTGTAGTGTGAGATGCAATCATACCTGGTAGATGGGCAGAACCTCCTGCTCCTGCAATTATTACCTTGAATCCTTCTCTTTCTGCATGTTTTGCATAATCTGATAATCTGGTTGGCGTCCTATGTGCAGAAACAATCTGGTCCTCATGTTTTATTCCAAACTCATCTAATACTGTAGCGGCAGAATGCATTATTTTACTGTCTGAACTAGATCCCATTATAATTCCAACAAGAGGTTTTTTTGACCAAGTCATAGAATAAGACAAGACTGAATTAAATAATTAAACTCAGCGTTTTGTATCTGTTATTTTTTTAACTAATCTAATTCATACTCTTAAATTATATCTGAGATAAATCTAAACTCTAGATATGCAAAAGTCTCCTTTGGAAACAAGGCGGGCATTTGGAGTCTTATTTATAGGCGTGGCAATAGCAGTTGGCTCTGCATCAATCCTAAGTGAAATTGCATTTGAGCACAAGACTCCTATTTTCTACTATGCTATAATCTGGTTTGGAAGTTTTGCGATAACATTTGGAATTGTTATTGTGAAATTCAGAACGATGCTTTCTTCTATCAAGGGAAGAATGAAAAATAGTGTAAAATGGCCTAGGATGGTAAAAGCTGTAAACGGCCTGTGCTGGGCTGCACCATTTGCGGCTATAGGAATAGCTCCTCATTTTTACCAATACTTGATTCTATTTGGTATTGGTCTTGGTAATACCTCGACATTTCTATTTATGAGAAAATATAGTGGCCTTGTAAATACAGAACAAATTATTGTGGGTACGATATCTCTAGCAGCAATACCTCTTGCTATCCTACTTGATACTTCACTAATCTCTAATCAGACAACTGCTGTAATAACATCAAGAATCATGATTGCAGTTGCATATGGTGCAGGCGGAATTTTTGCTCTGATTAAAAAATAAGTATCAATTTTGAGGCATGAATTTAATCATACTTCTTATTTCTTGAGCCCTTTTTATTAAAAGTTCAATATTTTTTGTATCTTTTTCATCTACGATATTAAAGTGACCTAGCTTTCTCTGAGGTTTGGATTCATCTTTGTGATACATCTTCAGATATACTCCATCTTTTTGTTCAAGTGTGATTGGTCTGTATCTTCCAACAAAATCTCTTGGCCCTAAAATATTACACATTACTGTGTTGTGTTTTAATCTGGTATTTCCAAGGGGTAATCCAAGTATTGCTCGTAAATGCTGTTCAAATTGTGATGTTTCAGTTGATTGTAGCGTATGGTGACCAGAATTGTGTACTCGTGGTGCAATTTCATTAACCAATACTTTGTCATCTTTAGTTACAAACATCTCAATTCCAAATACGCCAGCACCGTGTAACACTTGCATTGTTTTTTTTGCGATATTGTCTGCCTCTGATGCAATCTTGTCACTTACTCGTGCAGGCACAATTGTAAATTCAAGTATGTTGTCTTTGTGAATGTTTTCTACAAGGGGATAAGTGGCAATTTCGCCATGAATGTTTCTCGCTGCTATTACTGATACTTCCATCTTAAAATCTACAAATTTTTCTATCATGGTCTGTCGTCCAAGAAAACGTTTGTATCCAATTTCTATCTGTGATTGATCTTCGATTCTAAAGTTTCCCCTTCCATCATATGCATCACGTCTTGCCTTTAGTAGTACAGGATATTGAAATTGACTGATTTTTTTCTCAAGATCCTCCTGCGATTCTACTGCCTCAAACTCTGCAACAGGAATGTTGTTTTGACTCAAGAATTGTTTTTGAAGATACTTGTCTTGAATTGTTCTAAGAGTTGTAGGAGATGGATTGATTGAGACTTCACCATGTAGTGATTCTAACACTTTGCTGTCTCCTGATTCTATTTCATAAGTTATGATATCTGATTGGAGCGATAGTTCAACTATGGCATTCTTGTCTTTGAAATCTGCTACAATTTGTTTAGCTCCTACTCTTACTGCAGGACATTCTGGTGTTGGGTCAAGCACTATTACATCTGAGATGTATTCTGGCATCTTTTTTGCGGCTTCTGTAAGCATCATTCCAAGCTGTCCTCCGCCAATTATGCCAAGAATTTTGGTCACCATGCTATTGCACAATCTGTTTTAAAAATAGTTATCGAGTATAGCATGGCGTTCATATCTGGTTATTTTTCCATGTTACATTCTGTTATTTGTTAAATCTCCCTCCTCTTTAAATACAATTTTCCAGATTTTTACATGATGGATGAAGTAATTACGGTTAGGACTGGAATTCCTGGATTTGACACTATATTATCAGGAGGATTTAGACAAGGAAAGTCAATAACACTATCTGGACCTCCTGGCAGTGGAAAGACTACATTTGGAATGCAATTTCTATATTCTGGCGCAAAAGATTTTGACGAGCCTGGGATATTTGTAACACTCTCACAAAGTCCAACCGAAATAAAAAATGATTTCAAGTCACTTGGGTGGGATATTCAAAAATTGATAGATGAAGGGCAAATGATAATTATTGACGCAAGACCCTTCAAGAAAAAAGAGGGCTTTATTGCATTAGATGAATCTCTTTACCAAGGAGAACCACTTCCATTCATGCACTTGACCCAGCTTATACTTAGTAGCATCAAAAGAATAGGTGCAAAACGTATTGTTATCGACTCACTCACAGTTCTTGCTATGCAATATGTGAATAATTTCTATATCAGACAGGGTCTTCAAGGACTAGTTTATGCATTAGAAGATCAACATTGTATGTCCATACTTATTTCAGAAATAGACTCGTCTGAAAAATCTCCTGTTGAATGGTATGTATCATCAGGCGTTATATTGTTGTGCCATGTACGCAAAGAATACTCTATGGAAAGAACAATCCAGGTTCTCAAGATGAGGGGCGCAAAACATAGTGAACAGATTTTCCCAATAAAATTAAACGAAATGGGTATTCAGATTATGTATCCCCAAATGATAAAGTAGATTTACAGATGTATGTTTTTAGATATGGACCAAAATGAATCAAAAAGCATCTTCATTGAATAAACCAGTGTTTCTGAATCTGTCCACATGGCATTCATTTGTTGCGATGTCTGATTTGAGTTTTTAATAAAATGTATTATTTCCTTACTATCTTTTATGAGAAAACAAAGATTATCATGTACGCCTGATGGAATCTTCTTGACTTTTGTTCTATCCATGTCATCAAAAATGTATAATGCATTATCAGATATAGACGATAATAATTTAAAATTAATCTTTGAATTTTGAACATTTTCAAGATGATTTGCATGGTAGAACTTTAAAAAGTCTTTTTCTGCCCCTAATATGAGAAATTCACTGTTTGCACTTTTGATCATTTCTTTTATTTTGCTGTTTATTTGGTTGACTCCTTCGAGCATTTGAAATTTATCCTCTCTAGTTTCTTGAATCGATTTACCATCTGGAATGGAATCCCATAATTTCTTAATCTCACCTTCTTGACTTTCTAAAGTGTTTACTCGCTCTTTTTCTGCATTAACAAGAACCCAAATTGCTTTATTCAATGGCTCTGCTGAGAATCTAGTAGGATGCTGAAATGTTGCTGATACAAGCCCTTTATTTTGTAAAGTAGTTAAAAGGTGATATGTTTCAGTTCTTGGCATCTTTAATGCCTTGCATACTTCAGGTGCAGTCTTTGAGCCATATTTACCTAGATAGATGTAGACCTTACTTTGATTGGAAGTGAGTCCAAATTTTGCAAGTTCGATTTTTAGTTTATCACATGTTATCTTTTGTTCGTATATGACAGAACTAGAATCTGCGTCAAAGATGGATGATGAAGATTCATCATTTTTCATTTCTAAATGAGGATCCATTGTATTCCCTCCTTTGGTATGAAAATTTTTGATTTCAATAACTATGTCTCATTTTTTATTCCTTTAAGTGATGTGAGGCATATTACGTCACACTGCGTCACATTTTGTGTTTCATATCTTTCAAGATTTTGAGAATACATGCTACTGGTACATTGGTCTAATGGTTAGAACTATTTTGGCTCAAATCGCATTTTGTGAAACTTTCACTATTTAGACCATTATTAAATATTTTTCAATGATGTTGGAAATAATATTAAATTTTGACTTCGTGAATAATTTCACTGGGTATGGTAAAAATTGATTTGTATGAAAATTTGGTCTTTGGCTGTCCGGTCTTTATAAAACAGACCTGAAGTGTCAAGTCCTGATTTAGGAATGCAGTACAACCAAGTTCTCTTTTAACTCCCTTGGAAATCAGGTTATCTATTGCATCTTTGATCTTCTCTATTTTTTCTATTTTTGATTTCGCCTTCTCCAGTGCCTTGAAATAAATTTCAAGCTCGCCCTTTGTCCCTATCCCGTCATAGACTGAAATTGGACCCAACTCATGCCAGTTTGTCTTTTGATCTCTTTTCTTTACTGTTTTTTTCTTTTTTGGATCTAGGGGACCTTCAAGTTTTTCTTTTAGTTCTGCAATTTCTGTAGAATCATTTGTGGTATTTTCAAACCTAATCTTCTCTCCTATTGCCTCAGAATATTCCTCAGATTTTTTCTTTAGTATCTTTAAATGATTTCCAAGGTATGATTGAAGCTCTTCAATTGAATGAAAATGCATTATTTCATCTTTCAACTATTATACTCCTTCCACATGTAATGACGGGTCATTAACAATCATGTCTTCGGTACTAGAACCTGGCAGTCGTTTTAGTCTCTTTGTAGCTTCGCGCACAAATACAATTTTCTGATTCTTTAAAATCCTATCTGATCTTGCCATGTTTATCATATTTGGAATGACCAATTTCAAAATATTTAATATTTCATCTAAACTAAGCTGGTCCAATCTTTTCTGCTCTGATTTAAAATTAGATTTTATGATAAGTAAATCGAGAGATGGCATTAGAATTATTCTTGTATCTTGCGGTAAGTTCATTAATCTAGGATCAACATCCATAGAAAATCCTAGATAGTTAGTTATTGTTCTTAAAGAATTGTATAATTCATCTGTTAAATTTGTTTTCTCATTATCTAGTTCATAAATCTGGATGGCTTCATCAACAAGATCATCCATTGATTTTATGGCTGATGCTAACTCGTCTAGATTTGTATTGTCTGGTACAGACATATGAAAAAAATTCGGTCTTTTGTATGAAAAAGACATGTGTGTATTTGTAGATTACACTACCAACATAGTTTGAAACATACGTGTATTGAATTTTAAAAATGTTTTATTGTGTGATGGTTTCTCGAGTAGAAGAAGATAGTCAGTTTTAGACCTGACACATCCATCAATATTAGTAACCAAATGACCAAAAATTCAAGAATGAGGCATTTTTCTAATCATAGGGCACTAAGTTCGATAGTTACTGGAATGATACTTCTTGTAACAACTGTTATTCTTGGCTCAGCAGTAGTCATGTGGTCTAGCGGTATCTTTTCAATATCAAAGTCAATTACAACTACACTTTATGCAACTAATGTAAATGAGTTTTCTGAAAAACTGGTGATAGAAAATGCGTGGTTTGGCAACACTCCATCGAAATTCATTAATGTTACGCTGTATAACGTTGGCTCAACAGGCATAACTATTACAGATATTAAAATTGAGAATTCTACACATGTGTCAGATATTTCTATTACAAATGGAAACATCCCTGCCCAGAAAACAAATTCGACAAAAATACCTTACGGCTGGACAAGTAAAATTCCTCTGAGCATAATAGTAACTACCGCACGAGGTTCAGTCATTACTGATGATGTGTCTCCATGATGAGAAATTTGCAAAATGAAAAAACGTTTGTAATGTCTGAGGATAAAATAAAAATATGTCACATTTCAATACGGACACTTGTTAATTATCATCCTTTGAGATAATTACGTATGGCGCCATATGAGAAAGAGGGATAGAAATGAACCATTTAGATATTTCAATCGCTACAAAAAAGGAGTATCTACAGTAATTAGTGGAGTGATTTTACTTGTGGGCATTTCATTAATCGGCATTATTGGTGTTTCATGGGCCAAAGACAATCTCAATAACAATGAACAGATCATAGATGATACTTATTCTACAAACATCAATAAAATTAAAGAATCCATCACTCCGCAACATGAATGGTACAATTCTGCACAAAAGCAACTTAATGTCACTTTTATTAACACGGGAATTGATGGTCTCAATGTTACAGAAATAGAAATTAAAGGAATAAATCCATTGGATTTGCGAATGCCATCAACAGCGGTTCCACCTGGTGCAACCTTTTCTAAATTAGTAAATTATAACTGGGCAGGAGATCCACTTGATATTTCCCTAATTACTAACCGTGGCTCAATTTTTACACATCACCTTGGCACACCTGCCGATGGTCAGTTGATAATCAATAAGATAGCAAGGCAGGCTGATGGCAACTTTACTTATTATGGTGATCTAGGTAATTTTGATATCTCGACTTCTGGTAGCCATAATACTGTAACTCTTGATCAAAATGGCAATATGATCCTAACCGGTACGATTCACGATTTTAATGGTTCGGCATGGCCAGAAGGCGGCGATCCTGATTTTGAAAAAGTGTGTGGCTACTGCCCGTTTGGAGTAATTCCTGGCATTGTTATGCCAAATCTTGGTTCTGACGGAACCCCGGTATACAACAATCAAACCACATCTGCATTTAACAATGGATTTGTGAGATATAACCAGTGGTATCATGATACCCCCGGTGTTAATGTGGAAAAACAATTGAATATTACATTGATTGAACAAGGAACCAATCCTCAAACATGGAAGTATAGCAACATGTCATTCTTTCCCATAGATAATCAATTGTTTGGCAATAGTGGACAGGATGCAAATGGTAACTGGCATAATTTTGGATTTACATATGAGATCCACAGTTCGTTTACCTATCAAGGCGGTGAGACTTTTAATTTCTGGGGAGATGACGACTTGTGGGTTTTTGTCAACAAAAAACTTGCTCTAGATTTAGGAGGAGTACATGCAGGAGCTGCAGGTACAATAAATTTGGATGCTCAAGCTAGTCAACTTGGGATCACACGAGGAAATGTGTATCCTTTTGACTTTTTTTATGCAGAACGTCATACAACAAGTTCTGAAATTCAGGTTTCAACATCCATAAAACTTGGAACCCCGGGAACAGGAAACTCGGGAGTACTCTTTGTAGATCCTGGAAAATACACCATAGGTGAAGCTCCTACGCCTGGATGGACACTCCAGAGTGTTACATGTGATAACACCTATGCTCAGCCTAATGCAACCGAAGTCACGGTAACGGTTCCTAAAGGAGTAACTACGTGCACATTTACAAATTTCCACAATTAATCCATTTTTCATCTTTTTGGGTAAGTGGTTAACATGAACAATACTGAAAATATAACACAAAATTATCGTATATTTAATAATTTAAAATCATAAAGTTATCAACCGTGTAATTATTTTATATGACATCCAGAATCCTTTATCGAAGATTAAAACTATTTTTGCCATATGAAGTTGGATGAAATGTCTTTAGATGACCATGTTAATTTCTATGAATTAGATTGCATCACATGTACGGATGAATGGCATGAACAATAGAAGGGGTATAAGCACTGTAGTTGGAGCTGTTTTTTTCGTCATTATTTTCACAACTGCAGTAACTTTTGTTACTTATGATATGAATTTACTAAATAATTTTACTAGTGCATTTGTAACAAAAAGTCAATCCGATGCCGATGCAAACCATGAAGAATTTTCAATAACCAAAGTAACACTTGCTAACAACAAATTCAATATTACGGTTCAAAATTCTGGAAATATTCCAATAACTATTAACAGACTGTGGATTCAGAACAAAACTGATATCACTTGGGGTACTTCAAAATATGATATTAACCAAATTGTATACCCTGGAAATTCCCTTTCTGAGATAGGACAAAGCCTTCCACTTTATGCCAAACCAACTCAAGGATATGACATTAAACTAGTTACAATGCGTGGAAATGTCAAGGAGTTTTTTGTAAACTCTGCAAGTCAAGCACCGGTATATTTGCAATTATTTGCATTGCCATCTACTATCTCAAATAATTTTATCACCACTCTACTTCTTGGAGTAACAAATAACATGACAAATGGTGGCGCCCTCACCAATATTGTGCCAAATATGGCAGTTAGTAATGTGACAGGTTTTGGTAAAGCTACCCTGATTTCAGGTCCAACTCCATCTTCCTATCCACTTTTGAATGGCGGGGCTGAAACATTTTTTGAGTGGAATTATAACATTAATGGTACTAATGGCTACACAGTTAATTTCAAAGCATCACTTCAAAATGGATATCTCTATAACAATGCTTCACAAAATGTCGTACTAAATACAGCTACCATGGGAAATGTAGAAGCATATAGCACATATTCTACTAGCCATACTTTGTTATATACGGAAGATACTGTTAATTTCAATACTACCTCTGCAACTACGGCTGCAACTTTGCCAACCTCGGTTGGACATACTGGTAAAACTTTCACTATAAGAGATGGTTCTGTTTCTGCTGGGAACCTTGTGAAAATCCTTACTACATCTTCACAAACAATTGATGGATATTATTCTCCTTCTGGCTCTATGAATCTTACACATCAAGATCAAATCGTCAAGGTCATCAGTGACGGTTCCAACTGGAAAACAGTCGGATTCAATCCATCAGAACCAGTAGATTATTTCATGAGAGGGTCAACAACAGCATGGTATGGTAATGCAATACTCCCTACTAATTCAAGTATAATAATTTCAACACCGTCCACATTGAGAGCAACTCCTTGGGTCGTTCCGCATACAATAACAATTAATGAGATCCAGACAGAAATTTCTAGCCAAGCAAATCCTACAACTACAACATGTCATATAGGAATTTATCGAGATAATGGTAATGTATATCCTCAAACATTAGTTTCAGGAAGCGATGTTAACACATTTACAACTACCACATCAGTTAAAACTTTGACATTTGGAACTCCAATCACACTTACTAAAGGACTCTATTGGCAAGCTTGGACTTGTGGTACGGCAGCAACAACTCAGCCGACTTTTAGAGCAAATACTGTAGACGTAATCCCGCCAGTGCTAGGTTATGTCAGCACAATGGGTGCAAAAGGATTTGGAACTGCATATACAGTGAACTTTACTTATGGTTCATTACCGACTACGTATCCATCTGGTGCTACTATACTAACAGCTACACCCACACCTATGATTTTAGTAGAGATACAAAAAGGATAAAACTCATTTTAATAATTTTCATCAATTTACAAAAGAGGGTTTTCAAATTACATGATATTTGGTATTACACATACTGTTTTTATCTAAAAATTCTATTATCGAGGCATATGTGTATTTCGTATACTTACATTTGCTGTTCTATGATCTGACCCTGATCTATGGGTGACATTATCTCGATTTGTTCATGCAACAATTCGTTTTGACTAGAAAAACCAACTGCGTTCATGTCATTTGATTCATGTACTGATTCAGAAACAATCTTTTCTGTCTGTGACGCATATGACATTTGTGAGAGTCTATATGCTGGACATGGTATCTGCATGCTCTTTGACATGATAAAAAATAGTGGAAAGATTTCTTGATATATTAAATTTAAAATTACTGGAATATTTTTTTCGTCTGGACTTAGTTGCTTTGATATTTCAACCTGGTCTCCATAAAGTGTGGCCAACCCATCTACTGTAATTTTGGCATTTGTAGGATTGGACAAGAGAACAAGCTTGTATTTTAGTACAACTTCTGAATCTCTGTTTTCTACTTCATCAAGTGACGCCTCTATGTTATATTTTACAAAACCATGTTCATTTTTTAATTTTGAAAATGATACTGAATTAATCTCTATTTTTAGATTCATGAATATATGAAAATATTATAAAACTTAACCACCTGTGTGTAGTTTGATGATACACGTCATGCGTTTTAGTGTGCTTTATCTAATGCATACATGTGAATATCAAAAACCTGCCTGACCAAAGGATGAAAGAAGTCACAAATTCAAAAATCCATGATGAGAATTTCACTCTGAATATTCATGTCTCTACGTTAAAAAAAAGCACACATGCCCTGTCTAAAAATTATGACATAAAAAAATACCTCGATCCAGAAAAATTCTCATTCTCGCCTGAAATATCTGAACTTATACCACGGGATACTCCTCCGTACCTTGATAATGGTGAAAAATACGTCGAACGAATTGCAAGAGCTTTATCATTTTTTAAACAATGTGCGCTTATTGGACCCAGCGGTACTGGGAAAACCCATATTGTATATCTAGTAGCAGAGCTTGCTGGTCTTCCAATATGGGAGATCAACTGTGGTTTACAAACATCA
>Ga0209517_10009100_pt1 | contig 11443 bp, 14 predicted proteins | sample PeaSoiMetSII2010_FD_187695 | JGI IMG/M metagenome (GOLD analysis project Ga0209517, IMG submission 187695) | Peat soil microbial communities from Weissenstadt, Germany - SII-2010 (SPAdes) (version 2) | ecosystem: Environmental > Terrestrial > Soil > Wetlands > Peat | place: Germany...
TTCGAGTCCCTCAACTTCCTCGGACGTCAACACCAACTTAGCCCTTTTCGATTTTCCTGCCATGCCACAAAGCATATCAGGAAACGGAATCAATGTGTATATCTTTTAACGAAACGATATACTAGTTAGGCACAACAATAGACAGGTTAGTGTGATTTTCAAGCTCCACCTCCGAAAGACGATAGTCACTGCCCTTAACCCGAGGTATCCATTTTGGCATTTCCAGCCGCTTACTATACACCGCGCTGGTCCCCTGTCAACGAGTTCACCGTGGAGGACTTGGCTGTATGGGGCCGGCGCACTGTCCAGGGGCTGGCCAGTGCACCATCGCAATGGTCCCGAGGGACGCACTAACCGGTTCCATCCGCGATTTCTCGGTGACCCCACTGCCCCCTGCCTTGTCCCCCGAGAGCCTGAGTACACGCAAAACCGATTCTACTCACCGAGCAGAGGCAGCAACTCGATCCGCAGCCCTACGGTGCAAGTCGCTCGTCGAGTTCGCACACCAGGATGAGGCCGCCGTCCGAAGTGGCACACAAACCTTGGGACTCAGCCTTTAGCAGGCAATTGAACGAGAGTCGGAGGGACTGATCCCATATTTAACCCATCGGGTTTTGGCCTCCCGAGCGGTTTCACGGCGGTCGAAACCGTACGGATATTCACGACGGCGGGGATCAGTAGGTTCGGAGGAACTTCTCAAAACGGAAATGCGAGACTAATCGCCTGACGGCCGAAAGTGAGCCGAGCGGCCTGCAGAAGTTGGTGAGCGTATCCGATCTGAGCCCCCGGGCCGACCAGTTCGCTCATCTTCAGCCACTGAGAAGCACCCGCGCCCTCCGCCCAGTCAGCAGTGAAGATGTTTCGCCTTCCCTCGGGCAGGGCACTGGCCAACGCGCACACTCCACCCCCGGTGCCTGACTGCGCCCCAGGGAGGAGGGATGGCCCTGAGGTCAAACCCGCTTCACAGCTCGAACGACTGCCGTAAGAAGCACGGCACCGCCAATGGCAACCAGGATCGTGTAAATTAACCCCCCTTGGCCGGCGAATCCAATGCTCCGCATGATGAACCCACCGACTATGGCGCCCAGGACGCCGAGGATGATGTCCCCGATTACACCATATCCGGCTCCCTTCATGATCTTCCCGGTGAGGAAGCCTGCGACGAGCCCCACGATGATCCACCAGAGTATGTGCTTAGTTTTCACCTTCGGGCCGATGACGGTCTGATGTGTGATTTTGCCTGGCTTGCGAGGTGATCCTCAATGTCGTTCCGCCCCACTCCTCTCACACCCGTTGGCAAAAGCTCGCGTTCGGTGCATGAGAGAAGTGGTTCCCGCCGAGATAACCTTCGCACCGGCGTTCTGTCCCCGCCGCCTTTTATTGGTCTATCTCTGCCCAGGGATCCTGCCTACTTCTCGAAAGGCTCTCCCCCGTGGGGCGAGTACTTTGTGAGCGTAGCGGCAAGGGCTTCTCCGGCCTTGGGCACCGCCGTATGGGCAAACAGAATGTCCTTCGCTGCGATCTTTTTCCCGTAAAGGTGTTCATTGGCGGTGTCGTCATCCTTGATCACCTGGCCTTCCAGCGACACGCCGGCGAAGGCTCCACGCGAGCGCGAGTAGCTGAGGATTTCGGTCTGCATCAAAGCCCCGGTCGAACCCTCCGCCGTGCGTCCTACGGGTCCCCCGGCCACCGAGGCGTCCGCTCCCAGCTTGGTCTTGCCCTTGACCAACTTCTGCGCCCCGCTACCATTCAGAACCAAGAGGACAAAGTCTGTCTCCTGGCCACCGATCTGGAAACCCGCGCTAGCCCCGCCGATCGCAAATATCCAGGGCGCCCCCCACCGGCCCGTTCCTCCCCGCCTGCATATCAGACACCCGCGGCCATAGCTGCCGCCCAACCCCAACGCCAACTTCTTCTGCGACGGAATTACCCCCACACAAACGGATTTGTTCAGCAGATCCTTCGGAATTCCTTTCTCAGGCGTCCGCATGATCTCGTCAATGACTTCGGCTGCATTCCGTAACCGCTCAACTTCCTTGCCTTGCTCCGCAGCCAGTGCCACTCCGCAAACGGCAACGGATAGCAGAAACGAGAGCAGAGTCTTCATAGTCGGTCCTTTCTCCGCGTAGACAAGTGACTCTCGAGACGCGGCTTGAATTATTCGGGAAACTGGGAGTTTCGCCTCCCAGTGTCGGTGATTATACACCCAACGCACTCCTGTCAAGCCTTTTGAACTGGCGTAGAGCGATGGCGATCACTCCGTTACATTGCAACCAAATCCCCACCGCCACTTGCTGCTGTTTTGGCAAGGCGTGGGGTGCGAGTGCCCTAGACTTGGACCAATGCTCTGGCGCTCACGAGCTTACTTGTCGCGCGGCTGTGGCTGAGCGGATTGACGGGCCGTCCTTGCCGCGATTGCTAAGACACAGAAAACGAGAGCGATCGACTTGGGCTGCAGCTTGGCTCATTCAGGTTTCGATATCCCGAGATGCGACACCGGAGATACGGATTGATGCAAGGATGGGCGGGTGGTGATACACTGAGCCGCTTCGAACTCGCCCAGGCCCCGGAGTCAGCCTGGGGGGAGCGGGAGGACGAGAATCTCTATGCATGCAAAGGGGGACTGCTTATGTCGCTAGGGAAACGGTGTGGAGCGGAGTTCTTTGGCACGTTCTGGCTGGTTTTCGGCGGTTGCGGAAGCGCTGTGTTGGCTGCCGCCTTTCCTCAACTTGGCATCGGCTTTGCCGGCGTGGCGCTGGCTTTTGGTCTTACCCTGCTGACCATGGCGTACGCCATCGGTCACATTTCGGGCTGCCATATCAATCCGGCTGTATCGATCGGCTTATGGGCCGGCGGACGGTTTCCCGCTTCAGAACTTATTCCCTACATTGTCGCGCAGGTCTTAGGCGGGGCTGCCGCGTCCACGGTACTGTACCTTATCGCCAGCGGCAAACCCGGGTTTGAGCTGGGCGGATTCGCGTGCAACGGATATGCCGAGCATTCTCCGGGCGGATACTCTCTTGGGGCATGTCTGCTGGCTGAGATCGTTCTGACTTTCTTCTTCCTATTTGTGATTCTCGGCTCTACCCACGGTCGCGCGCCGGTGGGATTCGCCGGAATTCCGATCGGCCTGAGCCTCACCCTTTGTCACCTGATCGGGATACCTGTGGACAACCTCTCCGTGAACCCGGCACGCAGCACCGGACCGGCTCTGTTCGTGCATGGCTGGGCGCTCCAGCAGCTTTGGCTCTTCTGGGTTGCTCCGATCATTGGCGCCGCTATCGCAGGGCTAGTTTATTCATGGCTCTCTAAAGACGAGTAGAATCGTCAAAGCTCGCGCACGGCTTAATCCGCAGGCGCAGATGCGAGGGGATCCAGCGGCTATCCACCGGGCCGCGCTGAAAATGACTTGACGTGTACCCACTCCTTGCATACAGTGTCGGGCGAAAACGTTGCCGACACCCACGGCAATCTCAACTCACGCGAGGAGCTGGAGACATGATGACAAAGCCCCAAGTCGTTGCGCATTTGGCGATGAAGGCCGGGATCCAGAAGAAGGCCGCGGCCACGGTCATGGAAGAGCTTGCCACCCTGGCGGCGAAGGAAACGAAGAGTGGTGGGCAGTTCGTAATTCCGGGAATTGGCAAGGCCGTCAAGGCGAACCGCAAGGCCCGTGTGGGACGGAACCCGCAGACCGGCGAGCTCATCAACATCCCGGCTAAGACGGTCGTAAAGTTCCGCTTGGCAAAGGCATTCAAGGATGCCGTGGTGCCCCCCAAGAAGAAGTAGCGTTAGCAACAATTGAATTCCTCCTGGCGTGCGCTCGCTCTCACTGCTGCTATGCGGACGTCAATTGACTTGTATGTCCTGCCGAACGCCTCAATTAGCTCCGCAACCGAAACCTGAAGATTCATGGCTATAAGGAGAAGATACCACTATCCGGCAATTCGCGGCGCCCCTTAGAGTTTCCCTTCATTGGCGGGTTTTCTCACAATGCCATCCCGCTCGCCGATGATGCAATCTCCCAAGGCCAAAGTACTTCACAAGGGAGATACTCATCGCCAAAGCGTCGGAACTCACCCATGGTGTCCCAGGCCATCGATACAGAGAAGACTTCAATGTTTCGTGTCATTCTGATCCTCAACTACCGCCAAAGCTGCGCCTTTTGGATCTGAAACTTGCCCACTCAAGACCAAATAATCTCCTCGAACATATTGTGTATTGGGCTCTTCATTTCGGCGAAACCTGGCTCCCAAGTGGCACGCTCGATTCTCTGGATTAGGCGAAAACAGCGAGTTCTAGGGGCGCGCCGGCTGGGGGTATTCAGTGGTAACAGCCACTTCCCGGTCGCCCATAACCACGCAGCCACCACCGACGGACAGGATATTGTCCGCCAGTTCCCAAACAAGGGGAGTATGGCAGATGAAAATCACTTGGTGGAACCCGCCCAGGTCCATAGCCCGGCGCAGCATGCGCACGTACTCCTTGCCATTGACAGCATCCAGAGATCCCACCGTTTCGTCCCGGAACAGCGTTTCGTAACGGATCCCTTCGCCCTGACGCATGTTGTAGATGGCGATCCCCAAGTTCACGGCTTCGTTGACCAACACAAATTGCCCGCCTGAAAGTTCGTCCACCAAACAAGTGCGGTCCAGATTCTTGTTGCGGACCTCGACATCAAAATCGTCTACCATCCCTTTGCCGTCCGCCTTGGGCCGCTGTGTCCTGAATCGGATTTCGAACTTGTTGTCGAAGCACCCCTCCAGCAAGGCGTTAACCAAGATCGAGACTTGCGGTCCGGCAGCCTGGATCTCACAGAGCTGGATCTCGTCGGGACCGAAGACCCTGGCGAGATAGGTATAGTCTTCCTGTTCAGTCCTTGCCGCCGCGAGTTCAGCTTCGACTTGGGCCAAGCGAGTCCGCGCCATCTCCATCTGCTCCCGACGCTGTTTGATTTGTGCCTGGCGCGCAATGTGACCATCTCGCTCACGGCGGCAGGAGACAATCAGACGGTCCGCGTCTCCAATCTCCCGCCGTGAAGCCTGCATCTCGCCGTCGAGGTCAGAGAATGCGGAAAGCGCAGATTCCTTCCTCGATAGTTCCACGCTGACTTCCGTACGGGCCTGAGCCAAGCGTTCCAGAGCCTTAAGCCGTTCGTCCCGCCGCGCCTCGACGGCTCGCAATTCCTCGTACCGCTGACGCTCCTGATCAACTTTCCTGCGGTCCCGCTCGCAGCCTTCGAGTGTCCGGGTGAGGTCTGACGAGGGTGTGGCAATCTGAACGAGCGAGCCGCGCTGGACATCGACTTCAATTGAGAGTGTGGCAACCTCTCCCTCTAGCGTCGGAATCTTATAGCCAGCTTCGACGGCGCGCCGAATCTTCGGACAGGACGCGTAGGGCCCCTCGCCCTGGCAGGGCACTACCGCGAGCTCTTCCCGCTCCACCCGCAGACGTTCTAGTTCGGCCAGGTCGGCTCTAAGCTCGGCATCCAGAGTTTGGACTGTGCGCTCCGTATTACGATTGGATGTCTCCAGACCCTGTATCTCCCGGATCTGCCGATGGAGTTCTTCGATGCGAGTAGCAAGTGTGGCGCCTCGTTCCGTCAAATCAGCGAGGTCCTTCTTTCCCGTCAGAAGGCTTTCATCCCTCGCTATCTGGCGTTTGGTTTCTGCGATCTCGGCGTCAGTCTTGCGCAGCCGCTGTTTCAGAGTCTCAACCTCGGCCACGAGCGGCTTCCGACTTGCCTCCGCTGCCTGAAGCTCCAGCAGCCGCTGCTGTGCCATACGCTTCTCGGCCTCCAGCGTATCGAGACGGGATGAAGCATGCGCAAGCCGGGCCCCTACTTCAGCAGGATCTTCAACCCCAGCATCCGCCAACTCCTTGAGGCTTCTCGCCTGGCCTTCCAGGCCAATTGTGCTCTTAGCGACTTCGTCGGCCTTCCCTTTGGCCTCAGCCGCAATCAGTCTCAGCCGGTCCAGCCCAAGCAGCTCGCGGATGAACAGTTCCTTCCGTTCGCTCCGGTCTAGCGAGAGAAAGTTCCCTGTGCGCTTCTGGCTGGAGAAGATGCTGCTAAGGAAGAAGTCGAGTGTGCCAGCGCATTTGCGGACAAGCTCCTCAAAGGGCTCCTTTTTGCCGTTGGTCAGCGCTTTTCCGTCACCGTTGAAGAGGTAGCTCTCCATCTGGCGGGACTTGGGATCGATCTTGAGAAGCGACCGGTAGCGGGTACCATTGACGCTGAAAGTGAGGTCGATTTCCGGTTGGGGATGGGTGGCGAAGTCATATAGTGAACGCTTCTGGCCGGGCAGTTGGCGAAACAGAGCGGCGAAGACCGATCCGATCAGCGTGGACTTGCCGGCGCCGTTCTCGCCCACCATGGCGATTAGCCCCTCGCCCAGACTATCGAAGTCGATGCAGACTTCATTTGGGAATGCCTCAGTGATTCCCCGCAATCGCAGCGAACTCAGCCTCATGTTTTGTCCTTTCAGGGTTGTTAGACTTAGGGCGCGTAAAGGTGACAGTTAGGCGTGTTCAGCTTTGTTGGTTGGAGAGTACCGCTTTCTCGACTTCCGCCAGCTTGGTAAGCAACCGCTCCTGGCGGTCGGCCGGCGGGGTGCCTTTCATCGCCCAGTAGGCACGCAGCTTCTCCTCCGCCGAGCGAGCGGCAGCGATAGGAGCAGGCTCCGCCAGCAGGTCTGTATCGTGCTCGATCTTCACCTTAAGTTCTGCGGGGTTGGCAGCCAATAACTTCTCCCTGAGATCCTCCTGCTGCTCGCGGCTCAGCGGGTGATCTGGTCCATTGGGGACCGTCACCACGACTTTCACCCGAGAGTCTTTCAAGGTGAGCAGATCCAAGTTGTCGGGTAGTCGCAGCTCGCCATCTTCGTAGAGGGCATGAAGCTCAACCATCCGCCTGGTCGGTGAGACCCTGAACTCAACGGTCAGGTCCGACAAGTCCGGGCGGAGCTCGGGAGCATTCAGTGTAATCAGGTTGTAGCCTTTGTCTTCGACTTCGCTGTAGTCGCAGCGGGAGAGGGACCCGGCATACCAAATGCGCGCAGCGAGCTGCTGTCGCAGGTGAATGTGGCTGAGACCTACATACTGGGCCTTCAGGCTGCGGAGTGGATCAAGGGGATAGTCCGCGCATCGCCCGACCAGGGGTTGGCCACTGCTTACCCTGGCGCCGGCCACCCCGAAATGCCCAAAGAAGAGCTTGTAGCATCCAGGCCGCTGCTCAAATCGCTGGTTAAATTCATCGAGCTGCTGTGCGAAGGCCTCACCCAGACTGTGCTCGTTGCCTGCCATCACAGCTTTGCGAGGGTATACGCAGAAGCGCTCCGATGTTGGGGTGGTACGTTCGCCAGGGCGTGCGCCTTACGTCCGGACGCATGCCGATGGCGACTGGAACGACAACTTGCTGTCCTTGGATCAGTGTCCCTCATAGCCAACGGAGGAAACAATGGAGAATCATGAACATAAACAACGTGTCCGCATTCATATCGATGAGAAACCTTATGAGTCGCCGAATCCAAGCACGGGCGAGGCGCTGCACAAGCTTGGACATGTCCTGCCCGGCTTTGAGCTTTTCCGGGAAATTCAGGGCGACAAGGAAGACCCGGTCGTGCCGGACGAGCGTATCCTTTCGGTAAGCCTGCTTAACTCAAGTATGCCATCGTGGTAGCGTCGGTCTTATGCCCACCCGGGGCAGGGAGGACGTACGATGGCCGCCGAGATTCCTGATATTTCCCCTGACATGCGGAAGGTCTACCTGCGTCTCAAGCGCTGGAGGAGTTCGCACGCGCGCCGCGTGCCGATTCCGGATTCTCTGTGGGCGGCGGCGGGAGAACTGGCCCGTGCGCATGGGATTAATCCCACCGCGAAAGCTCTGCATCTGGAGTATGGCAAGCTCAAGCAGCGGGCGGAAGCTGCGGTGCCGACAATGAAGGGGCACAAGGCAAAGGCCCTGATAAAGGGCCGGCGCCGTGCACGGCGCACCGCACCGCCGACGTTTGTGGAACTGATGGCACCGCCTCCCGGTAGTTTTCCTGGAGCCGTTGTCGAGCTGGAAGGGCCGCGGGGCCGGATGCGCATCGAGATCAAAGGTGTCGCCCCCGCAGAGTTGGTCGCCCTGAGCCGGGCGTTGTGGAGCAGCGAGGAATGATCCAGGTCAGCCCGCAGACCCGCATCCTGGTGGCGGTGGAAGCGGTGGATTTCCGCAACGGGATTGATGGCTTGGCGCGGGTGTGCCAGGAGCAGTTGCAGGCGGACCCTTTTTCAGGCCGGCTGTTCGTGTTCCGCAACCGTCGGCGCACGGCGCTGAAGATCTTGGCCTATGACGGCCGGGGATTCTGGTTGTGCCAGAAGCGGCTCTCGCGCGGGCGTTTCGGTTTCTGGCCGGTGAGCCTGACGGGGGTGACGAAAGCCTTGGAGGCGCACGAGTTTTACGTGCTGCTGGCGGGCGGGGATCCCACCTCGGCAGCGGCGGCTCCCGTCTGGGGGCCAGTCAGCGTCCCCGGCTGAGAAAAAATGGCGCTGGGGGCTTGCGTTCTTATTTCGTCTCTGTTACGCTCGGGGGCATGGAGGGAGAGTTTCGCTACCGGGGCCGAATCATCACCGCGGAGGAAGTGGAATTTATCCGGCAGTTGATCGCCGAACATCCCCACACCAACCGGCGACAGCTTTCGCTGCGGCTGTGCGAAGCCTGGGGGTGGAAGCAGGCCAACGGCGCACCCCGCGATATGGCCTGCCGGGGACTCCTCTTGCAACTGGAGCGGGCGGGGCGCCTGGAGTTGCCACCCGCGCGGCAAGTGCATCGCAACCCCTCGGCCCGGCGCGCCACGCACGGGGAGAAAGTCCTGACTCCGCTTCTGCTCGATACCACGCCCTTGGAAGCGCCCCTGCGGGCGCTCCGGCCCTTGGAGTTTCAGCAAGTGCGGCGCACGCCCGAGGAGCCGCTCTTCAACTACCTTGTCGCCCAATATCATCCACTCGGCTACGCGCGGCCGGTTGGGGAACATCTCAAATATCTGGTCTCGGCTGCGGGCCGGGTGATTGCCTGTCTGGCCTGGTCGTCGGCGCCGCGGCATCTGGGCGCGCGCGACCGCTTCATCGGTTGGTCGGCCGAAGCTCGGCGTCAGAATATCCGCTTCCTTGCCTACAATCCGCGTTATCTCCTGTTGCCTTGGGTCCGCGTCAGACACCTGGCCTCGCACGTTCTGGGGCAGATGGCGCGCCGCATCGCGGCAGACTGGGAGCGGGTGTACGGGCATCCGATCTATTTTCTGGAGACCTTCGTCGATCCCGAACGCTATCGGGGCACCTGTTATCGCGCCGCCAACTGGACGGTGATGGGGAGGACGACCGGCCGGGGGAAGAACTGTCCTAACAAGCGGCCCAACCGTTCGATCAAGGAAGTGCTCGGGTATCCGCTCACGCCGCACTTTCGGGAGTTGCTGGCGGAGGTTTAGGATGAAACCCGCGAGCGAGGTGATTGAAGTGAATCTGGAAGAGTGGGAAGCGCTGCTGGAGCGGGCGCGTCGGGAACCCCTGGACGAAGCGAGTTATCAGAAACTGCAAGCGGCGCTGCGAGCCTTCCGGGTCCTGACCGAAATGATCGGGGAGAAGAACACCACGATTAGCCGCCTGCGGACACTGTTGGCGAAACCGAGCACCGAGAAGACGAGTAAGGTGCTGGAGCAAGCGGGGATCAAGGCCCCTCCGAAAAACAGTCCGCCTCTGAACGCGCCGGGCCCGCCGAAGCCGGGACACGGCCGAAACGGCGCCCAGGCGTATGGTGGGGCTCGCCGGATCAAGATCGCGCACGCTTCCCTGAACCGTGGAGACCATTGTCCGGAGTGCCAGAAGGGCAAGGTTTACGAACAGAAGGAACCCGCTCTGCGCATCCGGGTGGTGGGCCAGGCGCCGATTGCGGCCACGGTCTACGAACTGGAACGTCTCCGTTGCAACCTGTGCGGCGAGATTTTTGAAGCGGCAGCTCCGGCGAGCGTGGGCGAGAAGAAGTACGACGAGACGGCGGCGGCGATGATCGCGCTGCTGAAGTACGGTAGCGGGGTGCCCTTTTACCGGCTGGAAGGACTGGAGGCGAGTCTGGGGATTCCCTTGCCGGCCTCGACCCAGTGGGAGATCGTCGAGGAAATCGCCGCCCCGATCCGGCCCGCTTTCGACGAACTGCTCCGCCAGGCAGCGCAAGGCGAGGTCTTTTATAACGATGACACCAGCATGAAGATTTTGGCGCTGGCCCGAGCGAGTCCTTCCCGCCCCGAGGGGCAAGAGGAATCGTCGAGCGCCCACGAGCGCACGGGACTGTTCACCACCGGCATCGTGTCGACGACGCGGCAGGGGCAGCGGATCGTCATGTTCTTCACGGGACGGAAGCACGCCGGGGAGAACCTCGCCCGCGTGTTGGTGGAGCGGGCCAAAGGACTGGCGCCGCCCATTCAGATGTGTGATGCCTTATCGCGCAACCTGCCGAAGCTGCCCGACAAGCTGGAAATCCTCTTGGGAAACTGTAATGCGCACGCCCGACGGCGGTTCGTGCAGGTGACGTCCAACTTTCCCCAGGAGTGCCAATTGGTGCTGGAAAGCTTCCGCGAGGTCTACCGCTATGATGCGGAGGCCGAGGAACGAGGCCTCACGCCCGAAGAGCGGCTGCGCTTCCACCAGGAGCACAGCCGGCCCGTGATGGACGCCCTCCAGGCTTGGTTCAAGGCCCAGTTCGCAGAAAAGAAAGTGGAGCCCAACTCGGGTCTGGGCGAGGCGATCACGTACTGCTTGAGGCACTGGGAACGCTTAACCCTGTTCCTCCGCCAGGCCGGTGCGCCCCTGGACTCCAACATCGTCGAGCGCGCTCTGAAGAAATGCATTCTGCATCGAAAGAATTCTCTATTTTATAAGACCACCAACGGCGCCGAGGTAGGTGACCTGTTCATGAGTCTGATCCATACTTGCGAATTGAATGAGGTCAATCCCTTCGACTACCTCACCGAACTGCAGAAACACCTCCCCGAGTTGGCCAAGACGCCGGCGGCCTGGATGCCGTGGAATTATCGCCAGACGCTGCAGCAGCAGGCCGGCACAATCCGAGGTTCCGCTTAGCTCCCGCCAAGAGTAGAATGCTCCCTACCTGGCCGAAAAGGATAGTTTCAAGGCCGCCCTCCTGCACACCGGCAATGCCCGGAAAACAGGTCTTTTCCGAGACACCATGGAACAAGGTTTTCGGCCAGGCCAACAAACTGGCAACATTGTTGCACACCCGTCTTCACGCCGTGCCTCTAAGCACAGACGTACGCGTCAGAACGCGACTGTCTAGGCACATTCGATCCTGATCATAGCGAACCGCACCCGCAGATTAATGATGTGGACCCGCTGTTAACCGGGGGAATAGCCGGTGGGTGAACGTCGGCCGGATCCAACAGGTGAGTAATAC
>Ga0209517_10009101_pt1 | contig 11442 bp, 7 predicted proteins | sample PeaSoiMetSII2010_FD_187695 | JGI IMG/M metagenome (GOLD analysis project Ga0209517, IMG submission 187695) | Peat soil microbial communities from Weissenstadt, Germany - SII-2010 (SPAdes) (version 2) | ecosystem: Environmental > Terrestrial > Soil > Wetlands > Peat | place: Germany: Weissenstadt...
TGCATCGGATTTGGCGTCTCCTGCGCCATCGGCCTCATCTTCGGCATCTACCCCGCATGGAAAGCCGCCAACCTCGACCCCATCGAGGCGCTGAGGTACGAGTAGCGGGTCAGGGATCAGGGATCGGGAGCTGTAGCGACGACGGAGGATAGGGATTAGAATCGCGTAGAACGAGGCTAGCCGCGGAACGCCGATCACTGACAACTGACGGCTGAAAACTGGCAACTGGTTCTTATGGAATTCACCGAGGCTATCAAACTCGCTCTGCAATCGCTCTGGGCCAACAAGCTCCGCAGCATTCTGACCCTTCTCGGCGTGGTCATTGGCGTTGCTTCGGTCATCACCGTGGTCACACTGACGAACGGCGCCAAGGGATTTGTCACCACCAAGATCAACACCTACGGAGCCAGCGTCGTCACCATCAGCAAGATGCCGGAAACCTTCATCACCCTCGACGAATATCTGGAATTTCAAAAGCGAAAAGATGTCACCTTCGACGACTACAAGGCGGTCGTCTCCGACTGCAGATCCTGCGTCTCGGTTGGCGCGCAGCGCAACGCCACCGGGAAGATTGTTTACCAGACAAGATCCACCACGGACACGGGCATTCGCGGATGGACCTGGACCATGCCCCCGATCTCCAATCTGAACATCGACCAGGGGCGCTCGTTCACTGAGGTCGAGGACGAGCATTCGGCGCATGTGGCCATCGTGGGCTACGACGTGGTGGACAACGTGCTCGGGCCCGGCGACCCGCTGGGTAGGGAGATTCGCGTGGATGGCGCGCCCTACACGATCATCGGCGTGGGCGAGCGACAGGGCAAGATGCTGGGCATGAGCATGGATAACTGGGTGGCCATTCCGCTCACCGTTTTTCTGCACTCTTACGGCGCCCACGACACCATGACCATCTATGTGAATGCCGGCGGCGGCGGCGAAGTGATGGACGTGGTATTCGACGAATTGCGGGTCATCATGCGCACCCGCCGCCACCTGGCCCCCAATGCCCCCGACGCCTTCTCCATCGACACCAGCGCCACCTTCGGCAACCTGCTCACCAGGATGCTCAACAACTTCGGCGCCGTCGTCGTTGCCATCGCCGGCATCTCCCTGCTCATTGGCGGCATTGTCATCATGAACATCATGCTCGTTTCGGTGACGGAACGCACCCGCGAGATCGGCGTCCGCAAGGCGCTGGGCGCGCGCCGCAAGGACATCCTGGTGCAGTTCCTCATCGAGTCCGCAACCATGTCGCTGGCGGGAGGCGTCATTGGCGTGCTGTCGGGCATCACCGTGGCCAAAATCATTACCCTGGCCATCAAGTTCCCCTCGGAGGTAGAAGTCTGGTCGATCCTGGTCAGCTTGTTTGTCTCGACCGCAGTTGGGCTGTTCTTCGGCGTTTACCCTGCCTATAAGGCCGCGGAACTGGATCCGATTGTCGCGCTCAGAGCGGAGCTATGAGCCTGCCATGAGACTGAGCGACTCAAAAGAATCCGTGCGCATGGCGCTGGATACGCTGCGCAAGAACAAGCTGCGGTCGGGCCTTACGGTGCTCGGCATCTCCATCGGCATCTCCACGGTCATCCTCATCTCTTCGGCCATCAACGGGCTCAATACAAACATCGATATCTTCGTCAAATCGCTGGGCACCAACGACCTGTGGGCCTTCCGCTTTGAACCCTTTGGCCAGCGGCTCACCACGGAAGAGCTTAACCGTAAGCAGCTAACCTACGAGGACGGCATCGCGATGCGCAGCCTTCCCTATGTCGTTGCCGTCGATCCCAGTATTACCTACCAGAACTTCGAAACCGGCCTCGGCAGCGTCTCTATCAAGGCCGGCACGCACAAGATTCAGAACACGATTTTGAATGGGAATACTTCCGAAGTGAAGGAGACCAACGACATCGAGCTGATCGATGGACGCATGTGGACCGACGCTGAAGCGGAGCGAAGCGCCAAGGTCGTTGTCCTGGGCCACGATGCCGCGGAAGATCTTTTTCCCGAAAGCTCTCCAATCGGCAAGGAGATCGATTGTGAAGGCAGCATCTATACGGTCATCGGCGTCCTCGACGTCCAGCCCCAGCCATTCGGGAGCGGACGCAACACGCAGGATAACTCCGCGTTCTTCCCTCTTCAGACCTTCCATCAGCTTCATCCCGAGCTCAAGGACTTCTGGATCACCGTCAAATACGACGATCCATCCCACAAGGCGATCGTCACCGAGGAGATGCGCGAACTGCTGCGCATCCGCCGCGGGGTTCACACGGAAAAGGACGACAACTTCGCCATCTTCAGCCCCGACTCGCTGACCCGCCTGTGGAATCAGCTGACCGGCGGGCTGTTTCTCTTCATGGTCGCCGTTTCTTCGGTCGGTCTGATGGTGGGCGGCGTGGGGGTTATGAACATCATGCTGGTCTCGGTCACCGAGCGCACCCGGGAAATAGGAATCCGCAAGGCAATTGGCGCAACCAGGAAGAACATCCTGCTGCAGTTCACGCTGGAAGCCGTTACCCTGTGCGCTGTGGGCGGGCTGATCGGAATCCTGGCCGGGGCGCTGTTCACCTTGATCCTGCATTTAGCCGTCTCCTTCCTCCACGCCGCGCTGTCGACTACGTGGGTATTCATCGCCTTTGCGGTCTCCTGCGCCATCGGCCTCATCTTCGGCATCTATCCCGCCTGGAAAGCGGCCAGCCTGGACCCGATCGAGGCGCTGCGGTACGAGTAGCGAGTCAGCAAGGCAGCGGGTTTGCAAATGAGCCCGAGATCACAGCCCACAACGAACGATCAAGACTAGAATTGGGTACAACGAAACCGACAACTGACGACTGAGCACTGGCAACTGAAAACCGGCTACTCGCACGAGGTGTTTCGTGCCCCAGGGTCACGGCCACGAATCGGTAAGAATGGCGCTGGATACGCTGCGCACAAACAAGCTGCGCTCCGGACTCACCATTCTCGGCATCGTCATCGGCGTCACCACCGTCATCACCATCTCCTCGGTCATCAACGGGCTCAACAGGCGAGTCAATGACTGGATCACCTCCGCCGGGACCAACGTCTTCTGGGTCTTCCACATGCCCATGATCTCGGTGAATCCGACCACGGAGATGCTCACCCGCAAAAAACTCACCATCGACGACGCACTCGCCCTGCGCGATCAGCCCCACGTAATTGCCACCGACGCTGCCCGGCAGCACGTGAACCAGCAGTTCCACGTCGGGGACGTAAGCGTGAAATACAACGGCAGAAAGGTCTCCGGGGCATTTCTTGAGGGCGCCACCGGACAGCTTCCCGTCGTCTTCGACATCCCTATGCTGGAAGGCCGTTTTTGGACCGACGGCGAAGACGAACGCCATGCTCACGTCTGCGTCCTGGGCCACGACACGGCCGAGGAACTCTTCATCAATGAGGACCCGATTGGCAAAGAGGTCAACATTGCCACCGGCCTCTTCACCGTCATCGGCGTCGCGGATAAGCGGAAGCAGCCCTTCGGCTCCGGAAAGAACCCCGCCGACAACGGGGTCTACTTCCCCCTCGGCACCTTCTACTACCTCTACCCGGAGATCAAGGACACCTTCATCAGCGTCCGCTACGACGACCAGAAGAACAAGGCGCTGGTTGAGGAAGAGATCCGGGAGATACTGCGCATCCGGCGCAAGGTGAAGGTGGAGGCCCCAGACAACTTCGAGATCATGAGCCCCGATTCGCTGTCGCGGCTTTGGGATCAGCTTACCGGCGGCCTGGTCGCCTTCATGATCGCCGTCTCTTCGGTCGGCCTCATGGTCGGCGGTGTCGGCGTCATGAACATCATGCTGGTTTCCGTTACCGAGCGCACCCGCGAGATCGGGGTGCGCAAGGCCATGGGCGCCACCAAGCGCAACATTATGGCCCAGTTCACCACCGAGGCGGTGACTCTGTGCGCGGTCGGCGGCGTCTTCGGTGTGCTCACCGGCGCGGTGATCACCTGGATCGTCTACTTTCTGCCCATCGGGCTGCCGGCCACGCTGTCTACCATGTGGGTCTGCATCGGCTTTGGCGTCTCCTGCGCCATTGGCCTGCTGTTCGGCATTTACCCTGCCTGGAAGGCCGCCAACCTCGACCCGATTGAAGCGCTGCGGTACGAGTGAAGCAGGGATTAGGGATTAGGGGTTAGGGGTTAGGGGTTAGGGAACGGCCCTCCTGGCGCGTTTCCGGCCTCGCGCAAAACTCTGGCGCCCTAAGTCTCCATTTTGGGGCCCGGGAATCCACAAGTCTCTGGGCGCTGGAGTCGCGAAGCTTCGCTTTTCTAACCCCTAATCCCTAATCCCTAACCCCTGCTTTTCCGCTACACTAGCCGAAGTCATGCCGCACGCGATCGCCCATTCCGTGGAGATGCTCACCACGGTGCTCACCTTGGCGGGCATGGGCTACTTTCTGGCCGCCCTTATCGCTGCCCGCGCGTTTTTATCAGCCCGCCGCGCACCGCTCCCCGCGTTCGCCCCTGGCGTCAGCATCCTCAAGTCCCTCAAAGGACTCGACCCCGGGATGATCGACGCCTTCCGCAGCCACTGCCGCCAAACCTACGCGGGCGAATACGAACTGCTCTTCGGCGTCTCCTCTCTCGACGACCCGGCGGCCGCGGCCGTCGAGCAGCTCAAACAGGAGTTTTCTTCGCACGCCATCCAGCTCGTCGAGTGCCCGGCGCGGCTGGGCGCCAACGGCAAAGTCAGCAACCTGGTGCAGTTGGCAGCCCACGCCCGCTACGATTTCTTGCTCATCAACGACTCCGACATTACGGTCTCGCCGCATTATCTGGAACGGGTCATGGCTCACTTCGCGCCTCAGCCCAACGCCTCCAGCCACGCCGCCAAGCCACAGCGGGAAACAGGGCTGGTGACCTCGCTTTACCGCGGCCGCGCCCACCGAACCCTTCCCTCGCGTCTTGAAGCCCTGGGCATCGCCACCGATTTCCAGGCCGGTGTCCTGCTTTCGCGCATGATCGAGCGGGGGCTGCACTACGGGCTGGGCTCCACGCTGGCCGTCAGCCGCGAGGCCCTCGAAGCGATAGGCGGCCTCGAGACCCTCGTCGATCACCTCGCCGATGATTATGAACTGGGCGCGCGCGTGGACAGGGCAGGTTACCGCGTCGCCCTCAGCGCCGAGGTGGTGGAGACCGGCGTCCCTGCTTACAACTGGCGCGGATTCATCGATCACCAGTTGCGTTGGTCTCGCACCGTCCGCGATGCGCGGCCGTGGGGTTATGCGGGGCTCATCTTCACGCACGGGCTGGCGTGGGCGCTGCTCAACGTCGTGGCCAGCGGCGTGAGCCCATTGAGCTTGTGGCTGCTGGGGCTGAGCTTCTTTCTGCGCCTTACCGTGGCCATGACCGTGGGCGCGCAGGTGCTGGCCGATCACCAGACCCTGCCTGCTCTGTGGCTTCTGCCGCTGCGCGACTTGGTGGCCATGGGCATCTGGGCAGCCGGCTTCGCGGGAAACACCATTGTCTGGCGCGGGCAGCGCTTCGAACTGAAGAACGGAGAGCTCAAAAAGTTGCCCGAACCCATAAATTAGCCCATCGATATTCGGAACCTTTTAACACAGCGAGCGTATCATCCTTTGTGGTCATCCACGCGTCCGCTGCGGCGTGCGTGGAGTCGCGGAAAGAGCTATGCGATGCAGCGGCCCATTCAATCCCGGCCTGAGCTGACGGAGGGCACCCCGGTAGAACGCAACGCCGGCCTGAACCCTGATGCGGTCACTCCATGCACCGCGACAGAGCTGGTTTACGACCTTCGCCAGGCCGGCGGCGCCTCCCACCGCTTTTATACCGATGTTTCCGCATTTTCCGATCGGCTGCTGGACGAGATCGACCACCGTGCCGGAGCCGCAATCCGCGCCTATGCGCGGCATGTGCAGACTCGGCTCAACGAGCATCCGCGCAGCTTGGGCGAGTATTCCATCGAACTGCTCACGCTGGGCCTTGCGCTTGCCGGATACGCCGGCGCAGCCGAACGCACACGAGGCGCGCCTCGATCCATGGCGCGCATGCTCTTTCAACTCCGCCGCCGCTTGCCGCTCATCAAGCCCGCCGCCGACTTTCTTCGCTCTTTGATTACCCGGCTGTTCCTTGCACCCCAAATCGACCGCGCGCCGGCCGGGGACGCGTATTCGCTCAACCGGCTTCCCTCCCTGATCCGATGGCTTCAGGCCACCGGCGAGTTCGAGCACGAAGCAACGCGCCTCAACAACTGGCATAGTTTCTTGTGCACGCTACCCGCCATTGAAGCCGCGCGCTCCATCGAAGCGGGAGTCAACCTTTTCCACTGGTTTGAACGCGAGGCGGACCGAGCCCTGGGAGGTTATACCCGCGGCGTCCGGCCCTTTCTGGCCGGGCCGTACTCCCGCCGCGGCTGCCGCGAAGACCAGTTATTCTGCGGCAGGCAGCCGGTGGAGTACCACCTGAGCATGGTGGCTACCGAGATCATGAATCGGGGGCTTCGCCAGCAATTCGATCGCAAGCCACATCGGGTTGTCCTGGTTCCAACCTGCATGCGGAGCGCAAAGGCGGGAGGCTGCCGTGCGCGTGCCACTGAAATGGGTCTCGTCTGCACCGCCTGCAACCCCGCCTGCACCGTCAACCAGATCACGCGAAGGATGCGCAGCCTGGGCGCCAGGGTTTACCTCATCCCCCATTCCACCGGATTCAGCCGCTGGCTTGAGCGCTGGCAGCGAGCGCCGGAGTATGGCGTCGTCGCTGCGGCCTGCATGTTAAACATCCTCCCCGGCGGCTTTGAGATGCGCGCCCGCGGCATCGCTTCCCAATGCGTCCCCCTCGACTATCCCGGCTGCCAGAAGCACTGGTCCACCAAGGGAATCTCCACGAGCCTCAATCAGGACCGCCTTGTCCAGATCGTCCAGACCGGGGCGTCGCAGCCCGCGCGCTGATCCGCCCTTACCCTGTAGCATTTGAACCGGCGACAATGCTATGGTGAGTGCCAAATGCCGTTCATAACGACAACCGAGGCCGGCGTTCCTATCCAGGGACCCACCGCCACGTTGCTCTACGACGACTGGTACCCGGCCCTGCGGACGGATCAACTCCGTCCCAACAAGCTGACGACTGCCATGCTGCTCGACATTCCCCTTGTCCTTGGCCGCCGCAGCGACGGGCGCGTCTTTGCCATGCGCGACAGTTGCCCCCATCGCGGCATTCCACTCAGCGTGGGCTGGTTCGACGGCAAGCATGTGGCCTGCAAATACCACGGCTGGGAGTTCGAGCCCTGCGGCGGCCAATGCGCCCTGATCCCCTCGCTTTCGAGCTTCGATCACCTGGACGCCACGCGCATCTTTGCCACCGCCTATCCCTGCGAAGAGCGTGACGGGCACACATGGGTTTACATCCCGGCAGCAGGAACCGGACGAAAAGGTGAAAGCGCGGAGCGCCGCCGCCCGGTGCCGGAGCTGGCGAAATTCGGGCCCCGCTACCGCACCGCATTCCTCACCGCCGGCCTGCCCTGCAACGTCGACCACGGCATCATCGGCCTGATGGACCCGGCGCACGGACCCTTTGTCCACCAGGCCTGGTGGTGGCGCACCCGCGGCTCCATCCGCCAGAAGACCAAGCGCTTCGAGCCCATCCCCGAGGGCTTCCGCATGAGCGCCCACGCGCCCAGCGGCAACTCCGCGCCCTACAAGCTGCTCGGCGTGTATGGCCAGCCCATCGAGACCACCATCGACTTCACGCTGCCCAACCGGCGCACCGAAGTCATTCGCTGCGGCGACAAGTGGTTCTCCTCGCTCACCACGGTTACGCCGGTGACTGCCTCAACCTGCCGCATCGACGTCATCGCCGCGTGGAACGTCTTCTACCACGTGCCGCTGGTCACGCCCATTGCCAAATTCTTCGGGGCCAAATTCGTGCGCCAGGACCAGGTCACCATGATCCAGCAGGCCGAAGGGCTGAGGCACAATCCCAGCCTCATGCTCATCGACGACGCCGACAAGCCGGCCAAATGGTACTTCGCGCTGAAGCAGGCGCGGCTGGACGCAGCGGCCACGGGCGGCGCGCCCAGGCACCCCATGGACGGTCCAGTCGAGTTGCACTGGCGCAGCTGAAACCGGCTCTCAGTCTCCCGGCGCCGCCACCGCAACATCGTCGGCCGTGATGCTGGCGCAGTCGATCGACAGGCAACTGCCCAGATCGCTGAAGCTCTTGTCCCAGCGCGGGCGCTCGTCCTCTGCCAGCGATGTCAGCGCATAGCCAGCGGTGCCCAGAATCTCGTACCAGATGTTCTGCGACTGCCACAGGTTCAGGTCGAAGGGCAGTTCCGCCAGACTGCGGGCCAGGGTCAGCGCGCGGTCCAGCATCTCCGGCGACCCCGAAGACATTTGCAGCTCCACCATCGCGCGCTTCATGCGCTGGTCGGCAATGTAGCTGAGCGTAGCCGTCTCCAGCGGCACCTGGTCCGCCTTGGCCAGCGAGAGGAACGAGCGCATCTGCGCAATGTCGATAGGATCGGTCTCGAGGGCGCGGCGCAGGCCGGCATTGATGGCGAATCCGGCAGCCAGGGTGAGCGCCGGGGGCTTGGGCAGCCCGGCCTGAGACAGATAGTGCAGCAGGCTGGCGTGGTCCTCGTAGATGGTGGTGAGCGAGTTTTCTATGTCCCACAGCGTCGAGTTCAGAATCAGTTGCACAATGCGCCGCTGCTCGTCTCTGAAGAGCGAGGTCAGCGAGTAGTCCACCCGGCCGTATTCGCGGTCGAGCAGGCGGATGACCTCAGGGAAGAGGGCGCGCTGCACGTGTTCGGCTGCCTGCAAGGAAAAGGCTTCAAACGCCGCTGCATCGGCCTCGCTGTAAGTTTTTACGGCGGCAGTAATGTTCTGGTCGCCGAAGTGCAAAACCGCGAAGGAGAAGCTTTGCTGCAGCCCGGTGATCGCGCTGGCAATGTGAGCCCGGCCCAGGGCCAGCCGTCCCCGGCCAGATGTGTGAAGGTCAAAGGAGATGCGCCGCACATGAAAGCAGAACAGATCTGTCTCCTCGGCAAACGACGAAAAGACCGAGCTGATGGCGTAGTGCGCCGCCACCTGCTCCAGGCTCAGCTCCATGGTGGCCACGCAGGCCTTGTAGATTTGCGCGCCATCGCCGGCGCTGGCCTCATTCGACCTGGCCTCTGCCAGCCGCTCCAGAAACCTGGGCTCCAGCCCCGCGGCCTGCTCGCCGAAGATCTGCTCTGCCAGTTGCAGCACCCGCGCGGCATAGGCAATGATCTGCACCGTCTCGATCCCCGCAATGTCGTCGAAGAACCAGCCGCAACTGGTGTACATCAGTTGGGCATGGCGCTGCATCTCCATCAGTTCCAGGGCTCGCACCCGCTCGGCTTCTGAGAGTTCATGGTTCGCATGAGCGCGGATGAAGCGTTCCACCTGCTCCGTGCCGCGGTCCAGCAGCACGCCGATGTACCCATCCCGCGCCGCCCACACATCGCTGAAGAGCTTGCCGCCCTCCTGCTCAGTTAGCGGGGTGATGGCGTCGCGCAGCTCGTCCAGCGCCTGGCGCAGCGGCGCCCGCCAGAGCTGGTTGTAGGGCCGGCCCCCGTTGCACCCGCAGTTGGAGCGCCAACGCTCCACGCCGTGGACGCAGCTCCACGAACTGTTCTCTGCAATCTGGCATTCGTATTCCGGGGGAAACTGCTCCAGAAACCGCCCATAGTTCGTCAGCTTCGCCGTCCGGTCGCGTTCCAGCATGCGCAGCGCATAGGCCAGGGCCATCTCCCCGTGCTTGTGGTGGTGGCCGTAGGACTCGCCATCGGTGGCCACATGCACCAGTTGCGGCCGCGCATTGTCCTTGAAGCCGGCCTTCAGGCGAGCCACAAACGTCTCCCCGGAGTTCAGCAGACCCTCGAACGCAATCGCCCGCGAAGCCGGACCGTTGTAAAAGAACACCGCAATCGACACCCCGGAGTCAAAGCGCATCAGGTAGGGCCGCGTCGTGTCCACCGTGGACCCCGGTGTATCCGTCCAGCCCTCGCCGTCCCGCAACGCCCGCACCCGCTTGCACTGGTGCGGCGCCAGCAGCGTGAACCGGATGCCATGTTGGGCCATCAGCTCCAGCGACTCCGTATCCGCCGCCGTCTCTGCCAGCCACATCCCCTCCGGCCGCGTGCCGTAGTGCTGCTCATAGTCGGCAATGCCCCAGCGAATCTGCGTAATCCGGTCGCGCCTGCTGGCCAGGGGCATGATCACGTGGTTGTACACCTGGGCCATGGCCGAGCTGTGCCCGCCATAGCTCCGGCGGCTGCGCCGTTCCCCGTCCAGAATCATGCGGTAGGTGCGCGGCGCATTCTCCTTGAGCCAGCTCAGCAGCGTAGGTCCGAAGTTGAAACTGATGCGCGCGTAGTTGTTGATAATCCGCGTGATCTGGTTCTTGACGTTCTGGATGCGCGCCGCGCCGTTGGTGGCGTAACACTCCGCGCAGATGCGCTCGTTCCAGTCGTGATAGGGGGCCGCGGTGTCCTGCGTCTCCACCGTCTCCAGCCAAGGGTTCTCCCTGGGCGGCTGGTAAAAGTGTCCATGAATGCAGATGAAACGTTTGCTCAGGGCCATCAATATTCCCCTCGGCTGCGGGCATCGCGTCGCGATGCCCGCATATCTTGCTAATTCTAGGCTCGTCTGCCGCATTTTGCGCGGTGGGCTTGGTCATAATAAACCGTTTTAGCCTTCGCCGGAAACCCGTTTGCCCAAAGCGGAACTGCTGTGGACGCTGCAGCTGGGTGCCCCATCCTTGCAACGTCTTTTGTTGCAAGGGTGGGAGACCACGAATGCTCGGGGCTCCGCTGACTTGCCGGCCCGCTGACTCGCCGGCTCGCTATAGCGGAACCAGAATTGGCATACGCCGAAAGCACAGCGCCCAAGTCGACGCGACCAACAGGAAGCGGCGACCTCGCACGGACATCAACAGGGTACAGTAATTCTGGTTCCGCTCTAGACCGGCCGCCCCGATGGCGCCGTGTTCCTGGCCAGATCGCATGCTCGCCACAGGTACCAGCTAGCCACGCTCCGGAACGGCGCCCACTTTTTCCCCCGTTTCAGCAGCACTTCCGGCTTGGGCAGGTCTTCGGCCGCCAGCGCCCGTGTCTTGGGAACCTTCTGAAAGGTCAGCGCAAACCCCTTGCGCACTCCGTAGTCCGTCACCGGGAACACATCGGGCCGTCCCATGCGAAAGATCAGCAGCATCTCCACGGTCCAGGGGCCGATGCCGCGCACCGAAGTCAGGCGCTCCACAATCTCGGCGTCGGACATCTTCTTGATCGCGGCGTGGGTGGGCACCGTCCCGTCCAGCGTCTTGGCCGCCAGATCCTTGAGCGCCTTGATCTTGTTGCCGGAAACGCCCGCCGCCCGCAGTGGATCGTCGGGGGTGTCGAGCAGCAACTGCGGCGCCGGATCGCCCCCGAAATACTCCCTCAC
>Ga0209517_10009103_pt1 | contig 11441 bp, 12 predicted proteins | sample PeaSoiMetSII2010_FD_187695 | JGI IMG/M metagenome (GOLD analysis project Ga0209517, IMG submission 187695) | Peat soil microbial communities from Weissenstadt, Germany - SII-2010 (SPAdes) (version 2) | ecosystem: Environmental > Terrestrial > Soil > Wetlands > Peat | place: Germany...
CGAGTCTACAGAAAGATGGTTCCTTCAAAGAACCGCGCGGCCTTGCCGCTAATCGTCACCCGTTCGCCACGATCCTCGCACCAGAGCTCACCGCCGCGTCTAGAAACTTGATAGGCGTGCAGCTTCTTCTTTCCCAGGCGCTTGGACCAATACGGGATTAGCGTGCAATGGGCCCGGCCAGTCACCGGGTCTTCGGGAACGCCTTTGGCCGGCGCGAAAAATCGCGACACGAAATCGGTTTCGCGTCCGGGCGCGGTGACGATGACCGCGAATCGGTCGATACTCATCAGCGCGGACATGTCCGGCCGTAGTGCGCGAACCTCGTCTTCCGAGCCGTACACGACCAAATAGTCTTGCGCCGACAGCACCGTTTCCGGCTTACCGCCCAGGGCCGCAATCAAGCCGGGATAGACATTCGTGCAGGCTTCGGGCGGCCGCGCCGGGAAATCCAGCGAGTACAGGTCGCCGTCGCGCGTCACGGTCAGCGTGCCGCTCTTGGTTTCAAAAGAAACGGAGCGCTCGCCCGGTGTGAGGTCGTTGAGAATTACGAATGCTGACGCAAGCGTGGCATGCCCGCACAGATCCACTTCCATCAGGGGAGTGAACCAACGCAACTTGTAACCGTTTCCATTTCGCACGAAGAACGCTGTTTCGGCGAGGTTGTTCTCGGCGGCGATGGACTGCATCTGGACATCGGAGAGCCAGCTCTCGAGCGGGCAGATGGCGGCGGGATTGCCGGAAAAGACGTGTCCCGAGAACGCGTCCACCTGGTACATAGGGAGTCTGAGCGCGCTCACGACTTGACCCCCAGCTCCAGGCCTTGGGTGAAGCTCGGCCGATGGCGCTTGGCAACCAGTTCGCGATGCTCTAGTAAAGCCGAAACTAGAATTGGCATCGCAATGGTCGAATCGGAATGGCAGGTGACCATGGACGCGTCCTTTGCGATCTTGCCCCAGCTCTGCGCTTCTTCGAATGTGCAGCCGGAAAGCCCGCCCCAGTGCGCCGCGTCGGTGACGCATTGAATGGCGTACTTGTGCCCGGTGACGCCGGTATTCATGATGATGGCCGTCACTTCGGTCTGCTGCACGAAGTTCTTGGGCGTGCCGCCGCCGAAGTAGATGACCCCGGTGGCTTCCGATTCGGCGACGATCTTGGCCGTCTCCACCACATCGCCGATGACGTCGAACGTAAAGCGATTGCCGCCCTCATAACGGTTCGCCGCGATGCCGATGCCGATGGAGCTGTCGGCGATGGCCGGGCAATACAGCGGAACGCCCGCCTTGGCGGCCGCTGAAACGATGCCGTCTTCCTTGCAATGCTTGCCGAGCTCGAGTCCCAGTAAATGTAGGAACTCACGCGTGGTGTAGGGGCGCGATTGATCGAGCGACGCCGCGAACCGGCCGATCCATTGATCGTGCTCGCGGAACTTGGCTTCGTCGGCCAGCACGTCATACATGCGGTCCACCAGGTTCTCGGCCAGCAGCACGTCGTCGGTGGCGGGCGATCCTTGATAGTGAAAATTCCCCAGCGTCTCGTGCAGATCGTGAAAGAAATTGGCGCCCGTGGAAACCAGACAATCGATCAGGCGGTTTTCGATCATGCGCACCACCAGCCGGCGCATTCCGGCGGGAACCATGGCGCCCGACATGCCCATCATGATGGTGCACCGGTCGCCCAGCATGCGCTTCCACACTTCATACGCCAGTCCGAGCTGCTTGCCCTGGAATGCGGTGCCCTGCATGCGCGTCAGAATTTCCGAGGCGCTGGTTGCGCCCACTGGATCGAACGGACGGGTGGGCGTGGACAGCAGGCGCGACTTGGCGTCCTGGTTCACTTCATCTTGTTCAGGCAAGGGATGCGTGTGCGTGTGTTTCATCTTTTCCTAGTGTAGACGGAGCCGGAGGAGGGAAAGTGAAGAACGGATTACTGAATGAAAGGCGGCCGGGTTTTCTCGTTCAGGACCAGCTCGTCGAAAATCGCGAGCACTTGTTTGCGGTACGTATAAACGCGCCTCAGTGCGTCACGAAAGCCGGATTCGTAACGCCGGCGATTGAGCCATTTTTCCAGCACCGGCTTGGGAACGTCGATGTCGCGCCGCAAGGTCTCGGCCGAGTGGCCGCGCAGAAAAAGACCGTAGAAGATCGCAGCCTCGCGTTGCGGAGCTAACGGATCCAGATCATCCCGCGGCGACATGCTTAAGTTCATCATCGGCGAAAAAAGCCAGTATAAACAGAGGCGGACATTGAAGCAAGCGGCGGTTATCGGGTCCGCGCCGGCAAGCTTGCCACTCTAATCCAATTTTACCAAAGAGGCTAAAATCCGCCAAGAAACGCGCGGGCTATTTATGTTTCACAGCAACAATCCGAGGGGGCGCGGTCTTGATTGCCGGGGTTGCCAGGGACGCCACCGCGGCGGGCATGGGCGGATCGCCGGGACTTCTGTACTTGACGACGATCGAGACGCGCCGGTTCGAAGCGCTATCGGGATCGTCCAGTTTCCTGAGCTTTTGATCGGCGTAGCCACGAACATCGGCCACCTGGTTGGCGCGCACGCCGGACTCTTGTATCAGTTTTCGCGCCGCATTGGCGCGATCGGACGACAGTTCCCAATTGGAGTACCCGATCGCTGAAACGTAGGGCCGGGCGTCCGTGTGGCCTTCCACCGAAAGCCGATTGGGAAGCTTCCCGAGTTCGGAAGCCAGCAATTTCAACATCTCGTTTCCCGAGTCCGTTGGCTGGGCGTTGCCGGTCTCAAAGAAGGTGCTCGTTTTGCTTTCCAGCAGTTCGATTCGCAAGCCTTCGCCGGTGACTGTCATTTGCACCTGATCCTTCAGCTTGGCGACATTGGGAGACTCCCGAATGGCAGCTTCGAGCTTCTCCTTGAGCTTAGCCATGTCGTCCTTGGCGATCCCGAGGTTTTCGGTGGTGCCGCTTTGGCCCGTGCCGCTTTGGCCGCTTTGACCGGAGGGGTCTTTGAAATAGCCGGCCACAGCCTTCTTCACCGGGTCGCTGGAGCCCATCAGCCAAAGCACGATGAACAGCGCCATCATGGCGGTGACGAAATCGGCGTAGGCCACCTTCCACGCCCCGCCGTGGTGCCCGGCATGGACAATCTTTTTCCTGATGATGATGGGCTGGACGAGGAGCGGTTCGGACTTTGGGGCGGCCATGAGATTACGACGTCTTGCCCTTGCAAGCGTTCTCCAGTTCCTGGAAGCTGGGGCGCAGATGCCCTGGCACAGCGCGCCTTCCGAACTCCACCGCCATTTGCGGCGAGCTTCCCTTCAGGAAGGAAATCAGCGCAACCTGCACGACGTGATAAAAGTAGCCCTCTTCTTGCGCGACGTTTCCCATCTTGCCGGCCAGGGGTCCAAGCAGTCCGTAGCACAAAAGTATTCCCAGGAAGGTCCCGACCAGCGCTGCGGCCACCTTTTTGCCGATTTCTTCCGGAGGGCCTCCCAGAGCGCCCATGGTGATCACCACGCCGAGAACTGCCGCGACGATACCCAAGCCCGGCAAGGAATCGGCCGCCGTGGTGAGCGCGCTGACCGGCAAATTGGCATAGTGATGATGGACTTCCATGTCCAAATCCATCAGTTGGTCCAAGTCAAAAGCGGTGGGCCCTCCGGTCATGGCCATGCGCAAGGTATCGCAAACAAAATCGCGCAGGTGGTGATCCCATTTGGAGAACAGATCGCTTTTGTCGGGCTCTTCGACGTCTTTTTCCAGATCCGTGAGTCCCTTTTTGCGGGCCTTCTGCATGACGTCGAACATCTGCTTGAGCGTGCCCTGATAGCACGTTTTGTCGTACTTGGAATTACCGAATGCGCCGGAAAGACCCTGCAAAATGGCTTGAGGATCGAAGGCGGATTGGCCGTAAGGATGGTGCCGAGGGCCGCTCCTCCGATGATTAACAGTTCGGCGGGCTGCATGAGAACCTTCAAGTTCCCATGCTCCATGAGATAGCCACCCACCACGGCTGCAAAAACTACGATAATTCCAATGATGGCAAGCATTCCACGGCTGCGCGACCCCTCCGCTGTCCTTATCGGATCGAAATCGAGATTTGAGATTGGAAGCTTGCACTAGGCTCGCGCCGGCGCGCGCGGGTTCAGAGGCACGGGGCGGACACCGGCAGCTATCCTCGGGCAAACGCGCCGCCAGGGCCCGATCTTCACTAGCGCGATCACGCCCGCGTGGTGGTAGCCGGCGCCGATCGTCGCGCGGATTCCCGCGGGGTTCTCCGGCATGACGAGCGCCAGCAGGCGAAAGAACGAGCGTTCGCGAAAATAGTGCGTCATCGCTCTGGATCTGACGGCGTTGATGTTGAGTCGCCGCAGGGCTGGCAAGGTGTAGCTTTCGTAAATGTAGACCTCATCCGGGGCGAGCCGGATTTCGCAGTCCAGATATCGGATCCAAGCACTCCCCGTAGCTGCCCAGATGGCGTGGACTAGGGCTCCCTGCTGGCGGGCGACCCAGCATTGGTGCCCTTGCTCCAGGCGCGATCGAGTTTCCGCCGCGTCCGCACTTGGACGAAACGCGGCGTACTCGTTCAGCTCGCCCATTTCCAATTGCGATATTGTTACAGCGGCGTCACATGCAACCTCCTCTATCGGCTCTTCCAAGTACCGCTCGAACAGCACCATACGCCGATAGACGGTCTCGCCCAGAATCCGGAACCAGAGTGCGCCCGGGCCCTCCGATTGCAGTATCTCGGCAGCCCGGCGGACAGCGCTACCTGGCCTCCAGTGATACTCCGAGGTTTCGGGCGGACTCATGCCACGGTTCACTCCATTCTCAATTTACGGGATCTTCCTAACAGAATAGTGCAAGACGCGCGCGAACATGGCAAAAATAGTAGCGATGACGATGAGCAACCAAGTGACGCACCGCGGGTTGACGGTGTGGTTTACGGGCCTGAGTTCCGCGGGGAAGACTACCATCACCCAATGGCTGCACGAAGCGCTACAAGTCCGCGGTTATAAGGTGGAGTGGCTGGACGGTGATGTAGTCCGGCAGCGCTTGAGCAAGGATCTTGGTTTCAGCAAGCAGGATCGCGACGAGAACGTGCGGCGCATAGGAGCGCTCGCAGGACAATTGACCGAAAGCGGCGCCATCGTGCTGGTCTCCGCGATCTCTCCCTACCGTGCCACGCGCGATGAAATGCGCCAGTGCATCGGGGCTTTCCTGGAGGTGTGGGTTCACGCTCCGCTCGCGGTTTGCGAGCAGCGCGACATCAAGGGGATCTACCGGCGTGGACGGGCGGGCGAGATCCACAATGTCACCGGATTGGATGATCCCTACGAGCATCCGATGGCCCCTGACGTGGAGTGCCGCACGGATCTCGAAACACTGGAGGAAAGCGCGGGCAAGGTTCTGGAGGCCATCGAGCGCTGGCTGGTTGCGCCACAGTAGCAGTCAATCCTCTATTTTGGGGTTGCTGCCGGATTTTTCACGCTGGCGAATGCGCGCGATGGCGCCTGCCAGTGCCAGACGGGGCTTGCCTTCGGCGGCCTTGAATTGCTCCGCCAGCGCCGGCAGGAAGAGGGGATCCTGGGTCTGCCCGATGGCCCACAACGCCGACACGCGGAAGAGCGGATCGGTATGCTGGGTGGCTTCCAGCAGCACCGCAATCACGTCCGGATCTCCCAATCGATACAATCCCAAGGCGGCGTTTGCGAACGCGCGGTTGTTTTTGGATTTCAAGGCCTCGAGCAAATGCGGCCTGGCGACGGCGGCATCCAGGCCCCACAGCGCCTCCACCGCGTTAGATTGAACGCGCGGGTCCCGATCCGACAAGCGATGCACGATCCTCGCCACGTTCCCGCTGCTCTGGCCGATCAGCAGGGCGGCCCTCGAACGCACCACCTTGTCGGGGTGGGCCATCAACTCTATTTGGAAAGAATCCCAGCAGCTCTGGTTGCCGGTAACCGCCAGTACATCCATAATCCGCAGAATCCGATCGGCGTTGGACGCGCTGGCCTGGCCTTGCAGAGCCTTGTTTAGCGCCCTCTCGAAGCTGGCCTGTAGTTTTGCCCGTATGCCTGCATCGTCGGCGGCGCGCGCCACTGCCGCAGCTTCCTCGAGCGTGCACATTCTAGAATCCATCAGCCAAGTACTCAGGCGGTTGTCTTTGGCCAACTGGGTGACCAGATAGCGCGATCCAGCCGAGAGCTTAGCAGTTGCCAGCGCCCGGATTCCAGCCACGAGAAATTTTTGCGGATCAGGGATGGAAAGCCGGTCGAGCGCCTGTTTGGATTCGGCGTCCTCTTCAGAAAACGCTTCCAGCGCTTTCGATAGATCCGCAACCAAGCTTTCGAGTGATCCAAGTTCCTTGTCCATCAAGCGGCCCGCGTTGCTCATCGGCAGACAGCCGGCAAATTTGAGGGGAGCTTGGCGGCCGGGACGGGCGCGAGTTCCGAGTTACAAGGCCACGCCCGCCGGGAACATTAAAAGTAGTTGAGAGATAATGTGGTCACCTTGTCTGAAACCTACTCCGCGCAAAAGCTGACCGCCGATTCAATCGAGATCGTTCGTCTCGGCGATGGCGCGCATCGCATCGAGCTTTCGATCTGCCCGTCCATCGGCAACATCGCTTACGACATGCGAGTGAATGGCCAGCCGATCCTGATGTCCCCGCCGGCGCTTTCGGCGTGGAAAGAGAAACCCTCGCAGGCCGGCATCCCTTTTCTCGGGCCGTGGGCCAATCGCCTGGACGCCGATGCGTACTGGGCCAACGGAAAGCGCTACCAACTGAACCCGGACGCGGTCACTGTACGTCGCGATGCCAACGGCCAGCCGATACACGGCCTGCTGCTGTTCGCTTCCGATTGGCGCGTGTCTCGGCTGCAGGCTGGCGATCAGGCCGCCGAGGTCACCAGCCGTCTCGAATTCTGGAAGCGCCCGGAATGGATGGCGCAGTTTCCCTTCGCGCACAGCATCGAGATCACGCACCGGCTGTCGGGCGGCGTTCTCGAAGTCCGCACTTCAATCGAGAACCTCTCGACGGACCCAATGCCGCTCGTTATCGGCTTTCATCCCTGGTATCAGATTCCCGCGACGCCGCGCGACCAGTGGACGGTGAGCCTGCCGGTGCGCGAGCACTACGTACTTTCGGCGAAGTTGATTCCGACCGGCGAGACCAAGCCTGTCACGTTGCCCGATGTGATTCCGCTGTCCGGCCACCAGTTGGACGACGTGTTCGGCGGCGTGGACGCGAACGGCGAGTTTTCGCTCGAAGCCAAAGGCCGAAGAATTTCCGTGCGGTTCGGGCCGAAGTTTCCAGTCGCGATCGTCTACGCGCCTGAATCGAACAACGTGGTGTGCTTTGAACCTATGACGGGGATCACCAACGGGTTCAACCTGGCGCACCAGGGCCTGTTTAAGAATTTGCAGAGCATTCCGCCGGGCGGAACGTGGACCGAAAGTTTCTGGATTCGTCCGACAGGCTTCTAGCTAGTGCGTCAAATCGTAAACGAAATAATTGGCTGCGATGCGATAGGCCAGTGACGCCCACTTCTCCTCGTAGCGTGGATCGTCGGCCCATTCCCAGGCGTCGCCCAGATCCATGTTGTGACAAATCGCGACCATGATGCGGCCCTTGTCGTCGCGAATGCAGCGCCAATGCGGAACTTTCCCTGTCTCGCCGTCTTCGTAGGTGAGGTGGCTGTCGAAAAATTGCGCTCCGGGCACCTGGAAGCGATCCTGCAAGTCGAAAAGGGTGTGAAAAATCGGATCGTTATCCGGAATATCCTCAATCTGCCGCTCCGGAAAGACCTTGCTCATGCTGCGCGTGAAAACCTCCCACTCCGGGACGCCGTGGTAAGGTTCGGTGCCGTGAAAGTCGTCGCACATGAAGAACCCGCCACGCAGGAGATATTCGCGCAACTGTTTCGCTTCCGGCTCGCCCAAATTCCAATGCCCTACCTCAACCCCATAAAGCACCGGCCAGTTGTATACGTCGTCGGTGCCATCGAGGGTCACCACTTGCTCGATGGAGCGCGTGTCGATGCGGGTGAGACGCCGGATACCAGCCAGAAGATGGCGGTCGGAGCGCGGATAGTCCATGGTCCAGTAGCCCGGAAACTCCTTGCCATCGCGCATCATAAACGTGCGCTGGGGATAGCCGTAGATATCGGGATACCGGAGGCGCGCGCGTACCCACTCCGTTTTTTGATCCCAGTCCGGCGGCTTCGGAAAATTTTCGTATTCGAGCGCTGGATATTCTTTGAAAGGCTTCTGCGCGCGAAGGATGCCCCACGCGGAGAGGATCGCCACAAAACAAAAGGCGAAGGTGACGCGAAAACGCATGTGCGGCCCTCGGGTGCGATTTCAGAATAGCATGCCTGCGCTTGGACCAGCCCCGACTTAGAGCGGGCCCGATGTACAATTGCCGAAGACGTTCCCGAGGAGAATATCCATGACGAAGTTCTCGATACCGGCGCTGCTGGCGATTTTCGCGGCCTCGCTGGCCGCCGCGCCAACCGGCGGATCCACCTGCGACAGCCTTTCCAAGCTCAGCTTACCCAACGTCACCATCAACTCGGCACAGAGCGTTGCCGCGGGAGCGTTCACACCCCCTCCAGCGCCGCCCGGCGGATTCCCGGTCAATGCGGCTCAGTTCAAAGCTGTGCCGGAATTCTGCCGTGTCATGGCGACACTGACGCCGTCATCGGACTCCGACATCAAGATCGAAGTCTGGCTGCCCGCGTCCGGCTGGAACAACGATTTCCAGGCTATCGGCAACGGCGGCTGGAACGGGACCATGGGCTATGGCCCTCTCGCAGATGGCGTGAAACGTGGTTTTGCCACTGCGGGCACGGACACTGGACATGTTGGCGGCAGCGCGAGTTTCGCCATGGGACATCCGGAGAAACTGACGGACTTCGGCTACCGCGCGGTGCATGAGATGACCGTCACCTCCAAGGCCCTCATCCAGAACTTCTACGGCACTGCGCCGCGTTATTCCTATTGGAACGGCTGCTCCACTGGCGGCCGTCAGGGCCTGAAGGAGGCGCAGAAATTTCCGGCGGATTTCGACGGCATCGTCGACGGCGCTCCCGCCAATTTCCAGACCCATCTGCACGTCTGGTCCGTCTGGCTCGCGCAGCAGGTGAATAAAACTCCTGACAGCTTGCTGTCGCCCGAGAAGCTGGGCGTACTTCACAAAGCCGTGCTTGCGGCCTGCGATGCTGCCGATGGCGTGAAAGACGGCCTCATCAACGATCCAACCAAGTGTCATTTCGATCCGAAAACGATCGAATGCAAAAGTGGAGATTCCGCTACTTGCTTGATGCCTGCGCAAGTTGCGGCCGTCCAGGCTATCTATGCCGGGCCCGAGAACGCCGCCGGAAAGAAGATCTTCCCCAGCTTCGAACCTGGCAGCGAAATGGGTTGGAGCCTGCTGGCGGGGAAACAGGGCAATCCGGTGGCCACCGACAGCTTCGCTTACGTCGTCTATAAGAATCCGAACTGGGACTGGCGCACGATGAACCTGGAGAGCGATGTGGCGGCAATCGAAAAATCGTACGGCAATTTGATCGACGCCACCGATCCCAATCTCAAGCCTTTCTTCGGGCACAAAGGGAAGCTGCTGATGTATCACGGCTGGAGCGACATGGCGATCGCGCCCGGCAACAGCATCAACTACTACGAAAGCGTGGTCAAGAACCTGGGCGGCGAAAAGAAAGCTGCCGACGACATCCGCCTCTTCATGGTCCCGGGCATGGGGCACTGTGGCGGGGGCGACGGCCCGAACGACTTCGACAAAATGACGGCCATCCAGGACTGGGTGGAGCACGGCAAGGCGCCGGAAGTGTTGATCGCGTCGCACTCCGATAAAGGGACCGTGGATCGCACGCGGCCGTTGTGCGTGTATCCGAAAGTCGCAAAGTACAAAGGGACGGGCAGCATCGACGACGCCGCGAACTTCACTTGCGCGTTGCCGTAATAAGCGGGGCCGAGGTAGAGCCAGCTTCTAAGGGGCCAGGGGTTGGTGGCAATCACTACGCCGCAATATATCGAGGGCTATTTGGCCACCTTGAGTCCTTGTAGAAATGTCCAAAACTCTCGGTTGTCTTTGTATGGAAGGAACGAGTCGTCCTCGGTAGGCGATGGCATAGTCTCTCCGGGATTCATGTTGGCTTTCCGATCAAAGGCCTGCTGCAGGTGCAGTCTCGCCTCGGACAGTTTTCTTTCGCCTGCGTCGGCGCACGCGAGATTGTAGTAATTCAAAGGGTAACTCGGGTCATCCGCGACTCCCTTTTCGAAAATACTTCTGGACTTCGCCAGATCGCCCGAGATTCCGTATGACATTCCAGCTTGATCTCGCATCATTCGGCGGGCAATTGTCGCGGACTTAAAGGGAGCGCCATCCGGCGGCACCATTGTCAGACCTTTTTCAAAGACCGGAGCAGCGGCGCGATATTCGTGATGTAGAAACAGAACCTGAGCATAAAGGGCGACATCGTTAAACTGCGGCGTGTAGTTGGCGTCTAGGCGGTAGCTGAGGAAGACCTTCTTTAAGTCCGCGTCTTCATCGCTAATCGGCTTGTTGTTGTAGAATTCCAGGTCGCCACAAATGTCGTCGGTCGCCATGAAGCCTCGCACCCTGTAGGTGGTTGAACCGTCGCGATTCGCTGTGGTGTATGCGCTCAGGGCAACTGACGGGCCGCCCGGCCGTGGTATTTCAGACGTCCGCACGATTTTCAAGGTCGCGTTCGTCTTCTTTTCCTGAGCCATCGCGGCGTCACGGCATTTCGCACTCGTCATAGGTGCCGACTCAGGTGCGAGAAATAGAAAGCCAAGAAATGTCACTTGTCTCGGGGCGTCGAGTCCCCGGACTCCAATCTCCCGCCCGTTCGTCTTGGCCGAGTTCTCAGTAATCCTAAACCCATCGACGGACCACGTAAGCTGTCCTTTGTGATCCGGTAGGGCTAGTCGGTATTCACCGTTCGCCTGCGTCTGGGCAAGTATTGGGCCGGCGCAGAATGCTAATAGGAGAAACATTTGCGAGTGTTTCATCGATCCAGTCTAGCTCGAAAGAGAAGTGATAGAGTATGAAATGCTCGGTCAGGCCCTGGCCGTCTGGCCTGCCAATCGCGATCCAGGAGGACTGTCATCATGGCGAAATCCAAGAAGACTTCGGTGGACCGTCGTGGTTTCTTGAAAGGCGCTGCAGCCGGTGCCGCGGCTCTGGTGGCGAAGCCTCAAATCGCCGACGCGCAGCAAGCAGCCGCTCAGCAGGCAGGCGGGCAAAACGGCCAGCAAACAGCCCAAAATCGCGGTGTCAGCGGCACTGCGGCTGAGCCTACCCAGGTCGCACTGGCGCGCGAAACCGGTGGACGCCCTGGCGGCGCCGCTCGCATCATCGAGCACCCAGGCTCCGATTACATGGTGGATGTAATCAAGTCGCTCAACATCGAATATCTAGCCGCCAATCCG
>Ga0209517_10009105_pt1 | contig 11439 bp, 11 predicted proteins | sample PeaSoiMetSII2010_FD_187695 | JGI IMG/M metagenome (GOLD analysis project Ga0209517, IMG submission 187695) | Peat soil microbial communities from Weissenstadt, Germany - SII-2010 (SPAdes) (version 2) | ecosystem: Environmental > Terrestrial > Soil > Wetlands > Peat | place: Germany...
TTGAGAACGATAACGAAAATCCCGCTGAGGGCGTGCGGCGTGCAGCGGCACTCCTTGACGTGAGTCTTCCGTCTCCGGAAAAACCGGTGGAAATCACGTTTCCCGCGCTCCTTCATGTTATGGAGGAAGCAAAGAGGAGTATCGACGCCGCTCTGTCCAATCTGACGCCAGAAGAAAAAAAGCTGCTGCAGGACAATGCCCTCAATCCATCGGACGACAGCCAATGGAACAGGATTCTGAAAGTTGCCCTGAAGGTCGACCGCGCCGCGCTTTTCCAGGCCTTTACTCCTCTCCTTGCTTTTCTCACAAAGGACAATCTGTCTCTTTTAAAAGCGGATGTGATAAAGCGTTTTGGCGGAAATAAAGGACCCATTCTCTATGAAGCTATGAGTCCCATCGGCAAGGTGATTGTCGGCGGTGAGGGGCCCAATGTATATACCGAGGATGCCGCACTCATACTCGACCTTGGCGGTGATGACCTCTATCTCAATAATGCAGGCGGGACACGGCCTGGCATGCCAATCGCTTTGGTTATAGACTGGGGAGGAAATGACCGCTATATAAGCAAGGAAAATTTCTCCCAGGGCGCGGGGCTTTTGGGTGGGGGCTTTCTGATAGACCTTGGCGGCAATGATACCTTCATTTCACGAGACGGCAGCCAGGGTGCGGGCTTCTGGGGGCTTGGTTTCCTTTACCACGGTGATGGAAACGGAGTTTTCAGTGCCAGAAAATTTTCTCAAGGTACGGGACAGATGGGTATCGGCATGCTCGTGAATAGAAAAGGTGACACTCAGTATCTTTGCTCATACGGCGGACAGGGATTGGGGCTGTTTGGAGGGGCAGGCATCTTGTTTGATGAAGCAGGTAATGATTTTTACCAGCTGGGCGGACTGGAGCCGGACTTTCGTGACCCCTCGGCGTCCACGCAAAGCATGGGCCAGGGGTTCGGGCTCGGCGAAAGGCCGGAAAAAGACAAAAATGGGGTGCCAGGCGGCATAGGCATGCTAATCGATGGCAGTGGAGATGACACCTACATCGCCGACTATTTTGCGCAGGGAGCATCCTATTATTACGGTTTGGGCATCCTGGACGACAGGGCGGGCAATGACCAGTATATTTCGGGACGCTACAGCCAGGGCGCGGGCATCCATTCCTCTGTCGGTGTTCTGCTGGATCGGGCTGGAAATGATTTTTATTATTCCTCGTTCGGTGTGGGCCAGGGTATGGGGCACGATTATGGCGTCGGCTTTTTTGAGGATGACGGCGGGGAGGACCATTATCAGGGAGGGTCCCTGGTGCAGGGCGCGGCAACAAACGGGGGCCTCGGGATATTTATTGATTTGACAGGGAATAGGGAACATTCCTTCGTGAGCGAGGGACAGGCATACGTTGAGGGCGAAAAGGGGATAGGGATCTCGATCAGCAGGGGACGCACTGCTGATGTTCCTGCTATTAAGATTGAGACAGGCAAGGAATGAAACGGTTTTGCATAGGGGCCAATAAGCAGATTCAGGAAAGGAACATACCTTGAAAAAAATACCAAAGGGCATTTTTTATTCATGCGTACTTGTTATCGCAATTGTTTCTCTCTGTCGGACCACCGTGGCATGTCAGGTAGATGGGTGCTTTCTCACCAAGGCAGGATTCCTGGCCTCTTCGAGTCCTGAGCGTCTGCAGGAAGCTAATGGCTATGAAAAGGCAGGCAACAAGGGGAAATTGGATGAACTCATAAACAGCAAGATTGTCTTGATGCTCAAGAACGACGTGAAAGTGCAGGCCCTGGAATGGTCGATCGAGCGGAAGATGATTAAAATTAAGTTTGAAGACAGCAAAGGCACATACTGGGTGAATGATGGGGCATTAAAACACGTCAAAGCCGATGACAAGAGTGATGGGAAATAAGACATTGGTAATGAAGTGTGATATCCCGTGGTCTTGAGACCTACGCATTACTTCAAAAATCGTACAATATCATTGATATTTCAGAATATGGTCGATTTCCAAAATCCGGGAGCATGACGAGCATATTAACCAGGCTCGAGTTCTTTGCAGCTCGCAGTGCGGAATTTCAGCTGGAACAAGATAGCAGCAGGGGACAAAACTACTCCAACAGTTGACATACAACAGTGATAGCCCTTGACTCTCACGTTTGTTAAGCATATAATAAGTGCATATTTTGGAGGTGTAAATTATGCGTGCAACATTGAACATACCCGATGATCTTATTGCCGAGGCTCAGAACGCCACCGGTGAAAAATCCAAGACTAAAGCGATAACCATCGCCATCCAAGAATTCATCCGGCAAAAAAAAATGATGGATTTGCTTGCTCTTCGGGGTAAAATCAGGATCGATTACGACTGGGAAAAAGAGGAAGAACGTGAAATGAAAGCACAGCGAATTCGGGAGAAACTCCTTGAGCGAAAAAAGTAGCGGCATACTTGCTGATACGTGCGTCTGGATAGAATTTTTTAATCAGCGATCCAAAACTGGCGACGTGCTCGAAGCCCTCATCCTCGAAAACGCGGTATGGACATGCGGTATCGTTCTGTTCGAGCTGGTGCAGGGAGTAAGATCGGATGTGGAAAAAGAACAGGTTTTAACGACAGTCTCCCATCTAAAATACGCCGAAATGTCCAAACCCCTCTGGCAAAAAGCCGGAGATATATCCTCCGCGCTCCGGAAAAAGGGCATGAATATCCCGTTATCGGATATCCTCATCGCTGTCATTGCGATCGAACACAACCTTTTGATATCCACACTCGACGGACACTTTGAGCAGATACCCGGGGTTAAACTCTACAAACTGTCCACCTCCCATGGTTCATAACAGGATCTCAACTACGGTGTCGATGTATCAACCATAATTGAAATGATTGAGAACGGCGACTTGTAGAAGAAATCAACCGGATAACCTGGATTTTAAAATTTTTCGTCTAGTTTCAGGAAGTTGCAAAATTAACCACATAATCCGGAGACCCAAAAAAATAAAGACATGAACAAAGCTCTCTTTATCCGCAAAAACCGGATATACCGGCAATATACCGGCATGGTATTATAAGGAATCAGCTCGACCTCCTACGAGACGATCAGTAACGTGGCCTCATCCATCACCTCAAAAGACGTCATCATCATTGGCGCTGGCGCGTCGGGTCTGCTCTGCGCAATTGAATGCGGAAAACGCGGCCGCTCGGTGCTGGTGCTCGACCATGCGGCGCGGACATGCTCAAAGGTCCACATCTCCGGCGGCGGCAGGTGTAATTTCACGAACCTGAATGTGTCCGCAGACCATTACCTTTCTCAAAATCCTCACTTCTGCAAGTCAGCCCTGGCGCGCTTCACGCCCCGTGACATCCTGTCCCTCGTCGAAAAACATCATATAGCCTCTTATGAAAAGGAGGCAGGCCAGATATTCTGCGCGAAAAGTTCCCGGGATATCATCGCAATGCTTGAGCGAGAATGCGAACTGGCTGGCGTCGGGATGCTTCTGAAATGTGGAGTAGCGGATATCGCGAAAAACGGGAATTTTTTGGTGACAACTACCGAGGGATATTTTTCAGCCGAATCTCTGGTCATAGCAACGGGTGGGCTGTCTTATTCCAATCTCGGGGCCAGCAGCTTCGGCCATGACATGGCTAGGACCTTCGGGCTAAGAACGACCCAGGTCAGGCCGGCGCTCGTGCCCTTTGTTTTTTCAGGAAAGGACCAGCAGGTCTTTCGAGAACTTGCGGGTGTTTCTCTCGATGCTGCTGTGTCCTGTGGTTCGCGGAAGTTTCGTGGCAGCATTCTGTTTACTCATCGGGGATTGAGCGGGCCGGCGGCGCTTCAGGCGTCGCTTTATTGGGAGCCTGGTTCGGCGCTGATCATCGACGTCCTCCCGGCGACAGACATCCTGAAAATCATTATATCCCGGAGAAGCAGCAAGATATTGCCGCACATTTTGCTTTCCGAATATCTGCCGAAGCGGTTCGCGCAAACCTGGTGCGGCTTATTACCCTATACGAAGCCGATTAACGAGACTTCGGACAAGGAGTTGAGGGAGTTTGCTAACCGGCTGCACGCATGGGAAGTCGTACCTAAAGGCACGGAGGGGTACGCGACTGCCGAGGTGACTGCAGGCGGTGTGAACACCGATGAACTCTCGTCCAAGACTATGGAATCGAACAAGGTGCCCGGTCTGTATTTCATCGGCGAAGTTGTCGATGTGACCGGGGAACTCGGTGGTTACAACCTCCATTGGGCTTGGGCCTCTGGCTTTGCCGCCGGCCAGTTCGCCTAAACAACCTATGGAGTGATTCATATCATTTGGCGCATTTGGAAAAACATCATGGGTCAAAACGTGCATTTATTGCTAAAATGAGTAATTCAAAATGAGCTGATTTCATCTGATTATTAGAACATTTATTTATAACACATTAATTTTAAACGTCTTTTATTCTAATCTTTTCTGGCATTTATCTTGCTGATATTGCTATTGAATTAAAAAATACTTGAGTAACATAAGTACTACAAACGCGCGGATATTATATCCATTTTTTCTCAAACAGAAATGGTATCGGATTTGTAATTGATAATGAATGGTGCTTTATGATGACAGGACAAGGTGAAAGGCAACAGGTTTCTGTGCTTTTAATAAGCAATGATCAAAATCCGGATTACTGTGGTTTCCTTCGCATCAAAGGTAAAAAGGTAGATAAGTGTTCGTTCGAGTGCTATGAAGACAGACTCAACCTGTGCGAAGCTGGCGTTATCGTTCTCGACAGTAGCTACGAAGTATGGAGAGGCATGTCTGCTTTACGCCAGATCAAGCAAGCCCATCCTGAGGTTCCCGTCATCTTTCTGTCCGTTCAGAGATCGGACGAAACTGTGGCTAGCGCTATGAAACTGGGCGCGCAGGAATATTATCAGAAGCCTGTGAATGTTATCAGACTCCAGCAGCTTGTGAAAAAACTCTTGGCCATCAGACAGTTGACCAGGAGCGACGACGTCACTGCCACAAATATGTCGGCAGGAGAAGCGTCACCTCCGCACGATAAAACAACCTTCTCTGATAAGCCGCAGAACATTCTGCAGGTCATTTCCTTCATCGAAAGCAACCTCTGGACCCCGATGGAACTGGAAGGTCTCGCACAAAAAGCCAATCTCAGCAAATTCCATTTTTGCCGGGTATTCAAAAGGTATACCGGTTTGAACCCCATGAAATACGTGAATTCCTTACGTATAAGCCGAGCAAAGGAACTTCTGGCCGGAAATGAGAACAACGTTTCTTTGGTAGCCAACGAGGTGGGGTTCCGGGACTTGAGTAATTTCATCAGACAGTTCAAAAAAAACATCGGCGTTACGCCGACCGCCTATAGGGATATGTCCAAAACACAAAATACGCCAGTGGCAACGGTATCCGCTGAGCGACGGTAATAGAACAAAAGTTTGCATGGCATAATGTTTGGTTCAATCCGCATGATTGGACAAGCGAGTAAACTCGTACAAGTGGCAAAAGTCAGCACTACATCTTGAACTGTCTTCGTTCTGTTAGGCCCATCTTCTACACGTGGCTAAAAATGACCCTGCCGGGATCATCTGCTGGATTACTTCCCCCTTGGTGTCGATGTTGAGCGCGATACTCCTGCAGCGTCTTTATCGCTGTTTCTTCTGCTTTTTTGACCTTGCCATTCTTTCTTATCTGTACTATTCTTCCCATATCGGCTATACTTGGTGGCTGTTTGTCGGCAAACAAAACATTACCATTTTAGGAGCCGCTACTCGAAATTTAAACTAGCCATAGCACTCAATCCTCCAAGGAGGTTAGTAATATGTTTGACGGACTTTTTAAACCAATGCATTTGCCACTGATACTTTTCATCGTTCTCATATCTATTATCTTCTCTATCTTTTTCCCAATTCCATATGCTGCAGCATCCACCTATGTCGATGTTGAAGATGCTGATATATACAATACTCTTTCCCTGCTCGAGACGGAAGGAGTTATCAATGACGCCCTGCTCTCTACAAAGCCGTTAAGTCGCAAAGAAATCATCAGGCTCTTAAACGAGGCAGAAATAAATGCAGCGGGACGAAGCGAATTCATCAAGGAGCTGGTCCAAAACCTTAAGCAGAGGGTCAAACCGGAAGAAGGCAACATCAAGCCCATTGATTCGGTCTATGCAGCATACGTCAATACTAATGCCAGCGTTTTGGCACTGTCGTATAGAGGTGAAAGTGAAAAAGAGCAGGCCTTTAATGCCGATAATGACGGTGACCTCTATGACCGCGGTTCCAATTATCGTGTTGGTTTTACCTCACGCCTGGAAGACCTTGGGCCGGTCTCGATCTACCTCAATCCCGAGTTCCGGGCATCCGAAACCACCCAAGACGGGGTCCTGAAAAAAGGGTACGGGGTCCTCGACTTTTCATGGATCGATGTTGTTATAGGCAAGGATTCCCAGTGGTGGGGACCGGGATATAGCGGCGCACTTCTCCTTTCCAACAATGCCGAGCCCTTTACCATGATAAAGTTAACTAGCCCACATCCACTGGTCCTGCCTTGGATACTCAAATACCTCGGACCCTTTCAGTATGATATCTTTGCAACAGAACTCAACAGTAATAGTAACAGAATTCCCCCATCAAATCTCTGGGGTATGCGTTTCGATTTCAAACCCCTCCCGATCATTGAAATAGGTCTTCAACACACAGAACAGATAAGCGGTCCCCAAGGGCTAAATACGTGGGCTGACAGCGCTATAGGAACAGTTCAACACCAAAATTCCGATAACACCGATGGGAGGGCCGGGTATGACCTGAAACTAACCTTGCCTTTCAGGCTACAACCCTTCCAAGTATATCTTGAGGCGGATGCGGAAGATAATGTCCACATTATACCATCCCAATGGGCCTACCTTTTCGGCATCTATTTACCGAGAATGCTCAATTTCGAGAGCATCGGTGTGCGCGCGGAATATGCCACGACTCACATGTATAATCACCCGGGTCCAGTATGGTACACTCACGGGATCACCGGTGGCTACACGTACGATGACATGATCATAGGGCACCATATGGGTACGGACTCAGAGGACCTTTTCCTGGAGCTTTCTTACCGCATGCCTGAAGTGCATACGGACCTGTTTTTGTCCTATGATCAGGAAATACATAACATTTCCGGACCAGTGCTCGAACGCACAAAAGAATTCCAAATAACAGGGAAACGCCGGATTGCAGAGCATGTGGATGTCACACTCTCGAGTGGTTATGGCTGGATCAATAACCCCGGTAACGTGGCCGGGACAACAGACAATGTGTACGAAGTAGCAAGCGAAGTGAGGTATTGGTTTTAGACAGCTGCTGCATGGAGCAGGTCGCAAAGTGTGTTGATCGTAATCTCGGGAGTAGGTGTTGATGTCCGGTTAATAACATTGACTTGAGAATCGAATTCATCGCGACTAGCTTCACTCGCGAAATCGATCCAACCTTTAGTTTCTTCAACTTATTTGGGATATTGCTGGTTTTTATTCTATTTGTTTTCTTTAAATAATTGCATGTTTGCTCGTCTTCATACGCCTTGGAAGCAATAAAAAATTATTGATCCGATATGTTACGAGAGTGTATTATGGAAGTGTCTTATCTTGGACTCAAAGTGGAGAGGTATGGTACACCCAATGACTCTTTGTATATCATCGGTATGGGCCTGGCAGGAGCAATTCCCGTGGCTGGCGACTGGAATGGCTCAGGTAAGACAAAGACCGGTGTTTTCGTCCACGAGTTATACTGGTACGTTGACTAATCGTTCATGGCCTCGAAATCGATTACAAGCATGTTGCACAGCACTTCACACTTTGTGACGTCAAAAAATAGAACGGTCTAATTCCAAAACAAATGTCTTTAATTCGTCCAAACTTCGCTTCAGGAACGCGGGGAGCTATACAGGCCGTGCTTGCCGACAACCGAATCAGGACTGGCCTTGTTTCGAACCTGTTGGCGACGATGGCGGGACGTTCGGCCGGTCTAATCACATCAGTCATTGTTGCACGAGTACTGGGAAAAGAAGTCTTCGGGGAATTCAGCATTATTCAAAGTACGATAATGACTTTCGGTGTCTTTGCAGGCTTCGGCGCCGGTCTGACGGCAACGAAACATATTGCGGAGTCGTTCCGGACCGACCCTGCACGGTCGGGCCGGATCCTTGCTCTGGCAGTCATGATGGGATCCGCTTTCGGCTGCGCAATGACCGTGGCATTGCTGATTGGTTCACCGTTTATCGCTTCGAGGATGCTCTCGTCACCGCAACTTACGTCTTTCTTGCAGATAGCATCCATGAGCATTGTGGTGAGCTCCCTGGGCGGCGCCCAGAGTGGCGCACTGGCAGGATTTGAAGCGTTTCAGACATTGTCCCGCTTAAATGTGCTTACCGGGATGATCACCATCCTCGGCGTATCTGTCGGCGTCATTCTGAATGGCATGAAAGGAGCGCTGTGGGGATACAACCTGGCAGTGGTTATTTCCTGTTACCTGGGATTCCGGGCTCTGAACAGTGTGACGCGAGGCAATGGAGTCATCATCGATTATAAAAATTGTTTTCGCGAATGGGCCGTTCTCTGGCGATTCAGTCTGCCGACCATGTTAGCTAACACAATGGTAACGCCAGTCGCATGGGCATGCAATGCCATGCTGGTAAACCAACCGGGTGGCTTCTCCGAAATGGCAGTCTATAATATCGTTACCCAATGGCGGCAATTACTGCTTTTTTTGCCGGGAGTTGCCGCACAGGTCTTTCTTCCAATCATGTCATCGCAAACGTTGCGTGAGCGGCAAGTATCCGCCAAATCGATCTACCTGAAATTAAACATAATCATTGCAGCGCCTTTTTTGATCGGGCTGTCGCTCTTGAGTCCGCTTATCATGACTCTCTACGGAAAAAGCTATACAGCTCAGTGGCCGGTGTTCATAGTAGTGCAACTGGCAACATTTGCGCAAATTATACAGTCACCCGTTATAACATCGTGGGCAGCTGATGGCCGCATGTGGACCAATTTTATTGCCAACGGCTTCTGGGGTTTGGCTCTGATCATTTTGAGCTGGACTCTGATCAAGCTAGGCGCCCTCGGTCTTGGCTTGGCGCTGCTGATAAGTTTCCTGCTCTATTTTGCGGTAATTATGCTGACGAAACGACGGTAGGCATGAATGGCGATACGGAAAACCGAAAAATGCTCCTTACGAACATGCTTTTCATATGCAGTAATCACTGAATCTGCTCCTGGATGCCAGGAAGTTCAAACGTACACCATCTGTGAGTGCGAAAGCTGTCTCTATTCTTTTTGGCAGATTACAGTAGTGTAAGCACCCGGCGATGAAAGGAAAATAGATGTGCAATATATTTTGTCTTAAGTTTGGAGAAAATAATCTTAGCCGCGATGAAATCACGGGGAAAAGGGTCATAGAGATAGGGTCCTACAATGTAAATGGCAGCCTGCGTAAATATATTGAATCGCTGCAGCCTGCTCAATATATAGGGGTAGATATCGAGAAGGGCTATGGCGTAGATGTTGTCTGCAAGGGAGAGGATATCAGGGAGAGATTCAAGGATGAAAGCTTCGATCTCATCGTGTCGACGGAGCTCATGGAACATGTGTGGAACTGGAAAAAAATTTTATCAAATATGAAACAGCTTTGCAAGCCAAATGGAGTAATTTTGATCACGACCCGATCCTACGGATACCCGTATCATGGATGGCCCTATGACTTTTGGCGCTTTGAGCAGGCGGACATGCATGAGATTTTCTCCGATTTCGAAATCCAAAAATTGGAAAAAGATACTCATGAACCTGGAGTATTCATGAAAGCAAAGAAACCTTCACTATTCATGGAGCGCGATTTGTCAGATGTGAAGCTGTATTCAATCGTATCAAACAGCCGAGTCAATGAGATAAGTGAATCTGTACTAAAAGATTTTATCGAAATGCATGCAAATGAGTACCGATCTTTAGAGCGGCAGAGCTTGAAAGGCAAAGTTAGAAAGCTGCTGCGAGATTTCTACTGGCAAGTAACAAGGTCATAAGGAGAGCTTCATGGGTTTTACTTGCAGGATATGTAGTAATGATAGGAATAACAAAAAGTATATTGTCCGTGAAATGCACTTTGGGACAAGGGAAAAATTCGAATATTTCGAGTGCTCTTCCTGCGGCTGTCTCCAGATTGGAGTTATCCCATCGGACATGAGTGAGTACTACCCTTCCGACTATTATTCATTTAAAGGTGTTGAGGATACGACAATTGTTGGAAAGATTAAAAATATTTTAAAAAGGCAGAGGAATAAGTATGCATCGACAGCAAAAGGAATTATCGGAAAGATTCTTTTCAATATACATCCTACGGATATGCCATTTTATATTATCGACAAGATGAGGGATGAGAAAATACAAACCGTGCTTGATGTGGGATCAGGAAGTGGAGCATTTTTATATCAGCTCAAGGAGTTGGGTGCTCCGAATGTCATGGGGATTGATCCCTATTTACAAAGAGACATTTATTATAAAAATGGTTTGGTAATATATAATAAAACCATTCATGACTTACAGAAGGCTGCTGACAAGAAATTTGACTTTATCATGTTGAATCATTCATTTGAGCATATGGCAGATCCCCTATCTGTGCTCGACTGTGCATCGGATATCTTAGAAGACCACGGCACAATGATGATCAGATTGCCGACTGTCAGCTCTTATGCATGGCAGTATTACGGACCAAACTGGGTACAGCTCGACGCACCGCGACATCTATATCTCCACTCTCTAAAATCAATGAATATACTTTCCGAGCAGGCTGGGTTTGCTATCATCGATGTTAACTATGACTCCAACGAGTTGCAATTTTGGGGAAGTGAGCAATATATAAAAGATATCCCACTGGCATCACCGAAGTCTTTTAAAAGGTCACCAAGGAAATCAATTTTTAAAAAGCGAGAAATAAATAAATTTAGACAGCGAGCAGGTGAGCTTAACAGCCAGAATCGTGGCGATCAGGCTGCATTTTTTTTGAAAAAGGTTAAAAAATAAATTGATAAAAAGTACCTATATAGTAATAATAAATTATAACGGATGGGCGGATACCATAGAATGTCTCGAGAGTGTATTGAGAGGTAGCTACTCTCATTACCGAATACTAGTCGTTGATAACAATTCTTCTGATAACTCAATGTACTATTTGATGGCATGGGCAGAGGGTCGTTTGGAAGTCTTCGTGTCGCCGGATAATCCGTTACGACGGCTATCTCATCCACCAGTACAAAAGCCGATTGCTTACGTTCATTACGATAGAGCCCGTGCAGAAGCTGGAGGTGTTACTGACGAGCCGGATACGAGATTGGTGCTTATACAATCGGGCGACAACCTCGGATTCGCAGGTGGCAATAATGTCGCTTTACGCTATGCTTTGGCAAGAAACGATGT
>Ga0209517_10009106_pt1 | contig 11438 bp, 13 predicted proteins | sample PeaSoiMetSII2010_FD_187695 | JGI IMG/M metagenome (GOLD analysis project Ga0209517, IMG submission 187695) | Peat soil microbial communities from Weissenstadt, Germany - SII-2010 (SPAdes) (version 2) | ecosystem: Environmental > Terrestrial > Soil > Wetlands > Peat | place: Germany...
AATTGCCTTGGACAGGAGGCCGACCAGAAGCAAATGGCCGCCGCCGTGACCGCCTGGAGACTCGATCCGTCCGGTCCTCCACCCGTCGAGCTACTGGAAAGAGTATTCCATTCGCAGGTGCATATGATGGACCGCCGAACCGCCATCGAACTGCTGGGCGATTTGGGTCCGCCCGCCCGCGCGGCGATCGCGACCATCACCGAAGCCACCAAGGAGCCGGACGAGCTGATGCGCGAAGATGCGCGGGCTGCTTTGAAACAAGTGGTAACCAACTGAACCCTCATCATGTTTGTCGCTTCAGATCGCGGGCTCACGACCCGTCCTGGACGCCGGGGCTTCACTCTGTTGGAACTGCTGGTGGCCATCGCCATCATTGCCATTCTTGCGGCGCTGTTGTTGCCAGCGCTCTCCAGGGCCAAGGCCAAAGCCACGGGCGCGAGCTGCCGGAACAACCTCAAGCAGCTCCAGACCTGCTGGCAGTTGTGTGTCGACGACCAGAACGGCCTCGTGCCGCCTAACCGCTCGCTCCTCGTCGGCGGCATCTGGCGCAGCACGCCCGATTCCTGGATCGGCTCGAGCAGCGCCCCTTATGACACTGACTTCTTGCCCATCGAGCAGGGCCTGCTTTTCAAGTATGACTACAACCGTTCCCTGGCTGTATATCACTGCCCGGCCGACAAATCGACGGTGCGGCTGCTCAACGGGCAAAATACCGGGCTGCTCCGGACCCGCAGTTACTCGATGAGCGGCTGCCTGGGTGGCCGGACCAACGAGGTCCAAAACACGGTCCTGCGCGCAGGTGACATCCCGAACGCCAGCCAGCTCTTTGTGTTCATCGATGAAAACCAGGACAGCATCGATGACGCCCACTTCCTGACTTGGCCGACGCCGGACGATCGGTGGGTCAACATGCCGGCCGACCGGCATGGCCAGTTGGGGGTCCTGTCCTTCGCGGATGGCCACGCCGAGGCCTGGAAGTGGAAATGGCCGAAGCGGTTCAGTCCGAAACAGAGCTACTGGAAGCTGACGGTAAGTCCAGCCGACCTGGCCGACCTGCGCCGGCTCCAGGGCGCCATCCTGCCGGTTGAGCATTTCGTGCCGCAGCCCTGATCCCCGACGAAGGGGTGCGCAGGCAGGGGGAACGAGATTGGGAATTCTGCACCGGGGCAGGACGATTTGGGTGCGGCTCACTTGGCGCAAGCGCTGGCGTCAATGGGAACGTAGCGGGCCGGTCCGCGTCTTCTCTCTTTGTCCCGAAGAATTGGATTTCTTTCGCGCCGCCCGACGCTATTTTGATCGCGACGTCCGCCTTTGCGAAAACCAGAGGTTTCAATTTCGTTAAAAACGCCGTCAGATGAAAGTCGTCTTTGACACCAGCGTGCTCGTGGCCGCCGCCCGCTCGCGGCGGGGCGCCAGCTATGCGCTGGTCAGTTCAATTCCCTCGGCGGAATTCCAGCTTTGCCTTTCGGTATCGCTTTACATGGAGTGGCAGCAAGTGCTGACGCGCGATGAAAACCTGTCTCCGGGCCGCACGGTGGAAGACACCCGGAACTACTTGCGTTACCTCGCCGGACAGTCGCATCTGCAGGAGATTCACTTTCTGTGGCGGCCTTTCCTGCGGGATGCGGATGACGACATGATTTTGGAACTGGCGTTTGCGGCGGGTTGCCGCTATCTTGTGACGCATAACGTGAAGGACTTTTACGGGGCCGAGCAGTTGGGAGTCACCGTGGTCTCACCCGGCGAATTTCTGAAACTAACTCGACGAAAATCATGAGCACGCTGACCGTCCAGTTGCCGGAGTCGTTGAAGAAAACCATCGAGGCGCTGGCCGCAAAGGAAGGCTATTCGGCCAGCCAATTCGTGGCCAGCGCCGCCGGCGAAAAGCTCGCGGTGGTTCTAACGATGGACTATCTGCGCCGGGAGGCCGCTGCCGGACGCCGGGAGGATTTTGAGAAATACCTGGCGGCTTCACCGGATGTCCCGCCGATGCCGGGTGATGAGTCGGAATGATGCCCTGAACCCCGCTTCAATAGATGCAGTTCGTCATGACACACACTACCGAAACGTTCTGCCCCCGCCGGGGTCAAAGAGCCACGGCCTGGGCCGCCGCTATCATCCTGGCCGCCGGCCTGGCGGCCACCCCGCGCGGCGCAGCCGCGGAACAGAACCTCCTGAAGAATCCCGGTTTCGAGGAGACCGCCCCAGGGCGGGATAACCCGCCGAACTGGGTCACCACGACCGGCAGCGCGGGCAGAGCCAGGCTCACGGACACCGAGGCCCACGGGGGCCGGAATGCCATTGGCATCCCGGCACACACCTCCGTGGAACAGAGACTCGGCTCCGCGCCAGCCGGCGTCTACCTGGCTCGCTGCTGGGTCAAGTCCCCGACCGAGCAGCCGGTCACCTTCCTGCTCCAGGATTCCGACAAACCCTGGGCCGCTTACGCTCTGGCCGAGATTAGAGTGCCCGCCGGCCAATGGGTGCAAATGGAAGGCTTCTGTGCCCTAAATCACAACGGCTCGCTCACGCTTGCGCTGGGTGGCAGGTCCAAGGAATTCAACCTCTACCATGGCACCGCCGGTGAAATGGGCTCGCCGATCATCGCGGATGATTTCGAGTTGATCCGTTACGAGCCCAAGGCCGCGGCCGAAGTGGCGGTATGGGATGCGAAGAAAGAGCTGGGTCCAGGCATCGATTGGTCTGCCAAAGACCAGTGGCTGCCGGTGGATGACCAGGCCCACGTCTTTGCTGGAACTCCGGTTATTCAAGGCCGTCACCTCGCGGGCGCCATCCGCCCCCGCGATGGCGCGCTGGCGGTTTATGCGGTGCAGGAGGGCAGGCTCAAGCAGCGATGCGTCATCGCCCCGGAGCCGGCTTTTGCGGCCTCCCGATGCACGGTGGTCCAGGAGAAGGACCGGCGAGGCATCCGGGTGAGCGCCGAAGCGGGAGATCGTTCCTACACTGCCTGGTTCACAGCCAAGGGTCTCATCCGGGTGGAGGCCAGCAACGTGCCGCGGTTTCAAGTGCGGGATTGCCGCCTGCGCTACGGCCTCCTGCCGTCATTTGTCGGAACGGACCTCTGCTATGCCCCGGCGAAGATGCCGGCCGGCAAGGACTTCTGCATCCCTTCCACGCAATGGTTTGTCGGCCTGGTGGACGGCAACGACAGCCTGCTCTTGGCCGCCTGGGAGACGGCTGCCGTCTCCCTGGGCCTGTCGGGTGAAGGGGCCGGCCGCCTGATTGATTCGCTGTCAATCGCGGCGGGAAAAGATGGATTCTCGCTTTCGTTTGCCGAGCATGCCGGGATATGGCATCGGGAACCGTTGAACGAAGATTGGCTCGGCGAATACGTGCCCATCGGGTGGACACGCCCCTTTCCAGCCCGCTGGATGGGCCGCTTTTTCGTGACCCCGGGCGGACCTCCGTCTTTCCGCGAGCCTTGCATGGAGTACGCCTTTCCCATCGCCAATGCCAAGACCAGGATGTGGGGTGTCTGGTTCGAGGACTGGAACCATTATCCGTTCTCCTTCGACGGTCCCCGCGCGATATTTCATTTCGAGAAGAGTTTCATCCCCAACGGCGAGGCCCTTATCTACTTCCTCGAACCAGCGGCGGCGGACCTCTTCTCACCCTGCGAGATTGTCGAGCAGGCCCTCGGTTCCGAAAAAGCGGCGGCGTTGTTCGACTTTGACGCCAACCGGATCAGAAAGCTCAAGTACTCTACTCCCGACGAGTTCCAATTTGACCGGCCGGTTTGCGCCACCACGACCCGGCTCTCGAAGATCAAGCAGGAGCAAAAGGCCACCCTCGGGGTGGACCTTGCCACCCACCTCTATGAGTTCATTCGGGAGATTCGCAGCCGCGTCGATCAATATGCCGCCTTTTTTGCCCGCATGAACCGCTACCTCGCCTCGGAGCAGCAAGCGCATCCGGAACTGCGTGATTACCTGGCCGAATTGCAGGCCCTGGTCACTGACGCCCAGGCCCAGTCGGCGGAAATCTATGCCACGCCCCTTGCCGCAGTGCAGCAGAAGACCGACTCCATGAAGGCCCTCTTGCGGGAAGGCAAAGGGGATGGCTTCAATTGCGGCAACCTCGACGTCAGAGACACGGCCGGAGCACAAGACGACCTCTGCCGCCGCTACAACCGGCTGGTGCTCAGGCTCGAGCAAACGGCCGCGTCCAAGTGCGGGGATTCGCCGGAAAAGGCGGTCATTGCAGGTCGCATCTGGGAAGAATCCCGTGCGGTGCTGCGGCAGCCGACCCGATGGGAACCGCGCCGCACCTTGTATTACTCCGAACCGTAATCCGACCCCTAGCCGCTATGCATTCGAGGGACCTATTCGCGCCGCTCCTGGCGATGGGCGTCTTGAGCGGCCGCTGGAGCGCCGCCTTTAGGCGGCAGGCCGCCGGCTTCGCTGCGCTCCTGGCGATGGGCATTTTGAGCGGCTGTGGCCGGCCAAACGCCGAAACGCACCCCGTCGGGACGCAAGTCCTAAGAACGGCCTGCGGCATGGCCATGGTTTCGATTCCCTCTGGCCGGTTTATCATGGGCTCGAACGAAGGTCCCATCGACACGAAACCGGCGCACGCGATCACGGTGGATGGCTTTCTCATGGATCAGTGCGAGATCACCCAGGAGGTTTACCAGCGAGTCACCGGCGCCAACCCATCCCGGCGCAAGCATCCCCAGAACCCCGTGGAACAGGTCACCTGGTCGGCCGCAGTGAGGTTTTGCAACGCGCGCTCGCTGCAGGAGGGCCTCAAACCGTGCTACGACACGAACACCTGGGCGTGCGATTTCTCCGCCAACGGCTATCGCCTCCCCACTGAGGCGGAGTGGGAGTACGCCTGCCGCGCGGGCGCCAGCACCGCCTTTTATTTCGGCGACAACGCGCAAGAATTGAAATCCTTTGCTTGGTTTGAAGGCAATTCTCCGTCCGGGCCTCACCCGGCGGCGCAACGCAAACCCAATGCCTGGGGGCTCTACGACATGGCGGGCAACGTCTGGGAATGGTGCAACGATTTCTACTGGGCCAAGTACTACCGGCAAAGTCCCCAGGACAATCCACGCGGTCCCAACCAGGGCGAAAAGCGGGTGCTCCGAGGCGGCGCCTGGTCAAGCCGCGCGGGCAATTGCACCTCCTGGAGTCGGAACTGCGACGAGGCCGGCTTGACCGACGTGTGCCTGACCATGGATTCAAACGGGTTCCGCTGCGTCCGCCGAAGATAGCCCCGGATTCAGCCAGGATATTTCACCGGGCTTCGCCAGCCGGAAGGCGTAGCGCAGACTTCCAGTCTGCCGTATCGCCGACTTCCAGTCGGCAAACGCTTCGACAAGTCCTGCCACTCAGGGCGGATGGACGACCCGCGGATTGGAAATCCGCGATACAGTCCCGATTCGGAATCGGGAGAAACCTGCGCTACGCAGCGTCGGGAGGCCGGTACCGGGTTGACACCTCCGGCAAGGTCGGCTACCCACTCGTGCGATGAAAGAGCCGTTCACTCGCACCAGAAGACAAGATGCGCCGCCATGACCCAACCAATTCCCGGCAGGGGGCGAGCCCCGCCCTGGTCGTGCTCGGGGCGTCCGGTCATGCCAAGGTCGTGGCCGACGCGGTCTCTCGGTTGGGGGCGTATCGCATTGTCCGCTTTTTCGACACCACCTCTCCTGAACGGGCGGGACAAGATTTCTGCGGAGCGCCGGTTTGTTCGGACTGGCGGGCTCTGGATGAGCTTTGGCGCCAAGGCGTGCGTTGCGCCTTTGTCGCCATCGGCAACTGTTCGGCGCGAACCCGCCTGGGCGAGCGGCTCCTGGGCCAGGGTTTCGAGTTGCCGCTGCTCATTCATCCCGCGGCCATCGTTTCGCCCTCCGCCAGAATCGGCGGCGGCACCTTCGTTGCCGCCGGCGCGGTGGTCGGGCCCGATTGCCAGATTGGCCGCCATGTGATCATCAACTCCGCCGCTTCGGTGGACCACGATTGTGTCCTCGAGGACGGCGTCCATGTTTGCCCGCGCGTCGCCCTGGGCGGCAGTGTCAGGATCGGAACCAGGAGTTGGATTGGCATCGGCGCCACCATTATCGAGAAGCGAAACATCGGACGCGACTGCCTGGTAGGCGCGGGCGCCGTTGTCCTGGCCGACGTGTCCGACGCCAGTCGGGTCGCCGGATGTCCCGCCAAACCGCTTCCCTCGGCCTCGCCCAAGCGTTCTCCAAGGGCATGACCCACCCCGCCGGCATTCAGTACCTCCACCTGGTAACCGACGACAAGTTCATTGATTTTGTCATTGCCCAGTTCGATGCCTGCGCGGGCGCGCAGAACGCTTATCTGCTCGGCTCGCGCGCCAACCAGCCCATTACCCACGTCAAGCAAGCCGACCGCCTGACGATTCTACCCGGGCGCTCCCGGGAATACCGCGACTTTGCCCGCGGCCTGCCGTCGCTCAAGGCCGTCTTCGTCCATAGTCTCAACTGGAAGAAGGCCCGGCTCCTCGCGCTGGTCCCTCCCACGGCGCTGAAATTCTGGTTCGCCTGGGGCTCGGATTTCTACGGACATTGCTGGAGCCTCCGCCAGCTTTTCCTGCCTTTGACCTACGCCCACGTCAAACGCTCCGCCGGCGGGATACACTATTTCGTCAAGAACTGGTTCCGCATAACCTGCCAGGCCTGGGTTCCCTGGCCCGACGACTTCCACCGCTCCATTTCACTGTTCGATTTCTGCTCAACGGTCGTGCCCACCGAATTCGAGATCCTCGAGCAGCAGAAGGGCTTTCGCGCGCGGCAGGTCATCTTCAACTACGGCAGTCTCGAGGCGACGCTCGCCGGCCTCGTCGAAGCGCGCGCCAACCGTGACGCGATCCTCGTAGGAAACTCGAGCAGCCCCACCTCCAATCATGCCGATATCTTTCGCCAGCTCGCCGATTCGGCCTTGGGCAGCCGCCAGGTCATTGTTCCCCTCAGTTACGGACAGAAGGGTGAATACCGGCAATTCGTGCTGCAACAGGGCCGGCATTATCTCGGCAGCCGGTTCGAGCCGCTCCTGGACTTCATGCCGCTGCGGGATTACGTGCGGTTGCTCTCCACCTGTGGCACCTGCATCTTCAACCATGAACGCCAGCAGGCCCTCGGCAATATCTTGATTGCGCTTTGGCTCGGGGCCAAGGTCTTCCTTCGTCCCACCAGCCCCGTCTTTCGGCACTTCTCCCGGCTCGGGCTGAAGTTTTTCGCCATTGACCCCCAATTCCCCGCCACCCTCCGCCTCGCCTCGCTCACCGAGGACGAGGCCGCCCGCAACCGTCACTTGCTGCGGCAGGAGTACGGGCAGCAAACCGTCCAGCGCCGCACTCAGAACCTCCTCAACCTCCTGAACCAGGCCCCGGCTGCGCCGGGGGTGGGATGGTAGCGCGCCCACAATCCCCAATGCTGGCACACAAGGGGTTTCCCTATGGTGACTGAACTAATCCCGGGTGCTCGATTCTTTTCGGCGTTGTGGCCGTGCGGCGGCGGCGGCATGGCCAGAAGCTCACGCGGAACGCCCGTCGCCTTTCGGATTTCGGATTTCGGGTTTCGGATTTCCTCCCCTCCGGAAACACCCCCGCATCCAATAGGGGAGGCTGATTCCGGTTGACTCCGGCGGCCGCTTTGATAAAAAAGCAGCGAGCCCGTTCAAAGAACGGACGTGATCGTATCAGAAGACAGACCGTTAGTGTATATGAACCAGAATCGGCTTTTCGTGGGCAACTTATCTTACCAAACCATGGAGAACGACCTCCAAGACTATTTCTCGCAGGCGGGAGCAGTCACCTCGGTCAATCTCATGCTGGACAAGGTCACCGGCAGATCGCGCGGCTTTGCCTTTGTCGAATTCGCCACTCCCGAAGAGGCCGCCAAGGCCGTCGAGCAGTTCCATAACCAGGAGTTTCAGGGCCGGACGCTAACCGTCAACGTGGCGCGGCCCCGCCAAGACCGGTCCCCCCGCCCCAGTGCCAGCGCCCCCGACAGCCAATAAGCGCCCTTCCGACCAGAGCGTAGCGCAGACTTCCAGTCTGCCGTGTCGCCGACTTCCAGTCGGCAGACCGTTCGACGAGTCTTCGCACTCGGAGCGGAGGGACCACCGGCGGATTTCTCGCTCTTGGGGGCTGATCCTATCCGTCGCTCTCAGACCAAAGATCTGTCCGGAAATGGGTTTGACACCCAAGCCCGTCAAACGTAGTATGGACCAAAATTAACGTTATGGCTGAGAACATCCCCAACATCCCGACCGGCGCTGCGCCCCCGAAGAAGGAGACCGGAAAGGTCCAACCCAAGAAGGAGACCGTTCGCATCAATTTACCGCCCAAGCCCTCGGCCGCCCCGACGATTAAACTGCCCACGCTGCCGCCCGGCGGGCCGGCAGGCGGTTCGCCCGGGGCTCCGGCCCCGGTGGCGGCGGCCCCGGTACCTACGACGGCCGCTCACGGCGCCCCGGCGGCCCCGCGCGCCGTCGCCGCGCCGGCCCCAGCCGCCGCTTTACGGCCCGCACCGGTTGCCGCCGCGGCCCCGCGCCCGGTCGCCGCCCGTGCGCCCGTCGCCGCCATCAGCACGCTGGACAAGGTCCTCGCCGTCGTTGCGGCCGTGGTGGCCCTGGCGGCCGTGGCCAGCACGGTTTATATTTACTTGTTGGAATTGCCGGGGTCTCCGTCCGGCGGCACGCCGTCCGGCGGCAAAGCGGAAAAGGCGCAGGTGAGCGCGGTTCACGTCGCCAGCTTAGGAGGCCATTCACAATAATATTGGATTATGGCAGCTCCCAATATTATTACATTGACGCAAGAGAGTTTTGCGAAGGAAGTCACCGAGTCCCCCGGGCCGATCCTGGTTGACTTTTGGGCCGAGTGGTGCGGGCCCTGCAAGATGCTCGCTCCCATCCTTGACGAATTGGCCGCCGATTACGACGGCCGGGTCCGCTTCGGCAAAGTGAATATCGACGAACACGGCCAGCTCGGGGCGCAGTTCAACATCCAGTCCATCCCCACGCTGCTCCTGTTCAACAAGGGCCAGGTCACCGAGCAACTCGTGGGCCTGCGCAGCAAGAAAGACCTCAAGGCCCGCCTCGATCGCGTCGCCGGGTGAGGCCCGGCCCGCTATGGCGCTCATCGTCACGCCGGCGCAGTTTTCAAAGCGCGCTGCGTTTTACCAGCAACTGGCCTCGCTGACCTCCGCCGGGCTCGGTCTCATCTCGGCCCTCCAGCAACTCGAGCGGACCCCCCCGGCACGCTCCTACCGCGAGCCGATCCGCCGGATGCTGCGAGAGTTGGCTGCCGGTTCCACCTTTTCGGAAGCCGTGCGCCGTCTCGACTCCCGGTGGTTGCCCGAGTTTGACATCGCGCTGGTCCAGGCCGGTGAGCAGAGCGGACGCCTGGATGCCTGCTTCCGGCTCCTGTCCGATTACTACTCAGACCGGGCCAGGATTGCCCGCCAACTCATCGCCGACCTGGCTTACCCTGCCTTTCTATTCCATTTCGCGGTCCTGATCGTTCCCTTCCCGCAGTTTTTCCTGTCGGGCAATTGGTTCTGGTATTTGTGTCAGACCGCGGGAGTGCTGCTCCCCATCTACGCGCTCATCGCCCTGGTCGTTTATGCCGCTCAAGGCCGCCACGGCGAGCGCTGGCGAGCGCTCATCGAACGGCTCCTACGCCCGGTCCCCTTATTGGGCGTGGCCCGGCGAGACCTCGCCCTGGGCCGTTTGGCGGCCGCACTCGAGGCGCTCCTGAACGCGGGGGTCACCGTCATCGAGGCCTGGGAATTGGCCGCCGCCGCCAGCGGTTCGCCCGCCTTGCGGCGCGCCGTCCTGGCCTGGCGCCCGCAGGTGGATGGCGGCCGGACTCCCGCCGAGACTCTCAGCGAATCGCGAGAGTTTCCCGAGCTCTTTGCCAACCAGTACGCCACCGGAGAAATCAGCGGCCGCTTGGATGATACCCTTACCCGCCTCCACGCCTACTATCAGGAGGAGGGTTCTCGCAAGCTCCATGCCCTGGCCCGTTGGTTCCCGCGCGCCGTTTACCTCGTGGTCGTGGGCCTCATCGCCATCTCCGTCGTCCGGTCCTGGACCGCCTACTTCAAGCAAGTCCAAGACCTCAGCCACTTTTAGTGCTGCCAGGTTATCCTCCAGAATCGGCGCGGGGACGAACCGTCCCTGCGTCCTCCTCCTGCAGCCCCTCAACGAGCTCTTGTCGTTCCGCGGTTTCTGCTTTTTGCTTTCTGCTTTCTACTTTTTCCTGTATCCTGTCCCCGTGAGTGAAAAATGGAGCAAGTGTCTGCCCTATGTTTTCATGGCCGTAGCCGCGCTGTCCCGCTGGCCCAATCTGTTTCCGCCCAATTTCAGCGCCTTTTACGGCCTCGCCTTTTGCGCCGGGGCCTTCTTCCCCCGCTCCGCCAAATGGTGGCTCCCCTTGGGCACCCTCGTCGTCACCGACGTCGCCCTGAACCTCTATTACTGGTTCCACCTCCACATCAACGGCTTCACCCCCGCCCAATTGGTCAATTATGCCGCCTTTGCCGGCATCATCTGGTTCGGCGCCCGCTTCCGCCCCCGCTCTTCCTTCCTCCGCCTCCTCTCCGGCGGCCTCATCGGCGCCATCTTCTTTTACCTCATCACCAACACCGCCGCTTGGCTCACCAACCCCGAATACACCAAGGACCTCGCCGGCTGGATTATCGCTTTGACCAAAGGCACCTCCGGACACCCCCCCACTCTCGAATTCTTCCGCAATACCCTCGCCAGCGGCGGCCTCTTTACCGGCCTCTTCGCCGGCGCTCTCAAACTCAGCGAAGCCCCGGAGCCAGCCGACGAAAAAGAACCCGAAGAGGCGCCCGCCCCGGAATCGGAACCCCAGGAACCACCCGAACCGCAAGACGTTTGAATGATGACTATCGGCGTCCTCTCGGACACGCATGGCTTCCTGGACCCGAAGCTCCCCGCGTTGTTGACCGGCGTGCATCACATCCTCCACGCCGGGGACATCGGCCCTCCCTCCTTGCTCTCGGAATTGCGCAAAATCGCCCCCGTCTCTTCCGTCGCCGGCAACACCGACGACCCTGCCTTCCATTTCAAACCCATTGACACCGTCGCCCTCGACGGCCGCAACTTCCTGCTCCAGCACATTGTCGATCCCTATCGCCCGAGCGGTTCTCTCAAGGCCCGCATCGCCCGCGACCACCCCGCCGCCGTCGTCTTCGGCCATTCTCACAAACCGTTCTGTCAAACCCTCGACGGCATCCTCTTCTTCAACCCCGGCTACGCCGGCACCGCCCGCTTCGGCCTCCAGCGCACCCTCGCCATCCTCCACTCCGGCCCCCAGGGCATCCACCCGCAGTTCCTCCCTCTGTGAGGATGCAACCAGGGGCGGGGACGGCTTCGTCCCCGCTTCCTGTCGGCTCCTGGCAACCGGAAGCGGGG
>Ga0209517_10009109_pt1 | contig 11437 bp, 12 predicted proteins | sample PeaSoiMetSII2010_FD_187695 | JGI IMG/M metagenome (GOLD analysis project Ga0209517, IMG submission 187695) | Peat soil microbial communities from Weissenstadt, Germany - SII-2010 (SPAdes) (version 2) | ecosystem: Environmental > Terrestrial > Soil > Wetlands > Peat | place: Germany...
GGCTCGCGAGGACGCTCGCCCCACCAAACCATTCCAAATCGTAAATCGTAAATCATCAATCATAAATTCTCCCGCCATGGCTAAAACACCCCAAAAACCGACAGCAGCGACCAGGTCCACGACTCCCACCCAACAACGCCTGTGGCTGATGTATCCGCCCAAGGTCATCAAAAAGCCGTTCATCTGGGAAGTCGGGCACAAATTCAAGGTCGTTACCAACATCCGGCAGGCCAGCGTGACGGACGAAATCGGCATCGTCTGCCTCGAACTCGACGGTCCGCGCGGCGAAGTAAAAGCCGCCATCAAATGGCTGGAGAAACACGGTGTCAACGTCGAGCCCGTTGAAATCAGCGTGATCGAAAGCTAGTTTCCGGCGAGAAACTTCTCCGGAACGGAACCGCGCACGCGCTGCTCCCGAATTTTTTCCGACAGAGCCGTTCTTATCGGCCCGGCCGTTGAGTCATGGCAGACTGACGCGATAAACCCGCTGCCGGTCAGGTTCTATTATATCAGAATTGGTCGCTGTTGAACCCGTTGCGGTATTGGTGACCAGACTGTTCCAGATCGTTTGATTCAGGTTGGTTTGAAACTGTACTCGATAGGTTTGTCCCACCGCCGCGCTCCAGGTGAAAGTGAGAACGCCGCCCGCCCGCTGCCACGACAGGAAATTGGGCGGTGGCGGAAAACGGAAAACGGTTCCTTGCTGATACGAACCGCCAAACGCCGTTGTGCCGTAGAAATAACCATCGGCGCCCGGCACCAACCCGGCCAGCGGGTAGCTGTTATTGGTCGCTCCACCAAATGAGACCAGGGTTGTGAGGGCACCAGCCGGACTGATTTCGAACGCCGTGCCGTTGTTGTTTGTGCCACCAAGCTGGGTCGTGCCATAGAAATTGCCATCCGCACCCTGCACCAGACTGGCGAATGGATTGGCGCCATTGGCTTTATTGAAGGAAACCAGGACAGTCAGCGCTCCGCCGGGAGTCATTGTGAACACCGTACCGAAGTTCGTACCACTGCCGGAATAAGCGCCGCCGGAATAAGCCGTACCATAGAAATTTCCATTCCCACCTTGCACCAGCCCGGCTTGAGGATTGGCGCCATTGGCGGCATTGAACGAAATCAAACTGGTCAGGACACCGTTTGTGGTCACTTCAAATATCGTCCCCAAGCCATTTGAGCCCCCGGCCCAGGTCGTACCGTAGAAATTTCCATTCGTGCCCTGCACCAGGACCGCATAAGGACTGGCGCCATTGGTATTATTGAAACAAAACAAAGTGGTGAGCGTGCCAGCGGGCGTCACTCGAAAAATCGTGCCATCACCGTCAGACGAAATATCGTTTGTTCCCCCCATCTGGGTCGTGCCATAAAAATTGCCGTCCTGGCCCTGCACCAGCCCGTTGGGGTAAATGCCGAGCGCGGCGCCGTTGGTGCCCGTGAATGAAACAAGGCTGGTAAACGCGCCGTTGGTAGTCATCTGAAAGATTGTGCCGGAGTCATTTGTGCCGCCGGCGGAAGTCGTGCCATAAAGATTTCCATTCGCGCCCCACACCAGGTTGGCGGCAGGGTTGGCGCCCGGATACGGGCCGCTGGTGCCGGTGAACGAGAGCCGGTTGGTGAACAGGCCGGCGGGAGTAATTTTGAACACCGTGCCATTGTTGCCCGAACCGCCGATCTCGGCAGTGCCATAAAAGGCCCCATCCGGCCCCTGTACCAACCCGGCTGCCGGCTGGCCGCCATTGGTGATGGTGTTAAATGAAAACAATGTGGTAAGGCCAACGTCACCAAATGCACACGGCACAATCCAGTTGACCGCCAACATGCCGAGTACCAGCCCAAAAGGTGCTTTTTTAATTGAATGCACGACTTTGGAAATTTAGCAAAATGAGGGTTGAAGCAACGTCTCCCGCCCTTCCACCTGCGCGACCGAGTCGAATAGCAACTTCCATCCGCAGACCGGGAACAAGCTTTAGCTGACTCGCCCGGCTCGATTGAACTTCCACATGCCGCTTGCCAGCAGCCCCAGCAAGATCAACGACCAGCCAGATGGCTCAGGCACAGGGACCACGGGGACCACTCCGCTCATGTTCAAATCCTTGCTGATTATGTATGTGCCGTCAGGCGCGATATTGGCAACCCATTCAAGGGCCCACTTGACATTTCCGGTCGTTGACCTGTTGTCGTTAAGGATGGTGGGAGTCGCATTGTTGAGCGAACTCAATATCGAATTGTCATTGGCCACTTCGCCGTAAGTCGCTGGATGGCTGACCACGGTATCAACATTTTCCCCCAAATGGCAGAAACCATCAGTTTGATCAACCTGGTTGAATCCCTTTGACGTCTTGTCCAACTGGCCCGAATCATTGTTTGGCGTTCCGCCCAGATTGAAATCCGCATACTGGAAGAAATAAAACGGAAGCGTGCTTCCCGTAAGGTTTTGGATTACTATCGTCTCCGCCAAATCAGAAGCCCCGCTCGTCAGCGAACCGCCCGTCAGCGTGTAATCCACAGACAAGCTGAATTTGGCCGCAGTGTATGTAGTGTCCAAAATACTCGTGCCATACTCTACTGCCGTTGGCGTGCCAATTGTGTCAATTGACGCCTCGGGGCCGCTGCTGCCAACACGATACCAAAACCACTGCTGATTCAATTGGTTCTGCCCATCCACCGACCAGTTGTACATCCCCGCCTGACTGCCAAGGTTGATGCTCACTGAGGAATTGCCGTTCGCCAAAGTGTAAATCTGGGCACTGGCTGTCCCAACAACAATCTGAAAAACCAGAACGAAGGCCGCGAGCCACGTTACAGCAAACCCTTTGCCTCCACGAAATAGAGAAACATCACAACGACTCATAGTTTTTAATCGGGTTTTTAAGCTGCGTTGAACAAACCTTACTCATTTGAGGCACATAGTCAAGATTTTTTGCCTTTTCTTCACCAAATATTGCCTTTTCGACCGGTCGCATTCAAATAATTCCTTCCAGGCGCCGTTCCGCAGGAAACGTGCATAAAATGATTGATTTTTTTGGTTCTTGTCATTTTCGGCTGAGATTTTCTCGTATTTCCTGTGGGACGACTGTGGTTCTTATGGTTGATCTAAAAGCTGATCTGCGATGTTTTCGATTTGCTTCAGCCGCACTTATCCGGAACGCGACCTCGTCTCGATCGAGCGGGCACCTGCTCAATCGAGTTTCAGCGAATACTGGCTTTCGATCATATCGGCTTGCCGCTTAAGCAGCGCGTTTTGCTCCTCGATGAGTTTGCGTCTTTCTTCGATGAGCCGGTTTTGTTGCTGCATCAAGTGCTTTTGCTCATCAATGAGGTTCTTCTGACTGGCAATCAAATCCAAGGTGGCGCTGGCGATTGCCTGATTGGCGGCACCTTCATTGGTTACAGTCGCGTGATTGTTTAATCTCCCATTTGGCGCCGGCCCCACCCCCGCGTTTGACCGGGAAGACAGTTCCATTACCACGTGCGTATAAAACTTGGAGTAATCAAAGACCTTTTTCCGGCGAAGTTTGTCGCGATGGTCCGACGTGTCAACTTTTAAAGCGGGCAACTTCACGCCAGGTGAACTTGAGCCGATTCCATGGCCGTTTCCTGACGCGGCCCGCGCCGCGGCGATTGCGCGCCCCCCATCGGCATAAACCGCGCCACGCACTTTCCGCTGCCGGCGCTTTTGATAAAGGACAATTCCCCCAACCATCACAGCGCAGCCAGCCAAACCCGAATAGATCCAAACCACAACGCCACCGCCGAAACCGGCCATCAAATTCCCGCTTTCAGTCGCACCTTTTTTATCTACGATGAGTTGCGCCAGACCGACGTCAGCAACCTTGTCTCCGCTCTCGTAATCGGCATAGCGCTGTCCCTCTTTGATCGTGATGTTCTTCACCAATTGCTGCAAAGGGACCGAGTCGGATGAGGCTTGATAAGGTTGTACGGTGATGATTTCCAGAACTCCCCGCCGGCCCAGCAAAAGCATCGTATCATTGACCACCTTCGATGATTGCGTTTCGGCCAGGAGCGCCCATGCCAACGAATGGTTCTCGGCATCATACACCGGCGGGCGTTCCCAATCCACGGAGACGATGGAGGACATACCTTGTTCGGCGCGCTCGCCGTTTTGGGTTTCACTTCGCTTTTGCACGGCCTTTAAAATCGCCGCTGCGTCGATGCGCTCTTTGTCTGCATTCTTTACATAACCAACATCCGTGAATGTCAAAACAATCCACCATTTCCCCGAATCCGGAGCCAGGATGCCAATCAACCCGTCCGGGACGGGATTTTTCATCCGCTGAAGAAGAGTCCGTGCCCCCGCTTCTCCCGTCAAACGATAGCCCTGAGGCACCTCGATATCCGCAAGCGTCCCCAAGCTGGCTTTTTTAGGTCCGACGATCCAACTGATTTCTTGCGAGGGCATCACTGGAGTGAGCGAAAGCTGTTGTCCTTGACTCGGCTGGCTCCCCAAAACAGCCAACATCGGCAAAAGGCAAAACACAACTGGACATTTCCGCCAGTTGGAAAAACTCGGAAGGCAGGCATTCATATTTACAGCTTGTACAACTTACCCCACTATTTAATTAGTGTCCAAGTTTTAAACAAAAACTGTCCAAAGTCAATACGTTTTTCATCCCTCCCGCATATTTAACGTAATTGTCGAATTGGTCCGGGTCTGGTCGAGACTGCTGAATTGTGAATCTAAGCGGCTTATCCATAGTCAGTTACCTGCAAAAAACCTTCCTTCAAACGGCTTATTTCCGGCGTTTGCGTTTGACCTTCACTTGGATAGCGGCATGAGTGAGCGCAGCCTGCACGCGCGCCGCTTCTTCATCGCTAACTTTCTCGGCCAACCGGACCTCGGCACGCTGACGGGCTTCTTCGGCTTTCGCCTCGTCAATGTTTTCGGCACTAACGGCCATGTCGGTGAGAATGGAGACGCGTTCACCGGTCACCTGCACGAAGCCGTCACCGACCGCGAGGAAGAAAGTTTCTTTGCCCTTGTTAACGATGATTTCGCCTGCGACGAGCTGTGTCATCAATGGCATGTGCCGTGGCAAAATACCCATCTCGCCCTCGATCCCGGTGAGCGTGACCATGTCAACGTCGTCGGAGAAGACTTTCGCCTCCGGTGTCACGATTTCGAGTTTCAGCGTTGCAGCCATATTCAATTCACGTTTCACGAATCACGTTTCACGCACGCGCCGGCAAACTTGAAGCGTGAAACGTGACAGCTTCATCACGTCTCTTTAATTTCATCAATCCCGCCTCGCATGTAAAAATTCTGCTCGGGCACGTCGTCGTGTTTGCCGTCCAGAATTTCCTTGAAACCGCGGACGGTTTCAGCGACCGGCACCTGTCTGCCCTGGCGGCCGGTGAATACTTCCGCCACGGAGAACGGCTGGCTGAGAAACCGTTGGATTTTTCGCGCGCGATAAACCGCGAGCTTGTCGTCCGGCGAAAGCTCGTCCATGCCCAAGATGGCTATGATGTCCTGCAAATCCTTGTAACGTTGCAACACGCGCTGTACGCCGCGCGCCACTTCGTAATGTTCCTGCCCGACAACGTCCGGCGTGAGCGCGCGTGAAGTCGAAGCGAGCGGATCCACGGCGGGATAAATTCCCAACTCGGCGATGGCCCGTTCCAACACAATCGTCGCGTCCAGGTGCGCGAAGGTCGTGGCCGGCGCCGGATCGGTCAGGTCGTCGGCAGGCACATAAACGGCTTGAAATGAAGTAATGGAACCTTTCTTGGTCGAAGTGATGCGCTCTTGCAAATCGCCCATTTCCGCGGCGAGCGTCGGCTGATAACCGACGGCGCTCGGCGTGCGGCCCAGCAAGGCCGACACTTCCGAACCCGCCTGCGAGAAGCGGAAAATATTGTCAATGAACAGCAACACGTCCTGGTTTTTCTCGTCGCGAAAGTATTCCGTGATGGCGAGACCGGAAAGTGCCACCCGCAGACGCGCCCCCGGCGGCTCGTTCATCTGGCCGTAAACCAGCGCGATTTTCGAAGCGCCCAGGTTGTCCTGCTTGATGACGCCTGCTTCGGACATTTCGGTGTAGAGGTCATTGCCCTCGCGCGTGCGCTCACCCACGCCCGCGAACACAGAGACGCCGCCGTGCATCTTGGCGATGTTGTTGATTAACTCCATGATGACGACGGTCTTGCCGACGCCTGCGCCGCCGAATGCGCCGACCTTGCCGCCTTTCAAAAACGGGCAAATCAGATCAATGACTTTGATGCCGGTCGTCAAAATTTGCGGGCTGGTGGACTGCTCGGCCAGCGTCGGCGCGAGCCGATGAATGGGATAATATTTCTCGGCCTTGACCGGTCCGCGTTCGTCCACCGGTTCGCCAACGACGTTGAGCACGCGGCCCATGACGACGTCGCCAACGGGCATGGAAATGGGACCGCCGGTGTCCATGACTTCGTAACCGCGCTTCATGCCCTCGGTCGCGCCCATGCACACGCAGCGCACCCAATGGTCGCCGAGGTGTTGTTCGACTTCGAGTGTCCGCTTCGCGCGGCCCTGGCCGGGCACGTCGAACTCCATCGTGAGCGCGTTGTAAATGGCGGGCATTTGGCCCGTGAATTCCACGTCCACGACCGGGCCGATGATTTGAACGATTTTGCCTTTGTTCATGTTCTAAAAATCTTCAGTTTAAAATTTCAAATTCAGGCCACGGCCATTTGGGCGGTGGCAATTTCCAGCAATTCCTTCGTGATGTTGGCCTGACGCAGCTTGTTGTAGTCGAGCGTGAGGTCTTTGATGAGCTGCATGGCGTTCTCGGTGGCATTTTTCATGGCCACCAGTTTGGCGCTGTATTCACTCGCCCGCGCCTCCAGCAAAATTTGGTAAATTTTGAAATTCAAGCCGTGCGGCAGCAACTCACTCAGCACGCTGGTCTCGTCCGGCTCGAATTCAAACGTATCGGTCGTCGCGCCACGCGCCGGCAGTTCCTCCGGTTCCGTCCGGCCGGAGGCGCCGGTCGTGAGGGCGTGGATTTTCCCGACGGGCAGAAGCGGCAAGGTTTCCGGCCGCTGGTTCAACGTGGAAATAAATCTCGTGAACAATATGTCCACGGCATCCACCTCGCCTTTGACGAACAGCGCCTGCGCGAATTTGGATATCGCCCGCGCCTCGCCGAATTGCGGCGTGTCCTTGTAGGTGAACTCGGCGGTGAGCGGCCGCTTCGTGCGCGAAATGAACTGGGCCGCCTTGCGTCCGGCGGTGATGAACACCGTGGCATCCCGGTCAGATTTGGCTGCCTCGCGGAATAAATTGCTGTTGAGCGCGCCACACAAACCTTTGTCGGTGCTGACGAGGATGACCGCGCGCTTTCTGACGAGGCGCGTCTCCATCAAGGGATGTTTGAGCGCAGCAATGCGCGGCGCCGCCTCGGCCAACACTTGATTCATCAAGTCAGCATACGGCCGCCCGGCCAGCGCAGCCTGTTGGGCCTTGCGCATCTTGGCCGCCGCCACCATTTGCATCGCCTTGGTGATTTGGGCGGTGTTTTTGACCGACTTGATGCGTCGGCGGATGTCGCGGGTGCTGGGCATGGCAAATTATCTTCGACAACCTCTCCTGATGCGATACGGCGGCGCGGTTTCGCGAAGAAAGCCGATTTGCCGCCGGTTTTCCGGCAACGGCGGCTCAACCAATTTCCGGATCGCTTCAAACAAATTTTTGATTGCCTCGTCGTGGCCGCTGACACGGCTTTCCAATTCCACCAATTTTTGCGCAAGTTCCTTATGAGCCGCCAATTGTTCCCGCATCAAAACAAACGCGCGCACAACGCGAACACTGGCCGCAACGGCCACCGGACTGTTTAAAACACTCGCCAGCATTAATGCGCCGTGTTCCGTAAAAGCCATTGGCAAATACCGAAGTCCGCCGTGCAATCTTGAGGTCGCAATTTGCGACCTCAAGATTGTAAGCTCTTGATTCGCAAGCCGAAACGCAAAGTCATCCGGAAACCTTTTGGCATTCCGTCGGAATTGCTCTTTTAAACGCTTCGTCGTCACGCCATAAACCCGCGCCAAATCAAAATCCGGCATCACCCGCTGCCCGCGAATCAGATAAATCATGTCTTCGATTCCCTGTACCGAAGCTGTTTTGGTTTTGTAACTTACCATGAAATCTCAGTGATAGGTTTGCTTGAAATCCGTCACGGCCTTCTTCAAATCGCCGATGATGGAGTCGCTCAAGGCTTTTTCCCGGGCGATGCGCCCCAGCAATTCCGTTTTCCGGCTGGCCAGGTAGTCGGTGAGCTTGGCTTGAAAATCCTTGATCTTGTCCACCGGCACGTCGTCCACGAAACCGTTTTGCGCCGCCCATAACACCGCCACCTGCGCTTCCACCGGCATCGGATGATATTGAATCTGTTTGAACAATTCGACGATGCGTTTGCCGCGTTCGAGCTGCGCCTGGGTCCGGGCATCAAGATCGGAGCCGAATTGCGCAAACGCCGCCAGTTCGCGGAACTGCGCGAGGTCGCCCTTGATGCGGCCAGCCACTTGTTTCATCGCCTTGACTTGCGCCGCCGAACCCACGCGCGAAACGGACAAGCCCACCGAGATCGCCGGGCGCACGCCTTGATAAAACAAATCCGTCTCCAGATAAATCTGGCCGTCGGTGATGGAAATCACGTTCGTCGGAATATAGGCTGACACGTCGCCCGCCTGCGTCTCGATAATGGGCAGCGCGGTCAGCGAACCATTGCCGTTCTTCTCGTTCAGCCGCGCGGCGCGCTCGAGCAAACGGCTGTGCAGGTAAAACACGTCGCCCGGATACGCCTCGCGGCCCGACGGACGCTTCAGCACGAGCGAAACCTGGCGATACGCGACGGCGTGCTTCGACAAATCGTCGTAAATAATCAGCGCGTCCATGCCGTTGTCCATGAACCATTCGCCCATCGCCGCGCCGGCGAACGGCGCGAGATACTGGTTCGTGGCCGAATCGGAAGCCGCCGCCACCACGACAATCGTGTAGGGCAGCGCGCGCGCCTCATCCAGCACGGCGATGGTGCGCGCGACGTCGGATTGCTTCTGGCCGACGGCGACGTAAATGCAATACAGCGGGCGGTAATCCTTGTCGCCGGCCTCCTGCGCCGCCAGGTTGAGCCGCGCGTTGTTGATAATGGTGTCAACGCCGATGGTCGTCTTGCCGGTCGAACGATCGCCGATAATCAATTCGCGCTGGCCGCGGCCAATGGGAATCATCGCGTCAATGGCCATGATCCCGGTCTGGACCGGCTGGCTGACGGACCGGCGTTTGATGATGCCGGGCGCTATTTTTTCCACCGGATATTGCTTAACCGATTTGACGGGGCCTTTGTCATCGAGCGGCTGGCCCAGCGCGTTGACGACCCGGCCCAGCAGTTCCTTGCCGACGGGCACCTGCAACAGCTTGCCGGTCGTGCGGACTTCGTCGCCTTCCTTGATCCTGGTAAAATCGCCCAGAATGATCGCGCCGACCTCGGTTTCTTCGAGATTCAGGGCCAGGCCGGTGATGCCGCGGCCGAAGTCGAGCATCTCGTTGAGCATCGTGTCGGTGAGACCCTCGATCCGGGCCACGCCGTCGCCGATCTCGCGCACGACACCGACGTTTTGCTTCGCCGTCGCCAGCTTGGCGCCGGTGATTTGGGCTTCAATTTCCTGCAACAAGTCGCTCATAATTACCAATCCGGATTCGCTTTGATTAAAACTGTTGGGCGAGTGCGTTCAACCGCGCCCGCACACTGCCGTCGTAAAGGTCGCTGCCCGCCTGAATCCGCAAGCCGCCGATCAACGCCGGATTCTGCACAAATGAAATGTTCATCGCCGCACCATAAATCCTTTTCAGCTGCTTCGTCACCTTCTCCTTCAAATCGGGCGGCAGCGGCGCCGTGCTTTCCACGCAGGCCGTTCGCCTTTTGAAATCCAGCTTCACGAGTTGCAGCAGGCGCGACAGAATTTCGATGTAACCGTGCGGCTTTCGCGCCAGCACGAGCGCGACCGCCCGCCGGACGCGGTTCTCGTCCAGCGCGCCGTTGACCAGGCAACAGCGATACAGCTCCCGGGCGCCGCGCTGGGCTTGTTTGGAGAATTTCATTTTTCTCGGGAGGGACGGCGTGCCGCCGTCCCTGATTTTTTATTCGGGACGCCGACACGGCATCCTTCCCAATTATATTTTCATGCGGTCAACTGTTTTGCCGTCTCCTCCGCCAGCCGCCGCTGGTCGTCCGGCGTAAGGACTTTGCCGGTGACGGTCGCGGTCGTTTGGACCACCAACCGCCCGACTTCGCTTTTCAATTCCGCCAGCATCCGCGCATGGTCCTGGGCGGCGGCTTCGCGCGCCTTGGCCATGATTTGTTCGGCGGCGGCGATGGCCCTTTGCGTTTCGACCTCGCGCACGCGGGCGGCGGCGCTCCGTCCCTCTTCGATCATCTGGTTGGCCACGTCGCCGGCCTGGGCCAGAATCCGTTTGCGTTCGGCTTCGGTGCGTGCCAGCTCCGCCTTGATTTTCTCGGCGTTGGCCAGGCCTTCGGCGATTTTTTCACGCCGCACCTGCAACATGACAAAGATGGGCTTGTAAGCAAATCGCCACAGCACGAACAAGACGATTGAGAAGCTGATCGTCTGAGCGATCAGCATCTTCGGGTCAAGTCCCAGTTCGCTCATAGGCCGGATTATTTGACGACGAGCCAGGCAATCACTGCCCAGCCTTCGGCCAGGGCCATCCCGACGAACATGAACGTCAGGATTTTGCCGAACATTCCCGGATTGCGGCTCATGGCGATCACGCCACCGGCCGTGGCGATGCCGATGCCGATGGCCGCGCCGCCGAAGGCGAGACCGATGTGTATGTTGCCGGCCAGATTGCCGACTGTTTCTGCTAGCATCATAACTCTTCTTTCTGTTGGTTTTGGTTGTCGCCCCGGCGATTCGCGCCCGGGCAAAATTTAAAATCAATGACCGTGCTCTTCATCCGCGTGCGTGCACAGCGTGCCCGTGAAGGCCACCACCAGCATGGCAAACACGAACGCCTGCACGAGACACACGAATGTTTCGTATAAATACATGCACGAGGAAAGCACGATGGCCACCAATAAGTTGTTATGGTATATCATGTCCAAAATGCTCTCGCCGGCAAAAATATTTCCATAAAGACGCATCGCGAGCGCCACCGGACGCGCGAACGTTACCGAAAGCAATTCCATCGCCCCGATGAAAATAAACAATAGGAAAAACAAGGGATAAACCCATTTGTTCGCATCCATCTTTACACCGAAGATGTGTTTGATCAGCCCCCAAAAACCATTGTAACGCACGGCCCAAAACAGGCTCATCACCAGGAAAATCCCGGCCATCGCCACTGTCAGATTCGCGTCCGTGGTCGGCGGGCGGAAATACGGCGTGAATTTCCCGTCATGATAAAACCCGATGCTAC
>Ga0209517_10009110_pt1 | contig 11436 bp, 12 predicted proteins | sample PeaSoiMetSII2010_FD_187695 | JGI IMG/M metagenome (GOLD analysis project Ga0209517, IMG submission 187695) | Peat soil microbial communities from Weissenstadt, Germany - SII-2010 (SPAdes) (version 2) | ecosystem: Environmental > Terrestrial > Soil > Wetlands > Peat | place: Germany...
CCCGCAGAACGTCGTGGTCTACACGAGCCGCGACTATGGGAAGGTCCCAGTCGAGAAGTTCTGCGAGGTCACAAAGGCGATCCCGGTGGTCGGGCGCTTCATGCCGGGGACCCTCACCAACCCGCTCTTCCCGGGGCACCTAGACGTCGACCTGATAGTCGTGGCAGACCCGGCCTCCGACACCCAGGCCATAGTCGAAGCCGCGAACATGGGGACCCCCGTCATCGCCATCTGCGACACCGACAACATTACCGACGACATCGACCTCGTGATACCTGGCAACAACCGAGGGAGGCGGTCGCTCGCGACGATATTCTACCTTCTCACGAGAAGCGTGCTGACGCACTCCTCCCTCCTCACGGGCGACCAGCAGCTGAAATACACGATCGACGACTTTGAGACCAAGATCACAGAGTCGGACATGGAAGAAGAGGAAGAGGAAAGGCCCAGGCGCCACGACCGCTTCTGACAGCCTGAGCCAGCGAAAGACCCTCGTCATCCTTATTTTCGGGGAGCAGTTGAGCAGGCGTCATGCCTTCCGGTGAGCACCCACTGAAGGGAGTCGCTGAAGCTCCCGGGAAGGTCATAATCTCGGGGGAGCACTTCGTGGTTCACGGAGCGACCGCGATCGCCGCGGCGATAGAGAGGAGGGTGAGGGTCGAGGCCACACGGAGCGACCGCCTCACGATAGACTCGCACGTCTCCGACACGGCTGCGCTCAAGCCCGCCAGGAAGGTCGTCGAGTCGCTGTACAAGGCCAGGAAAGTTGAACCGCGGGTCGCGATCGCGATCGCCTCAGAGCTCGCCGAGGGCGCGGGGCTCGGCTCGTCCGCGGCCACCATGGTCGCGATCGCCGGGGCGATAGGCGCGCTCGAGGGCTGGGGCTTTGACAACGCGGGCCTAGCGAGGGCGGGAGACGCAGGCGAGAGGCTCATCCACGGGAACCCTTCTGGCATCGACGCCACGACATCAGCCATGGGCGGAGTCATCCTGTTCACCAGAGGCGAGGAGCCCCGCATAGTCGAGCTGAAGACTCCAGTCACTCTGCTCGTCGCCTTCTCCGGGAGGAGAAGGAACACAGGGAGGCTGATCAAGAGGGTCGCAGGGATGAAGGAGACCTACCCCTCCCTCTTCGCGAGCCTCTGCGAGAGCGCGACCCTCGTCTCCGGCCTCTGCGCCGAGGCGCTTGTCAAGGGAGACCCATCGAGCTTGGGGAAGCTGATGACCTACAGCCACGCAGTCCTCGCGCGCGCGGGGGCGTCGAACAAGAGGCTGGACCAGCTCGTCGACCTCTGCCTGGGCTCGGGCTGCCTAGGGGCCAAGCTCACGGGCGCCGGGGGCGGAGGGAGCATCGTGGCCGTCCCGCCCGCAGACCCAAGGGAGAGGAGCGCGGTCGGAGAGAAGCTGAAGGGAGAAGGCTACCAGTCTTTCTTCACAGAGATACCCGCGGCAGGAGCGAGGGCGTGGACAGAGTGACCCCTGTCACCGTAGTGAAGCTCGGCGGCTCCGTCATCACCGACAAGAAGGTCGCGTTCTCCTACAGGGACGCGACAGTCCGGGGCTTGGGAAGGGCGATGGCATCCTCCGGTGTCCCCGTGGTGGTCGTCCACGGTGGCGGCTCCTTCGGGCACACTGAGGCGAGGAAGTACGGCCTTTCCTCCAGCAGGTCCTCCGCCTCTCCCGTGGGGGTGAGCGAGACGAGGGAGGCGATGTTCAACCTCAACGCGAAAGTCTGCGCCTCCCTCTCCGCCGCTGGCTTGCACCCTTACCCGTTCTCCCCCTTCACCCTCCTCGACCGCGAGGGCGACGGAGGGAGCTCCTTCATCGAGCGGCTGCTCCTGGGGGGGACGACACCCGTCACCTTCGGCGACGTGGTCCACGACGGCAAGGGGTTCAGGATCCTCTCGGGGGACACCATCTGCGTGGAGCTGGCGGAGATGCTCGGCGCGGCCAGGTGCGTCATGGCCCTGGACGTTGACGGCGTCCTGGACGAGAAGGGAGAGGTCATGAAGGTCCTCGGCGAGAGGAGCCTGGCCAAGATATCCACCGCGCGCGCGGACTCGACAGGCGGGATCGCGCTCAAGGTCAAAGAGGCAATGAGGATGGCGTCCTCGGGGACGGAGGTCCGCCTCGTCTCCGGCCTGAAACCTGCCGAATTCACACGGGCTTTGCTGGGGAAGAAATTCCAGGGGACTTTATTCAGACCGCCGGGTGTGGGCTTTTCCCCAAGGTTTCGAAGACCCTCAGCGTGATCTTTCTCTGACGCTTCCGCGGCCGAAGCAGACGATGGGAAGTTGGATCTGGAAGCTTCCGTGTTTGAGTTCATGAATCGGGCAACGCACCACCCCCGGGTTTGCCCCACGGAATGAATCCCGGTTGTGGAACGGGCCGACCGGCGAGCAAACGAGAATCCTTTAAAGGGCGTGAGGTCCCGCGGAACCACGGCAAGGGTACCTCACGGTGTCTCCAGCGGATAGGGAACTCTACTTCAGCACCGCCGCCACTCTTTTCTCTGACGCTCACGTCAGGCGAGCGGGAGATGGGAGGACGACCCGGCGATGACCATGCAGACCGACAAGATGCTCTCCGAGATGGTCCGGGTGAAGGCCGCCGTCGACAAGCTGATACTCAACGACTTTCTCCCCAAGAGCAGCCCGATCTGGGAGGTAGACCTTCTCTACAAGATGCTGCGCGACTATCCGGCGAGGCCAGCCAAGGGGATGAGGGCGCTAATGTGCGTCAGCGCGTGCAAGGCCTTCGGGGGGAAGGAGGAGGACGTCCTCACGACGGCCGCTTGCATCGAGGTATTCCAGCATTGGATCCTCATCCACGACGACATCGAGGACGAGTCGGAGATGAGGCGGGGCTCGCCGGCCCTGCACAAGAAGTACGACTGGAGGCTCGCCCTCAATGCCGGCGACGCGCTCCATGCCCTGATGTGGGGGGTGCTCCTCCATAACAAGAAGAGGCTCACCGACGAAAAGACGCTCAGGGTGATGGAAGAGTTCTACACGATGGTGAGCAAGACGACGGAGGGGCAGCACATCGAGCTCGGATGGGTCGTGGAGAACAGGTGGAACCTCACCGAGCAGGACTACATCACCATGTGCACCAACAAGACCTCTTGGTACACGGTCATCGGCCCGATGCGGGTAGGGGGGGTCGTCGGGGGCGCCGACAACGCCTCGATGAAGCTCATGGTGGACGCGGGGAAGAAGCTGGGCGTGGGGTTCCAGATACACGACGACATCCTCAACCTCTCGGGGGACCAGTCCAAGTACGGCAAGGAGATAGGCGACGACCTGCTGGAGGGTAAGAGGACCCTGATGCTGATCAGGCTGCTCGGGCTCTGCTCAGACGCCGAGAGGGACCAAGTCATGTCCTACTTCAAGCTCTCTCGAGACCGGCGGAAGAAGGAGGCCCACCAGGTGATGGACCTCATACAGAAGTATGACACAATAGGCTACGCGAGGCGGATGTCTTCGCGGCTCGTCAACGAGGCGAGGGCGATGCTGAGGGAGGCCAATTGGAAGGACGGGTCGGAAGCGGCGGAGGCGGTCGACTGCCTCGACGCCGTCGCCAAGTTCGCGGTAGAGCGCGACTGGTAGCGAGCACAACGATATATGCAGACGTTGACGACCGTGGCGAGCTAGAAGCAGGGACCATGTCATCTCCGCTCACCCGAGACCAGCTCCAGGCGATGGAGAAGAACGCGCTCCTCAACGCCGTCAGCCACGGAGGAAGGGCCGACGTGGGCGCGGTGGTGGGGAAGAGCATGGGCGAATCGCCAGAACTCAGGTCGAAAGCCGCGGACGTCGCGAAGGCGGCCTCAGAGGTCGTGAACCGGGTCAACTCGCTGTCGCCCGAGGAGCAGCAGGCGCTCCTCGAAGAGGCGTACCCGGACGCGCTCAAGGCCAGGGACGAGAAGAAGGCCACGCAGAAGGCCGACGAGAAGGCACACGCCGCCCAGTTCCCGCCGCTCCCCAACGCCGTCAAGGGCCATGTCGTCCTTAGGCTCCCGCCCGAGCCATCAGGGTACATGACGATCGGGCACGCGATGGCGGGGGTCATCAACGCAGCCTACAGGGACATGTACGAGGGCGAGCTCTGGCTGCGGTTCGAGGACACCAACCCGAGGAAGGTGAGGGAGGACTATTACCAATCCTTCAGGGACGGGTACGCTTGGGTCGGAATCCGCTGGGATCACGAGAAGAACGTGTCTTCGGACATGGAGGTCCTCTACTTCCACGCGAGGAGGCTCATCGAGATGGGGGCTGCCTACGCGTGCTCCTGCCCCGCAGACCTCGTCAAGAAGCTCAGGATGGAGGGCAAGGCCTGCGAGCACAGGGGTCGCTCTCTTGAGGCGAACCTCGCGGTGTGGGAGGGGATGCTATCTCGCAAGTACAAGGAGGAGGAGTGGGTGATCCGGTTCAAGGGCGACATGGGGGACCTCGACCATTCCCTGAGGGACCCGAACATCCTGAGGGTCATCAACGCCCCGCACCCGATGGTGGGGTCGAAGTACGTCGTCTGGCCAGTCTATGACTTCGAGGTCGTCGTGGAGGACAAGCTCTGCGGCGTCACCCACGTCCTGAGGAGCTCCGAGTTCCACGTCACGCTCCAGGACCGGATCAGAGAGCTCCTCGGCTTCCCCGCGGTCACGGTCGAGCAGTTCTCTCGGTTCAACTTCAAGGGCACCCCTGTGTCGAAGCGGCTCCTCCGCCCGCTCGTCGAGGAGAAGGTCGTCAGCGGCTGGGACGACCCACGGATGCCCACGATCGAGGGGGTGAAGCGCAGGGGAATCGTCCCTGAAGCGATACGCCAGTTCACCCTCCAGGTCGGCTACGGGAAGACAGAGCACACCTTTGACTGGAGCCTCCTCTTTGCGGTGAACCGGAAGATACTCGACCCCATCTCGCTCAGGGTCTTCTTCGTGCCCGACCCACTCCTCCTGAAGGTGAAGGGGGCGCCCACGAGGAGCCTCTCCCTCCAATTCCACCCGACCTACGAGACCCTCGGGAAGAGGGACGTCACCGTCCCTGCCAACCCGGACCTCTGGGTGCCGCGCGCGGACATCGCCGCGATGAAGGGGGGCGAGGTCTTCCGGCTGATGGACCTCTACAACGTCCGCCTGGCCAAGAGGGGGAAGGTCTCCCAGGCGGAGTTCGTCGGCGACGAGAGGCTCCAGGAACTGCGCAAAGTCCAGTGGGTCGTCGACGACGCCGACAAGAGGGAGGTCAAGGTGCTCGAGCCCGCAGAGCTCTACCTCGACGACGAGACCCCGAACCCCGACAGCCTAAAGGTCAGGAAGGGGTACGCGGAAGGCGCCTTCTCCCTCCTGAGCCATGGGGACATCGTCCAGTTCCCCCGCTACGGCTTTGTGAGAGTAGACGGGCCCGGGCGGTGCATCCTCGCGCACCCATAACGAGAGTTCATCCCTTGCCCTAATCACTGCATAGCGTGCGAGTACTGAGCTTCGTCTCTCGCGACCCTGCACTCAAAAACTCTCCCTCGCCCTTTAAGCCTTAAGTATCCGCCAAAAAGGGCTGCGCTGGGAGATTTTGTTAGATGACCCCGAAGCCGTACTTTGTAAAGTTCGAGACCCCGAAAGAGGTCGCCGAAGCAGCCTACGAAGTCCTTAGACAGGCGTCTAGGACAGGGAAGGTCAGGAAGGGCACCAACGAGACCACGAAGGCGGTAGAGCGTGGGATTGCGAAGCTCGTGATAATAGCGGAGGACGTCCAGCCTCCCGAGGTCGTCGCGCACCTGCCGATAATCTGCGACGAGAGGAAGATTCCCTACGTCTTCGTCTCCTCGAAGGACCAGATTGGCCCCGCGATAGGGATTGACGTGTCCACGGCCGCGGCCGCGGTGACCGAGGCCGGAGAAGGCCAAGCCATCCTAGACCAGGTGACGCAGGAGCTCGCCAGGGTGAGAGCCGGGGCAGCCCAGGCAGCCACAGCGAAGGCGTAAGCAGATTGAGTAGCGGCGGCGGAGGCGGTCGAGGTCAAAGCGCAGAGTCAATCACCCCGGCGGAGGTCGTCCAGATAGTCGGCCGGACAGGCGTCGCCGGCGAGATAACGCAGGTCAGGGTGAAGATTCTGGAGGGCAAGGAGAAGGGGCGCATCCTCACGAGGAACGTGAAGGGTCCCATCAGGATCGCTGACATCCTGCTGCTCAGGGACACCGAGCGCGAGGCTCGCAAGATAAGGTAAGTGAATCATAGAATTGTACACGCCCAAGCGATGCCACTTCTGCGGGAAGGACGTCCACCTAGGGACGGGCATCCTCCTCGTGATGAACGACGGGACCTCCAAGAGCTTCTGCTCGAACAAGTGCAAGGCCAACGACCTCAAGCTCAAGCGGGACCCTCGCAAGCTGAAGTGGGCGCGAAGGAACAAGGTCGCGCGCTAGGAGCAGCCTCGCATGTCGTCGCAACCAGACCTCAACGAGAAGACTCTCATCGTCGTGAAGCCGGACGCGGTCGCCCGCGGGCTCGTCGGCGAGATTCTTGGAAGGTTCGAGAGGAGAGGGATGAAGATACTCCAGCTGAAGGCGCAGACCATGACCAAGGGCAAGGCCGAGGAGTTCTACAGCGTCCACAAGGATCGGCCTTTCTTCGGGGAGCTGGTCGCCTCCTTCTCGGGCGGAATGACGGTCGGAGCGGTAATCCAGGGGAGAGACGCGGTCGCGACCGTGAGAAGGATGGTCGGAGCGACCAAGAGCTGGGAGAGCGCGCCGGGGACGATAAGGGGCGACCTCGCTATCGGCCTCACGGACAACGCCATCCACGCCTCGGACTCCAAGGAGTCCTTCGAAAGAGAGAGCAAGGCGTACTTCTCATAGCGCCGCGCGTTCGGGCGCGATTGCTATTTCCTAACCGCTTGCTCGAAAATAGTTGAGGCGCGGCATCTTAGACGTCCGCCGCCACTTCGTCTCCCGTAATGGGTCAAATCTCGCGCGCCCTCGCGTTAGAGCAGTCGGGCGACTACCGGAGTGCGGTCAAGTCGCTGATGGGCATCTTCGACGACATCGAGGCTTCCTCGGAGTGGGACAGCGTCTGCGAATGGATCGCCGGCGACCTCGAGAAGATCGGCGAGAACGCCGAGGCGGGCTTCTGGTATGAGACCGCCGGACAGCTCACGCTCGCGGCCGACTCTTCGCCCGTCCCTCGCAAGGTATCCCAGGCGCTCTTCTTCGTCCAGAGGGCTTCGGACTGCTACTCCAGGTGCGGGAGCGAGGGCGAGATGGCGACCGCCAGGACTAGGGCCATAAGCGTGGTGCTAGAGAGGGCATGTCCTCCCGCGTGATGTTCTTCAGGTCTATCGCGCTCCGGCCCAGACCGAAGCGCAGAAAAGGCCTGTAGCTGGACTGACCGGCTGGCGCGCCCGTCTTGCGCGGGGTCATTACTTCGGCTCGGAGTTGCCCAGGAAGAAGTTGCTTATCCTCTGGCGTATCTTCGTCGTGGCCGCCGTGTCGATGTGGAAGTAGAGGTCTAGCCCCTTTAGGTTGTGGGGGAAGTCCGGACCTCGTCCCACCCTGAGGAGAGGCCTTCCGTTGCAGCTGGCGAGTATGGACTGTATGAACTTCTTTCCGTCCTGAGGCGACTTTGTCAACGAGCAGCGCATAGAGAGGATCTCGCCGCTGTCCGCGTCCCTCGCCATCCACACAACGCCCTGCGCCTCGCCGTTAAGATAAGCCGGGTTCTCGTCGATCGTCACCGTCCTGTCCTTCTTCTCGAGAGGGGGCATCGCCGCCGTGATGGACTTGAAGGCGTCATGGACGGCTACGTGGGATATTCCGCCCAAGATCTTGGAGGCGTCGCGAGACGTATATCCCGAAGAGCACAGAAGCGCCGCCATGATCTTCTTCTCCGCCGGCACCCGGCTCCGCTTTATTATGTCCCTATCCTTCGCCCAGACCGACAGGAACTCGATTATCGTGGGCTGAACAGCGGGAGCTGGACTGGTCAATTCCCGTTAAGTTAACACTTCGCGCCGCGACATATAAGCTTGATTAAACTAATCTGCCCTGCTTGGCCAAGAGTCGCGTTAACTTAACGTTAAGAACGTGTTAACTTATCAGAATTCATAAACCTTTTGTAGAAAATTTTACCCAGAATGAGTTAAGATGGAAGTAAGCAACGAAGGAATGGACTTCATAGAAGCCGAAAAGATCGCAGCAGTGATGCGGATGGCAAAACCGAACGTCACCGTGATAGGCGTCGGTGGAGCAGGAAGCAACATTGTCTCGTGGATCAAAGAGCGGGGCATCGCCGGCGGTAAGCTCATTGCCGCCAACACAGACGCAGCACACCTGAGCATCACCAAGGCGGATCGCAGGATCCTCATTGGGGAGAAGCTCACGCACGGCCAGGGTGCCGGAGGGTACCCACAGCGCGGTGCGGCAGCGACAAGGGAGTCGCTCGACGAATTCCAAAAGGAAACACAAAACAGCAACATCATCTTCCTGTGCGCCGGCCTCGGAGGAGGAACCGGGACGGGAGCGGCGGAGGTCCTCTCAAAGGAGCTGCAAAGGCAGGGCCGCCTAGTGATAGGCGTCGTTACTTTGCCGTTCTCGGTCGAGAGGTTCAGGTACGACAACGCGAAGAACGCGCTCAAGGTTCTCCGCCAGTACTGTGACACCGTCGTCGCCATCGACAACACCAAACTGTCCAAGGTCGCAGGCGACCTGCCTCTGCAGCAGGCGCTGGGCGTTGCCAACGAGCTGGTAGGCCAGTTCGTCAAGGGCATCACCGAGACCATCACCACGGCCAGCCTCATCAACATCGACTACGCAGACCTTAGGGCCATATGCGAGCACAAGGGTCTAGCCGCGATCGGTGTCGGAGAGGCAAAGGGGTCTGACAGGGTAGAGGTCGCGATCAGGCAAGCCATCGAGGGACAGCTGCTCGACATCAGAGACGTGACCAAGTCGCAAGGGGTACTCGTCCACGTGACAGGCGGCTCGGACGTGACGCTCGAGGAGGTCACAAGGGCTGGCGAACTCGTAACAAAGTCGCTACCTCCCAGAGTCAGGATCGTCTGGGGCGCACGCGTGGACCCGACCCTGGAAGGACGCGTGAAGACGATGGTCATGCTCACTGGCGTGGAGAGCACTTTCCTCGCACAGCAGCCGGACTACAGCTTCTCATTCGGTCCTCTGAAGATCGGTCCAAGAAACAACTAGAGCAAGGGCTGCGAGCCTTTCGCTCTCCTCTCCTTTTTTATTTTTCAAGGCCAAGCGGGAGCCCTACTCTGCGGCCAGGACCGCGGGCATCCGCCCAAAGACCTAAAGCGCGGCGCAGCGCCGCGGCGCACGTGAACTGCTCTCCGTTCGCACGCGCCGGGGGCCTCCTCTTCGCCCTCTTGCTCGTCCTTGGCGTGGCGCAGGCCGCGCAGGCGAACACGTCCATCGGGGGGACGAACGTATGGACCATGGTGGGCTCGCCTTCGCTCGGCGCCAACGGCATCGGTCCATATGCGCTGGTTTCCTACAGCAACCACCTGTCTGTCAGCGTCCCGGGCATAGTGTTGATGGTCCTTCGCAACAACTCCAGCCAAACCGTGTTTCTGTCCACAGCCACCGCGACCATCGCGCCAGGAGCCATCACCTCCGCCGACCTCGTCGAGTTCGGACTCGCGCCGGGCACCTATAACGCGACCTTCTTCGCCTTCGCCTTCGACGGGGTGGCGATCTCCCTCCCCAACTCCGCCCTATTCACCGTCCCCGGCTAGCCTCGCTGCGCGGCGGAAGCAAGGGATAATTAGGAGTGGGTTGAGCCAAGGCTCGAATGCTGATTTCGCATGTCCCAGTCAGAACAAAAACTCCGACAACCAGTGGTAGTCGTGCTGGGGCACACCGACGCCGGCAAGTGCGTCAGCGCTGACACCCTCGTCCAGCTTGGCGACGGTAGGGTAGCAAGAGCGGACAAGCTTTTTCTGGACTACAAGTCCGGTCAACCCATTGAAAGGCCTGACGGAGTTGCATTCGAGGCGAACAACCTCGAACTGCTCTCCACGTCGCCCGAGGGGAAGGTCACTTGCAAGAAGGTCTCTCACGTCTGGAAGCTCAAGGCCGACCGACTCATCGAGGTCGAGACCAAGGCGGGATACGCCGTCAAGTGCACTCCCGAGCACAAGTTCCTCGCCATGTCAGCCAACGGAGAACTCTCCTACTTGGAAGCCCAACACCTGACCCTGGGCGATCACTTGGTCATCCCGGCCAGAGTCGCCGTAGCATCGAAGGGGCTGGATGCGGTGAAGTCTGGCATCTTGTCCAGGCTCTCGGACGATTTCCTGATCAAGGCGTCTCCCGCGCTCAAAGAGAAATTGGTGGCCCTCTCGAACAGGCGGAGGCAAAAGCTAGGCGTAGAGTTCGGAGATTCTCAGTTCACTTTCCACCTCGAGCGGGGGTACTTCAGAGCAAGCGTATTCCGGACCGCGACCGCGGCGGCAGGCTTTTCGCTGGCGAACGCATACGACCAGATCGAAGGCGTCAAGTTCGCTTCTCCCAAGAGGCGCGCCTCCCACGTCTCGCCATGGATAACGGTGCCCAAAGGCGAGGAGGGATTCGAGGCTCTCGCATACCTCGTGGGCTTGCTTTTCGGTGACGGACTAGCGACCTCTGGCCACCTCGCCAACACTTCGAGCTACCTGATAGACCTGTTTCTCATCAATCTGGAGAAGGCCTTTGGCGTGGGAGCCAGCAAGGCCTGGCGTCGGACAAGCTACATCGTGAGCCACAAGGGTGGCAAGTCGTTGCACCGCTTCTTGGTGGACGCCTTCGACTATCCGACGTCCAACAAAAGCAGGTCAATCCACGTCCCCGACTCCATCTCGATGATGCCGGATTTCCTCGTCGCGAAGTTCTTGCGGGGGTTCTTCGACGCGGAAGGCTTTGTCCAAGAGGGGAGGAACATCGGTGTTGGATGCGAGAGCGCTGACTTGATGAGACAGCTGCCCATGCTGTTGGCCCGGTTTGGTTGTCTGGCCTACTTCGGAAAGAAGGGCCACGGACGGGAGATATTCATCAGCGGAAAGGACAATGTGCGGGCGTTTGTAGAGCGAATCGGCTTCGGCGAGAAGGAGAAGATGCTGGCGGCCCGGATAAAGTTGCAGACGTCTGAGACTAACCGTGTATTCGACATCACACCCATCTCCGGCGAGTTCCTGAAGGCGATCAGAGAAGGTCAGAGGGTGATTTGGGATGACCGATTCCAGATCAGCACCTTCGAGTCGCGCTCAAAGATAAGCAGGGACGTCGTGAGACAACTCCCTCTCGCATTGCCGGACTATGACTTCACGACCTTGGTCGAGACCGTCAACAACTACGCGAGCGTCCAGGTCTCGGGGCTGCGAGTGATTGAGGGACCGTGCGACGTCTATGATTTCACCGTGGAGGACTATCACAACTTCCTTGGCAACGGCCTGATAA
>Ga0209517_10009111_pt1 | contig 11433 bp, 10 predicted proteins | sample PeaSoiMetSII2010_FD_187695 | JGI IMG/M metagenome (GOLD analysis project Ga0209517, IMG submission 187695) | Peat soil microbial communities from Weissenstadt, Germany - SII-2010 (SPAdes) (version 2) | ecosystem: Environmental > Terrestrial > Soil > Wetlands > Peat | place: Germany...
GGCGCGGCCAGCACGATGTAATCCGCCTGCCGAAAGAGTTCGTCGATTTGCGCCGGCCCGAACACGGTGTCCGCGCCTTCGCTTCCCTTCTCCGGATGCTCGCGCACCGCAATCACCCGCATGCCCAGAGCCTTCGCGCTCTTCACTACCGGCCGTCCGATGCTGCCGAGGCCCACCATGCCGACGGTTGCGCCCGCAACTTCTCGGACGCGAGGCAGTTCGTCCCACAAGATCTGCTGCCCCCAAACGTGTTTCTCCTGCAAGCGTACTGAGTCCGGAATCTTCTTGGCCAGCGCAAAGATGAGCGCGATGACGTGCTCTGCCACTACCGGCCCGTGCACTTCGCGCGCGTTGGTGAGAACGATGTCGCTGTTGACAAGTTCCGGAAAGATCAGCTGATGAACCGCCGCCGCCGTGGAATGAATCCATCGGAGATTCTTTGCGGCGGTAATCTGTTGGGGCCGAACCGACCAAGCGACGACAATTTCCGCATCGACGACTTCTTCGTCCATGCGTTTGTAGTCTGGCAAATGCACAACATTGACTTGCGGAAATTCCCTTTGCAGACGCTCCGAAAACCAATCCGGAACATTCCACTGATCAAACGGATGGCGAACGGAAATCAGAATGCGGATCGGGCTGTCGGGTGATCGGTTCATCAAAAGATCTTCTCGGCGTGCTCGGCTCCTCGGCGGTTCAAGATTTTCGGCGTGCCCGCAAATCCGCTCCGGTCATTTCCTTCGGTTCGGTAATTCCCAGCATCCCGAGCATCGTCGGTGAAATGTCGCGCAGGGAGCCATTGGGCTTGAGCGTGAATTGCTTTGCATCTTCCGCAACCACGATAAACGGCACCGGATTCGTGGTATGCGCGGTGTGTGGACCGCCGGTTTCGGGATCGATCATCATCTCGGCGTTGCCGTGGTCGGCGGTAATCAGCATCGCTCCGCCCCTGGCGCGCACCGCTTTTCCGATTCCGCCCAGGCAGGCATCCACTGTCTCGACCGCCTTGATGGTGGGCTCGATCTTGCCCGAGTGGCCGACCATGTCGGCATTGGCAAAGTTGACGATGATCACGTCAAAGGTGCCGTCGTTCGTGGCTTTGACAACCGCCTCAGCAACTCCCGCGGCGTTCATCTCCGGTTTGAGATCGTAGGTTGCGACTTTCGGCGACTGCACCAGCACACGATCTTCTCCCCGAAAGGGCTTCTCCACGCCACCGTTGAAGAAGTAAGTTACGTGCGCATATTTCTCCGTCTCGGCCACGCGCAGGTTGCGCATGTTCAATCCGCCCATGACGTTGGCCAGAATGTTGGCCATCGACTCCGGTGGAATCACCACCGGCAGATTGAAATTCTGGTCGTATCGCGTCATGCAAACGTACTTCAGGTTCTTCGGCGCGCGATCGCGCGGGATAGTGGCGTCGAGATCGGCAGCGCCCGGCAAATCGCTTCCACCCTTATCGTTCAGTCCGCTGTTGCGGCACAGAGCGCGCGTGATCTCGCGCACACGGTCGGCGCGGAAGTTAAAGCAGATGCAGGAATCGTCGTCGCCGATCTTCGCTAGGCCGCTCTTTGCCAGGCCGCTCTTTGCCAGCGCCACGCCGCGCGCATCCGTGCACACGAAGGGCAGCACGAACTCGTCGGTCACGCCTTTGTTGTAAGACTCCTTCATGCCTTGCACGGCGTCGGCTTGCGTGCCGCCCTCGGCCTTGCCCTCGACCAGCGCGCTGTACGCTTTGGCGACGCGCTCCCAGCGGCGGTCGCGGTCCATGGCGTAGTAGCGGCCGCTGACGGTCGCGATCTTGCCGGAGTTGTACTCGCGCATCTTCTGCTGCAGTTGTTCGAGATAGCCGGCGCCGTTGGTGGGCAGCGTGTCGCGCCCATCCATGAAAGCGTGCACGAACACGCGATCGACTCCGTTCTGCTTAGCCATCTTCAGGAGCGCGTAGAGATGCTCCTGTCGCGAATGCACGCCGCCGTCGGATAGCAGACCGAAGAGATGCAACTTGCGGCCGCTGATGCGGGCATTTTTCATCGCATCGACTAGCACCGGATGCGAGAAGAACTCGCCGTTCAGAATCATCAAGTCGAGGCGCGTGATGTCCATGTGTACGATGCGCCCGGCGCCGATATTCAGGTGGCCGACTTCGCTGTTGCCCATCTGGCCTTCCGGCAGCCCGACGAACGGCCCGCTGGTGTGAATCAGCGTGTTCGGATACTCGCGCAGCAAGCGGTCATAGGTCGGCTTGCGCGCCAGGGCGATGGCATTGGCCTTGGTTTCGGCGCGGTATCCCCAGCCGTCGAGAATGATGAGGACGAGAGGTTTCGGACGGGACATAAATCAGCTCTTAGCTCCTGGCTTTTGGCTGTTGGCTTTTCGCTTTTCGCTTCCGAGAAAATCCACCACGGAGGCAAGCGAGACACTTAAGAAAAGGGCAAAAGAAGAATCTATAGGAGGGCGCGCGGCTTTTCAAATCAGGCGGAGGCGGAGCAATGAGAAATGTTCGTGAATCCCAGCGGCCCGACTCGGCATCTGAACTCTTTCACAGAGGATAATCATGCCCATCAGCCAACTGCTCCTGCTGGAATTCGATGAAGAAATGAAGAAGACCCATACGATGCTGGAACGCGTTCCGGCAGACAAGAAAGACTTCGCGCCTCATCCCAAGTCCATGCCGCTCAGCAAGCTCGCGCCGCACATCGTGCAGCTTTCCGGCTTCGGTGTCACGGTGTTGACCACTCCCGAGCTGGATTTTTCCAAGGGCAGCATCCAGCCGGTGCCGTTCGAGTCCGCAGCCCAACTGGTCAAGGCTTTCGATGAAGGCGCAACCAAGGCTCGCGCCGCGCTTAAGAGCACCCCCGATGAAGCCTGGACGCAGAACTGGAAGCTGAGCTTTCAGGGCAAGCCCATCTTCAACGGCTCGCGCTTTCTGGCGTACCGGCAGATGTTCCTGAATCACCTGGTGCACCACCGCGCTCAGCTCGGCGTGTATCTGCGCTTGAATGAGAAGCCGGTGCCGGCGACTTATGGGCCTTCGGCGGACGACACGATGGGGTTTTAGCTTAACTGGAACTCATCGCTTATAGAACTCGTCCTCGATCTCTTTCGGCAGCGGGTCGTTGAAGTCCGTTGGAATAGTAAACTCCCCTTTCGCGGAGCCCAACACCCTCTGTTGAGCCATCCGATTGCGGATTTTTCTCGAGATCCACACCAGCAGAAGAGCCACGGCCGCCACTAGCGAGGGTCCAATAGTACGCGACCATTCCGGTGGGACGTGCTTTCCGTACTTCAGCAAAAATGCCACGAACGCCGCCACCAGGATAAAACCAGAGCATCCGAGCAGCAGAGTGTCCAGAACCCACTCTGACCGGCGGCGTCTAAAGATCGCTCTCCAAAGAAGAAGCAACAACGTGACGACGAGAACCCCCATCATCAACGCGATGAGCAACCATACGATCTCAGGCCACATGTTTGGATCCACTACTCAAACCTCGCTCCGCGTAGTACTCAGCCCTTGTAGTTCAGCGCCTTCACCCCCAAAAATCGCGCTGCCCCGCCCAACTCTTCTTCAATCCGCATCAGCTGGTTGTACTTGGCGATTCGGTCCGTCCGCGAGGCGGAGCCGGTCTTGATCTGTCCCGCACCCGTCGCGACCGCAAAGTCCGCGATGAAGGTGTCTTCGGTTTCGCCCGACCGATGCGAGATCACCGAGGTGTATCCATTGCGCCGCGCCAAGCTCATGGCGTCGAGCGTTTCGCTGACCGTGCCGATCTGGTTCAGCTTGATCAGGATCGAATTGGCTACGCTCTTGTCGATTCCCTGCTGCAGCCGTTCAATGTTGGTCACGAATATGTCGTCACCGACGAGCTGAATCTTTCCGCCGAGCTCCTTGGTCAGAAGCACCCAGCCATCCCAGTCGTCTTCGGCGAGGCCGTCTTCGAGCGACACGATGGGATAGTCTTTCACCCATTTTGCATAGTAGCGAACCATCTCTTCGGAGCTCTTTACCGACTTATCCGATTTCTTGAAGACATACTTTCCATCCTGATAGAACTCGCTGGCCGCGGGATCGAGCGCAATCGCGATCTGCTCGCCCGGCTTGTAGCCCGCCTGCTGAATCGCCTCCAGCACCACTTCAATGGCCTCGACATTCGACTTCACCGACGGTGCAAAGCCGCCCTCGTCGCCGACCGCCGTGTTGTATCCGCGCTTTTTCAGCACGCCCTTGAGGGTGTGGAAGACCTCGACGCCCCAGCGCAGCGCCTCGGAGAACGACGGCGCTCCCACCGGCATCACCATGAACTCCTGGAAGTCGACATTGCTATCGGCGTGCGCGCCGCCGTTGAGGATGTTCATCTGCGGCACCGGCAACGTGTTCGCGCCGGCGCCGCCGAGATAGCGGTAGAGCGGGAGCTCAAACGCTCTGGCCGAGGCGCGAGCCGCGGCCATCGAAACCGCCAGGATGGCATTGGCTCCCAGCCGTCCCTTGTTGGGTGTGCCATCGAGCGCGATCATTTCGGCGTCGAGCGGGCGCTGTTCGGCGGCATCCATACCGACGAGCGCGCGGGCAATCTCGGAGTTCACGTTCTCGACGGCTTTGAGCACTCCCTTCCCTTTGTACCGCTGCTCGTTGCCGTCGCGCAATTCAACGGCTTCGTGCTGGCCGGTGGACGCGCCACTGGGCACAATGGCCCGCGCGCTGGCGCCGCCATCGAGAAAAACTTCGGCTTCTACAGTTGGATTGCCGCGCGAGTCGAGCACCTGGCGTCCGCGGATTTCAGCGATCGTGGTAAGAGGCATAAGTGCGTCCTTTTCTTGGTTGATGAATTTAGAAACGTCGTCGCTATCGTAGAGACGCGGCTTGCCGCGTCTCCCGCCTGCGAACTGAAATTATAGCGGACGTGGAAGAACCTGGTTTGTGCGCTGGGACGCTGCCCAATCGATTCGTCCCGGACCATCCCCGGTACCCCATCTGTTATTGTTCCGGAAATCCACCTCGCTTAAAGTCGAACTCAACATGAAGAACCGCACCGAAACTCTGGAAATCGGCTCGCGAGCCCCGGATTTTTCTCTGCCCGCGGCCAACCGTGAGGGTACCTTCACTCTAGGTGGTTTGCTGGCGCAGAGTGCGCTGATTCTTGAGTTTCTGCGCGGCACCTGGTGACCGAACTGCGTGAAGCGCATGACTCAGTTCGAGTCGCGGAAACCGGAAGTTGAAGCAGCGGGAGCGCAGTTGGCGTTCATCGCCGCCGAAAAGCGGGACGGCGTCTGGAAGCCGGGAAAATTTCTGGAGAAGCATCCCATCTCCAGTGTCTTTCTGCTCGATGAGGATCGCGCCGTGACCAAAGCCTACGGACTCCATCACGCTTGGGGTACTGACGCGCTCAACATCGCGCACCCGGCTACGCTCGTCATTGGTCGCGACCATGATGGCGGCGGCTTGGTGCGCTACATCTATCGCGGCGCGAACCAACTCGATCGCACGCCGCTCGATGAGGTACTACAAGCCTTGAAACCTTGAAACCTGGCTCTACCCTCACCCGCTCACGGCCAGCAAATCTTCTTCGGTCAGCAATTCCAGTTCGATCCATCCTTCCACCGGCAATGCATCGACCGGCAGATGGTTCTGCCACAGACTGAAGCGCAGGCGCAGCCGGGTGGTCAGCACATCCGAGCTTTTCGGTCCTCGCACCTTGTCAATCCCGAGCGGAGCGGCGAGCAGCCACGTCAGTGGCAGGCGAAACTCAAAATTGCGGACTAGCGCCACCCGCGCCAGGTCTCTTGCATCCGTCGAATCGGCGACCGCCTTGCCGGCCCCCTCCGTCACTTTCCATGACTGCAAGCGGCGTCCATCCACGGCCGCATCCAACCGCAGTTCGCGCCGGGGTTTGGCGGCATGGTTGGCCCACGACTCCAGATTCACCACCACTTCGAATGCCCCTTCCGGCACTTTGCCCACGAAATCCAACCGGCCGTAAACGTACTCCTCGTCGATCCCGGCAAACACTGCATCGGTCAGAAACTGTTTGCCGTGCATGGCGCCGGAGCGCTGGTCCGCCGTATAACACGCCGCCCCCAGCCATTCGAAGTAGCGCACCACGTCGCCGGAGACCCGGGGATGGATGTAGGCGCTCTGCGGCGCAAACGTTGGCCGCGCCACTCCCCCGCTGATCGGCTGCGCCAGATAATCCGGCGGAGTTCCACCGAGCGCCTGGTAAACATTCGACAGGTGTTTGCGGTAGAGTTCGTCGAAGTCGCGATCGTTGGCGGAGTGGTGCTCCGGTCCATACCACCAGTTCCAGTCGCTGCCCTCGGCAATCAAAATCTCTTCGAGCGCCAGCTTGCGTTGCTTCTCGGTCGCGTCCGGCGACCTCTGCGCATAGAAGTTGCGCGCGTGATACAGATAGTCCCAGGCCTTGTTGTCTTCCGGCGCTCCAATCCAAACGTTGAAGTTCGCGCCGATCCACGACCCCGGCACCAACGTCTTCAGAGGACTGACGTTCTTGTGGCGGGCAATCGCTTCGGTCACCGTCACCGCTTCGATCTCCGGGTCGCTCTGCAAGGCCTCATAGAATCTGCGCAAGAATTCCCGCCCCGACTGCGGATAGTATTCCCAAGCATTCTCGCCGTCCAGAATGATCGAGACTACGGCATCTTGTCCCTTTGTCACCACCGGTTGCGAGGCTTCCTTAATCTTATGGATGAGATTATTCGCCGCCTCTCGCGGCGGCATTCCCGAATACACAAATCCGATCAAGTCGGAGAGCGCGTGATCGCGGAAAAGCAGATTCATCCGCGTATCGCCATTCTCGTAACGATAAATTGTGTACAGCCGCCGTGCCGATTCCGAATTCAAGTGGCCATCACCATCGCGTGAAAAACTCACCCCGAGGCTCCGGATCAGCACGCCTTCGTCGGTCGCCATCCACTGCACGCCCAGCTGGTGTGCGATCGCCAACGCCTCCTCGGAAACGCTGCCCTCCGACGGCCACACCCCTGGCGGCCTCATGCCAAACACTTTTTCGTGCAGATCCAGTCCGCGCTGCAATTGCTCGCGAGCATCCTCGGGATGGCGATAGCGATTTTGCGGCAATGGCAGCCCTGGCGAAGACACAGCTCCCATCTGCGTGTCGCAAACCAGCGGCAGAATGGGATGATAAAAAGGCGAAGTCGAAATTTCGATCCGACCCTTCTTGGCCGCCTCCGCATGCACGGGCAGAACCCGGCCGAGCAAGTCGCGCTCCCGCGCGATCACGAACCGCTGGTCTTCGAGCGAATAGTTCCGGCCTTTGCGGACCAGTTCCGCTATGTCTTTCTCCGCCAGAAAATACTCGTCGAACCATCCTATCTGCGAGAGCACCTGCAAGTCGGTGAAATCCTGCGCCTGAAAATATTTGTCCGCGCGCTCGGGCGATCCACCCGCCAGGTGAAATCTCTCCCACAACTCGCGGTACCGCGGATAGCGCCCGATGACATTCACCGGATTCGCCTGAAACAAATATTGCAGCGCAAACCGCCGCTCTTCCTGGGTCAGGTCTTTCGCGGGCTTCGCCGCGACCTGCAGAAAAGGGTCCTGCGCCTCGCCCGAAACATAGTCTTGAATCTGGGTGATCAGCGAGGGCACCAGATTGAACGTCTGATGGACTTGTGGAAACTCGTCCAGCAGCTTCACCATCCCGTAGTAGTCTTTCAGAGCATGGAGGCGAGTCCAGGGCAGGCGGTACTGCCCCGTCACCAGGTCTTTGTAGAACGGCTGGTGCTGGTGCCACAGAACGACCACTCGCAGTTGCGCCATGACTTTCGCTTCCACCTAATCCATCGGCAATTTTTTCAGTTTAATTCATCCGGCTAGGTTTACCCTGCGGAATCGCCCGGAACAAGGCTGATAATGGGGGAGCGGCACCCGACATGAACGCGAAAGTCAAAGTCATCTTTTTCGACGTGGGCAACACACTGCTGTTCCCCAATCGCGAGCGCATTCACGCCCCGCTCACCGAACGCGGCATTGTCCCCGAGGGCGAACACCTGCGCGATCTGGAATGCCGGACCAAGAATCGTTTTGACGGCATGATGATCGCGGACGGCGCCGCCGACCACAGCTTCTGGTGGATGTTCTACTCCCAGTTGCTTTCCGAAATTGGACTTCAGAATAACGCCGACTCCATCCGCGACCAGCTCGTCACCGGCGTCCGCAATTCCGGCAACTGGGACCAGATTCGCCCTGGCACTGCCGAGCGCTTGCGTGAGATCGGCAAGCGGCACCAGATCGCGGTCATCTCCAATGCCGATGGAAGGATCGAAGATGTACTGCGCAAGTGCGGCATCGCTGAGTGCTTTCGCACCATCACCGACTCCGGACTGGTCGGATACGAGAAGCCGCACCCGGAAATCTTTCGCCAGGCGATGAAGAGCGTGAATGCCGCGCCTGAAGAGAGCCTCTATGTCGGCGACGTTTATTCGGTGGATTACCTGGGTGCCACCGGCGCCGGCATGTTGGCGGTGTTGATGGATGTTCCTGGCGCCTACCGTGACAAAGGAGTGCCGCGAGTGGAATCCCTTGAAGAACTGCAGATCGTCATGCGTGGAACGACATAATCCCCGGTAGAGACGCGGCTTGCCGCGTCTCTTTCGCGGCGGGAGACGGGGCAAGCCCCGTCTCTACAGCGTAATCACCTGGTGATCGTGGCAATCGGGATGGATCGTCTGATAGAGATTCGCGAGCAGTTCCGGCCCGTATCGCGCCACAAAGCTCACGCCTGCGACTTCGCGCTCCTGCAGCGCTTTGTGCGGAAATAGCGCGTGACTCAGGGCATCCGCGTGCCGCGTGATGACTTCATTCCGCAGCCCTTCCGCCCGCGATACCCGCGTTTGCAGACGGCTGATCTGATGCGCCATGCTCTCCTGGCTGCTCTTAGCCGTATCGATGAGCGTTGAATCCAGTCTGCGAATGGATTCACGAAGCGCGGTCATGGACTGCTCAACGCTTGCGTAGGCTTCCGAAAAGCGTGTCTGCAAATCCGAGGGCAGCGAACGGGAGGCAATCGCTTCTCGAACTTTTTCCGGGCCGAGGAACAAATCGGGCAGTCCCAGTTGGTAGCGCGTCAGAATGCGCTCGGGCTTGGCTTCGACCAGCGTCGCCGAAAATCGCGGCAGAATCGGCGTCACGCGTCCCAGCAGTTTCTCGTAGACCACGGCCACCTGGGCGAAGTACGCGACTTCGGCCGCTCCGCCGGTGTAAACGAGCGTCGGCAACAGGCAGTCCTGCACCACGGGACGAAGCAACACATTCGGGTTGAACTTCTCCGGCGCCTTTTCAATACGGTCGAGCAGCTCTCCGTGAGAGATCCGCTCCTCACCGACGACGAACTCCCCACCATTGCCGCCGTTGGTACCATTATTTCTGCGCCGCACCACCGTGCGCGCTCCGTCCTTCACTTCAAAAAGCAGCGTGGTCGCCGATGTCACCTTCACCTGCTGGTGATATCCCGCCTGCTCTAGCGCCTTGCCCCGCGCCAGCAGTGCCTCGTCGAGTTCGGAGGCCCGTTCGATCGCCGCGCGGAACAGCGGTTTTGCGAGATCATGGAAATCCTTGTCTGCCGGATCGAGCAGGATGACTCCCCAATCCGCAAACAGGCGCGCAAAGAGCAAGGCAAAAGCACTGCCCAGACTTTCACCGGGACGATACGCCTGACGCAGCCACGTCGTGACTTCGGAATCCCCCAACAGCGCGGCGGCGCGCTCGATCAGCGGCTCGATCTCCGGGCCAAACTTGACGGTCCCCACGGGCGCATCGTCCACCGCGTTACTTTCAAATGCCCGGCTTTCCGCGGCAAAAGGTTCCGGAACGCCTTGCTCGGGAACCAGCGCCACATGGTTGACCTCAGCTAAATCGTGGTCTTCGGTCGCGAGCCAGAAGATCGGGACGCAGTCGACTCCCGCCGCCGTAGCCTGTTCCGCCAGTTTGACCGCCGTCAGGGCTTTGAAAATCGAAAACAGTGGTCCGCCAAAGAGGCCGACTTGCTGTCCCGTAACCGCCGCCAGGGCTCCTTGCTTAAGCCGTTCGATGTTGGCCAGTGTTTTCGGAGAGGCGCCCCACGCGCGATTTTGCCGCTCGAGAATTTCGCTCACCTTGCCGCGCCGCGTCGCGTCGTAAGCCACGCGCTGGGCTTCGTCCTTCAGCCATTCGGAAAAACCCGGTGAGCGTGGATAAAAGTCGCGAACGGAAGGAGCGTAGGAAAGATAATCAAGGAAGAGGCGTGTGGTGTGCGGAATCTGCTGGAATGGCAAACACTGCGATTTCATCGGCAGTTCTCCCGGCATCTCTCGACGCACTGGCGTATTCCTGCGATCCGCATACGTTCTCACTCTCGGCGAAGCTCGCGCTGGGATGGTCGCGGGCTCCCAAAGGTAGCATTTTCCGGACACCTGGCGCCAAACTCAACTACATCAGATGATCCGAACGCGCTCAGGTTGCAGAGAGTGACGGGGAATTCAAGCTTGGAGCCGAGCTTTGATCGTTTCCAGCAATCCGGCGCCTGCCTCACCGGCATGGCTGGTGGAAAACTCGCTGCCCAGTTCAATCACCGGGAGTCTGGCGCACGCGGCCTGGAAGGCTGGCGGCGAAGCCGGGGAGGCGGTCATGCCGGGGCCCGCCAGCAAGAGATCGAAATGCGCAACCCGCATCAGGAGCAAAGCGTCGCTCACGCGGCTGCTGGACTGGACGTCATATCCGGCGCGGCGCAGCAGTTCGCGCAAGTAGGCGAGCACGTCGGCATTGGAGTCGAGGCACAGAACGCTGCGGCCGGTGGGTACCGGCGTTTCGGCGCGAGCTTCGGGGCGGTAGAAGGCGGCCACCGCTTTCTCCTCCGATTCGTGTGAGTCGAACACTGCCGTCAGCCGCGACATCTCCAGAACTTTGCGCACAAATTCCGGCACGTTGCAGAGCTTCAGGTCTCCGTGCGCCTGGCGCGTGCTGGTAAGGGCGCGGACCATGGTGCCGAGGCCGCTGCTGTCAATGAATCCGACTTCGCCCAGGTGCAAAACGATGGAGCGGCGGTCGCGCAACAACCAGGCGACGTGCGCCCGCAGAGATTCGCACTCGCCCCCGGCAACGATCCGTCCGTTGCAGCGCACGATGGTGACGCGTCCAACCTCGCGAGTGTCAAGCAACAGGCGCAATATGGGCCTCCGATGCGGCTGAAATCCAGCCTGCGAAATCGACACATTATATCCCTATGAGGGGCGCGAACCGGCGGCGCGAAAACCGGGAAGCGGGCGCAGTCGGAGGCGATCAGGGTTGGAATCAGGCAATTCCACTCGCGACACGGATTGTTGGTGCAAGGGCGATTTATCAACAACAACGTTTTCGGGTGGGCAATTAAGCACAGGGCGAGTCTTCACTTCCGGTATTTCAAGCCCAACTCGCCATCGTAC
>Ga0209517_10009115_pt1 | contig 11431 bp, 10 predicted proteins | sample PeaSoiMetSII2010_FD_187695 | JGI IMG/M metagenome (GOLD analysis project Ga0209517, IMG submission 187695) | Peat soil microbial communities from Weissenstadt, Germany - SII-2010 (SPAdes) (version 2) | ecosystem: Environmental > Terrestrial > Soil > Wetlands > Peat | place: Germany...
CTTCCGTGTGCCGGCTCCGAGACATGCTCCTCCCCTATCTTTCGCTTCCGCGAACTCTGAAATCATACTCAGTGGTGTGCGGATTTAGGGGAGCAGGTCATGACAGTGGTTACAGACAACCGCCGAACCATTGAACTGGCGCAATCCCACGCTGGCACCCGGTCTGCAAGGATGGCTGGAGGCCGAACGTGGTACATTCGCACAGCAAACTCCTTAGAATCTAACGAACCCTCCCACCTGCTCCAGCCCGTGTCACATCGAACGGTGATGCCTGTCACTGCAGGCGGTAGCCAAAGCAGTACACTCCGCAGCTACTAATTGTCTCGCCTCCCCGAAGAGCAGTCCCCACTACGGGATGCAACACCCCCCGAGGCGAAAGGTTAGGCTCACGCACGTCCGCTTCGCCGGCACGTTACCGTCCTGCTGCTAAGCGCAGCGCATCCTTGCTACTGGCGCCTGGCGCCGACAAAGCGTAGGGGTGATTGCTATGAAACCTTTGCCCGTCGAGTTGTGGGCCATCAGGCCTGCTGCTACTCTAGTGCGCAACTTGTCATTGCTTATGCTGTGTGTGTGTGCTGCGCGCTCGTGGGGACAATCTTCGGCACCTCAACAGAGCTCGGCGTCCCCAAGCTCCTCCTACTCTGTGCTATACACCGGCCGGCTGTTTGGGTACTTCCGCTATCCCGAGGTGCAGGAGCTACACCTCGGAAGCCCGGACAGCGGATGCGACGGTGAAACGCCGCTGACGAAAGACGGGGAGCCGGAAGCCTATGAGTTTCAAGAATTCATGAAATCGCTAACTCCTCCGGGGCGCCGTGCCGACGTTCTGGTGAGCATCGGAGATAATTTTGCGCCTTTCCTGCTTGGCCGTAAAGCGATGCTGTTCAAGGAGAAAGTTCCCCCCGAACTCGTGCCTAAGGAGAAATATGACTATGACGGCGCTACCTGGGTGAGCTTGAACAGTCCGGCCGAGCGGGGCATCCATCCAGCGCTGACACAACAGCTTCGAAGTGGTAACGGGACAATCCCGCAAGACAATGTAGGGTGTTTCCTGCGCCGAATGCATTTCAACGCGATCGTGCCCGGCAAGCATGACTTTTACTTTGGACCAGAGCGCCTTCGGGAGCTTGCGAGGTTTCTCGCCAAAGACGACCCGAGTTGCCCCCCAGGAACACGCTCTGCACTGGAACCGGGAGTGGGCAGTTGCCCGGTTACCATGCTCGCTGCGAATCTGTTCATCAAGACTCAGGTGACCGGCTCGCCCGAGAAGGGTCCGCCGGAATATGACGGTCCTGTACGTGCCGCCGTGCCTAAGGTCGTGACACCCTGGATGCGCCGTATTGTCGTTGTAGGCGTCCCCAATAGCGTGCCTTCGGTCTTCTTAGAGCCCAAGTGTTACAAGGGTCGAATTCCGGTTAAGGCAATTGGACGGAAAGGCAAGGACCAAGTTGTATACGAAATCCCTCCGGATGCGCCGGGGCTGGATGTCAACAAGCATCAGGTGCTGAGTCCGGACTGCACCTACCTTGTGAGACTGGAATCACAACAGGAGGAGATAGGACAGTTCACGGTCTCTTATCCTTTCTTCACCAACCCTGACCCGCCATCGTCGGCGTCGGCTAGTCAGAACCAGCCATTCAATTCTGACTCCTTGATGTGGCCGTGGGTGGAGGTGTCACTTCAGAATGCTGGGAAACTGGTGATTTTTGGAATCGTCGACCGAGATCTGGCCGCCTCCGTAGGAAGGCTCAACTATACATGGCTGGGGACCGAGAAGGGCCAAGACAAAGTCTCGAACGACTACGAATCTGTCGTGCTCGTTTCTGATCCCGCCGACACACTGAATCAGGTACTCGAATATTGCGAGCAAGTATGTGAATGCAAGACCGCGCACAAACTGATTCTTGCTCAAATGAACGAAACGGTAGCCAACCAGGAACTCGGACTCGTGCGAAAACTCAATGCGGATACTACACCGTTCGAGGTCGTCATTACCGATGCAGACCCTGATCGCGCAACTGGCAACCGCAGGACGGAGCTTACGAAAAGTGAGGACAGCAGTGACAAGACTTTGTCTCGACCAACAGTACTGGTTCCAGACACTCATTTTCGGACGAAGCCGGCTGAGGACATCTCTAAGCCGGCTCAGGACACTTCTCCTTACAAACTGCTTGTCCGATTACAAGCTGCTACAATCACGCTCGCGCAAGACTCCCGCACCGTCGATAATAAGCTTTTTGTGGATAAACCAGATAAAGTCGTCAAGGCGGATCCACTAGGGAACCGGTCAGAACTAGTGTGCCCTAACGGTGTCACAGATACCGGGCCCTGTTCACAAGGCACTACCCTTCAGGCCGAGCTCAACCGCGCCATGCATGACAATAAGTCTCTATTTCAGAGGCTACCCACGGTTGATCCCGCGGATTCGTTAAAGGTCGCTCAGGAGATCGCGCTCGAAACGATGCGCGCCACTTGCCACTCGGATGTGGCGTTGCTCCAGGACCGGGACATCTTCTCTGCCGATCGTGATTTGTTTAGGCGGCCAGTCAGTCGGGCAGGGCTGGAGGCCGCAGTCTCAGCTCTGTTTTGGAAGGGTGACTTCGTCCAGTGCCTCAACTTGTCGGGCGACACGGTGCAGACCGTGCTGAAGCGCTCAGAGGAGCTCAAGAACCGAGAAGAAACTGGCCTCTCAACGGAATTATCCAATGGCTGGTGGCTACTCAGGGCTGGAGTTGAACCCGCAGCTCGCGATTTGAAAATTCCCGGTCCGGCCAAGGCCTGGATGGTGAATGGCGATTTTCTGGATGCGAAGAAACTCTACTCCGTCGCTGCGACGGACTATATCGCGAACGGAGACACAGGCTACCCCACGCTGCAGAATGCCGAACCCGCCCCCAATGTCCCTCTGCCGATGGTTAGGATACGTGATTTGGCAAGGGAGGTCGCTGCAACCCTGGGTTATGGCTCGAGAGCAACTATGACCGCCGGTGAGGCGCTCGATCGTCTGGACCGCTCTAGGCCAAAGCCGGACGTCGCGACCGCAACTACGTTTCCGGTCTGGCTGGGGTCCTGGACGAACGTAAATGCATTCAGTTCCGCATCCACCTCCTTTGATACTCACCAGCAGGAGTACCCGATTTTTTCGCTGAAGCTCTATAGGCTCGATTTCGGCTACTCCATCTTTCAGCACAATGGCACAGAAGGCTCAATCCCGATGCGGTTTCCCGGCGTGACAAGCGTGGACCTGAGCACGACGGCCAATTTCGCGTATACGGCGGATTACCAAGTACGGGCTGAGCGGACGGCCACTCGCTTCGGCACCTATTTCGAAAGCGACCTCAACTTCGGAAGGAACAACAAGCGCGCCAATTTCACGCCCAAAGTGCCATTTTGTTTCCCGGGCACACCCGATACCTGCTATCAAGCAAGCCAAACTGCCAACTACTGGTATCAGGAAGGTGGGTTGGCGGTTCGGTTGACGCCACTCCACCAAAATCCTTCTGGCTTAAAGCTTATCTTGCCAGTCGGATTCAAGACCCAGCTCGTGAGACCGTACACGCAAGTTGCGTCAGTATTACCGATGCCGCCGGGTGCAACCCCCGTTACCGGTCCGGCTGTGGTGTCCGCGCCCCGCAACTATTACCTTGCGTTTCGTCCCGGCTTCCGCTACGAACACAGCTTTCCCAGAGGCGCCGCTTCCGCTCCGAGTCCGGCAAAAGGCAAACCCGCAGGACCCACCCCGGGAAAGACTTTCAATAGCTATGTCGAAGCCGGATTCGAAACCGGCCGAGTCTTCAATAGCCCCAGCGTATACCATTTTGCGGGCCTGTCTGGGCCTTCCAGCTCTGCCGCTTGTCCTGAGACGGACGGATTCGTCCCTGTGAGTGCGCTCGCCGCCTGCCTAACCAATGTGATCAATGCGAATACCCCCCTCGATCGCGTCATTGGTGGACGCAGCTTTGGGCAGCAAGGGCTCTATCTCAACTTTAGGTTGGACATGCCCTTGCCGGGCAAGACAAACGCAGAGTATCTACTCGAGAATCGTGGGGATTACTTTCTTAAACGATCTACCGATCTATCTGTGGACACACGTTTTCTTGACGATCTCTCGACGGCGCTGCTCTTTCCTGTTTGGGGGGGACTCAACATCGGGCCGACAGCTGAGCTGATCTTCTTTAAAACTAAGGGAGCGGTGCCAGGAAGCTACTATTTCAGTTACTCAACCTCTCTGGCCTTGAATTATAGTTTCGACTGGCGTCCCGGACTTAAGAGAGCAAAGGCTTTCACTTACGGGAACTCCGACCCGGCGCCACAGCCTTTGCCGAGCCGTTGAATCCAGTTCCGAAGAACGCTGTGAAGCAGGACAAGGTTCGAGAAACTGCCGAAATCCTGCAGAGAGGACTACAGGCCAACCCTTATGATCCCGACCTCAAGGTCGCGCTAGGAGAACTGCTCTTCCGGCAGGGCAAGATCCAAGAGGCAGAGCAGATCTTCGTGGACAGTCATCAACTCCCGCGTTCCCAATGCGCACTGTTACCTCGACCTGGCCGAGCTATCGGTTGCGGTCGCGATGAATCGTCGAGCGCACTGGCTGATCGGGCGCGTTCATGAGTTAGATCCCGACGTCCCGATGTCCAAAAGCTCTGGACAAATACGCTTCCCCGGGCAAGCGGGAGTCTCGTGCGCGATAAACCTCACCCATGCCTCCGGCGGCAGCCAGGATCTCGTGAGGACCGAGTCGGGTACCGGCTGAGAGGGGCATGAGGAGCGAGATTATAACGCGAGTGCGGCGACGCGGGGCGTGAGCCCGCGTTGATGAAGTTGCCGAGCGCGAATATGCTGCCGTTCACGATGAACGATATGGCCGAAAAATCGGGCTTGCCCACCAAGACGGCAATCACCATCCGGGCCGACGTTGAAAGTCCGTCACTTGGCGAGTAAGGTTTCGCCCGGGTTTTCTGAACTAAGGTTTTTGCGACCTGCTGGGCGGCCCGCAGCACCGTTCCGACCCTGAGGCTCATTTCGCGCTCGATTGCCTTCCAGCCGAGCCCCTGTGCTCGCAGGCAGGCTACTCTCAAGCTATCCACAATCACGGTCGGAACCTTCGGCAGTCGCTTGAAGACAGCGAGTGACTCGATAGAGTCCACAGCCTGTAGGAGATCCCAGAGCTCCCGGACGGCGGTCTCCCACCGACGCCCCTCGAGCGGGCAGCGACAGAACACTCACCTCCTGGGGAAAGTAGGCGTGGGACGCCGTGCGGATCAGCCGGCGCCGCCGGTTGCGAGAAGGCCAACGCCAGATTTATTGCCCCGTGAGGCTGATCACAGAAGATCCTGGGACTTGGAGGGAGGACAGCGGTAGCCCAGAGAACGAGGAAAAGCCCTTCACAAGTGACTCATCCCACCGGAATACCATATAGGGTTGTTGCAGCCTACCGTGTTGGGTTGTGTACCCAACGACCCTTGTTGAGGCCCGTCATGCCAAGGGGTTACGGACCCTTGAGAACAGAAAACGAACAAATCTCTCGCAAGAAGACCGGAACCGGCGGTCGCTGCGGTATGGGCTGGTCCCGATCTGCTATTTTGAAACCGGGTTGGAGGTTCGCTCACTGCTGAAGCCGCCGGATTTTGAGCCCATCCCATTCGTTTTCCAAACAACCCAGCCGAGGTAAAATCTCCTCACGAACCGGATAGCTGCTGACTGATCATCGGCTGCGACAAGGCGGGATGCCTTCCCGCTCCCGCCTTCCAGGTAATCCACGACACGCGGGAAGGTCACTCGGGAAGGTGACTCTTGTCCGCCATAATTTACGACATAAGCATTTGGGAAGAGATCAGATCCGTTGTCCGGTGGGAAACCGACCGGCTCGTGGGAGACATCAACAAGGGGATTCCGAAAGATCTCTCACTCGCTGAATTCCAAGGCAAGCAGCCAGTTCCCTGGCAGCTCAGGGAAGTAATGGAGCATCGCGCCAACGCCTGGATTCACAGCGTATATGACCTCTGCTGCGATGCTCAGAAGGACAGTGGCAAAGCACTGTCAGCAGATTTCGACCGAGCAGTATGGGCGTATTGGATACAACCCTTCATCATGGGGGAGGAGCGATCAGCCAGCCACAATTACACGGTCTCCAGGCTTCTAGACTTGCTGTTTTGCGCGGTAGGTTCGCCGCGGGAAAAACGCGATTCGCTTAAAGTGAGTCAGAGAGAATGCTGCCTCGCTGTCAGACTGAAGGTCCATGAAACTTGGTACGATAAGCTACACCATCGGCCTCCGAGAATGAATGAGGCCGTCGCAGCCATGGCCGCGTACAACGCACGGGAAGCCCGTGCAGCGCGCATTGTCGCAGGGCTGTCCCCAGAGCCGCCCCCACCGCCGACGTCAGCTCTCCCATTGGCACAGGCAGCAACATCAGGGCCGCCTCAAACTGCTCCAGCACCCTTATCTGCAACGGTGCCGGCGTCGCCTGCCTTGCGCCCGGTACAAGAAGGCTCTGAGGGGAGGGTGGCCGTGCTTCCGTCCAAAGCTGACATTCAGTCGAGCGATTGGAAATCGATCACGCCAGAGCGTTTAGTACCGCTAATCTCCCGTGTTCGTGCCACGTTTAAGCGGGAGGCTTCCGAACTAAACCCGGGGGGGCTCCAAGCAGTCGTTCGAGCGATGGGCACAATCGCTCGCCGAGGTGGCGTGTGTGACGTTTAGGAAACTACTGTTCAGAATCGCCCTGCCGAAAGCCGTTGCGCACGGATTTGAGCCTGTGGAGTGGGCCTCAGTCCACGTCCGAATTCTAATCACGGAGGAGCTAGATCGGCTTAAGGCTGAATCCCTTCTTGACCAGCAGATGGCCCGCACGGTGGAGACGCTGGTGACAAAAGGAATCGACGGTGCGGTCGAGGCGGCTCGCGTACGGGCTGAAATCCGTGATTGGCGGGAAAGCCAACCGGCAACACCTGTTGAACCGCTTCCGGCGGTGCTCAAGCGCCTGCTAAAGTTTGGCGAGGCTTTTTCCGGTTCCGCGACGGTGATTCCTGCTGAGACAGAACCGCAGGGGGGCACAGAAGGTGACATGCCCACCCAATCGAGCGACGCGGGGGCGGCAACTTGGGACACCATCGAAATCCTGTTCCTGAGTGACGAACGGGTTCAGATTCGCCACGGTACAAATGGCGAAACCCGAAACTATGCTGAGTTCGGCTTTGCCGATCAAAGAAACGAAAAACCGAATCAGGCCTGGGTAGCCTTGCGTGCGCTGGCAGAACAGCGCGGCGTCATCAAGGATGCAGCGAAAATGCACCAGCCGTGGCCGAAGGTTGAGAAGCGAATCCAGGAGATACGGAAGGTACTGCGGAAGCACTTCGGCATATCCGCCAACCCCATCCAATTTGTTAACGGCGTCGGGTACCAAGCAAAATTCAAAATCGGCTGTAGCCCTTCGTTCCACACGTAGGCGAGTTTTCTCCAGCGGGAAACAAGAATCTTCAAATTTGTTTTCGCCCTTCTCACAAGGGCTTAGAGGAGCTTTCGCCGAAAACTCTCTTCCCCGACCGAATTTTCGCCCTTTGGGGTTATGAACACTTCACAAACTCGACCGGCCGCGGCTCCCCTTTGGTCTTCGAAATGCGCGCGCTCTACCGGCCCGTGGCAGTCCAGCATTCACCATGTGGGCCGGGGAGGCGGGACCGAACGGCTGGCCTGGTCCAATAAATCGAGATCAGCGTCGGCGCGGTACCGCCGTCGCCATGTCCCATTTCCGGGCCAGGCCCCACCCGGGTGGCTATGGCATTGTGCAGGCACACTTAGCTGCGCGTGGCCTGCGGCTATGCAGGCAAAGCAGACCCTTGCAGCCAACCGCCGGGAAACGCCCGAGAGGAAGTCCGTGGCTATCGTCGGTTCTTGAGGGAATGATTGCAATCTGACGAACGGTTACGAGATGAAGCTACAGAACAAGTAGCCGGTTCCAATGGCCAGCTTGTAACGCGCCGGGTGGGCGAACTGCGCGCGCACCCAAGCTACGTTCGACATGGCCTCGCGGTTTCAGCTGCCCAATTGTCTGCACTCGAGGAGCGAGGCGACTTGGCTTTTCAAGATCCTGTGCTGATCACGACAGACGGTACGGTTATTGATGGGTATGCGCGGTGGAATCTTGCTCGATGGAAGGGTCGACCAACGCTACTCTGTAGGGAGTGTGAGCCGAACCAGACGGAATCTGTTCAAATGCTAATCCGGACCCATCGCCGATTGAACGGCTTCAACGCCTTCGTCAGGATACTCCTGGCATTGGAACTGGAACCTTTCTTCAAAGAAAGGGCTCGGTCGAACCAGCGAGCCGGTGGCCAGAAAAAGGGTTCGTCAAGTTTGACAGAAGCTGAAAGGCTGGATGTACGGTCCGAAGTCGCCGCAGCAGCAGGTGTCTCCGTAGGAAACGTTACCAAGGTCAAGCAACTGAAGGTGACTGCGCACCCGGAGGTACTGCTGGCACTAAGCAGCCGAGAGATCAGTATCCATCGGGCATGGCTGTGGAGCAAGGAACCCTCACACAAGCACTTGGCGGAGTTGCGGCGGCACCGGGACAATCGAGCCACCCACAAAATCAAGAGGCTCGTTTCACGGCATAAGCCGAAGAGCGTGGCCGACGTGGTTGACCCGAGCGTTGTAGTCAGGCGCCTGGCTGGGCTCGATTCCAACGAACTCGCTGCCGTAAGCGTAAGAGTGGTAAAGGGTCCCGGGAAAGCAATCTACTTGACTAAAGATTTGCTCCAATCTCTTCAACCATATCAGGAGCAGATGCCGACATGAGCCACAACCGGCCGCTGACACAGATTTTGACCAAGGGACGAGTTTACTGGGATCGCGCCGACACTCGCCCTGTTGTCCGGCAAGAATTCTGCAAGGTGCTCAAGTGCCGGACTGCTGCGTTGGGCGGAGAAGTCTATGAATCTGATGCCGAAAGAAAAACTGTTTACAATACCTGCAAGTCGAGAGTATGTCCCAGTTGTGGGCATCGAGCGACATTGCAATGGCAACGGGAACAGTGGGCCGCCCTCCCCGACATTCCCTACAGAGGAATAGTTCTTACGATGCCAAGGGAACTCTGGCCCATCTTTCGGCAGAACCGTCATCTGTTGCATGATCTACCCACGGTCGGTGCCGACGTGATCCAGCAATGGGCAAAAGATCGACATGGCGTTCACGTGATCATTGTAGTTGTGCTGCATACTTTCGCGCGAGATCTGACTTTCAACTGCCATCTGCATATTCTGGTCTCCGCCGGCGGCCTACAGGAATCCCAGAATCGCTGGATTCCATCCCTTTACTACCATCGAGACACTCTGATGCAAGAATGGCGAAATGCCCTCATCGGTTACCTCTCAGAGGCGCTGGCCGCGAATGTCTTGAAGACCGAATTGAATCCTGAGAACCTGGAGGAGGTGCTCAAAGCGCAAGGCAGACGCTGGTGGAATGTCCGCGTACAGGGTTCACAAACGAAAGAACACTTTTTGCGATATGCAGGTCGATATGTGCGGCATCCGCCAATCGCGCAGCACCGAATCACGAAGGTCACGGATCGAGAGGTCGAGTTTTGGAAAAAGGACTTGAAATTGAAACGGCGAGTCGAAATGCGGTATTCGGTGGAAGAATTTGTCACCGTGCTGGCTGACCACGTGCCCGATCACTACCGACACGCAATTCGCTATTGCGGTTTGTGGGCGCCAGGTTCAAAAGCAAGGACCTCTGCTGCCATCTTCGCCCTGCTGAGACAGCAGAAACGTTCTCGGCCCCGACGGCTAAGTTGGAGACATTCCCTGCAGAGATATTTTGGGAGAGATCCGCTGATCGACAGTCACGGCCAGTACATGCGCTGGGCTCGTCGATTGAAGCCTTGTCTTTCCAGTGAACCTGGATGAGTAAGCGGGAAACAAGATTACCTGCCACCTCGCTTACGCACATCGATGGACCGGGAACGCAGGCCGCCGTTGGAGGGTCCACTTCAATGACAGCGTTCAATGACAGCGTTAAACCAAAGGGAGCAGCATATGAGGAAGCTCAAGAACCGCAAAATCGTGAGGTACCTGGTCGAGGTCGCATGCGGCGGCGTAGGTTATCCTCCGGGCACTTTCCGGGCAATCCGCCTCACCAAGAAGCAACTCGAAAAGCTGAACCGCATTCCCGTTGGCAAAGAAGTGTTCCTGTCCCATTTTTATGGCGGGGCCGGCTACTGGGTCTTACGCACGCCGGACGGCTTGCAGTACATGCCCTTTTATGTTCAGGTCAGACTCGGACGGCACGAAATGGCTGGAAAACTTGTAACCGCTTAAGCTCACCCCAATGAGTGCGGGGCTACAGCCCGGGGAATTCCAACTCGGCTCGCTCGAGTCTCGGGCGGCAGCCAGGGCGCTCGCGGAGCGCCCGTGTCGCCTTGCCGGCGACAGCCAAGGCGACCGTCTATCCACCGGGCTGGTCTCCCAAAACCGCGGCACAGCGTTGAATTTAGGCATCCAAGTTTTCTTTCTTCTCCTCAAGCACGCAGTTTTCCCAGTGAGTTGGCCCGACGGCCATTCCAACTTCTTTGAAACCACTCCGTCGGAGGCAGCGTCCATGCCTCTCCTTGAAATGGATTTTTGGTTTTCCTAGACGTCAAGCTTCCATGCTTCGCTCTCGGATAGAGTTCCCGTACGGAGCTTGTGCACGTACTCGGGCGTGTGCACAAGCAGGACGTCTTCATCGCTCGCTGGTGCCGGCTCTACGAAATCCTCGGGCCAGCCCCCTACTTCGTCCGCCCTTGCGATGTCCAACCAAAAGCCGTCACCCGCCGAAGTGACGCACTTCACTGCCTGCCCCACCGTCAAGGAGCAATATTAAGTTGCATAACACCGGCGTTTGCAAGGAGGCGTTGCATGAAGCGCATCCTCATTCTCGGTGCCGCAGGCCGGGACTTTCATAACTTCAACGTTGTCTTCCGGCATAACCGCGATTACCAGGTGGTAGCCTTCACCGCCGCGCAGATTCCCAACATTGCGGACCGCAAATACCCAGCCGAATTGGCGGGACTGCTCTATCCCGATGGCATCCCCATCCTTGTTGAGCAGGAGATGGAGAGGATCGTCCGCGAGCGCGAGGTTGACGTCGTGGTGTTCTCCTACAGCGACATTTCCCACGTGAACCTGATGCACCTGGCCTCGCGTGCGGTCGCAGCCGGAGCCGACTTCTGGCTCCTCGGTGCGAACCACACGCAGCTTGCGGCGCGCGTGCCGGTGGTCTCCGTGTGTGCCGTGCGCACCGGCTGCGGCAAGAGCCCGGTGTCGCGCCGGGTGATCACGGAGCTGCGGGGGATGGGCTGGAAGCCGGTGGTGGTCCGTCATCCCATGCCTTACGGCGACCTGGCCGCGCAGGCCGTCCAGCGCTTCGGCGCAATCAGCGACCTGGAACGGCA
>Ga0209517_10009116_pt1 | contig 11431 bp, 7 predicted proteins | sample PeaSoiMetSII2010_FD_187695 | JGI IMG/M metagenome (GOLD analysis project Ga0209517, IMG submission 187695) | Peat soil microbial communities from Weissenstadt, Germany - SII-2010 (SPAdes) (version 2) | ecosystem: Environmental > Terrestrial > Soil > Wetlands > Peat | place: Germany: Weissenstadt...
GCCCTGGTACGGACCCATCCCGGCCTGGTAGAGGACCGGCGCGCCCGGCGGCGAAGCTTGCGGTATATACACGTATCCGGAACTCATAGCGCCTTTGGTCGAGCCGGCCGGGATGGCGGTAAAGCCCAACAACACGTCGCATTTCGGTCCCGGCGACGTGTCATCACAGCGGGAATCGACCGCGAGGCTGGGATTGACGAGGTTGAAGCCGGCCACAGAAAACTTGGCCTGAACGTAGATTTGGCCGGGAGTTATAGACTGGTCGCTCAACCCGCCGATTTCCCACCACTGCGCTTGCGTGCCCGATGACCCCTTGCCGACAGTTTGGGCAGCCCAAATGGCGCTGCCTCTGGCCACGCACGAAGTGAAGCGCGAGTCGCCGGGATTGAAGTCGACCTTGGTGGAACTGCCGCTCTGGGAGAGAACTGCGGGCGGCTGCGCCCAGGACGACGGCTTCGTGATCGTGGGAATATAGTTCGGCTCGAATACCGCGGTCGGAAAGTTCGCTACCACGCTGATCTCGATCTTGGAGGTCGAGTTGTTGGGTGCGTTGATCAGGTAAATCGGCGAACTAATGAAATCACTTATCAGCGAATAGCCGTAGGCTGGAGGTATACAAGCGCTCTGAAGAGCGGTATCCCAGGTTGGCTGCGGAACTTTAGTGATGTGCGGGTCGTTCGCGAACGCTTGAAAGTCAAGCGCCGGCTGGCTCGCGGTCCGGCCACACTCCAGCGCATCGTGGCTGATCAGAAGCACACCTGGATGGAAGCCAGCGACCGGCTTGCTCTCGTAATAATAGTTGTTTAGCCCGACGGCAACAAAGGCCGCGTTCCAGCCAAGTTGGGGGGAGTCTCCGCAACCCGTGACGCCGGCGCAATCCGCAGGAAGGAAAACCTGGGACCAACTCGACGGAGCGACGGTGGGATCGCTCCCCGGCGAGGAAGCGAGGAGGATGCCCGGCGACCCGACCGCAGGACGAACACCATTCGCGTTCGGCGGAGCGTTCGGTCCCGCCGTGCCCAGTTCGACCAGCAGCCAGCGCCCGCCCGGCGCGCAGTTCGGGTTCGAGCCATTGTTGTTGGGACCGTCAGGGTCGTAGTAGATGCGGCCCTGGTTCGGCTGCGCCGAACCACCCTTTACGCTGGCCGAGCGGGGCTTCCCGATGCTCGGGGAGAAAAAGACCGAGTCATCGATCGGGCCCGCCACGCGGGTGCCCGAGCGATCGTAGATTACAAGCTGGTTGTTGGTCTTCAGCACGAAGTTGTTGGGGCCGAGCGCGCCGCTGGAACCCGACGGATTGACTTGGTCGCTGGCGGTCCCGTCGTTGCTGCCCCAGGTTGGTCCGATTCCAGTAACCACGGTCGGCACCGCGCTTGGCGTCGGCACCGCGCTTGGCGTGGGCGCCGCGCTCGGCGTAGGCGCCGCGGTCGGCGTTGAAGTGAGGGCCTGAGTTGGGACCGGCGTCGGGGTTGGCGTCGCCGTTCGGCCTGACGCGAGCATCGGCGTCGAGAGACCGCCGCCCAGGATCGCATACACATTGCTGTCATCGCAGCCTACGTAGACCGTGCCGTCCGCGCCAATAGCCGGCGAGGAGTCCACGGCTTGGGGCAAGGCAAGCGCCCACTTCTGGCTGCCGTCGGGGTTGACGGCGTACAGGCTGCCGTCGTCCGAACCTACGTAGATCGTTCCGTCTGAGGCGATCGCGGGCGCGGATTCAACCGGCTGGTTGCCGGTGCTGAACTTCCACTTCATACTGCCGTCGGCATTGAGCGCGTACAGATTGCCGTCGAAGGAGCCGACGTAGATCGTGCCGTCCGCGCCGATCGCCGGCGAAGAGGGAACGATGGCGCCGGTGGCAAACTTCCATCTCAGGCTGCCGTCGGCGTCGATCGCGTACAGGTTGAAGTCATCGGCGCCGACGTAGATCGTCCCGTCCGATCCTATCGCGGGCGAGGAGTTCAGAGCGTTGCCGGCAAGAAACGCCCACTTCTCGCTCCCGTCGGGATTGATTGCGTACAGATTGGCCGGATTGCCGCCATGAGCGGACCCGACGTAGATCGTCCCATCTGATCCTATTGCGGGCGAGGAATAAACGAACGATCCCTGGCTGGTGAAGAACCTCCACTTCAGGCTGCCGTTGGGCTTGATTGCGTACAGATTGCCGTCGTCGGCGCCGACGTAGATCGTCCCGTCCGATCCTATCGCGGGCGAGGAATCCACGTCCGCCTTGTCGATGGTGGCAAACTTCCATTTCAGGCTGCCGTTGGGCTTGATCGCGTACAGATGGCCGTCGCGGGAGCCGACGTGGACCGTCCCGTCTGATCCGACCGCCGGAGAGGAGGTAACCACGGAGGCGGTGGGAAACTTCCACTTCAGGCTGCCGTTAGGCTGGATCGCGTACAGATTGAAGTCTGTGCCGCCGACGTAGATCGTTCCGTCCGAGCCTATCGCAGGCGAGGACTGAACCGGTTCACCGATTTGGCCTGGGGCGGGAAACACCCATTTCTGAATGCCGGTATTGGCGCTGGTGCCGAATGAGCTCAGACCGGTGTGTTGCAGGTCGTGGTGAAATAGCGGCCACGCGGGGCTGGGGATCGCTGTCGGAGCTGCGGTCGACGCCGCTGTTTTGAGCGGGACGTCGGGAGCAGACGCGTGCGCCGATTCGACGTCCAGCATCGCCTCGTTGCCGGGCACGCCTCCCTCGAGACCGAAATCAAGCAGCAGGAAGGCTGCAATCAACCCCCACGCCGCGGCTCTTGCCGCGAACCCCAACCAGAATCCCGCCGCCCCCTGCCAGTGCTTCATTTTAACACACTGTGAACAGCGCTATCGCGCGCCGCCTGCCCTTTATTAGAAACACATGTGGCAGCGTTAGGTCAACCAGTAAGCGTGAACGCGCGCTATCCGCCGGAGGACACCGTCCGCCGGCCGAACAACGTCCAGTTAACGTGCGCATCCAACGTGTTGGCCGGGTTCACAATCGCGACTTGACTTTTTTCAAGTTTCGGTTTATCTCGCATCTTCTGATCAAAAACATTGCGCCGAAGCAAACAAGAATTACGCGGCTGAACGATGAACAGCGAGTCATCACCAATGGCGGATCGGGCGTTGCGGAGAGTCGCTATCACCGGGATGGGGGTTGTCTCGCCGATCGGTATAGGGCTCCCGCCATTTTGGGAAAGTCTTTCCCGGGGCAAACAGGGAATCAGGAAGATAACAAGATTCGATCCTGGTGAGCTGGCCAGCCAGATGGCGGGGGAGATTCAGGGTTTTGATGCCGCGAAGTATTTGCCTGAGCGCGACGTGGTCCGCACGGACCGTTTTATCCACTACGCTTTGATTGCGGCAAAGGAAGCGGTAGCCAGTGCAGCTCTGGACGTTGAGCGACAAGCGGAACGAGTGGGGGTAGCGATCGGGACCGGAGGAGGCGGTAGTGCATGGCTGCTCGAGATGCACGATCGAATGCAGAAGGAGGGAGTGCGAGCCGTCAGCGCCTACACCCTGCCGGCCGCCTTGCCCAACATGGCGGCAGGTTGGGTCTCGCTGCGAGCCGGGGCGAAAGGACCGCTCTATTCGCCGAGTACGGCCTGTGCAGCGGGTGCTCAAGCTATCGGTGAAGCCTTTGATGCGATTCAGGGCGACAGAGCCGACGCCATGTTGGCTGGAGGGACCGAGGCTCCGATCCATCCGCTGATGATCGCGAGCTTTTCCGCGCTGCGGGCGCTCTCGGTCCGCAACGACGACCCCTCGCACGCGAGCCGGCCGTTCGACGCGAATCGGGACGGCTTTGTTCTTGCCGAAGGAGCCGGCGTGCTGGTGCTGGAGGCCCTCGAGAGCGCGCTGGCGCGCGATGCTCACATATACGCGGAACTGGTCGGATATGCCGTGACTGCGGATGCGACCCATCCTACGAATCCAACGATGGAGGGGCCGGCGAGAGCAATGGAGCTGGCACTCAAGGCGGCCGGCATCATCCGGGATGAGGTGGACTATATAAACGCTCACGGCACCTCGACATTGAAAAATGATGCGAACGAAACGGCGGCGATAAAGACCGTGTTCGGGGACCATGCTCATCGGCTTATGGTGAGCTCAACGAAATCCATGACCGGGCACCTCATGGGCGCGGCCGGAGCAGTGGAAGCTATAGCAACTGCCCTTTCAATAGAACGAGACCTGGCACCGCCCACGATTAACTACGAGGTACCAGATTCCGACTGCGACCTGGATTATGTACCTAATCACGCTCGCAGCAGGACTATCAATGTCGCGATCTCCAATTCCTTCGCCTTCGGCGGAACAAACGTAACGCTCGCCCTGAGGAAGCATCGGGCGTGAGCATTGAGGTAGGCAATGCAGGAACAAGCAGGGACGGTCGATATCGCTCTCGTCGAGGGTGAGGTGAGACGCCTTCTGACGACGAGACTGGGTATTCCCGCAGAACAGATTCACCTTGATGCACGGCTAGTCGAGGATCTCGAGCTTGATTCTATCGACGCCGTTGAGCTCGCTCTTACTGCCGAGCAGTTGTTCAACGTCGACATCCGCGAGGAAGAATTTGAAACCCTGAAAACCGTGGGTGACATCGTGAATATGGTGCACCGATCGTATGCGGGCGCTGTGGTCGCGTGACGGTGCTGGCGTCTGAAGCGCTGAACTTGGCTGCCCAGCCTGGCGCGCCGTATCCGATAGCTGACGGTGGCGGCAGCGCGTTACTTCGATCGAAGCTCTTCACTTCCTGACGCAAAGGCCTGATGCGGTACATCGCATAGGCCGAGTCTCGAACAAGGGTCTTTTGAAACCTGGCATAGCGACAGGTTCAGCGACAACAGTCGTACCGACTGCCGCGGACGCAGTCTGGCGGCCTACACAGTGCCTACAGTCTCACATGATTCTCGTCGGACTGCTCCTGGGAGTGTGCGTTGCGGTGCCATCTGTGCTCCTCGACAGGAGCTATTTGGCCGATGACTATTTTCAACTTGCTTTGCTAACGCAAATCCCCGGGCTAGCCAACCATCTCTCCGATCTGTTTCGGTTTTCCGATGGTAATGCAGATGTCATAAGAAAGCTTCAGAATACGGGACCGACGCCATGGTTTACCTATCCGCAACTCAAGATTTCATTTTGGAGGCCACTTAGCGCATTGCTCGAGGTTTTAGACTATCGATTGTTCGGGATAAGCGCCCTTGCGGAGAAACTTCTCAGCACCATTTGGTATCTGGCATTGGTCGGCATTGTTGGCGTGTTGCTGCGTCGTGTCTTGAAACCCGCTACGGCACTACTGGCGATCGTCGTGTTCGCGCTCGACCCGGTGCATCGCCAGCCAACCACTTGGGTCGCCAGCCGGAACGCGCTGGTTTCTGCAGCACTCGGTGCTGCTGCCCTGTTGGCGTATGTGAACTGGCGACAGAGCCGTAGGGGATCGACCCGGCTGTTGTCGTGGGTCCTTTACTTCTTCGCACTCCTGGGTGGCGAGGGAGCCTTGGGAATATTGGCATATTTGTTAGCCTACGAATTCTTCGACGGAAAGGGACGGTATCGGGTTCGGCTATTCGCAGTCGCGCCTTTGCTACTCCTTTCCGCCGCATGGTTAGCCATGTACTACGGCCTGGGTTACGGAACCCACGGTTCCGGGAATTACCAGAGCCCGCTCACCGAGCCGGCCGGATTTGTCCGCGTGTTACCAGCGAGAATATTGGGCATGCTTGGAGTACAGATCCTGGGGCTGCCCGCAGAATTGTGGTTTAGCCTGGGACAACCGGAGCTTCGAGGCTATGTACTATGGGGAGGAGCTGTCTCGATTGTTCTTTTGCTCATACTTACACCCTTGATCTGGCAGAAGCAGGACGCGGCGCAAAAATCAGGCATACTGTGGTTGTCGGCCGGAGCGGCCGGCACCATGATTCTTCAATCCGCGGGCGAGCTGGGCGGACGTAGCTTTACTCTGTCTTCAATCGGCAGTTCCGTCATAGTCGCTGTATTGCTACAGGGTTGCTGGCCGCCAAGCATATCGCAAATGTGGATGCGCCCGCTCAGGCTCCTGCAGAATCTAACTCTCGTGATGCTGGCGCTGGCCCATCTTGTAGTGGCTCCATTTCAATGGATTTATTTCAGCAACGTTCTCGGACAGACGTCGGAATGGATGAACGCAGCTGTGAAGAGTTTGCACCTGGACGAGGAGAACGTGTCGCGAGAGCGATTGGTCTTCGTTCAATTGCCTCTTCCATTTCTCTTCATGTTCGTACCCGCCGCGAGGCAGTTGGACAATGCTCCCGTTCCGCTCTCTTACTGGGTTCTCTCGTTCGCGCAAAGGTCCCACAGAATAGTGAGAACCGGCCGAGACAGCTTGGAGGTGGATGTGATTGACGGCCGAATGCTTGACACGCCGAGCGAGGGAATTTTTCGGAGTGCCGACTACCCATTGAGAACCGGAGATCGGATTGTGCTCGACAATTTAACAGTTAAGATTCTGGCAGATGAATCCGGGAGACCCACCCGCGTCGAGTTTACTTTTGATAAACCCGTCGATGACCCCTCTATCCGGCTTGTAGCGTGGCAAAGCCAAACCGGTTTTCAGTTCATCAGACCGCCACCGGTTGGGTGGTCACGAACTCTTCTGTGGTGAACGAGAGATGGCCAAGCAGATAAATGGAAAACCCTCGGCTCGAATCCCGGCTGGCACGCATCAGTGGGCGGGACTACCGCTTTAGGCCCTTCCCACGACCGGCTCCGTTCCCGCTAGCAGCCGGTTGATATTCTCGCGATGGCGCCACAGGACCAGCACCCCCATCGCAATCGCGAGCGCAGTGTAGGACCGAGGTGACCCGGTCGCCGCGACGGCGGGCGCCAAAGCGATCGCGGCGCCGATCGAGGACAGCGACATGATCCGCCAGACTGCGAACACGCCGAGGAATACCAGTAGCGCTATCCCCAGCGCGAGCGGCGATATCGCAAGCCAGATTCCAACCAGGCAGGACACGCCTTTGCCGCCGCTGAATCGCAGGAAGACCGAGCAGATCGACCCGACGAATGCCGCCAGGGCGACGGTGGCCACCACCCGGGCGTCGAAGCCGGCCATCCGCGCGACCAGCACCGGAATCAGCCCCTTGAGCATGTCTCCGAGGAAAGTGATCGCCGCGGCCTTGGCGCCGCCGGCCCGCGCGACATTGGTCATCCCGATATTTCCTGAGCCGACCGCGCGCGGATCAAAGCCCGACAGCCGGCCGACGATTACGCCGGTCGGTATCGAGCCCGCTAGGTAGGCCGCGAGCAGTAGAAGGGCAACCGTCAACAATGTAGCTATACCGTCGGCAAAGGATAGTCGGGGCGACCGGAATCGAACCTGTCGCGGGTCACAATGCCGCGTGGCGTGCAAATGTTAGAGGTTTCCACCGGTGATTCTTCAAAACTTGGTCCGCTTCTGAATTCGTCCACCTGCCTGTTCGTCTGAGGTTCCGGCAGAAACGGCCTGGTCGGCTTTCCCGATATGAAGGCTCGCGCGCAATTCTCGGTGAGCCGCTCGATGGACGGAGTTTTCGAGGCAGGCACGAGCTCCCCACTTCGTTCGAGGGCTTTGCGACTGGTACGAGATCGCTGAGCTGGCGGCCGCTTGGTTCGAGACTTGAGCTCAGTGATTAGCGGCGACCGCCGCCGCCGTGGCCGCCGCCTCCGCCAGGAGCGGCGGCGGCACGTCCACCGGCTGCCGCGCCATGAAAGAAACTCGTATGGTGCCCTTCGCTCGCATGCCCCTCCCATGGACGATGCACCGCAAAAGCAGGCGCGTAGCCGCCGACATAGACCGGCAAACCATAGGAGTAGGGGGCATAGCCGGGATAGCCTTCGTCAGCGAAGCCGGGTACCAGGCATCCCCACAGCCCGCACAGCAGGCCGACCACCAGCACAATTTGGATTAAGCGTTGCACAGCAGAAGATCTACCTCCGATGACGAGGTTATCAACGTGCGCCGGTCAAGGAGCACCCCAGCCCGGCCTGCCGTCTGAATGATAGAAAGCCAATCCCGGAGTTTCGTGGGCCGGAATATCCAGACTGGTGCGCAGCTTGCCGCTGGGGTCATAAAGCCCCAAGCCCGGCGTTCCGGCCGGACCCAATGCGAAGGTCGCGCGCTCCTTGCCGGTCTGATCGTAGAAGTCGAGCCCGGGCGATCCGTTGGCGGCTAGGTCCAATGTAACCCGGGTCTGGCCGCTGGCATCGCTGAAGTTGAGGCCCACCGCGCCGTCGCTGGTAATACCCATCGCGCCCCGCACTTTGCCGTCGCTGCCGATCAGCACGAATTCCTGGGCTTCGACGCTCTTGATCTGCTGGGGCGCCGCCTGCGCCATCAGAACCAATGCGCCCGCGACCAATGCCACGCCACCCGTCATCAGCTTGAGCCGCCGATGGGCGCGCTGGAGTTGGGCCTGCTGATGCTCGAGCTGTCTAAGCCGTTCGATCAGGTCGCCTGTTGGTTGCTCCATGTTCCACATCCGTCATAATCCCAAATTTCCATTTTGAATCCTGACTCAGACTCGCACCGATGCCAGGCGGTTTGCAAACGCGGAGCGCGGTTTTGAGTCCAGGAGGCTTTCCACGGTCTCGCAACGGACCAGTTCCGCCCCGCGTTGGGGCGCGTGGACTCATCAAGCGGTTTGCAGGAGGCTCGGCCCAATGGCACTGGCGAGCCGCGAACGCTGACGCGCGTGCCGCCCGGGCGTCGCGAGATTTCCGAGGCTCCGTGGCCGGGCTACGCGTGGCCGTTCAGATGCGCCGGCGGGGCCACCTGCTCGGGATGGGAGCCGTCGCTTTCGGCGTCGGAATGGCTCTCCGGTGTCAGCTCGCGGATCAACGCGATCAGCTTCGCCTTTTTCACCGGCTTACTCAGATGCGTGGTGCATCCGGTCTCGAGGCTCTCGCGGATGTCCTGTTCCAGCGCCGACGCGCTGAGCGCAATGATCGGAGTCGCCGTCCGTTTTTCGTCCTGCTCAAATTTCCTCATCCGGCGCACCGCCATGTGACCGTCCATCACCGGCATCCGCAGGTCCATCAGGACCAGGTCGTAGCTCTTGTGCACGAACTTGTTGAGCGCGACCTCGCCGTTCTCCGCCATGTCGAGCTGGTACGGCAAATCCTTGAGATAATGCTGGATCAGCAATCGATTGTGAGGCGAGTCGTCGGCGAGCAGGATGCGGCGCGGCTCGATCTCGGGCTCCGGTTTGGCCGGCGCTGCGGACGACTTTTCGTCGGCCGTATCGGTGACACCCTGGGCGACTCCGATCGCATGCATCAATTCGGCATGCCGAACGGGCTTGACCACGTAAGCCTGGATGCCGAGTTCGCGCAGTCTGGCGCGCTTCGCGTTGAGGTCGTTGGCGGTGATCATCGGGATCACGGTCTCGATGCCGTCGTTCCTGAAACGTTGCGCCACTTCCAGGGCGTCGATCCCGGGCATGGTGCAGTCGAGCAAGATCAGATTGTAGCGATGTCCTGCTTCGCGTTGGCGCTGCAATTCTGCGCTCGCATACTCCCACTTGTCGGTCTCGACCACTTCGGCGCCTTTGCTGCCGAGGAATTCTCTGAGGATCAGCCGGTTGGAGTCGTTGTCTTCGACCACCAGCATATGCAAGCCATTCAGGTTGCGGGCCGCGGCGATGCTCTGCTCGGGCGAGGGCGCCAGCACGCCGAACTCGGCCGTGAAGTGAAAGGTGCTGCCCGCATTTTTCTCGCTGCTGACGTTGAGCTGGCCGCCCATCAGATCGACCAGCCGCTTCGCGATCGCAAGACCTAGCCCGCTGCCGCTGTACTCGCGGCCGACCGAGGCGCCGCCCTGCGCAAAGGCCTGGAAGATGGTCTCGAGTTGCTGGGGCGTCATCCCGATTCCGGTGTCTTTGACCGAGAACCTCAGGTCCGCCACGCGCGGCCGCAGCCGGTAGCCCTCGACGGTGAGCACCACTTCGCCGTGCTCGGTGAACTTGATCGCGTTCTCGAGCAGATTGCGCAATACCTGCCGCAGCCGCATCGGATCGCCGGACAGCCGGGGCGGGACGTCGGGCTCGATTCGGACGCAGAGCTCGAGCCCTTTTTCATGGGCCTGAAGCCGCTGCTCGTTGGCGACGCGCTCGACCAGATCTTCGAGGTCGAACTCCTTTTCTTCGAGGCGGAGCTTGCCGCTTTCGATCTTGGCGAGGTCGAGGATTACGGTGATGAGGTCGAGCAGCGTGCCGCCGTTGACGAGCATCGTGTCGACGTAAGCGCGCTGGTCTTGGCCGAGCTGGGTCTCGGCGAGCAGGTCGGTCATCCCCATGATCGCGTTGAGCGAGTTGCGGAGCTGATGCGACATGTTGGCGACCAGCTCTTCGTTCACGAAGATGAAGCGCCCGCCGCGCATCTGGACCATCGAGAGCTGGCTCAGATCGGCGTTGAGCACCCGTTGCATCCGGCCACCGCCGCTCTCCGGCTGTTCGGTGGTTTCCTCCTTGCGCCAATAGCCCCAGAGCCGGTTGCTCTCCAGCGCCAGCGCGGAAGCGGCCAGGGCGCCGATCCACAGCATGCCGAGATGCGGGCTCGGCGGCCGCACGGCGATCGTGTCGATCGCAGCGGCGGCAAAGAGCGCTGCGGTCAGCCCGTTCTGCCATCGCGGTTCCCACGGCACCAGCGCGCAGGTCGCCGTCATCAGGACCAGAATCGTCACGAACAGCGGAACCTGCTCGCCGAGCCTGACGCCGCTCCAGACCGCGGCCAGGACGAAGAGCAGGCAGAAGGCGAGCGTGGCGGTCCGCCAAAGGTCGGCGAACTGGCGCCGGTACGTGAAGGAAGCAAATGCGAAACACGTCAGCAGCTGCAGCAGGTCGCACGGCAGGGTTTGGTAAGCCTTCGCCGAACCGGCGAATTGATGCTGGATGACATCGCCCAGCAGCGCCACGATGGCCAGCGCCAGGCAGGGCCGAAGCCGGTAAGCGATGGCCTCGGGGTCGAACATATCGAGCGGCGGGGCCGTGCTGTCGCGTCGCTTGAACTTGAATCCACGCATATCACGAACTCCGATTATCAGCCCCGGTGGCCGCGTGATGGGGCGCTTCGAGCGCCGGTATGGATGGAGGCCGATCGGACCCGCCGACCGGCCACAATCCGGACAGTTGCGAAAGCATCGAATGGGTCGCGCGCCGCAGGCCGGGGTCGATGGCGCGGAGCGCGGTGCGCCATCGCTGGCCGAAGTCGCGCGGCTCCATCTCGGCCAGCCAGTCCCAGCAATAGCGATTGCCGCCGTTGCCGCTCACCTTCGCGAGCACGTTCTGTCCGCATGGAAAGCAGAACAGATACGGTGTGCGCTTGCGGCCGATCCATGGCGGCATCGCGACCAGCACCTTCTCGCCGAGAAAGTTGTTCGCCTGCTCGAGCAGTGGAACAAGATGCCGGTTCACGCCCGTCACCAGGACCC